>ERZ761584.180-NODE-180-length-24234-cov-4.810000_pt1 | contig 24234 bp, 27 predicted proteins | sample MGYA00512168_ERZ761584 | MGnify/ENA primary metagenome ERZ761584 (study PRJEB28899, sample SAMN03785564) | bioreactor sludge metagenome | biome: EBPR Sludge; feature: EBPR Bioreactor; material: 0.22µm filtered reactor supernatant | place: Saint Lucia: Queensland...
CGCGCGCTGGGGCAGGGACGTGTTCACCTACGACCTCGTTCAGGGCGTCGAGAGGTCGGCGGAGCTGATGGCGCTCGACCAGCTCCTCGTGAGACGAAGCTAGGCTTCGAGACGTGAACCGAAGGGCTCATCACCGCGCCCTCCTCGCCCGGCTGAAGGACGCGCCCTGCACCGACTGCGGGGCCGTCCTTCGGCCGGAGGCGATGGACTTCGACCACGTGCGCGGCGTGAAGTGCGCGAACGTCTCGGACCTCGTGGGCGGGACGACCGAAGCGCTCCTCGCGGAGGTGGCGAAGTGCGAGCTCGTCTGCGCGAACTGCCATCGGAGTCGCACGGAGGATCGACGGGCGGACGCCCACGTCGATCTCGCCTTGGCGTACGACGTATTCTTGGAGGGTGAACTGTCTTCGTAGACGGGTGCGTACGTGACGATGAAGACGGCGAGCGTCGTCGAGGTGCGTGTGTCGGTCTTTTTCCGAGGCGGTCACCTCGTGGCGTCCTACGAAGTCCCGGATGACCCTGCCACCTGGGACGCTTCGCTCGTGGAGTGCACCCGCGACGCGAAGGCGAGGACGGCGTCGTGGCCTTTTCTTTGGCTCTCGGTGTACGCGAAGGGGAGGCGCATCCTGGAGGATCGCGCGAAGGGGGCCGCTTCAGACGCTGCGTCGCTCGATGGCAAACTGAACGGCCGGGAGGAGGCTGCCGAGGGCGACGGTCACGGTCGTCAGGATGTGCGTTTCGGCGAGGACTGAGAACACGAAGACACCCAGGAGTCCGAAGAACACGCCGAGAATGGCACGCGGATTTTTCCGGAACGTCTCGTAGGCAGCGCCCCATCCGATGGCGACGGCGGCGATCATCGCCATGATCCAGAGAGGGGGCTCATGCCCTTTGATTGAGAACCAGAACGTGAGCCCGCTCATGCAAACGGTGGCGACGAGGCGGACGGCCGCTCGCGTGGTGCGCCATCGGTAATGCGCGATCGCGACGGCGGGGTCGGTGCGTGCGAGACCCACAGGAGGGATGCTGTCGCGACCCTCCTGAGGAGATCCTGGGGAGGGGACGAGCGTACGTGTCGGAACTGAGGCCAGGAGAGTCCCGACCGCCTTGAGGATGTCGTCGTGCTCGCATCCCTTGAGGAGGTAGATCCATCCTCTCTTCTTCGCCTCTTCGGGAGCATCCGGGTCTCCGGACAGGACGATGACAGGCACTTCCATGCTCGTGAGCGTTTGGAGGAGCGGAGTCGACGAGCGGTCGAGGCGCCAATCGAGGATGACGCCTGCCGGAGGACTCGTCGCGAGCGCAGTGAGGGCGTCGTCGACGGTGTGTGCGAGGTTGACGGCGTGGCCGTGCTGCCGGAGGAGCGTCGCCATGAGGCGCGCGTAAGAAACGTTGTCTTCGATGAGAAGGATCACGCGGGGATCGGTCATTGGAGGGTCGTTCGGCATCTTGTTTCTCGGGTTGGGAAGAATCAGCTTCCAGAGTAGGTGTGCATACCGCGCTGGTACACGCGCTCAACCCAGGCCGCGTCCTGTGCCGTGTCGTAGACACGGAAGTCCGCGACCTCTCCGTTCAAGTATTCGCCACCCGCCAGAGGATTGCCTCCTACGTGCCAACGCGAGAGTTCCGGAGAGGCGCCGTAGTCGATCGTACCTACGTGCGCCGTTGTCGCGGTGAGGACGCCGTCGACGTAGGTCTTTATGTTTGCGCCGTCGTAAGTGAGGACACAGTGGTGCCAGATTCCTGGGCGCGCAAAGTAGAGCAGGTTTCCGGCTCCGATCTCGGCGCCTCCGAAATTCACGGCACAGGACAAAACCCCGGCTGCGTCCAGGTACGCGTGAACGCTCGCGTACGGAGGGCCCCACCCCGCTGCGACGTACTCGCGCAAAAAGAGGCGCGCGATCCCTGCGCTCGGTTGGCGGAACCAGACGCTGACCGTGATCGCGGTGGTGGGGCGTGCGACATCCACGGGGGCGCGAATGTAACCTGCCATTTGGAGTTGGACGGCCGGCTCTCCCCAAGGTCCTTGAGCCCCGCAGGTACCGGACGTGATGGTGCCGTCTGCGCTTCCTACGCTGCCGCTGTTGGCGACGGTTGTATCGGTCACGTCGGTCTCGTCCATCTTCCACCAGAGGAGGGGAGGGGGAGAGCCCGCTTCCTCGCGTGCGTCGAGACCGAGGGCCGTTCGGACCTGAGGGACGGTCCGGACCGTGAGGTCCGCCCCGTCGCCTCCCAGAAAGGTGTTGAGACCTGCGGCGTTGAGAGCGTTCCACCCGGCCGCGCCTCGGCGAAGGATATCGCCGCGTGTAGAAGCAAACGCGTTGAGCACGACGGCGAAGGTCGTCCACGAGGGGTCCGTCCCGTCCGAGACGAGAAGACGATCGGCGCTTCCGATGGGCAGGCGCACGTCCGCCGCGATCCCTCGGACGATCAAGTCGCCTCGGGTGGTGGTCGGGGAACCTCCCGCGAACGACACGGGCTCCCAACGGCTGGCCCCGTTATTCCAACCGAGCAACTGCCCGTCCGTCGGAGGGGTGGAGGCGAGGTTGCGCCCTTGGAGTTGCGTCGCGTTCGCGGCGGCCCATCCGAGTTGGACGTAGGCGGACCCGTTCCACACCACGACGCGAGCCGCGTCCTGATCCCACCCCATCCAGCCCCCGCGAGGGCCCGCAACCCCGGAGAGCGCGACCGTCGTGTACTGCGGGAGTTCGAGGCCGCCGAGCACCCCCGCGCCCAGCGTGAGACGCCACGCATGCGTCCGGCGCAATGCGTCCGCCAGGACGGGCTCACCGTCCGCGTTGTTCGTCAGAAGGGGGAGCGCCGGCCCGGCCGGCTGTGATCCTTGAAGCGCCCCGGTCAGGGGCAAAGGTCCCAGCGGGGGTGGCGGCGCGAGCGGGGATGGCACGGGGCGACTCGTGAACATCGCGGGAAGCATACGCCGTACGCTTCTCGCAATGTACCCCGCCGCGCTTGGAACCAGCTTCGTCGTTCAACAGGAAGTCTCCGGCACGGGTCAGTTCACGGGGGCCGAATATGGCCGGGCCCGTCTGACGGTGCCGAACGGGGACGTGAACGCGGTCGTCCGGATCGCCGCTCGTCTCTTCGGAAATCTCGCTAATTCCCTCCTCGTCGAGTTCATTGACCGAGGGGCGGGCAACACGGTACCGGCCACGTTCGTGGAGCAGGCCGGCACGGCCATTCGCGTCTATCTCCGTCGAGGCGCTTCGGGCTCTCCCCTCGCGACGGCAGCAGAGGTGGCTTCCGTGATCAACACCTACACGCGATACACCTCGATCCCCATCGCGGCGGTGGCGGGCGGCACGGGGCTCGGGGTGTGCGGGGCCGTGGCTCCCACGCTCCTGACGGGTGGACGGAACTTCTGGGGACACGTGTCGGGCCGCGTCTGGAGCTCCACGGTGACCTACGCGGAGGGGGACGATGTCGCGGACCAAGGCGTTCTCTACCGCTCCCTCCAAGGGTCGAACACGAACCGCACCCCCGCGAGCTCCCCCTCCTGGTGGCAGGCGTTCGAGCGTCCGGACCCCGCGACATTTCGTTGGCGCCCCACGAACACGAACCTCGGGCTCTTTCACTTCGAGCACGACCGCGTCCTCGTCCTGCAACAGTTCGAGGCCAAGTTCACGGTGCCGATCGGATCGCATTCCGTACGCCTGGAGCGTGTGCCGCTCAACGCTGCGTTCGAGCCCGTGGACGCGGACGCTGTGCCGGTGTTCGTCTACTCGTCGCTCACGACGAGCTCGACGCCGACTTCGGGCCCTGACATCACGCTCGCGGACGTGTCGATCAAGCTGCCGCCCCGGTGGGCTTTCCGCGTGGTGACGGATGTCGCGATGCCGGGGCTCGTGCGCATGGACGTGCGACGGGAGCCGTTCGCGTGAACGTGAAAACGGCCGTCACGGACGCGTGGATTTATCGAAGGATCTTCGGTGCCACCTCGAATTTGCTCCCAGGAGCTCCTCCCGTGGTGCGGAGCTCGAACCGACATCTTAAACGGTTTGACGAACTCCCCGTCTACCACCCTGCTGCGCGCAAGCGGTACTTCGCCGCATCCGTTCTGGCAGATGTTGCGACGAAAGGGGGACTCAACACGCAGCCGCACCCGTTCGCTCTTGAGCGCGCCCCTCGTCCGCAGGCACTCGCTCCTGCGCCCGCTCCTGCGCTTAACGTTCCCTCTGTGACACCCGAAGAGATTATTCATCAAGTCGCCAACGGAGCGGACCTCCAATACACAAATACGCCTCCCCCCTCCGTCCTCGGACCTCGGGCCAAGCGCCTCCTCCTCGCGATCGCGGCGCTTCCTCCGCTCGCGTACGGCGCCCACCGCGCGTACCAGCACTTCCAGGGCCCTGCGCCCGAGGAGGAGGCGGTGAAGGAGGCAGCCCTTCGGCGCTACGGGCTTCAGAAGGAGGCCCTCTCGCCGATGGCCCGCAACATGTTGATCGGCGCAGGCATCGGGGGGACGCTCACGGGCGGAGCGAACTACTACCACCATCGGGACGATCCCGACGCCTTCTCCCGGGCTGCGTAGGCGACAGGTGCGGGAGCGCTCGCGGGGGCCATCGCCGGAGGAGTACTCACGCCCGAGAGGTCGGGGGCTTCAACCGCGTCGCGCCCAAGCGTTGCGCCTCAGGACGCGGTTTCGCGCGTGCATCTGACGGCCCCTCCTGCGCCTCAGGGAGGAGGGCATCTGGAAGAGCTCCGCGACAAGATGAAGACGTTGGCGGACGACGCACGCGCTGCGAACGACCGACATCTTAAAGAACAAGCGACCAACGACGCCATCGCCAAAGCCAAAGCGTTGCTCCGAGAACCGAATGGGCTGCCGGGGATGCGTGGCGCGGGCGCCTTCTTCGATCTGGATGAGTTCGATCGACTCATGAGAGACCCCAACCACGTCTTCCAGTTCTGACCCCCGCGTACGCCGTATTCTTACGGCGATGCCCGTCATCGCCACCCCTACCACCTCCCGGATCCTCACCCGCGACGAGGTGCGCCGCTGGCTGCGGGACTTCCCGCCCGGCCTCGTGCCCAAGACCGGCGTCATGAACGTGCTCTTGGAGGGCGTGGAGTTCTCCGATGAGGACGTGGACGCGGGGCTCCAGGGCGCCGTTGACCGCTACAACGTGATGACGCCGACGACCCTCCTCCAGGTCGACATGGTGCCGAGGACCCTCCTCCTCTACGGCTGCGTGGCCCACCTCCTGTGGTCCGAGTCCTTCCGTCAGCTCCGCAATCAAGCCACGGTGCAGGACGGTGACGTGCAACCGATCGGCATCGACGACAAGACCGCGCCGTACACCCAGGCGTCGAAGCTCCTCTGGGACAAGTTCGACGAACTCGCGCGCGGCGTGAAGACGCAGCGGAACATGGAGTCGATGTACGGCGGGATCTCGTCGGGCTACCTCAACGTCTCCCGCACGCTTTACGGGTGACGCCGTGGCACACAAGACGAAGACGTTCGGGGGACTCCAGTTCCGGATTGACCGACCCAAGGGCTACGTCAAGGAGTGGCCTCAGGACGGCTGGACGAAGCGCTTCATCTATCCCGTGGACTATGGGTATCTGCCGAGGCACACGGGAGAGGACGGGGAAGGTTTGGACTTCTTCGTGGGAGACGACCCCACGGGGCATCTGGAGAGCTTCCAGAAGCTCAAGCGGGACGACCACGGGCGCCGGCTCCTGGACGAGACGAAGTTCCTGGTGGGCGTCACGGACGCTGAACGTGAAGTGATCTACCGTCTGTATGGAGACGAAGTCTGGCATCGGAAGGTGTACAAGGACATGGACGAACTCATCCGGGACCTGCCGAAGTTCGGGGCAGGGAAGAAGGAACGCTACCGCGAGAAGACGGGGCACATTCATGTGATGCGTCCGGTGGCCGAACAGGGTGACTACGCCCGGTGTGATACCTGCGGGAAGGTCGAGAAGTCGGCGAGCCTGGAGAAAGACGCCATCAACTTCGGCAAGCTCCGCGACTCCTTCCAGGGCCTCGTGCAACGTTTCCACGGGCCGCAGCCTTCGATGCTGCCACCGATGCAGACGCCGCAGTGGCATCGCAACCTTCACGCGGAGATGCAGAGGCACTACCACGCGAATCGTGGCCCGGGGAGCTCGATGGTGGAGCTCATGACGGAGCGGGCGCGCCAGCTCGGTTATCACGACATCGGGAAAGCGCAGACGATGGGCGAGATGACGGACGGGCTGGCCCGTCTGGGGATCTCCCCGAGGCAACAGTTCGATGAGGCGGCGGAGTTCGCCAGAGCCCCTACACATCTGGCGGACAGTCGGGCAACCGTGAAGTCCAACCCCGATCTCCTCGCGGCGCAGAGTACCTTTCACGCGCGTCAGCACCTGGGCCTCCCGGATACGCGCCCCACCTATGCGTCTTCCCCCGCGATGAAGTCGGCAGCCGTCCGCGCGAAGATTGCGGTCTTGGCCCGGTACGGATTCAAGCGCGCGGACGCGAAGTTCGCGGACATCGACAAGCACATCGTGGGGGAGATCGAAGTGGCGGGAGCGAACCCGTCGGAGTGGTCTTTCCAGGGACTCATGGACCCCAGCCTTCGAGAGGGGACTGAGACGCCTGCGGGCCCGGGGCGGCTGTGAGCGACCTCCTGAGTCCCGGGGAGCTCCTGCTCTCCGACAAACTTCAATCGGCGGAGTACCTCCAAGGGAGGACGGGGGCGCTTCAACGTCTCCATCGACTGGATCCGCGTCTCGCAGCGGAAGTGATCTCGTACGCGTGGCCACACCCCGCTGGGCGCTCGTGGACCGATGACGAGCTCTACGAACGCTTGGGTACGCCGAAGCCCAGGACGCGCAAGCAGGGTTCCCTCGCGGCGTTCCTGCACGTCGTGGGGGAGACCCCCACACTTTTTCGCGCTGCCAAGGAACGACTGGATCGCGCGAAGCGGCGGGAGGCGCGCGAGAAGGAGCGACAAGACGCGACGAAAGTTGCTGCGCGTTATCTCGGGAAGTTCGCCTCCACGTTCGTTGATACCTACATGCCGAGCGTGGGGGCCGCTTTCGACGCCTTTCAGATGGAGCGCGCGCGGCAAGAGGCGCTGGAGGCGTCGAAGTACCCGGCGCTTCACTTCACGCAGCCGATGATGGCGAGTTACGCGATGGGGGGCGGGGCCGTCGCGCCTGCGATGACGAGTTCTCACCATCACCGCCGACACAAGCATGGGGAGGAGAAGACGGCGCTGCCCCGATGGCAACGAGAGGAACCTTCGCTTACTCCTGATGAGGTGAGGGCTCGCCGTACGGCGTACTGGTCACAGGCGCCGGAGCTCTCGCCGGAAGCGCTCACACGGCATCGGGAGCTCCGTCAAAGACAAGTCGACGCGATCTCGAAACGAGAAGGGGTTCGGCCGGGAGATTCACCCCTTGCTCAACTCGCAGGAGCGCACATGATGGGGGACGTGGTCCAGCTTCCTCCGAACCAAGGCCACGCCCTTCGACAGGCGGTGGCCGCGACCAAGGTCAAAGTAACGCCCCCTCAATTTCGCGACTTGCTGACCGCAGAGGGACGAAAGGCATACGGGGATCGCACTGTGGCTGCGCTGTCTTCCTCGATGACGGTCCCAGAGCGCCAGCCCTACGACCCTACGGTTCAACACGCGGTTCTCCACCACGAACTCGGTGAACGCGCCCAAGCGCGGGCCGCGAAGACGCGGGAGGTGGGGTCTCGTTTCGTGGCGTCGCATCTCGGGGAGACCCCCGATATTGCGGAACGCCACTCCCTGTTTCGGGATCCGGAGGCGGGCGCTCTCTTCGATTCCCTTCGGCAGTCGAACAAAGGGGACGCCTTTGTTCAGGCGAAGATGCGCCAGTTCGGTCACACCCCGAATAATCCAATGCCCCTGGGGGGCCGGGCACATCGCGCACTCGCACACGCCGTGCTCGAACAAGCTCCGGTGGAGGGTCCCGCCCGAATCAACCGCATTGTAGGAACTACCCCGTTGTTGGGACAGGGGTTGTCCGCCGTCATGAAACGAAACCCTCTTCTGAAAGATCAACATGTGGAGATCTACCCTGCTGCGCTGCCTTCTCATCTTCGATCGAGCCTGCTCCAGGCTGAAGGCGTGGCGTCGCAAGTGGGCCGTTCGTTGGCGAAGATCCCGGGCGTACAAGGGCTGTACGAACGGTTCAAAGCGCCCGTGAAGAGCATCTTCGAGGCTGCGCATACGTCGCCGGGCACTGCGCGGAGTTTTCTCAAACATCTGTCGGTGGTTCGCTGATCTGCGTAGACTGCCTGTGTGATTCACACGATGCGCTACGGTCCCTGCCCACGCTGCCAGAATGAACTCGTGGGACCGTCTTTTTCTCTCGACGTGCCCGTCCCCACCTGTTCCCATTGCGGGTACCCCGCCTCTGACATCGTCGCCGAGGCGCGCGAAATGGTCGAGAGCGCGCACGCGGAGGAGAGCGTGGCGACGCTCGCACTCCGGCTCTCCGCGAACGTGGGGTGCTACCAAACGGCTCTTTGCGACGGGGATCATGAGGCCGCGCGCGCCTTCCTCGCGAACGTGCTGGCGATCGGTGCGACGCTCCTCGCACGAGGTTCTTGACGACCCCTTTCAAGGCGCCTCGTCTTGAGGTAACACCATGGACATGAATCAGAAGGACGTGTCCGGGGCCAAGATCATCAATCCCAACAAGCTCGTCGCGACGCCCGCCGAGCTCCTCTGCGTGTACGCGGGTCCGCCGTCAATCCTTCTCTTCGAGGGGTCCGAGCTCGTCCCGCTCACGATTCTCGGCGGGGCGTACTCTTACGACGTGACCGTCTTGAAGTACCGCTGGACCCTTCAGCGCCCCCTCTGCGAGGGCAAGGACCGCTTCCTCGACAAGCTCCAGGGTCTTCAACGCATGCAAGGGATGAAGCTCGGCCTGGGCTTCGCGTTCAACGGCGTCAAGGGGGCCCCGCCGCACGCCCACCTCCGTGGGATCTGGCTCCCGAACTGCCACGACATGCACGACGCGATGTCTTTCGGGGCCCAAGGAGCGATCATGGACGTGGTCGCGGGTGTGTGTGACAAGCCCGAGGAGTGGAAGTCGCCGCCGTCCTTTCCGACGACACAGCTGGAGTTCTAGGAGGAATACGCCGTATGCCGACCCCCCGCATCTGTCCCGAACGCCCTGGGCATTACGTCATCCGTCACGGAGGCCCCTCTTCCGTCGCGATCGCCACGATCGAACACCGCGCTTGCGGGATGTGCGCCATCTCGATCTGCGACACCACCCGCCGGTTTCAGACGCAGTGTTACTTGATCGAGTACGAGCGGCAGGACGAGGCGTGGAACGACGCCCTCGCTTCGATCGCGCGGGCGCTGGGCCTGAATGTGGATGATCTCACCTACGAGAGCTGACCGTCCGGCAGCCCGCCTGCCTCATTCCAGGACCCACACGGCCCCTCGCGCGGGGGCCGTGGTGGTGATGTAGAGCTGCCCGGCTCCGGGCGCGTAGCGCATCAGCATCATGAGCGGAGGGTCCGTGGGCGGCGGCGTGGGGTTCGCACTAATCATCGTGGGCGCGCTTCCGTCGGAGGCCCAGGAGAGCGAGATGGCGCCTTCACGAACCCAGACGAGAATGATTCGCGGGTTCGTCACCGACCCTTGCGGGATCGCTTGGTTGGTCACCGCACCCGAGAAGGCGAAGTCGTAGAGGACCTTCTCGTTGTAGGTGAGGTTGAACTTCACGGGGACCGAGACGGCCCGTGCCTCTTCGGTGAGCTGGAGGAGGATGTTTCCGTCGAGGGCGATCGAGAGGCTCATACCCAAAGAGTAGGCGGTATAAGTCCTTGGAGGACTCTGTGATGCTGCGACTCTGCAAGTTGCCGTCAAAGGACGGCGTCAACAACGAATACGGCTGGTTCGACCGAGAGTCGGGCCGAGCTCTCACCGAGAGCGAGGTTCTGTCGATGGATGGAACGGAGTATCGCTGGACGGCTCACTACGCCGATGGAACGACGGAAGAGGCCGTCGCCACGTTCACCCCGGGAGGCTTCCTGAACGCCGGGGACCGCTATGTGCTGGAACAGAACATCACGGGCGGAGAGCACGCGGGGAACTACTACCCCAAGAGCACGGCGCTGCATGCGGCCAAGTACGATCTCGCGGGCAGCAAGCGGCCCAGGAAGTTCGTGGGGCCGCAGGGCGAAACGCCGGACATCGTCCGCATTCGGTTCGTCTCGGGAACTGTGGTGACGGAGGTGCATCACGAGTGGATTCTCGACGAACTTCTCGACGCCAAAGAGACCCACGGGGTGAACCTCTGTGGGAGCGAGGTCCTTAGCGGATGGCTCTACGGCTTCGGAGCATTGGAGCACGTTCAGGCCGCGCACAAAGCCAACGGGGCCCCCTGCTACTGGGAATACACCGACGCGGAGCGTGAGTGCGCGAGCCGGGCGGCATCCCGTGCTGCGCTGGGAATTCTCCGGCACTTCGGGCTGCTCTTCCCGGTGCGTCGGCTCGAATGGATTTACGCCGGGAGGGACCCCGGCTTCGAGGTACAACGACAGGTGAACGAGGGCCCCTGGTTGACGCTGGGGGCACTCGGGAAACCCGTGGTGGACGAAAAGGCGGAGGCATGAAAAAGACGGCCGACGGGGACCTCGTGACGCGCGATCCAGGTGTGCACGTCGACGAGGAAGGTGTGTACATCTGGGACGATCATGGCGAAGTCGTGATGTGGCATCGCGACGAATGGAAGGAGGATCCTGAAGTAGTTTTCTCGATTATCGGAGCCATCGAGCAGTACCACCGGGAGGGCCCCTCGTTCATGCGGAAGGGGACCGGTAAGGAAATCTCCGGTACCAAGAAGCAGACGTACATGGTCGATCTGCCCGACGCGGATCGACCGGGGGAATTTCGTTCGGAGGGACCGTTCACCGAAGCGCGGGCTCGTAAGTATCTCGCGAAGTGGTACAGCGGACAGGTCCCGCATGACGCACTCAAGCTGTTTCTCACGCAACTCAATCAGGAGTAACCATGAAGTTCCTGCTTCAAGTGACGGTGGCCGTGGACGCCGACGCTCCGGTCGAGGCGTTCGTCGACCTCGACCCGGAACTGGCGTCGCAGTTCCTGAAACGACGTGCGGCCTTTCAGGCACTCAAGGCATATGACGATGATGCCTATGAGATCTACTTCTGGGGGGGCTCCTGCGACTTCGTCGACGAAGCCGTAGGAACTCCAATCGCAGAACAACTGGGGCGGGAGGGCGGCGCGGGGCCCCGCAACGCTCTCTACGAAGTCCTCCCCTCGAACTTCGCCCCGCAGTACGAGGTGGCGCGAACCGAGTGTGATCAGGTGGGCGTCTCGGATACGGGCGTTCGATTCATGGCGTACCTCAAGCACTGCGACTGGGAGATCCGTACGGAAGAAATTCCCTGGGAGGAGATCGAGAGGGCATCGAAGGAGTCGCCCGCTCCGGGCGAACGTGCAGGCTTCATCGTCGGGGGCCGTCCGGTGTGCGAACCGTGCCTCGACGACGAGGAACGGCCGGAGAATCAGACGGAGCTCGCACCCGGCGAACACTACGTCTGCGCGCGCTGTGGGGGCTCCTTCGTCGTGCCTGCTCCGGCTTCCGACGAGGATACGTCGGGAGAGGACACGGACGATCACGACCACGGTCCCGTCCTCCTGGACGCGCCCGCGCAGGCGTGGGAGCTGCCCTTCACGGCTGTTCTTCAGCTCCCTGCCGACCAGGACGACACGGTCGACAAGGTTCGGGAGGTCTGGAGCGAGATCTTCGTGAACCATTCCGAGGTGATCGACTGGGGGTACGAACGGGAACCGGAGTACGTCGGCTACAGGCTCTGGAGGGTGAGCCTGTGCGTGCTTCTGAAGAGTGAGGCTCCCGAGCTGTGGGTGCGCGCGCGAAAGGGACTGTCCCTGTCCACGGCCGGCGGCAAGGTCTCGCCTCGTTCGTGGCTCCAACTTCTGCAACACGAGCACGACTGGATCCAGTCCACGCTCGTCCTCGGCGCGGTCCCTGAGCGCGAGCTTCCGGCGGGGTACCGTGAGGGACAGATGTTCATTCCTACGGTTCGTCCGGGGTTCACCGTCGAGAACAAAACGAGGTGCATTCGCTGCCTCAGCCCCAAGGAGCGCGAGGCCGTGACTCCCGAGCACGACATCCCTACGGATGAGCGTTACCGGTGCGTGAGCTGCGGCACGCTCTTCATCGAGCCCCCCGAGGGGCTGAAGGAGATCACGTCATGACAGACCCCTGGTTCTAACGCCCGTTACGGCCCTCCGACGATCCCGCTCTTCCAGGTTTCTGTCATCACCATAGGTGCGTCTTCGTCCAGTCGTGTGTACGACTTCTTCGGGACGGGATTCCACTTCACCCACATGCCGTCGTCGTGCCCCTGGTCCTTGAGCCGCGCCACGGTCTGGGCCAGGGGCACGCCGTCGATGGCGTGCAAGCCGTCCGACGTTGCCGCCATGCCGATCTTGTATTGCCGGCGTCGCCAGATGGCGAGAACCTGCGGTTCTTTTTGGCTATCAGGAAACGGAAAATCCGTTGCGATGTTCGCCAGCTCGCCGGGCGGAATGGGGCCCGGTGCGTGGAACGCGAGCTTCTCGAACCCGTGCTTTTCGACGAGATGGAGGAACGGCCACGAGTTCGGGTCGCCGAACCCGCGCATCGGGACGAGGGGCTTCGTCTTGTCGGCGACCTTCTTCCCGGTCACCGGGTCCGTGATCTTCTGGTAGGTCCAGACGTTCCGGTGCCCGAGCACGCCCACGCAGCGTCGGCCGCCTTCCGACGGATCGACGAGTTGGATTCGCCCCGCGTAGGGTTCGTCGGCGATCAGATCCCAGGGCGTTTGCATCTGGACCCCCAGACGACGGCAGCACGTCTCCACCATCCACCCGAGCGTGTCGAGGGAGGCTTGGTACATCTGCCCGTCCTCGTCCGTGACGATCTCGATGTGCATGGCGTAGGGGTTCACATGACCCGCACCCCACGTCACATCTGTCACCGGGTCGGCTGCCCACGCAGCGGAGCCGTCCGTGTCGACGTAGGCGTCGGTCGACGCCCCGCGCTTCGAGTTCCAGTGCGACCGCGCCCACGCGAGGTCCCGCGTCGAGGGCTTCCCGTCGGGCGCGAGGGTCCGGCAGGTCCGGCCGTGGACCGTGTGGATGAAGATCATCCGGCACGCGTTCGTGCGCTTGTAGACCTTCGTGTGGCGCTTGACCTTGTCCGGCGCGTTCTGCCAGTTCAGGCACTCGAAGGGGGTGGGGATACGTTCCCCACCGAGGATCATGAAGTGGTCCATTTCAGGCGCGCTCCTCGGTAGACTCCACGCCTCCGAACTTCTTGCGGATGGCGAAGCGAAGGCCGTCACGTCCGACCTCCTCCGAGGTCAGATGGCCCGTCTTGGTGAGGATCTCCTGGATGTCGTCGAGCTGTTGGGCGTAGCTCTTGACGAGGGCTCGCGCTTCGTCGAGCGGCAGCGCGTCGTATTCCTTGTACTTGTCGTCCATGTCCCCACTATACGCCGTACGCCGACTGACGTAACCTCCTGCACATGCAAGACAACACCGACGCGGATGCGGAGACTCCGGCTCCTTCCCCTCTTCCGGACCCCTCCAACCCGATCGACCTTCAGCGCCTCCGCCCCTTGGAGGTGCGCGTGCGCCACCGGCTGGAACTTCCTGGTGGGGGGATTTCCGAGGCGCAGGCGAACCGTTTCGGCAGGGTGTCGGCCGACGCCTTGGTGCTTCTCCGAGCCCTGATGGATGAGGGGACCCTGCACCTCTCGGTCGCGTCGCTCGACGGGGAGACGCTCGGGCCCGTGTCCCCCGCCGCCCTCTTCCACCTCTGGGTGGCGTTCACGGGCCACGTGGCGCGAACGCCCGCACCAGCTGACGATGACCAGACGGCTCGTCAGATCGCGTTCTGTCAGAAGGTCCTTTACCTCCTGCAACTGGACGTGGAGATGAACGCGATCGCGCGTGTCGCGGCGGGGGCCGAAGACGCTACGTCTGACTCTTCCGAACGTCCCGCTTCCACTCCGGCTTCACCCACTGCGCCGCTGGATGCCGCTCCTTTGTCGGAGGGTTGAGGGCCCCGCCCGCGCCGACGCTCACCTTCTTCACGCCCGGGTCGACGTACGTGTGGATGTGACCTGCCATGAAGCGTCGGGAGCTCTGCCCGTCGCTGGTCTTGTAGGACATGATCATCACGTTCGTGTCGTTGATCGAGGGGGCCGACAGGAAGACCTGGGTGGTGGGTTTCCCGCAGGGGAGCTCCGTCGGTGATCCGTTGTCGGCGCTGAGAGGTTCCGTACAGAGAGGATTCGGATCGGCGTCGCGGGCGCTGATCGAGCACCTCCGCTCCGTGATATGTCCCTCCGAGCACCGGTAGTTGTAGGTTGGCATCGTGTCAGCTTTCGCAGCTCGCGTCGCCCTCTCCAGGCGCACGCGGGGTCATGTCTTCGTTGAAGGTGACGGAAGGGGGCGTGTCCGTCAACAGCGGGGCGGCGGCTTCGACGCCAGCCCGAATCGAGTTGATCCCGGCGACGATGGGGTCCTCCTCTTCTGGTCCGCCGAGGAGGCTCGCGAGGAGCGCCCAGGCGCGCGCGAAGGCGTCGGGGCTGGGGCCTGTGAGGAGGAGAACGGCGCCCGTGACGTATTCGTCGCCCACGTCGAAGGCGGGCCGCTCCGCGTCTGACGGGTCGGAGAGCGCTTGAGCGAGGTCAGCGAGGAACGCGGCGGTGTTGCCTTGCCCCGTGCGGAGCGTCACGTGCACCCCCGCCGAAGGCACCGTGAAGACCGCTTCGAGTTGACGGAGGGTCAGGGCGACTTCGTCGACGATGGTACCGAGCGCGGCGATCTCCCGGTCGAGCGCGGCGCTGGCGGCGGAGGAGAGGCTCGTGACCTGAGAAGCCCCCGAGGTGACGGACTTCGCGACCTCCGACACACGGTCGAGCAGGCGATCGAGGGCCGGTACGGCGCGCGCGATCGAGGGCGTCCGTGACCAGTCGGGGGGAGTACCTCGTCGTGTCGCCGTACGGCGTACGTCGGGGCGGTAGCGGGCGACCGAGGAGAGCAGGACGTACGGCAGCGCGTCACGGCGTTCGGGTCCGTCGAAGCGGGCCTTCAGCGCCACGTGGTAGTAGTACGTCTGGTTGGGTTGAAGGGGGCCGAGGTCCACGTACCGACGAGTGATGCCATCGCATCGCCCCACCTTGAGGACGCGGGCGCCGTGAAGACCGGTGAGCCCCTCGCGCAGGTTCGTCGTGGGGAAAAGGTCGAGAACCCTACGTGCGGTCATCGCTTGCGTCCGGTCGGATCGGATGACGGCGTACTCCGTCGGGACGGCCCGCCACTCGCCGTCGTCCACCGCTTGCGGTTCCGGAGGTTCCCACTCGATGACGGCGTAATTCGCGCGCGTGGAAGGCCCTGCGCGTACGCCTCGCGCTACCACATCCCCGTGCCCCCGGGACGCCGCCAGGGAGTCGGAGCCGTGGCGCGCACCGAAGAGTCGATCGAAGTAGGAGGCGAGAGTCACGCCCGCCGCTACGTCGGAGGCTCCGCCGACCAGAACCGCGTAGGCCCAGTACGTGTCCGCGCCGAAGCGCGGGCGGGAATCGTCCCCAGGGTCGTAAAGCGCCTCGCCCACGGTCTTCAGGAAATGGGCGTTCCCGCCGAGGAAGAGGGCCTCTTCTCGGAACGCGCGCCGCCAGACCGGGAGCGACCGGACGGAAGGTGGCACGCGTGCGTCGAGCGCCCCCGTCGGAGCGGAGGTTCCGAGGTCGAGGGCGCCGTCCAGGAGCGCGGCGAGCCCTTTTTTTGGCAGCGGCACGAGGAGGAGGTAGCCTCCGCCGTCGTCGAGCAGGTTCATAACGGCCCCCTCGACGGCGCTCACGGCGGCTCCAAGGGCTGCTTGCGCCGTGGCGAGCGCGCCCACAGTCTCCTCGTTCGCCAGGGCCGTCGCGATCCGAAGCTCCGCGCGCGCCGCTTCAAGGGCCGCCCGCGTCGCCTCCAGGCCCGCCGTCAGGCCCCCGGCCGCTTCCGTCACGGTCCCCGGCAGGGCGGGAGTCAGACTTGTCCAGCTCACGCGTCTCTCCTCGGAGGCTCGCGATACGCCTCCGCTTGTTGTCGGCGGCGACACGCACTAGGGTCAGGGTGAGGTCCAAAAGGGCCTCACCGATGGTGAGCACGCGCGGCCGTCGGTTCCACGACACACGAGGATGGTACTTCCATGGCGTCCGAAACCGAACTGCTGAATTCAACGGGGCTCGTGGTGATGCTCCGCGACCCCAACACGGGGGAGGTGATGCACCTGAACTTCCCGCCGGGGACGTACGAGATCCCGCTGGAGGCGCACCTCCCGGCGCGTGTCGCGAAGGTTACTCTCTACGCCGAGCGGCTGCCTCGGGGCGGGGAGTACGACGTACGCCTCCGATTCGACACGAACCCTTCGACGCAGTCGACGGATACACGTGAGGTGCTGGTGTCGAATTCGCTGAAGGACACCGCACCTCCGCCGTCCGCGCACCCCGTGGTAGGCCCTCCGGTGACCTCGGTGATCGCCCCTACGCCCCCTGAGGTGACGCCCGTGATCCCCCTCCAGGTCGAGCCCTCGACGGGAGCCCCGGAGACGCCCCAGGCGCCCTCCCAGGCGCCCTCCCAGGGCGCCTCGGGAGGGGTGGACGCCCCCAAAGCCCCTTCGCCCCCCACAGAGGCCCAGAAGGGCTCTCCGAAGGTGACGGGAGCGGGAGGTCGGAGGGGTCTGTAGGGATCAGATGAAGACGGTGGCGAGGTTCGACGTGCCGACGATGTCGGCCCCGGGAGCGTTCGAGACCTGGGCGAGCTTGCCTGCGTCGGTCCCTTCCGTGACGCTCACGAGGAGCCCCGAGACGCGGCGCCCTGCCGGAACTTCCGGAGCACGCGTCGCGGCGGTCGCTGCGCCCGTCCAGATGTAGAGCCCATCCTCCGCAGGGGCGGTCTGGGCGTCGGCCCAGAAGCGCTGGCCCGCCGCCATCGCCACACCGTCCACGTTCGCGCCGGGGCCCGAGAGGGTCACGTTGGCGGGCGCACGCACACGTGCAGTGACGGTCGTCGGGTAGCTCCCGGGACGCACTTCGCCCTGGAGCTGCGTGGTGCCCGCCAGGATCTGGAGCATGGCGTGCTCCATGTCCGAGACGCCGGCCGTGACGAGCGCGGCAGCCGTAACGGACATCACGATCGTCGTGTCGTCGTGCGACGTGATGGTGGCCGGGGCGCCACCCACCGTGGCGCTGAAATCCGGACCCGCTCCGCCGTAGAGAAACTTCTGCGCCACGGCGCCGAGCGACCCCACGCCGATGGCCGTCGCCGCGACGAGTCCAGCGGCGGTGGCATTGCCGTTGATCGCCGAAGCGAGGTTCGCCAGGGTCTCGGTGGCGCCTGTGCGGTTCACCGTGATCACGGTGCCCGTGACCGAAACCGAGTTCCCTCCCTGGTTCATCCGCAGGATGACGGCGATGCGGTTGCCACCGTTGCCGCCCTTGCGGGCCAGGATGCGCAGACGGTTGGTCGGGTCGGTGCCCGACACGAGGAGGTCGAGCCGCGCGATGCCGCCGCCGTCCCCGTTGTACATGTTCTTGTGCGTCGGCGTCACGACCTGGGGCGCCGTGGGAACACCGACGAGGCCGAGCTGCGTCGGCGGAACGAGGGCGGCGCCGACGAGAGCGAGCGCGGTCACGAACGACGCGGCGGCCGAGCCGTTGATCTGAGCCGCGACGGCGGTGGCCGTGGGGCCGGCGGCGGCGGGCGTGACCGTGATGAGGACCACCCCGTCGACCTGCATCGCGACGGTCACGGAGCCCGCGCCCGAGGGGGGCAGGATCCGGATGCCGATGCGGTTTCCGAGGGGGCCCACGTCGACGGCGGTGAGGCGCAGCACCTTCTGTGCGGGGTTGAACCGGCGGACCCCGGTCATGCCAGGGTTCACGTCCCCGAGCTGGGAGAGCACCTCGAAGACCGCGTTGGTGCCGTTGAGGAGCCCGACGCCTCTCACGGTGAGCTGGCCGTCCACCGTGGTCGAGATGACGGCGGTCTCCTCGATCTGGTGGATGCGCGGGTTGCGGCTCGGCGTCGGTACGATCCCCCACACGATGGCGGGCATGGTCGACCCCGGGATCACCGCGCCGGCCGCGTCGAGCGCAGGGACGCGCCGCTGCTCCATGTCCTTGACGCGCGGCCTCACGCGATCCCAGGACGAATTCGTCAGGGTGTAGACCCGCGTCTCGGCGGCGTTGAGTCCATCCCCACGGAACATGGCGTTCAGCGCGGCTGCCTCCAGGCCGAGATCGTCCTGGAACGAGATGTTGGCGAAGGCCGTGACAGTCAGTTCGATCATGAGTACTCCTCGGCCCCCTCCCAGGGGGCCGTGAAGAGTATAGGTTCTGCGCTTATCGCAGTTTGACGACGAGAGCCTTCGCAGGCTCGAAACGAACCGTGAAGGAGCTGGCGTACGCGGCGAGAGAGAGATCCGGCAGCGCCATGGGAGAAGGCGAGGTGACCACATCGTGACGATGACCCGCGACGGAGGCCGAGAGTGCGTTCAAGCGCGAGATGATCGCGCTCAGAATGGTCACCAGCTCCTCGTACTTCGTCCCATGGGAACTCGCTCCCGTGCCGAGGACGATTCGGTCCGGCAGGGCGGTGTCGACGAGGAACGTCTCCAGGCGTGGGTCGATCGTCACCCCGCGTCCGGCGACCTTGGCGAGGGCCGTCGCGGTGAGGAGAGCTTCTCCGCCCGACCGGAGCGAGGCGCTCCCGACTCCGGTCAGGACGAGATCGGTACCCGAAACAACTTCGATCAGGGAGCCCGCTGCGGCGTGCCACGCGCCTCCGATCTCGTCTTTCCGAAGCCCCCCTACGCGTTCGGAACGGTCCCCCGTGATTTCGTGCGCCCCGCTCCCGTGATGGGCCGTTTCGTGGACAGCCCCGGGCCCGTCGCCTCCGGTCTGTGCGATCCCCCCGGCTGCGAAGAGTTCGACGTGACCTTGGGTGTCAACGTGGAGACGGAAGAGCGCCTGACCCTCACGGTTCGTGAGTTCCAGACGGATCACGTCCCCCTCGCTCCCTACGTCGAGCGCCACGGTGTAGCGCCCCTCGTCGGGACCGGTCTGGGTCGTCTGGTCGGTGCCGCCGCGCCAGCGGTAGTTCGTGTGCCCGCCTTCGTTCGTATACGCGGACTCTCCCACCCAGGTGGAGGTTCGGAGTTCGCCGGCCGTGATGTGAACCCTGTCCCCATCCCCGAATGCTTGAACGCGCGCGAGGGGCCCTCCTTGAAGTTGCGCCACGCGCCCGCGCAGGGCGGCGACGGAAGCCCCGTCCGGCCCCCGCAGGGCGGCGTCGCCCGGGAGGAGGTCCGTGGGGGCTCCGGGGTCCCGTGCCGAGGCCGTGAGTCCCCGGTCGAGGGCGGGGTCCGCGCCGCCGTGACCGTCGAGTCCGGAGAGCGTCGGGCCCGCGTCGGTGTGCGCGGTTCCGAGCGGGAGGATCCCGAAGATGTAAGGTTCTCCGAGGGCGTTGGAGACGACGACGTTCGTCCCGGGTTCGAGGAGGCCCGTGTCCCCGGGGGAGGTTCGGATGCGCCCCATGGTGGCGGTTCGGCCGCTATTCAAGGAGACGCGATAGGAGTGCCGCCGCGCGTCCACCTCCAGGATCACGCCACGCTCGAACGCGGTGGGGGGCGCCCCGAGGACCGCGTTTGCGTGCGGACGCCCCGGAGCGACGAGAAGTGGGTTGGGGGTCTCAGGGAGTCGGGCGGAAGGACGGCGGGGTGGTGCCATACAGGGAGCCTACGCTCCCGTACGCCGTATGCCGAGGTCAGAGGGCGGCGACGGAGGCGTCCCCGAGTCCGCCCGCGCCGGCCGATCCGATGCGGTTGTAGACGGCCTCGGGGCTCGTGTTCGGGGCGAGGCCGAGGACGGCGTCCATGAGGACGCGACCGACGTGCGGCACCTCCATCGCGTCCGACGCCTGGAAAGGCAGGATGCGGTCGCAGGAGCCCGAGACGGACTCGACGAGCATGGACTGACCGCTCGCGATCTGCGTCCCCCACGACCCGACGAGGCAGAGCTCCAGGTAGCACCCGCCGACGAGGGTGTGGCTCTTCGTGCGCATGACCACCCCCAGGCCGAAGGGGATGTAGAAGAGCTCGCTGTCGAGGTTGATGAAGAACTGACTCTGCGGCGAGCCGTCGAACGCGGCCGGGTCGTCGAACTGGTCGACGTTGATCCCGGCTTCGACGGCGTTGTGGTAGAGCGCCCGCAAGAGGTTGAAGCCGTTCAGCATCACGCGCTGGATCGACCACGAGGACTGCGACTTCCCTCGAAGAAAGAAGCTGCGTCCCGATCCGATTGCCATCATCGGCTGAACAGGGGCCTGCGACTGCATCGAGAAGGACTGAAACATGCCGAGCGCCCGCATGGATCGGGGGCTTGAACGTTCCGCGCGCGCGACGCTCCGGCGCGCAGGCCCGGCCAGGATGAGGGTGTCATCGGGGTGCGCGGCGTCGTACGTAGCGTTGTCGAGCATCCGCTCGACGTGGTGGCGGTTGAAGTTCCAGGTGCCGAGTGCGCGGGTGATGCCGAGGGGGTAGGCGGGCATGAGAGCTCCTGAGGGAAGGTTAGTGACCGCCCTCGCTAGGGTGTTTGTACCGGTCGTAGAGAGCCGACCCGAACAACGCCAAGCCCGCGAGATCCTTCAGGCCCGGTTTGCGTTCCGCAGGGTCACCCACCATCGAAGCGAGGGTCGTACCTCCGAGACCGACGAGCCCAGCGCCCTCCAGGTAGGTGTGCCAGGGGTGTTTGTGGGGGAGGAGTGTGGCTCCGATCATCGCGCCGTAGCTCCCGACGTTGATGGCGTCCTGAACGCCGAACGCGAGCTTCGTGCGGACGAGCTGGAGGAGGCGTGCTTCGAGGGACCCTACCTTCATCCCAGGGCGGACGCCCGGAGGCGCCGGGGGTGGTTCCGGGGGCTTCACGGAGTCGTAGAGCCCCTTGGCGGTGTTGATGGCACCCATGCCTGTCCCGACGTTGTGCGCGATCTGGGCGCTGCGCGTAGCGTTCTGGGCGAGCGGGACGCCCATCATGCCTTTGCCGACGTTCAGAGCGGCTCGACCCGCCGAAGTGGCTGCCGGGGCGGCGCGCGGCGCCATGCGAGCGAGCGCGCCCCAGAAGGCGACCTTCTCTGGCTCTGCGAAGCGCTCGTAGAAACCCACCATCAGCGCTGAACCACGAGGTGGAAAGCGATGTTGTTGAGGGGGCGCGCGACCCTGGCGCTGAAGACCATTTCAGCGGTGTCCGCCGCCGCTGCGCTCGGAGCCAGGGAGATGATCGACCCCGAGAGAAGGGGAGGCCCGATCCGCTGGATGAAGCGGCCCGTCAAGAGCGTGGTGTTGTCCTGGACGGCGCGGTAGACCTCGTTGAGGGCCTCGGGGATGTTGTTGTACTGCCCGAGGAAGCTCTTGAGGAGCGCCTGATAGAAGACCGACAGGTAGTCGACGTTCTTGACGACCGAGAGTTCCCCCGTCTCCAGGCTGGTGGGGTCCGTGGTGAGCTGGTGGTTGCAGGAAGGCAGAGCCCCCTCCACCTCTTGCGTGCAGACGAAGAACCCTCCATCCGAAATGGTCGAGAGCTCTTCCTCGGAGAACATGTCCGAAGCGTTCTTCAGCCGGTCGACCCCGATGAAGGTGCCGTTGGTGAGGCCCATCTGAGGGGGCGTCCCCGCGATGACACCGGCCACGGCGCAGGCGAGGTAGTACGACGGCAGGTAACCCGCCAGAGTCCGCACCGAAGGCAGCGTCCTGGGCAGTGAGCCGTCCCGCAGGTCCGCCACGCCGACGAGGTCCGGCCACATGAGCGTCAGTCGCTTCGAGCGGACCGACTGAGCGATCGCGACGAGCGCGAGCGCTTGGTCCCCGGTCGTGAGCGTACGGCGTACGCGGTAGGCGCTCGCGTTGGGCGCGGTGATGTCGACGTAGCGGTCTTGGAAGTCGCGCGCGAAGTAGTGCGGGAGCTCCCGGGCGGTGTCCGCCGCGTCGTCGAAACCGTTCGCGATGCGGAACCGGTTTTCGTTGAGGGTGGTCGCGATGGGGTACGAGAGCACCCGGCCCGAGAACGCCGAGGGTCCGTAGTCGTTCGGGTCGAGCGGAATCACGACGCGATCACCCGCGCGAACGCCGGCCTGGAGGAAGGTGGCGCTCGCGTCTTCGAGCTGATTGAAGAGTGCGTCGTTGAGGATGACCTGCGCCGTGCAGCTCCCCGTGATGGGCATGATCGAGGCCGGGGCGACCGGGCTCTGCGTCCCCGGATCCACCACGTTCGTCCCGCCCGCCGTCACCACGGCGGTCATCAAGGCCGAGAGCGTCGCGTTCGCAGCGACCGCCGCCGCCACCTGAGCGTGCGTCGTGGTGCCGCCGACGGTGATGGTGATGGCGAAACCCACCACCGTGATCGCGAGGGCGGAGCCTGCGGCGTAGGTGATCGTGTAGGGCCCTCCCGTCACGGTGGGGGCGAGCATGGCGAAACGAATCGTGCCGAGGGTGCCGCCGCTCCCCGTGGACACGTCGAGGCGCGCGAGGTTCGAGATCTTGACCGTCCCGTCGGGCCCTCGCACGAGGATCTCGATGTCGTCGGCCCCTGCCGCCGCCGTGTCGTCCCAACGGCTCGTTCCGGGGATGATCTCCAGGGCCGAGGGGTCTCCGGGGTTCGGGTAGTTGACCGAGCTGTTGACGTGTCCGACGCGGTGCGTCCCGCGCCGATTCTGCCACGCGGTGGTCCCCGTGCGGATGAGCCCGATGGTCACCGAGTCGCCGGGCACCACGGACCGCACCCCCACGGAACCGGTGGACGCGGCGTCGATGGAGATCGTCCGGTAGAGGTTCGTGACGGCCGATCCCACGGTCTGCGACACGCCCGAGATGGACCCTTCGTACACGGTCTGGGCGACGGGGAGGGACACGCTCCCGAGCGCGATGCGGAAGCGCTGCATCACGCCACGATCGCGGGCGTAGATCGGGGACGCCTGTTGCTCGAAGGCCGCCTTCGCCGCCGCATGGACGTTCAGGTCTTGCGTCAGGTTGACGAAGACGTAGAGATCGCCGCGCGACGCGGTCCGAGCGCGCGCGTTGGCGTAGCCCGTCGAGTCGTCCGCCGAGACTCCGTAGTAGTAGATCGGGACGTTGCCGCCGTTGTCGAGCGCGAGCTTCACCCCCACGGCGAGGGGGTTCCGCGCGTCGAGCTTGCCGATGCCGCGAATCGTCGGAATGCCGTTGACCGTCTGCTGGTCTGTCGGGACCGCAGATCGAACGCCCTGGAGGTCTTGTCGCAGGGCTCGGTAGCCGAGATAGACCTGCGCGTAGGAGAGCGCCCGCGTGACCGTGGACGCGCTCGGGGAAGGCGTCGCCACCGTCGGACGAGGCGTGAGGGGGAGGCTCAGGGTCACGCCCCCCTTGATCACCAGCTTGTCCGAACCCGGCTCCGGGAAGACGATGAGGGTGCGCGTGGGATCCGTGAGTTCGCGCGTGGAGAGGGTCCGTTCGATACGGGCCTCCCCCAGCGCGTCGTACACCCACCGATCCGCGCCCGTCGTGCCTCCGGTCATGCCCGACACGAGGAAGACTGCGTTCGCCACGGTCGCGGTGATGGTGACGTTACCGAAGGCGCCCGCTGCGTCGTTCGTCAGGTTGAGAGTGTTCCCAGACCCCGGGGCGGCGGTGATGGCGAGGCCCCCTGCTACCCCGTTGATGGCCGTGACCATGGCGTCGCGCACCTGGGACGCGGACCACCCGGGGGTGATCGGAACGGCTACACGACCGCCTGCGACCACGCCGTCTCTATCGAACTCGAAGACAGTCGCCGGGTTCACCCCGTCGTTGAGCGTGAAGGTTTCCCCCTCGTCGGCGCCCCCGGCCATACCCACGACCAGGAACCCGGCGTCCACCACCGTGTCCGTGATCGCGACGTTACCGGCCACGAGGCAACGGTCCGCTGCGAGGTTCACGACCCCGGCACCTCCGGGAGAAGCCGAGATGCGCAGCCCCGCGCCCACGCCCTGGATGGCTGTGACGATCGCGCCGCGCACGGTGGCCTGAGAGTCGCCTACCGTGAAGGGGACCGCGACGCGACCCACCCCGACCCCGCCGCCGGAGTCGAACTCGAACACCGTAGCGGGGTTCACCCCGTCGTTGAGCGTGAAGGTTTCC
>ERZ761584.181-NODE-181-length-24106-cov-15.792774_pt1 | contig 24106 bp, 28 predicted proteins | sample MGYA00512168_ERZ761584 | MGnify/ENA primary metagenome ERZ761584 (study PRJEB28899, sample SAMN03785564) | bioreactor sludge metagenome | biome: EBPR Sludge; feature: EBPR Bioreactor; material: 0.22µm filtered reactor supernatant | place: Saint Lucia: Queensland...
CGGTGGCGGCTGGAACCGCCTGGCCGAGGGATTCCTCGATTGCACCTACGCGCTGATTCAGTCCAGCGCCTAATCGGCGCATAATCGGGTGCAGAGTGGTGATCACGCGACTATGCACACCGATTATGCGGTTAGCAAACGAAAGCGGGGCTGATTTCAATCTCGAAATCAGCCCCGCGACTGTTTCAGTTTACGGGTGATCGGAAATAAGCCTAACCGGTAAGTCTCTCTTCGTGGAGGATAACCTATCGCCAGTCACCCGTTAGGAGTGCTGTTTCCGCGGCAACACTGCTCTGCACGTGCTCCACTGGACCGCTACACCACATCCCTACGCAACGTTGAACGACTCCAGCTGACCGACCGATTGAGCCGTAGCCGATAAGGATCGTTGTTCTGCAAAGAACCCGCAAAATGTAAACGTGGCCGGGCCGACCGCCACACTGCCGAAGGTCATCCATACCTGACCGTCCGCTGACACCGCAAACGTGATCGTCTCACCCACCCGCGCAATCTTGAACCACACCGGCTGCACAGGAGCATTGATCGTAATCTGGGCTATCGCTGTCGGCAGACCCGCGTAATCTACCGAGGGGCGCTGCTCACAACGATACGAAGTGTAACCGGACAACATCGCATTGTACACGATGGAGCCATTGCCCACATAGATACCAACCGTGTGCGCGCCCGATACCGTAGAAATCGATGTCACGGCCCCGATGATCGTGAAATCCCCGCCACCGTCTAACACCCGTTCCAGACAGCGCATCGAGTAGGTGGATGTGCCACCCGTGATCTGAGGCACAATCGCTAAGTGGTCTGGATACTCGTACAATACTGATGTGCCTTGATTATTCCAGGCGAATGGCTGCAAAGCCGGGGCCGCGAACGGCTTAACGATGCCGCTCTTGATTTCTGGATGCGCAGTCGAACTGGACTGATGGGCCAGATCATTGGCGTCCAGCTCGTCAATCGCGCCATTGACATCCCGCGCCCCAAGATTCCCGTTGGACTCATAGGATATGACCGAGGCCGCGTGATCACCGAGATTGGTCAAGTGACTGCTAAGAGCGGCGTCAGAATACGCCCGGTCGCCGTGCGGATCAGCCGCCGCCGCGTGCGCGGCAACTGACACGTCCACGGCCGTCTGCGTCGCAAACGGATTCGCCGCACTCGGCCCATCCGCCGCATTCAATGCCGCCTGTTGGTCAGCGGTCAGCGGCAGACTGGCCGTCAGTGTTACCGTAATCACCTCGTCAACCACAGTGACCAAGGTATCGTTCTGAGTGATGTGCACCGTTGTCATACGCTCACCTGTTTTTTGATCGTCAGCGTGCCCTGGAACGGCCGCAACAGTCCTACTATTTTCACATCATGCACCGCGCTGGTCCAGTCCACATCCAGCAGATCGGACTCGCTCACCTGGATAGTGAAATTGCCGGCCGCGCCGCCGTTGGTGATGCCGCCGTTCTCGGTTGTTTTGTCCAGCAGCGTATCCGCGCTGTCCAGCGTCCGCCGCACCTGCCACTTGATCGTGCGCCCCGTCAGATCGATGGCATTGCCGGCACTGTCGCGCACCTGCACCACAATCGCGTGCGGCACGCCCTCCTCTAGCGTGATGTTGGTTTGATCGTCTTGCACTTCAATTTTCATGTTGCCTCCTCGCAGTAGATATTGCCGACTATTCGAGCAGCACCGCTGGCCCCGACCAGTAGAGTGCACCCGGCGAGCCGACCTTGGTGGCGTAGAGATACATGATAATGTCGGCCGCTTCAGTGATGGGGACCACCAAATTGGTAACTGTTTTAGTTCGCCAGCCGCCAGCAGCGAGTGCGGCGGTAGTGAACAACGTCACACTTTTGGCGGCGGTGGCCACCGAAATGCTCCAATAGTTCGAGCCGTCGTTAGGTGCACCGATCATAACGGCTATTTTGAGCGTTCGCAGAATGCCCGGAAACGGAACTGCAATATCGGACATAGTACCTGAAGCCGCCAGGCCTGCCCCGGATGTTCTGCTGCCCGACATGGTTAGCCAACGTCCAGTTGTCATTTTTACCTACGCGAGTGTGAGTGTCAGCCGGCCGCGAGTGTACGACACCTCGTCAACCAGCGCGCGGTTGGGCACGTCGAGCGTGCGGCCCGTCGCTGATTTCACCGCCTCCGGTAGATCCGCGAGCGCGATCAGCCCCGGCTGCACCAGCCAGGGATTGACCCGCGACTTGTCCACGCGCTGGAGTTCGCCATTTTGCAGCGCATATTCAATGGCCGGTGATACCGGCTCGTAGACAAAACTGCGGCCGAAGACACCACAGCGCCAATAGTCCGACGCGACATCGCCGGAGCGGGCGACGTCGTCCATCACCGTCCATATCTTCGAGGCTGTGCCCGCCGACTGCACCACCGAGTACGCCTCGGTGTTGGGCATGATGGCGATTTTGTTGGGCCGACTGCTGAGCGGCGCTAGCGCCGAGATCACGGCGCTCTTCGTCGAAGCGCCTTGCAGCGTGGTCAGTTGCCGATAGCTGTGGATCAGGCCCAGTATGTTGATGTGCAACTTGATGTCGGTCGCAGCCGCGCCTCCGAAATCAATGCGGCCGGGCAGCTGCGTGCGCGGCCAGGCAGTGGTGCGCAGGATCTGGTTGGCCAGCGCCAGAGCGTTAATAGCCGACATCTCCTGCATCTGCACGATGTTTTCGATACGGCCGTATTGCGCGATCGAGGCGGCGTCCAGCAACCAGCCGGTGTCCGCGTCGTTCTGAGTCTGCTCTCGGAAAATGGCATTGTCAGCGTACAGCGTGCCGGCTGCCGCTTCAGCCGTGATGCGAAAATCGACGTTGCCTGCATACTGATTAGTTTCCGGAATTTCCATCTTGACCGGCAAGATGCCCGTCGCGCCGCGCGAACTCCAGAAACATAGCGATTCATCCGTGTCGGCTCGATTGCAGGAGATTCGCCACGAACCGGCCGTCACGTTCACATCGAGCGTAACGTCATATTTGCGGCCGGCGGCCACCGCGATCGCGGCCTGAATCGTCGCGCCACGAATGGCGGTATCCGCGACGACGACTTTACATCCCCAACTGCCGTCCGTCACGTAAGTGGCATCGCGTGTCACGGTCGCGCCGTTGTAGGCTGCCCAGGCTGCCGACTCACAGGACGGATTCACGACAAGTGAGTCGAAGGTACGCTGATACTTTACGCGGACAGCGTTGGCGAACGGCTCCGCCGAGCGCTGCGCGTTGATGCGCCAGGCCGTGTCGAGGATTGAGCGCTTATACGTGGCACGCTTGTAGGTCAGCGTCATCTCGGCAATGAAGCCAGACCAGACATCCTGCGAGAACAGCCGGCGCGTTACCAGATAGTTCAGGCCGTTATAGAACAATTCGATGAGCCGGTCGCGATTGCGCGTTAGTTCAAACGCCGCGGACCAATTCCCGCCGCGCCGGCGCGTGGTGTGCTGCCAGGTGTCGCCGGCTTCCGTGACGAGGTTGCCGAAGTGCGTGTTGCCCGCCGGGTCGAAAATATCCAGCGTCGGCAGTTCCTGCGGCTCGCCGATCATTCCTGGTTCCCCTGCGCGCCGCGCATCGTTCGCCAGCGCGCGTAATTGTAGATTGTGCACGTCATGGTGTCAGTAATCTGTGAATCCGTGCCGCGGTCGCCGGCGCCAACTGCGTAGACGTGATCGTCGGACCCGGTTGGGATACCGCCCCAACCGCTGACGGCGACCGCCCGTGTCACCGCGCCGCCGCTGATCTCGTGTGCGGTCCAATCGCCGCTGGGCAGATTCTGCACGACGACCTGATTCCCAGAGAGACCCTCCAGGAAGATGTAGCCCTTGCGCATCGGCACGAAAATGGCGTGATCAATTCGCAGTTGCCCTGCGCCGGCAATACGCTGTGCATTGATGAACAGCCGCAGGTTCGAGAACACATTGCCAGAACTTGACTTGACGGGCGGCAGGTTTGCGATCATCAGCGGGTAGAACATCGGATTCGCCGATGACACGAGGAAGCGCTGAGTGAATGGCAACGTCGTCACGTCGTCACCGGTGTAGCCCAGCGCCGTGCGCACCAGGGCTTGCGTGCTGCCATCGGAGAGGCTCAACCGCGCCAACACTTGGTATTGCCCGCCCGCCGGTGGATTCGCAGGATCAACAAATCCGCCCGCAGCACGCAGCAGATCGGAGCCGTCTGTGAAATTAGTTTGAGCATAGTCTTCGTTGTCGTAGTTAGATCCGCCGCCCGGATATACGGCCGTCGTGCCGTTGTGGTTTGTCCACGTGCGGATCATGTAATTGTCGGTCGGTCCAGCCAGGGAGTTATCAAAGCCAATCCAGAGCCGCCGCAGATTCCCGGGGGTTAGGATAAGGCGAGCAATCCTCGCCGGCGCGTCACCGTTGCGGCCGCCCATCAGCGACGCATAGCCCCAACTATAGGTTGAGCCGGGGCCGCCATACGGCCAATCGAGGACATCCGTGATGATGTCCGACGACTCCCACAGTGGCCGCCGCTTCAGGGAAAACTCAAACGCCTTGATGGTGCCGCCGACCGCGCCGGGCGTATCATGTATCGGGACCCGCCACGTTTTAGGAATGTCCGTAATAAAGGCTTGACGGGTGTAGGTTTCGCCAGCCTGCGTTCTAAGCCAGACGCCATAGGCCGGATTGAACCGCGAGTCGTTGATCGCCTGAACATAGCGATCGAACGTTTGCAACCGGGTGGCGAGATCGTCCGGGCCGACTGGCACGTCAGGATCGGGCTGAGCACCGCGCACGCGCAGGGTTAGCGCCTCGTCGACATCAGCGTCGTCATCCCGGCTAACGGTTTGATGTAAACCGCCCGGCAGCAGCGCAAACCCGTCAGTGAAATTAGTCAGAATCAGCGCTGCAACATCTGCGCCCAGATCCGCGCGTTCTACCAAGCGTGTGTCGTATGCCATTCGTCACCTAACCTAAGAGTTGCTCAAGTCGTTGGTCGCCGTCTAGGCGGCGTTGCTGCAAGAGCATCGCCATGGCTTGCGCGTCGTTGATCACGATGGTGTCACCCGCCCGGTTGACAGTTTTGTTTGAGACAGCCGTCATGCCGGGCAGCCAGCCGGCCGGGATCGCTTCGCGGCCGCGCCGCTGCTCGCTGTTCAGCACGACCTCGTCGTCGTGCAGATACCACCAACCTTCGTTGACCAGACCTCCGCCGGCGCGCGTATTGCCTGTGCTCGTAGTCGAGGAACCGCCGGTGGTCGGCTGCCCCTGTGTCTGGAAGATTGTCTTGACGACAATGGTCTTACTTTCCAGCAGCGCAATCGCGCCTTTCAAATCGCCGGCGCTTTTAATCGCATTGTCAATGGCTTCTTTGGCTGGCGCCATGTCCTGCACGACGGCGGTTGAAAATGACTTCGTGTTCGTCTGGGTGGCCAGCGGCAGGGTCTCGTCGTACAGTGCCTGAATGGCTTTAGCCTGATCGTCGAAGGCCTGTTTGGCTGGACTGAGATCGGTGACGGCTTGGTTTGCAAAGTCCGCCGTATTGGTCTGAGTCGATAACGGTTTGGCCACATCATGCATATGCTGCATGGCCGCGGCCTGTTGTTCAAACTCGATGCGAGCCGGCGGCATGCCGACTACGACCCGATCCAGAAATTTTTCGATGCTGCCATCAGCGGCCAGGTCGGCCGCCGCGGCCCGGATGTTCTGCATAGCCTCGATGTCTTCCTGGCTTTTCAGTCCCCACGTCACGGCCAGCCGATCGAGCGCGGCCACTTCCTTTTCCGTCAGTCCGCCCACGGCCAGTTCTTGCTGAGCGTAGCCGAATAGAATCCGATGCGTCGCAGTCTCGTGCGCTTTGGCATTGGCCTCGATCTCTGAATTCACCGCATCATATTGGCCTTGCAGTTCAGAGATGCGCCTGGAGTTGTCAATGTAGGTCGTCACTGCCCCGGACGCACCGTTGATCTTGCCTTGCAGATCCTCAACCTTAACGGCCAATTCAGCCTGCTTCAATGGATCGGTGGCAACCGCCAGATCGCCCTGGGCCCTGGCCAGCTGCTGGGTGACCAGATTCAACTCCGCCGCCGTCAGTGAACTCTCGCGCTGCACGGTGATGGCCCGGCCCTGGCTGGCGTTTAGTTTGTCCAATTCCGCGGCGATCTCACTCGCCCGATCGCGCAGACTCCCCTGCTGCTCGGCATAGCGTTGCGTCTCGTCACGCAACTCGCCGCTCATACTCTCGGTCAGGCGGCCCATCGCCTCCAGTGCGCGCCGGTTCGACGCCTCGGCGGCTTCGCCCATCAGCCGGTAATTGCGCGCCAGGTTATCGATCCCCTGTGACACGCTATCCGCGCTGACCTTCTGCGCCGCGGCCATTCGAATGGCCGCGCCAATGTCCGTCTGTACGGTCGTGATCAGATCGTGCATCGAGCCGCGCCGCTTGACCTGCGCGTCGAAGAGTTCCCATTCTTTGTCGATCTGGGCCTGCAAAATCGGAATCATCTGCTCGGCCACGCCGCGCATCGGCCCGGCCAGAAAGTCGTGCTGAAGTTGATAGGCGGCCGTCAGCCGATCGGCACTGCTGGAGCTGTCGTCCATCATCGTCTGCATGGCCTCGCCGCGATCGAGCACGGGCGTGATCGCGTCAACGGCGAATTCCTTCAGACCGTCCACCGCATTACCAATTTGCGTCTCGAACTTCTTGAACTTCTCAGCGCTGGTCAGGGCTGCATTGCCGGCATCGCCCAGCACCTGCTTGCTTTGGCGCAGCACTTCATTGCGCAGCGCCTCGCGTTGTTCGGCCTCGGTTAATGCGTCGGCGGTCTTACCGAGCGTCGCGGCGTAGTCGTCATTGATTCGCTTCGCGTCGACGATGATCCCAAACTCTTTCAAGCGGCGCGTTTGCAGCGTGCCGATTGCTTCACTGATGCCGGCGAACGCCGTCTCAGTGTCTCCGCCAAATTTGATGCTGGCCGCGCGCGCCAACTCCATCAACGCGACATTTTCATTGATGCTCGTCGCCACGCCAAAGGCCATGTTCTTCGTGGCCGTCGCCATGAATATCTCATCGTCGACGGTCCCCTTGGCGGCCTTATCCAATGCGGCAGCCATGGCCTCGGCGCTCACGCCCACACTGGCCGCGGTGTCCTCAAACGAATCCGCGACGCGCCGATTCTCTGCGCCGGCCTTGCCAAATTCCCAGACCTGCTTCAGCGCTTCCAGGCCCTGTTTGGCTAGTGCCGTGGCGCTATTGAGATCAGTCAGCGACAGCCCCGCGATTTTGAATTGCTCGCTGCTGCCCTTGGCGTTTTTGCCCGTATCGCCGACTGCCTTGTCGAATTCCTTCAGGCTGGCGACGCCCGACGCCGTATCGACGGATACCATGAACTCAAGTGTTGGCATCGTTCACATCCTGATCCTGCTCTTGGAGCGCATCGAGCATTTCGGCGAACTCCGGGTGATCGGCTTCCCAGATTAGGCGTTGGGGTGCTTGCTGCCATTCGGCGTAGAGCCGCTTGATGTTCTGGACGGCCAGCAGACTGCGCATCTCGGCAACGCTCAGCGTGCGATCGCCCAACACGGCCCGCACGCCAAAGGCTTGCAGCAATCTGGCTTCCTCCGCCTCGATTGGTTCGCGGCCGCCAACGTGCAGATACCGCAGCGTGGCGGCCGCTACTCGTTTGGGACTTCGTCGGCCTCGTCTAGCAGTGCAGAGATGCTATCGATCAGCCAGCCCATCAACGCCACACCCGAGCGGGGCGGCGTGGCCGGGAACGTCTCAGCGGTCAGTTTTGCCGGCAATCCGGCCAACTCCCACGTTTCCACTATCGCGCAAATGCCGCGATTCCAGGCCATCCGCTGCTCGACCAGATCAGTCGCCTGACTGGCTTCATCAGCCGCCGTCTTCCAACTGCGCATTTGCGGCCACGTCAGATAATCGGGCAGCGTCACCGTGCCCGGCCAGCGCTTCACCGGCGAAGTGATCTTGGGCATGTCTGTTCCTTATGGCAGCGTCGCCACCTGATTGGTAACGCTCACCTTGCAGTAGTCGGCCACGGTCGCGTGATACATGGCCTTGCCCGTCAACGCCACCATGATCGTCGCGTTGCGCTCCGACCATTTGTCGAACTGCGGCGTAACCAGCAAGGGCAGATCAAACTGAGCGATGCGGTTGACGGTGTCGCCGAACTTCAAGCGGAACTGCTTCTGCGTAATCGCCAGCGCGATCAGTTCATCCACCAGCGCCTTGCTGGTCGTGTTGAACTTGAACGTGCCGCTGAACGTCGCCTCGATGGTGTCCTCATCGTGATCGGTCGGCACCAGATCACCGCTCAGGAACGCCAGCGCCCGCTTGGCGTCAAACTCGATCTTGAATTCCTGAGCCGTGGCCGTCAGCGCCGTCGCGCCCAGCGTGCCGGCCCAGGTATCCATGAACATGCCGCCAACGAGGTGATAATTATGCAGCGGCGTCTGCGTGCGATTGCTCAACGCCGCCAGCGTGACCGTGGTCGTCTGACCGGCCAGGTATTCGGCTGAATACTTCACCGGTTCGCGCGGCTTCGTTTCGAGCGAGAACTTGTTCAGCAGCGCGCCGGTGTACTTATAGTTCGGCCCGCCGGCGATCGCGTCGCCGATCTCGATCGTGTTTCTGCGCAGCGTGGGCGGCGTGGTGCGATAGGCGGCGTAGGCATACACATACGGTCCAGCGCCGCTCGGCGTGGCCACGCCAAACAGCGCATCCATGTGGTAAGGCAGGTCCTGATACGTCGCCTTGCCGGCCAGCGTGACCGAACACATCTGCCCATCGTAGACGGCCACACTGCCAGGGCTGAAAGCGCCGGCCTGGTCGGCCAGGATTTCAGCCAGGCCGTCAAACTTCACCTTCGGGTAATCGTCCAATTCGGCTAGCCGGGCCGTGGCGGCCACCGGTGTAAAGGCGGTTACTTCCTTGCCCAGTTGACACATGATCAAGCGTTTATTCGACATGGCTCTTACTCCTGGCCGAGCGCTCGGCCTTCACAGATTCGGGCAGTACATACAAGCCGCTGGCGATCAGGCTGTCGCGGGTATAGCCGTGCTGGCCGGCCGCCTCAATCATGGCCGACGTCAAATCGCACTGGGGCACGCCGCCCAACCAGTTGCCGTTACCAACATATTTCAGGACGATCTCGTCCATCAATCCTCCTAAGGTTCGCTCACGAGCGTGATCGGGATGACTTCTCCACGGTATTGAAAACCGTCGATCACGTCGTAACTCGTTTCGGTGCCTTGCTCGTCGTAGGCCAAATCGCGCCAGTAACCGGCCAGCACCGGATGCGTGTCAACCAGTGTGGCGATCGCCACTTCCAGATCGGCCAGCGTATCCTCAACTTGTTTCTCAGTGCCGGCATTCGCGCCGCTGCGCACCACCGCCGTTACGATCTCGTAGCCAAAGAGTTCGTCGCTGGTGTCGGCGATGACGCGGCTGCGCCTGACCTTGCGGTCGCGGATGGCGCAAATCGGACTCGCCCCGCCGGTGTTCTTCGGGTCGCCCTCACTGACCACGGCAAACAGGCCAGTCGCGTCGATCAGCATTTTCAACTGCGCACGGGCAGCCTTGCGGTTTATCATGCGGTCTGGTCCCAAGTCGATTGGATTTGTACGGCAAACAATTTCAGCGTCGCCGCGGCGATGCCGGGCGCGCCCTCTTTCTCGGTGCGCGTCATGAAGGCGTGCGTCCCGCCGCGCGCCTCTTCATATGGGGCATAGTTCACGTTGGTAAAGATGCGCCCCTGCGTCTCGGTCACTTCCGGGAACAGGCTGTTCTTCAGCCGGCCGGTACGCACGTGCACGATCGCCGACATGAACCGGTGCAGGCCCAGCGTCGCAAACGCCACCGCGCCCTGCGTACCTTTTGGCTCCAGGGCCTGGATGGTGCGCGTCATCGCACGCCGCACCTCACGCAAATTCTTGACCTCGATCTTGATCGCGTCGTCGCTCATTTGACCTCGCTCAAGATCACTTCCAGCACACTGATCGAGCCGGGCCACTCGCCGGCTGCCTGCACCAGATACGTCGTCGAGCCGATGACCATCTGATCGCCTTCGCGCACGTCGGGCAGCACACCCTCGATCGTATCCAGGTAAGTCACCTTGTTCTCACGCGGGCTGTTGATGCCAAAACGCCCGGCCACCTCAGCCGAGACCGGCAGCGGCGGCACAATGTGCAAGTCCGTCAGATGCGTAACCGCCGCGCCGATCTTGCCGGCCACCGGCGCCGGATTGCGTTTCGTGTTGGCCATGGCCGTCGCCAGGCGCGCAAACGCCCCGCTACTCATAGGCGCTCTCGTCCGCCGGCGCGTCCCAACTGGTGGTCACAGCGCTCGTGCTCAGGCCGCCCACGCCGCTGCCATACGCCGCTGCAACGGCCGCCTGCTTCGCCTCGATCTTGGCGCGGACTTGCTTGGCCAGCTGGTTCAGGCTCTCACTGCGCGGCCCGATCGTGATGTCCACCTGGTCGAGGTTACCCTCGATGTTTTCGAGGGCACGCAATTCAGCGACGTCCAGCAGATGATCGATCTGATCATTCGTCACGCCGGCCAGATCGGTGTCGGCGACAGCCGACAGATCGGCCACCGTCAGACCCAGGGCGCGCACAGCCGCGCCGATCGGATCAGCCAGGTCGTCGTTGGCGCCGTTCCGCGTCGTGCCGTCCAGTCCGGCTGCGGTCAGTAACTTGCCGCAGCGGCTAATCAGGATGCGCTCGATCTGAACCCGCGTAATGCTCATGGCGCAGCCTATTGCTTGACCCAGACGGTCAGATCATCGTTGGCGCTCACTGCGCCTGGCGCGACTGTGCCGTAGGTCGTGTCGAGAGTGTAGGTCGTGATCGCCGTGTTGTTCAGTGTGACCTTGTAAACCGCGTCCGAGCGGGGCTTGAAGGGTAGACCGAATTTGATCCCCCCGCCGGCTTTGACCGTCAGTGTAATGGTCTGCTCCGGGATCGCGATCGAACTCAGACTGGCCCATGGCATCGAGCCGGTAATGGTCTGCGTCCCGCTGATCGCGCCGAGCGTCAAGCCCTCTGATGTGCTCTCACCGTTCGCGCCCACGCCGATCAGCGTGATCGTGCCGGCCGTGGGCGTGGTGGTCGCCGTGACGGCCAGCACCAGGTTGCGGGGATAATCGAGTTGGGTCAGGCTGCTGCCCGTGATGCTGGTCTCGCCAGCCACGAACGACGTACTGATAACGTTGGTCGTGCTCGTCGCGGCAGCATCCTGAAAGCGGATCTGCTCGGACCGGCCGACGATTTCATGGGTGACCGTCAACTTCTTGGTCACGATCCAGTCGAAGTTGGCCTTGCTGGCCGCGTAGACGGTGAACGCTAAGGCCGACATCACCAATACGGTGATGACGACGATCGCGAGCATGCGCTTGAAGGTCATGAGACTCTCCTTGTGTTCCAGATTAAATCGGCTGTTTGCCGCGGCTACTTGCCGGGCTTCTTCGCTGGCTTGCCGGGCTTCGTCACGTGCAGTTCCTCGGCGACGATCGGCGGTTCAACCACGGGCAGATCTTCGAAGATGGGCGGTTGATCAACCTCTTCGACCGCGATGCGGTGCGTCGGCGTCAACAGCCGGATCGCCACATCCACTGCGCTGCCGTCCACGATCTGGTCTGGATACTTCGCCAACAGAAAACGCGCCAGCCGCTCGATCTCAGTCGGCGAATCTGTTTCCGCGGAAACAGTCACCGACGCCAGCAGCGCCGCGTCAACTGCCTCCAGCAGATCGACCACGGCTTCGCGCTGGACGATCGCCTGAATTTGCGGGTCGCGATGCCGCGCCGACCGCACGGCGGCCACGGACTCAACCAGCCCGAGTTTGTCGCCGACACTATCGGCGGCGGCGAGCAGTCGCGCCTGTGCGCGCGCGGCGCGTTCGGCCATAATGCGTGGATCCATCTGAGACTCCTTATCGTCGGAGGCGATCCCGATCGGGCGATCGCCTCCACTTTGCTAGTGATCAGTCGCTGGCTTACGGCATCGGGCTGCTGTAGTTGGTCGGGACCGCATACGCGGCGTTGCCGATGCGCTGCACGACGATGCCTACACGGTTGCGCCCGCCGAAGCCGGCGCGGCGCCGCCACTGCGATTCGATGAACGGGTGATCGGCGCGCTCGGCGATCTTCTTGAAGCCGCGCAGTTCCGGCTCCGGATCTTCGCGCATGCCCAGCGGCGCATCGCCGTCAGTCGTGACCGAGACGATGTAGTTATCGGGCAGCGAGCGCCATTCCGACAACCACACCTTGCTATCGGTGTAGCCGAACAACTCGCCCGGATGCTGCACGCCCAGGCTGCCGACCACTTCCGACGCCGCCGCACCCGCGCGGAGATTGGGATCGGCGATGGGGTGATACTCGGTCAAACCTTTGACGGACGTCTTCAGGTTCGACGGGATCAACGACAGCACTTCGCCGCCATTCTCCGGGTGTTCTTTCAACTCGTCGTAGATGGTCGGGAAGGGGTTGGTCGCGTCCGCGATCGCGCCGGCTTGCGCCAGGAAGTGCGTATCGATCGCGCCGGCATCCGCGCCGCTCAACACGAGATAGACATCCGTGTCGCCGTTGGCCGGGCCTTTGATGGTCAGCGCGCCGAGTTCCTCATCGGTGAACGTCCAGGCCGCATTGGCGAAGATGGCCGCCAGGATGTGATCGCGCACCCAGCGCGCATCGGCGCTCAGTAGCGCCAGGGTGTAGCGATTCGCTTCCTCGACCGTCATCTTGGCGATGGTGACATCCGTGCCGCCCCATGCCACGCCGCCCGCCTGCAGCGGGAAGGCCACGTCGTAGTGGCCGGCCACGCGGATGGGCCGGGCGCGCCCGCTCTCATCGAGGGGCTGCAACCGGGCCGCCGTCGGCGTCTTATACCGCATCTGCGGATTGGTCACCGGCGTGACGAACAACGACATGAGCGCTGCGATCTGGCGGTTGTGTTCGTCAACCGATTGCTGGATGGCCGTGTTGACCAGGTCAACGCCAGCCTCGGCGACGCGCTCCGCAAACATGTCTTTCAAGTTCGTGAAACCATAGGCCACTTGATTAGCCATGAGACTACCTCCACTCTAAATTTGAAAAGGTTGCTCAGATTGCCGACTGGTTAAGCATCAGCCTACAGATCGACCAGCAGCAATTTATCGAACGCCGTCCCCAGCGTGGTCGACGGTCCGGGCAGCACGCGCCCGATCTTGGTGCTAACCGTGCCGGCGGCATCGGCCAGCCGGCCATCGGTATCGCTGAGGAACACATCGGCGTCATAGTCCATGCCGGACAGATCGTACCCGTCCAACACGCCGCGCTTGATGCCCGTGACGGGCTCGCCGGTCGAGACCGACTTGACGGCGATCCACTTGACGCGGGCCTCGCCGGCCGCGCTGGCGTTCGCCTTGGTAAACTTGCCGTTGATCGTGTCCAACCGCATCCCCATGCCAGCCGTGATCGCTTCGGCCGCCGGCAGGGTCAGCTGCTCGATACTTTCCACGACGTTGACCTTGTTCGCCGTGACGAGATTGATGTCAGCCATGTTCGCTACCTCCGTAGAATTTAGAAACTGTTACGTGTCTGACGCTGGGCGCGCGCCCGATCTTCGTCAGAGGGTTCCTTTTCGCGACGGCCTGCGCCGTCCGGGGCCGGCGGTGAGCCGGGGCCTTTCGGCTTGCTATCGACGAGATATGGCTTGGCCTTAATGACAGCCTTAACCGCCTCGGCGATCCCCTCAAACGTTTCGCCATCCTCTTTGACCTTGAGCGCGGCCCGATCGATGAACGTCCACACATCAGGCAGGGCGTCGGTTCGCAGCCGATAATCAGGCTTTGCGGCCTCGGTCAACACGGCGGCTTTCATCAACCGTTCGGTCGCTTTGCCGAGTGCTTCCTCGCGCTTGGCTTCAGCGGCTTTCGTGGCTTTGCTCAATTCCTCGATCCGATCCAGCGCCTTTTGCAGTTCGCTCTTTTCGGCGTCCTGTTTCTTGCGCGTGTCGGCGACGAGCGTCTTCAGGTCGTCGGCCTTCTCAAGGCCGAGTTCCTTCAGCAGGTCGTTGATGGCCGCCTGGCGGCCAGCATCGCGGGCCTTGCCGGCAATCTGATCGGCATCGGCCTGCGTGAACTTCCGCTCGTCTTTGGGCTCGGTCGGCGGTTCTTTCTCCGGCTTTTTACCCCCGCCGTCAGGGTCCGCGCCATGCGCGCCACCGCCGCCGTTATCCTTTGGTGCTTCGTAGCAGATGATCGGGCGAAACGACTTCAAAAACATCGAGACCTCCATCACTCCCGTTTACGGGATATACCGACTTTTCCGCAGTCGTCGCGTAAGTTTCCAACACAGCGCGTGAGCGCTGATAATTGGTTTAGAAGCCTGGCACGCTTACCGTCACGCCAGACGGCAGCCAACCGTTGCCGCCATATTTCGCGCGGCTTTTCAGAACTGACTCGCGCAGCATCCCGGCTGCTTCCGCCGGCGTGCGTGCTGGGCAGGTCATGGAATAGGTTGCATCCTCGCCGCAGTCCCATGAGTTCTCGCCTTTGCCCGGATGCGGGATCGGACGATCTGGCGCGATTTCGGATCGAACCATGCGCGTCGGCCACGGCCAGCGTGGCCGCTTCCACATCGATTCGAAGACTCGCACAGTTGCCGGGTAGAGCGCCTCTGGCATCAGCACATCGGCCCGGCCGGTATACAGGTCTCGGTCTGAATAGTGTTGGCGTCCAAACAACAGATCAATCGGATGGATCGAGAATTGCCACCACTTCGGATCATCTCGATCCCACATCATCGGGTCTTCCCAAAGCGAGACCCATAGTGCTTTATCGAAGATGCGGAACCCGATCTGCCGTTCGCAAGGCAGGCTGCCATAGGTCCGCGATTTTCTCCGCGGAAACCACTGGGCCGGCAGAAAATGCGCGAAGGTAAAGTAAACCGAGATAAGGCAAGGAATGCTCAACGCGAACATCACTTCGTTATTGCTGTCACCGCCACCTAGAGATAGATAAGCGTGCAATGATCTGGCATAGCGCAGCAGACTCCACTCCAGCCTTATCTCATTCCGTCTGCAGAAATAGAGCCAGGCACGACCGCGCCAGAAGATCGATCGACGTGGGCCACTGTCCGCAGTTAGATTCTGAGAGTGCCATCTAAACATCACGCTAACCTCCGTCATTGTCGGCCTGCCTGGCCTTCAACGCCTGGCGTGCTCGATCGCGCATTGTCGCCGTGCTGGCTTCGGTCCCTTCGGCGGCCACCTCGTACGCCACGTGATACGCCGCGCTCGACGTGCGGCATCGCCAGTGGAAGGCCGGGAACATCATCTCGTTCTGAAAGCGCGGCATGCCCGTCAGTTTGTACGGCTGATCGATGTCCGTAATCTGCCCGTGCACCCGCAGGCAGCAGTCCGTCGTGCGATCGTCGATCGCCGCAATCGCCTGCTTCTGCAGGCCGCTGACCTGCTTCGCCGCATTCTCGTAGACCAGCTGCCGGCTGGCATTGTTCGCATCGATCACGGCCCGCCGCGAAAACAACTCCATGCTCAACGCGCCACGCCGAAAGAAACTCGCGCCTGCCGGCCCCAACTCTTTGCCGATCAATCGCTGCACGATCTGGTCGAATGAATCGCCCTGCGTGAGCGAGTATTGCAACTCGCTGGTCAGTTGTGCCGCCAACGGCTGCACGATGCCCGGAATGCGATTGACGAAGGCCTCGACCGTGATGGGCAGCTGCTTGTCGAGGCCGGCAAACAATCGCTCTTTGCTCAGGTCCTCGCGCAAAACCCGCGCCATATTCACCAGGTCCCGATCGGCGTTCTCCAGTCCAATCTCCCAAGCCCGCGGCAGTTGGTCCTGCAGGTAGCCGGCGATGTCCGTGGACAGCGCCTTGATGGCCCGCTCGATCTCTTTGATGCGATAGACTTGGTTGGCAACGATGCGTAGTTCGTCGGCCGTGTTTGGCGTGCCCATCTGTTGATACCACTTCATCAGCGCATCGAGCAGATCGCGCCGCACGGCGTCGTACATATTCGCGATGCGGCCGGCCGTCGCGTCGTCCAGGTTCGCTAGTTTCTCCTCGGCGTCGCGCAGCGCTTTCAGTTGCCGTTGCTTGGGATTGCCCATTCACGCTATCCACCCAGCCCGCTCGATTTCTGCTGCTCCAATGCCACGCGCTGATTCTCGATCGCCAACCGTTGCTGCTCCATCTGCAAGTCTTCCAACGGGTCGCTCGGAAAGATCGGCCGATTAGGATCGATCTGGTGATCGAGTTCGCCGCGTTCAAAACTGCCCAGGTCAAAGCCCGACAGATAACCGCGATAGCCGGCAATGGCGACGGCCATCTGCTGGGCGCGCACCAGGTCCGCGTCGTAGCCCTTGCGCGCTTCCATCACGCGCTCGGCCGCTGGCGCGAGCAGGATGCGCAGCGCCCGCCCACTGATCGACGCGCCCGCTTTCGCCAACATCTCATCCACTTGCAATTCCGGCAGGTCCCTCGCGATCTCGCCCAGGCGCAGCGCCAGATCGGCGATCACGCCCTGAATGTCGATCTGCTCGACGAGCGCATTGGCGGTGGCCTGCGCGTTCGGCGTCCACCACACATTGTCGCCGCGGCGCAGCGCGCCATCCTCGTTGGACTTGGCCTTCAGGTTGATGCCGGCCAGAAACCACTGCGGCTCGATCGCCTTGCGTTCCTGCCGGCCCAGATGCGACGCCAGGTCATTCACGTCATTGACCTTGGGCAAGGCCGGCGCGATCGCGGACAGGCCCCACGTCTCGCCGATGTTGATGTGCGCCGATAAGACGACGGGCACAAAGCCGTATTCGTTGGGCCACTGCGCTACCGGTTCGCCGTTGATCACGTTCTCGGGATAGGCAAACGGCTCGCCGTCTTTGGAGGTGGTAAAGGTCTCTTTGTCGATCGCCAGGCCGTAGGTGTAAGACTGCTCGGTATCCGGATCGATTACGTTCCACTCAAACAGGATGGACTTCACCTGGCGAAACTCGTCAAGCACGACGTCGCTCACGTCACCCGGATCGCGCACTTCCAAATAGACCTTCTGGCGGCGCTGGTCGTCGACAATGCGCAGGACCGCATCACCCTTCATGCCACCGTTGCGCACCCAGGCGCTGAGCATCACCGACCAATTGCTCCACTTCCAAATCTGGATAATGGCGGCACGCAGCGCCGGCGTCGCGCCTAGCAGTGGTACCGCGCCCGTCTCAGCGTTCTCCAGATCGAGCGGCCCGCGAAACACATGGCTCACATAGAACTCGACCAGGCGATAGGTCGGGTTGAAGAGCGGCTTGATGCGAATCGACTTGATGGTGGTCTTCTCGCCGTTCTCTTCGTTCCATTCGGCGTACAGGTTATTGCGCTGCACGTACTGGGTGGCCAGCGGGTTGATCGCCGCGTCGTAAATGGTGCCGGCATAGAGATGCCGCAGCAGCTGATAGCGCGTCAGCCGGCTGTCCAGATCGTCGGGCACTTCCTGATTCCACGCGGCCTGCAGCGCGCGCGACGCGTCGGTCAAGGCACTCACCACGCGCCCCCAGAAACGTCGTATGGATGTGAAGATATTAGCCACACTGTTCACCCCATCAATTGCCAAAGCCGGGTATTTGCCCGGAGCCCGCATCGTCGCCGGCGTCGCCCATTAGATAGCCGATGATGTACCGCTCGCCGTCCATGTAGTGGAACGCCGCCTTATCGTCGATCGCTTCGGTCGGCTCGCCGTTCTCGTCGAGCACGCGGCTATAGGTTGCCTTCTGCTCCAGGTAGGCATCCAGATCATCGAAGACGTAGATCAAGCCGCGCTTGTGAGCCGCATACACGCGATTGATGCCGACCTCGACATCGCTGATCAGCGGTTCGCGCACCGGCAGCCCGGCCGATCGGAATTCGGCCCGCCACTGGCCTTCGGACTTGGACCCGCCCACGCAGATCGGCAGCATCGGCTCGCCGGCCAGCAGGGCGGCCACGTGCTCTTCGGCCGTGCGATTGCCGCCGTGATAGGTGCGATACAGATACAGGTGGTGCGTCTCTGGTTCCTCCGCGTAGAACAATCCGACCGTATTCACTCCGCCGAAGTCGAGGCCCAGATAGCGCTGCCACTTGGCCGGAATGCTGAAGCGCGGTCCCTTGTGCGTCTTGTCGTCGAAGGCATCGTAGATCAGGCCGGCCGGCCGCTCGAAGATGGCGCGATAGTACAGGTTGAATTTCCACGGCGGCAGGTCGCGCTCGGCGCGCTCATACTCGGCGCGCGGGAACATCGGATTCTCAGTGCTGTCGAAGCGCACGACGTCGATGTCTGGATCGCCGGCCTGCCACTTGTCGAAGATCTTCTGCTTCAGCCAGCCCAGGTCATAAGGCGTGGTGGTCAGCAGGGCGCGGCCCTGGTTAATCGCGAGGCGACGCTGGATGGCCTCCCACGATCCGAGTTTGAATTTCTTCTGGCCCGGCTCGTCCAGCCAGGCCCCTTTGGCCGTGGCCGATTCGAGCGAGTCCGGATCCTGAGCATGTCCGAAGAAGACGTTGACTGGCGGGTCGCGCCGCGCGTTGTACTGCTTGCCAAAGGTCCGCTTCGCGCCGCTCTCGCTGAACACGAACTTGCGCACCGGCGAGCCGACGTAGCGGCCCAGCCGTAGAAGATTCTCAAAGACCTTGAGAAACGACGGCAGGGCTTTCAGTTCCAGCAATTGAAACGTCGGCGTTGCGATCAAGTAGTCTCCCGGTCCGCGCTGCTTGATTTCGCGGTAGAGCCAATGCGGACCGAATACGGTCTTCCCGCCTTGGGTGCCGGCCAGCACGGCGATGATGCGCCGCTGGCAGTGCCACGCCCGCATCTGGCCCGGATGGAAATGGATCCGCATCCGGCCATCGGGGGTGACTTCAGCAAGGTCGTGATAAGCCACGTCATGCGCCCGGACCTATTGGCGCGCGTGCGTCATCTGTTGGCTGCGCCACCGCGGTTTCTTCAACGACTTCGATAAACTGGATCGGCTTATCGAAATGATGATCGTGATCGACACGGTCGCGGTACTTTTCAGGCCGCGCACCTTTCAACAGAAAAATAAGCAACGTGTCAGAATACTCGCGCTCGACATATTGTTCGCCCGTCGCTGGATCGTTGATCGGGTCGCCGTCTTTGGTGAATTTCTTGCGCACCAAGCCGTTGACTGCGCGGCGGTGGGCCTCAGCTTCCAACACATCCGCGCCTTCGTCCAACGCCACCAGCCAGGCGGCGGCAAATTGCTCGTCGGTCTGCTGATGCTCATAAGCCGTCGATCGATGTATCTTGGCGGCCTTGCAGGCGTCCGAGATATTGCCACGCTTCGCCAACGCATTCAGAAAGTCTGGCTTCCAATCGTGCGCCCGCGTCGCGGCCGCGCTGGTCTTGCGTTGGGCCTGGCCTCGCGCGCGCGTTTTTTTAGGTGTCGGTTGTGTCGGAGTCCTGGTCATGGTTTTCAAACTGCTCATTGTTTCCACGGCAACAGCGCGCGGAGCGCCTGTTTCGCCGCTTGATATGCTCGCGTCCAACGGGTTGGCAGCCGCGCGGATCGCGCCGCCCAATATTGGACGGCATCCAACAACGTCGTCGGCGGACGGATCACCTCAACCTCCCCATCCCGTAGCCGATGGCCGCACCCACCGCCATCGCCAACAGCACCCGCATCATCATGCCCAGATCGCGCAGGGCACACCCCATCACGCGCGGGCGGGCGTCGCTCACGCAAAGATCTCCGCTAGCAGCGCCGGCTTGTCGCGCAGGCGCCAGTCGTCGTCGTCGAAGCGATAGAACACCAGGCCCGTGATCGCCTGATGCTGCGGCTGGGCGTTCCACTGTGTCACCCACGCCCGGGCGCGTTTGATCCAGTCGGCGTTACTCGGCAGCCAGCCCAACCCGCCCGGCGTGCGCTGCGGATTCACTTCCGACAGAATCACGGGCAGGTTACTGAAGCGGTCCGGCACGACCTCCAAGGAAGTTTCGATGGTGCGTAAATGCAGGTATTGCCAGCGCAGCGGATCGTCACTGAATTTGGCCGCAGAATCGATTTCGGCCGGATCGTTGGTCTGGGTCTTCGGATGCAGGAACAACACATCCGCATCGTCAATGCCGGCGAGGATCTGCGTCCACCACTCGCGGTTGTCGCTGCCCGGCCCGTAATACGGGTCTATGGCGGCCGGCCCCATCAGCAAAGAGGTGGGCCGCGCGCGCCAGATGCGGTTGTATGAAGCGATGTAGTAGTCAGGCGATAGTGCAAAGGTCGCCGGCCACTCGGCCCGGTTATTGATCTCGTTGCCGTACTGCACGCACAGCACGCCTTTGGCCTGCTTGAGCGTGGCGATCACGGCGGCCTCAAAGGCCGCCAGATGCTTCGGCGGCGGCAGTGTGCCGGTGCCGTCGGCGTAGCCGTACTGTATGCGCACCACGATGTCGATGCCGGCCGCGGCAAAACGGGTATAGTCCAGCGCCACCGGGCGATCGGTGATGGATACGTGATCGAGTGCGATGCCGGCATGGCCGTTCTTCAGCATCCAGTCGGCCCCACTCAGGTCATGTAGTCCCATTTTGGCGACGATGTGTTGCGGTGTCGGCTGACCATTAGCCGCGGCCGCGATTGCGGAGAAGTTCAGGTGCGGCCCAGGGCAGTTGGCGCGCGAGACACTGTCGATCTCGCCGTGTCCGATCAGGTTGACATGTGGTGTCCAGCGTGGTGTCGCGCCATCGGTCCAAATATCTTGGGTCTGCAACCACTTCAGCAACCTGATCAGGGCATCGTCCATCACCTGTGGACGCGGCTCGGTCCAGCGGCCTTCGTGCTCGATCGAGACCGTGTAGTAGTTCGGATTGACGCCACTCACTAAACCAGCCCAGGTCGGATTTGCCACCTTGCCGTTAGCCCAGGCACTGTCCTTGATCGACACGTATTGCTCGATCGTGCCGTTCCGGCCGATGCAGAAATGAGCGCTCTGCTGGCTGGTCGGGCGGTTGAACCACGGATAGACCGCGCTGAGTGGTCCTTCCGCGATATGCAGACAAACCGCACGCGCCTGCATCCGACCGCGCCAGTATGCGCCGTTGGTCAGCGGCTTTTTAACCGCAAACGGACACCACCCATCGGCCGCCGGCTCTGACTCGGTAGCGATCTCAAACGATCGGACTTCGCATGACACACCCAGCCACGTCACAATGTCATCAGTCCAGCGCTCAGTCGCCCACACAATCACCTTGCTGCCTGCCGCGCCCGGCTTAACCAGCCGGCGGGCATCGTCCGCGCTGTACACCACGGATTGCCTGGCTGCGTGCGCGATCTCGATCACCTGGCGGGCCTCCGCCTCGGTCGCATCCTGGGGCAATAAGTGTGCAATGACCACGTAATCAACAGGCATCTCGTCCGGCTCCTCGTCGAGGCCGATCACCGGATCGCCCTCGGGTGCAATCGTCGGCGCGGCCGCAATATATGTGCCCAACGCAGGCAGCACGTCTTTGAAGTTTTCATCGCCGCCCAGTTGATAGAGACAGCAGCCCACCACCACCCGATCGCGCATCAACTCGCCGTCATACCATTGGGCATCGGCCAGCCATAGCGCAGCGCCAAAATTCGCGTTGAAACCCACGCCCGCGCTCGCTTCGGAAATGACCAGCGGCGGGTCGGCGTTGAAGCGGTGCAAAAAGCGGTATGACCGACGGTAGCGTAATGCGAGGTCGGGCGCCGAGGCGCGCAGCGAGGTCGCCGGTCCGCCGTTGCCGGCGGGCGAGCCGAAGCCGTACTCGTGCAGCAGCAGAATGTGACCATGCTGCTTCGCATGTTGCAGGCTGGGCACCAGTTCGCGCCATTTGTCTTCCAGCGTGCTGCGATCCAGATCGGTTTCCCCGTCGCGGGGATTGCCGCCGCTGAAGCCGTACAGCGCCAACTTGAAGCCGTTCTCTTCGGCGATGCGCATACATTCCAGCGAGAAGGCATTGAGCCAGGTGTAGCCAGGCAGCGTGCCGGCGTCCTGCTCGTTGATGGGGGCATAATAGTGAGCGCGATTGCGCCGCCACGTGGGCAGATTGGCCGCCATCCACGTCCGCGCGCTCTGCACCGGATCGCCGCGATAGGCGTCCTCCGGACCGTCGAGGCCGCCACCATCTGCAGTCCGTGGTTGATGGCGAAACACGACGATGGTCTGCGGGCTGAACTGCTGCACATCCGGCCACACGTCCTGATCGACCGCGAAGACCACCGGCACGGGCGAAGCGGCAGCCACGCACGCCTGGAGAAATTCTCCAAAACCGCGCCGGTTGCCGGCCGAAATGTGGACGCCTAATTTACTCATGATTCGCACTCAATCAACGGGTGTGGCGCGGCGTCGGGAGCGGCCCAATTACAAGCCGGGGCAATCCACCGCGCCACTTACCCGATCGCCCTTCAGGGAGACGTTGGGACGATGGTCACGGTGTGGGTGATCACCGCCCAGATGAAGCCTAAGATCGAGATCAACAGCGTGATCGCCACCGGAGTGGCGAAGCGCGCCGTCGTCGAGTAGAGCCCATCCACGCGCGCCTTCAGTGTGCGCATCTCGCCGGCGAGACCAGGCTCGCCATTGCCATACACGAACTTGCGCAGGTGGCGATAGTCTTCGGTGAACGTCTCAAACCCATCCACCAGCTTCACCAGCAACTCGCGCTCGCTCAGGTCGTCAGTCTCGCCACTCATGCGTTGTCGCTCACAATAAAGGCCTTACCCCCTGGGGGTAAGACCCTTCACCACAAACTGTCGAATCGACTCGGGCAACTGCAAGCCCAACTGCGCCAGGCTGTCCACCAGATCGCCCAGCAGCGTGGCCGTAATCACGCCCCAGGCCAGTGGCGCGAGTGCGCTGATACCGATCGAGTCGCCCAGCAGTTTCGCGCCGAAATACACGATGACATAGGGCATCAGTTTCGACGCGAAAAAATCGCCGATCTTGCTCAGGCTGAAGGCCTTCGTCTTCAGCGCGGCTGCCACGGCGACGACCGCGTTCAGCACCACGTGGCCGACGATGAACTTAACGCCATCAAACGACCACACCGTTACAATCAGGTTTCGCACGAATTCAATTACGGACATCGCTCACCTCGTCCAGAGAAAGAATCTTCAGCCGCAGCGCAATGACCACCGCGTGGGTCGTGTTGCGGGCGTTCAAGCGCTGATGAATCGCACACAGATGCTGACGAACTGTTGACCGCGACAACTGCAACCGGCCGGCAATCTCGCCATCCCGCAGGCCGCGCGCCGCCAGGCTCAACACCTGCCGCTGCCGCCCCGATAACTCGCCTGGCTCGAATGCTTTCACACCCACCAACAAAAACGCCGATCGGTCTCTCGTCGAGACTGATCGGCGCGCTTGTTACGCTCACACCGGGCCTGGCCGCAGCCAGGCTATTCACTTAGGCATTGGGGGGAGAACTCCGGTTGCCCGTCGAACTCCCCCCTTTCTAAGGTTGTTTCAGTTGAATGGACTTCACACTGTAGTCGGCTCTGACGGTGTCGCCCGAGCGATCGAATACAAACTGCATGCGCTCATGCCGGCTGAATTCGTGCGCGTTGGCGCGCAAGTAATTCACGATCGATTGCAGCCAGATCGGGTCTTGGGTGTGCCGATGTTGAGTCGCTTGTGTGTCCGCAGTCATAAGGACATTATAGAACACTTTTTATAATTAGGTCAACAGAACAAAATGTCAGTATCAGATGCGGGGCCCAACGGTATGCGCTTCACCCGCTGGCACGGGTATCATGCGATTGATTGTCAGTTGCACCGTGAGTGCCAGTCGGCGTGCAAGCGCTTGTTAGGCGCACGGCATGTTTAGGGACAAGTGCTGTTTCACCTGCGTAGAGCCAACGATACCTGCCAGCAAGTTTTGTGTCAGTAATGGCCCGAATGCGGTATTTCTTTTCCGTCTGCCCAACAACTTCAACAGGCGTTTCAGTGCGACCTGCCCAGCCTTCCAGTAACAGTAAGCCTTGCTCGTTCATTGTGCGCCTAACGGCCTGCGTCAGCGGTGTGGCACCTCGATGCCTGCCAGTGTGTAAAAGTTTCGCTCAACTCGCGCAGCTTGCCACATCCGCTGCACGCTGTGTTAGACGCCGTTCTG
>ERZ761584.182-NODE-182-length-24060-cov-22.554218_pt1 | contig 24060 bp, 28 predicted proteins | sample MGYA00512168_ERZ761584 | MGnify/ENA primary metagenome ERZ761584 (study PRJEB28899, sample SAMN03785564) | bioreactor sludge metagenome | biome: EBPR Sludge; feature: EBPR Bioreactor; material: 0.22µm filtered reactor supernatant | place: Saint Lucia: Queensland...
GACCGCATCCGCGATCGGAGGCACGGCGCTGCCCAACGGCCTGCCCGGCATCGGCATGCTCCGACAGACGGACGCGCCGTGGATCGCCGAGTGGCTGAACCGCGCCTGGCGCAACATCGCCATCGTGCTCCTCGACCGGCGACAGGCACTGTGGTCGAGCATCATGCCCGACCTCGCGAAGGTCTCGATCGCAGGGACGTCGACGCGCGTCGTGCGCACCATCGCCATCGGGCGCTGCAAGCTCCCTCGCGGGCGTATGAACCAGGACGTGAAGACGCGCATCTACGCGCGCGACTCGGGCGGCGACGCGCCCGTCTACATCACGGAGCAGGGTGGCGGCATCCTCTCGGAGTACACGGTCGCGGCGAGCGGCGGTGAGTACCGCCTGCATCGCCACGGTGCTCGACCGTCGCGAGGCAGAACAGGAGGAGCAGAGCTATGGGTAAGTACGTCAAGAGGCCCGTCGTCATCGACGCGTTCCAGTGGTTCAAGAACGGCGATCATCCCGAGGACGCGTGCGTCGAACTCACGGGTTCCGACGGCCAGCCGTTCATGAGTGAGGGCAAGGTCGTCCGCTACTTCCGCCGGCCCGAACCGGAGTATGCCGGCACCATCGTGCATGAGGCGTGCGGCCGGACGTGGCACGATCACGGCTGGATCGACACGCTCGAGGGCGGTCACACCGTCTGCCCCGGCGACTTCATCATCACGGGCGTCCGCGGCGAGCGCTACCCGTGCAAGCCGGACATCTTCGTGGAGACGTACGAGGCCGCGGAGTCGGATGAGGAGCTCCGTGCGCGCGTGAAGGCGGCCATGCCGAGGCCGGTGTCGGTGTACGACAGCTATCACCAGGACGGCGTGCCCGGGCTGATGCCCACGGCCGAGGAGATGGAGGCGGCCGATCGTCGGCTCGCGGAACGCTACGACCTGCCGCCGGAGCAGCGCCAGCGCCTGGCCGAAACGCGGGAAGCCGTGCTCGCGTGCCGGACCCCGGTCGCGCCGCTCGACGGCAAGGTGACCGACGATCCGAACGACCCGGCCATCCGCCGCGGTGTCGACACCGAACAGACCCAGCAGCACGAGAAGTACCTCGTGCTCTCGGTCGAGGAGCGTGAGAAAGGCTACGTGCGCCCGGTCCGCCTGACCTACGTGCACACGAAGTGCGGCGTCGCGACGTCAATGGGGCGGGTGATCGCGGAGACCTATGCGCGCGATCCGAAGTTCTATGGCTCTACCTACTGCATGGGCTGTCGGATGCACTTGCCTGTCGCCGAGTTCAAGTGGGAGGACGGCAGCGTCCTCGGGTCATGAGCGACGACGTCTCCGCTCGTGTGACCAGCGAGCCAACCGGGCGGCGCGATGTGCACTGGTGCCTCATCGTCTGGCGCGAGGTCCCGGGCCTGGCGCCACACGCGCAGGCGCACATGCGCGTCGACTTCCGCGCGCGTCGCGTCGAGGTCGCGAGCGCCGACGTCAAGGCCGTGCGCTTCTGGCGCGAGGTCGACGGCATCGCGGGTCCCGTGCTCGTCGCGCCCGGCAGACCGACACCGCGAGCGTCGTGAGCAACGAGCCCGTCATCAGCGCCTTCAGGTCGCGGCGGCCGGCCGGCGCTCGCGCAAGGTCGGCGTCGTGCTGTCGCCGAAGGCGGCGGCCGCCTGGGCGGCACATGACGGCGACCGAAGCGCGTGGGTGTCGATGCTGATCGAACGTGCTGCCGAGGGGTCCGGCGCGTAACAGAACCGCGGCTCGCGGCTCTATGCGCGTGATGGCTCACGCTCCTCCGCCATTCAGGTAGCGCATGGGCGCTCCTGGCGCGGCCGCGAGCGGCGCGGGCAGTAGACGCGAGAGGTGTCCAGTGGAGTCCAGATGTCGGCCGTGCTGTGTCCGTGGCGTGTCCACGATGAGGACATCGCTTGGGTACGCGTGGCGCGCACGCTCGCGCCGGCCCTCCATGCGGTCGCGCGCGGCAACCTGCCATTCTCGGTGGACGACGCGGAGAAGCTTGCGCAGGCGCTACTCTCCGCGGTTGCGCTCAGCCGGGGCCAGACCGCCTAGCTCTCGACGTCGTGCCCGCTCCGGCGCAGCCTCTCGACCTCAGCCTGTAGCGCCGCGATCATCCTCTCGGCGGCGGCGAGCCGCTGCACGAGACACGAGCACGCTCGTCGACGACCTCGAGGCGCTTGGCGTGGACGACGCGCGGGTACTGCGAGAGCGCCCCGTGCAGCGCGTCGGCGGCGGCGTCGATCGCGTCCGCGGCGAACTCGATGCCCTCCGCGGCCAAGTCCTCGACCGCCTTCTTGGCGGCGGCCTTCGCGGCCTCGATGAGGATTGCTTCGATGTTCATCACTACTCCTCGCCCAGGAGCCGCGCGTTCAGACGGCGCTGGAGCTTCGCGACGCCCGCGACGAGAGCCCACGAGTCCTGGCCGTCGAGGTGCCAGGCCGAGCCGATGGAGCCGTCATCGTTCACTGCCGCGATCGCTACCGCCTTGAGCGTCCCGCGCCGCGCGCGCTCGACGTACTCTAACAACATCTGCTCCAGGTCGTTCGGCGCCTTGGTCGGGTACTTCTCGTCGACGACGATGAGACTCACTTGGGCTCCTCGCACACCGGCACGGCCGGGCACTCGTCGAGCGAGCCCTCTACGATGAGCTCGCCGTCGAGCCCGATCCGGTAGAGGCACGCGGGCTTCGCGCGCTGCGGGTCGTCGCGTAGACGGACCTGGAGCGTGTCGCCGTCGCGCTCGGTGGACGCGCACCCCGGCGCCAAGATCGAGAGCAGCCCGAGCACGGCCCCGACGATCAGGCCGGTCGCCGCGTTGCCCGGACCGCTGCCACCCGAGGGGGGCTTCACCGGCGGCAGGGCGGGCGCCCACCCGACGAGGCTGCCGCCCAGCAGCATCAGTCCGTCGGCGACGTCGCGGCCGGTGTCGTCGTCGAGCAGGCGACGCAGCACGGTCGCGGCGACGAGGCAGAGGAGACCGATCACGGCCTGCGGGTTCCAACGAGGGGTCTTCGGGTCGTCGCTCATGCGAGTGCCTTTGGCCTGAGGATCTGCGGGACGAGGTTGACGAGCGGCGTGTGCTTCGCGTGCCCGTCGAGCAGCTGCCCGATCGCGCCGAAGCCGACGTAGCCGACCCACTCGTCGATGCCGCTCACGCGCTCCGAGCAGATCGCGCGCGTCACGGCCGGGTTGCCGACGACGCCGAGCTTCGGGTCGAGCCGGCCGACGCTGCCCCACCACGAGAGCGGCTGGTCGGGCGCAGCGACGGCGCGGCCCTTCGCGAGCTTCTTGCGCACGCTCGCGGCGTCGCTCTGGTAGGCCATCACGCCGCGGCGCGCGAACTGCATCACGACGTGCTCGGGCAGCTCGTCGTCGAGGTCGCCGTCCTTGTCGAGGTCGGCGTCGACGTAGTGCTCGTCGGGATCGGCGAAGCCAAGGTCGCCGAGCGCGCACTCCGGGTTCGCTGCGCGGAAGTAGCCGGCGAACGACTCGATGAAGTCGACCGCCTGCGGGTTCGCGTACCGACCCGGGCCGCGCCACACGTCGCGCTCGAAGTTGCCCGACGCGAGGTCGGTCACGCCGAGCGACTTCGCGATGTGCGCAAGCCGGTCGCCCTGCTTCGCGCCTTCGGCCGTGGTCGCCTTGCTCGTGCCGTCGGGTGCGCGCACGCCGGCCCACGTGTGGATGCGCGGCGCGAGCCCGGCGGCCGCGACGAGGCGCACGAGCTCGCGCTCGTCCTTCGACGGGCCGCGCTTCAGCGACTCGATGCGCACGTCGACGCCGGAGATGCCGCACGCGAAGACGCTGTCGAGGCGCGCGCCGAGCTTGAGCCAGTCGGGCGCGTGGACGGCGGCGAAGTAGCAGCGGAAGGGTGCGAGCGCGGTCATGTCAGCACGCGGATGTCGTCGAAGTAGGCGAAGGCCGTGCCGATGGGCGTCGCCCCGCCCCATACCGCGATGCTCGCACAGTCGCTCATGAGGGGCCCGCTGCCAGTGCGCTCACCGGAGGCTCCAGCCCAAAGCGACGAGCAGGTCGCCCGGCGTGAGGCCGCTGCCGCCAACAACGGTAAGGGTGATGGTCTGACCCGGGTCGAGATCGAGGCGCGAGGCAGTCGCCGTCAACGTCTGCGTCTCGTACGTGACCGTCGTCAGGCCTGTGACGTCGACGGTCGTCGACGTCAGGAGGTTGCCGCCCGGACCTGCGATGGCGAGCGTGCACGCCGCGCCCGAGGCTGGCACCTTCGACCAGGTCTTGGCGAACGTGACGGTGATCTTCGCGCGGACCGTGATGGTGAAGACGGTCGTTGCGTTCGCGACCGGCGTCGCGCGCACGACGAACTCGCCGTTGCCCGGGTGGCCGACGCCGCCGCTGTTCCGGCGCGGCAAGAGCCGCCCGTGCAGCGAGATGTCCGCGGTCCCGCCCGAACCCTGCGCGTTGTAGACGTAGAGCGCGTCGTGCTCACCCGACAGCGGCGTGAGCGACGGCAGGTTGCCACCGGGCGCGGCGAGGTTCAGCCGGCTTGTGCCAGCCAGCGCGTCCGACAGCGTGCGCCCGATGTAGATCCCCTCGGCACCGAGGTTGGCGAGGACGGCCTCGTCGAACACGTACTGGAGGTCGTGGTCGCCGTAGGCGCCGATCGCACAGACCCGTCCCTCGCCGATCTGCGCCGGCGTGAGGAAGAAGGGCGTCGAGCCGACCTGCCCGTCACGGTACGCCCGATGTCCGAGGTCGAGCGTCATGGCTTACGCTCCGTAGACGTCGAAGTGGATCACGTCCGTCGCGACGCAGAGCTCGACGTAATCGATGAAGAACGTGACCGTCACCGGGTCGACGACGCCATTGGCCGCGATGACCGAGAACAGGAGCGCTTGCGTCGCGCTCACTGCAATCGGGATGTCGCCGCCCGCCTCGTCGAGCGTGAGCGCCGTGACCTTGCCGTTCTGCGTACCGCCAGCGATGTCCTCGGCGGTGGTGAGGTCGGTCGAGCCGGACGCATCCGCCGCCGTGATCCTGGCGATCGTGACGGTCAGCGCCGCCGCCGGGTCCTCGCCGCATGCCCAGGAGATGGCGCGCACGTCGATCGACCGGCCGATGGCCCACGTCGAGATGGCGGTGTCGTTGTTCTTGATGCCGGTCGTGAAGACCGCGCGCTGCAACACCGTCGGGGAGGTCGGCTTGATGTCGATGCCGAGGAAGTTCTGGACGCCGACCGCGGCCGGGACCGTCACCGCCGCGTAGGCGTTCGGCTTGAGCGCGCCATCCGCGCTGCGGACCTGGACGTTCCAGGACTGCGGCGCGAACGGGAGCGGGATGAGCAGCGGCTGCGTCGCCGTGAGGTTCGCCGCCGCGACCGCGTGCTTGCCGTGCACCTGCTTCGTCGCCATCGCGTAGCCCGCGCCGACGCCGAGGTTCATGTTCAGGTGCTTGAACGGTCCCAGGTTGGTCGCGGTGTCCGAGAGCGCGAGGTTCGCGCCCGCGCCCTGGACCTTGGCGCCACCCGGCTCGTCGGCCTTGTAGAGGTAGATCGTGCCGGTGTTGACGTCGCCGCCCTGGACGTGCACGGCGAGCACGTTCTCGGTGCCGTTCGCGAGCGCCGGCGTCGTGCCGTCCGTCTTGAACAGCGTCGGGTGCGCGTTGTTCGCGTCCTCCGCATTGATTGCCGCGCACAGGTTGGTCGCGGTCGCGCGCGCGTTCGCCCCGATCAGGACGGCGATGCGCGAGTCGCTGGCGACCGAGCCAGCCGCGGTGCAGAACTCGTAGACGTTCGACCCGATGGTGACCGTCTCCGTGTCCGACGGGTTGCCGACCGAGTACGGCGCCTCGCTGTACGGGATGATGCCTGCGCCGACGGACGCGTCGAGGACGGCCTCCAGCGTGCGCTGGAAGACGAGGAGCTTCGGCTCGTCGGCCCGACCCGCTGCGCCGCTGTACTCCGGGATCGTGAAGCCGATACTGATCGCCATCGGATACCTCCGACGGGCCTAGTACCGACGCGGCGCCGGAAACTACCTCTCAGACGGTCTGCGCCAAGTGGACGGGCTGGAAGAGCAGCCCCCACAGCTTGCCGGTGCCAATATCGAACGTGATGGTCACCTCGTCGTCGCCCCACGACCAGGCGAGACCCGAGCGGCACTGGAGGTAGTCATCGGCGAAGACCTCGATGGCGCCCTCGAGCGTGTCGCCCCCACCGAACTCGGCAAACGTGATGGTCACCGAGTCGGAGGTGTTGCCCGACTGGAGGACGATCTTCGCTGCCTTCGGCGTGGTCTTGTCGCGCTGCGAGACCAGCGCACGCACCTCGAAGTATTCGACGCCCGATGGGATCGGGATCGGCACCACCATTTCGTCGGGCGTCTCGCTGTTGTCCATGTGGCAGGGGACCCAAAAGCCGCCCCCGCCCCACGCCGTGTAGAGCGCGTGGAGCCGACGATCGATCCGTTGCAGGTGTCGGATCGTCGCAGGCTCCGGGTCTGTGAACGCCACGACTGCGAGCTGGTCGAGGATCGGTCCGGTTTCGGGCTGGCGCGTCGCCATCAGAGCCCCCGCTGGATCTGCCAAGTCGACATAGAGCAGGCACCACCCGACGTCGAGCGCAGATAGATCTCGCCCTGCATGCCCTTGCTCAGGGCGAGATCCTCAGTGCTATTCCGAAAGCCTGCGCCGCTGACATGACTCGTTGCGCCACCGACGCACCACATCACCTCGGGGTCGGTCCCAGCGAGCTTGAACGCGAAGAAGTAGGGCCGTCGATCGGTGTCCGTGTAGGGCACAAGCCAGCGGTCGACGAGAGTCAACGACGAGCTGCTCGTCTCGTAGGTCGGCCCCGGCGGCGCAGCACCGGGACCCGAGTCGGAGCGGTTGAAGCCGCCCGCGATCCCGCACACGCGATCCCGCGCGAGGTTGCGCAGGTTGTTGTGTGCGCGCTCGATCGCCTCGGTGGTGATCGGCAGGCCGTCGGCGAGCCAGGCACCTCCGAACTTCGCACAGCCCGACGGCAGCGCCCCGGCCGCGAACGAAGACGGGGCGTAGCCGCTGACGAGGTTCGCGCAGTACGTGCGCTGCGCCGCATTGTTGATGCGCAGGTACAGCCGACCGAACCGCGGGGTGACGTTCGTCGACGGCGTCACGACGATGGTGTCGGTCGACCATGAATCGGTCGTGCTCGTCACCGTGTCGCTGTCCGACGTCGAGCCGTCGTCGACCTCGAACGTCGCGGTCGCGGTGAAGCCCGTTGTGCCTCGCCAGCGGATCGTGCAGTACATCGGCACCGCGTCAGCGTTGCCCCTGATCTGCCACTCCGCAACGAGCACGTTCGTCGTCGAGCCGACCTGGAACTTCGTCGCCACCGGGCCGACGATCGGCGGCGCATAGTCCACGTACGCGCTGTCGATGTTGGCGAGCAGCGTGCCGTACGCGGTCGCGTTGCCCACGAGCTCGGGCACGAAGACGGTCGGTTTCGCGGGCACGTAGACCATCAGAGCCCCCAGCGCTTCGCGGCGAGGTAGTACATGTGCGACTCCTCGAGCAGCGAGGGGAGGAACGAGCCGTCGCTGTACTCCGGGAACGTCATGCGCGTGACGTCTGCAGTGACCCACGCCGGCAGAGTCCCGGTGCCCAGATACCAAGTGCCAAGCGCCGAGTCGGTTACGCCTACCTCGAAGGTGTCGAACTCGCCTGCGGCCTCATTCCCGGGGTTGTAGAGGATGACCTTGTTCGGGCCACGGAAGCGCCATGGGTCTCCCGCCTCGCTCCGGAAGTCCGTCGTCGAGATCACCTCGCGCACGGTTGATGTCGGGCAGAGGTAGAGGCCTTCGGACGCGATGCCAGCGCCCAATAGAGCGGCCTGGACGCGACCCGTGCGCAGCATTTCGCGCGTGCCCGAGACACGCGCCGAGACCTGCACGGGACCGCGCGTGCCCGTACTCCAGTCGTAGACCTTCTTGTGTGCCGTCTCGTCGATGAGCACGTCGCCCACCTGCGCGTTGAGCCACGGCATGAGCGCGTACGTGCGCACGGTCTGCCCAAGGCCGACGCCGATCCGAGACATCGCTGCGTCGCGCGCGACGCTCTCGCTCATCCCGGGAGCGCTGTACTGTCGCGACTCCACGCCGAGCGCCTGGATCGCTGGTACGTCCTGAGGCATCACGTCCGGGAGCGTGCGATCGACACCCGAGCGCGAAACGCGGACCTCGGTCGCCCCTTGTAGCGTGTCGGGCAGGCCGACTCCGCCCATCTCGACATCAGACGCGCTCAGCGAGACTATGAAGTCGGTGAAGACGGCGAGACCCGCGGGATCTACGCGTACGCAAGTGAGCTGGTAGGGCGTATCGGAGTCCATTGCGCCAGCGGTCTCGTTCTCTAACATGTCGAGAGCCCTGCGTCGCTGCACGACGCACAGCCCGTGGAGCGCGAGCCACCCGCCCATCAGCTCCTCGAGCGACACGCGACCGTCACCGAATGCGGCGATGGACTCTTCCATCAGCTCCGTTTTCGACGTGAATGACTCGACGTCGATCCATGCCTCCGGGATCCCGTACCCCATCCCAAGCGCGAGCGTGTCGTACGTGCCTCGCGTGCCGGTGCCGCTCGACTCGAGCAACGTCAAGATCACCTCGGCAGGTTTGCCGTAGTGGCCCGAGACGAACTTGAGCTTCGCGCCCTTCGCGAGGTCGAGGAGAGGTGTGGCGTTGACCCCGCGCTGCGCGATCCGCAGGAGTCGGATATACGCGCTCGGTGCCGGCACCGGCTCGACGAAGTCCCAGCGGATCAGCTCGCGCTCACCCTCGACCTCGAGCACCCCGAAGCCGGAGGAGGGGATCTCCAGATCGGCGTAGCCCTCGCCCGAGGTCTGCACGACGGGCAGCCATGAGCCGACGCGATAGTCGAGCGCGATGCCGGGCCATCCCTCATCCCAGGCCCAATTCGGCTGCGCATTGAGGCCCTTCTTCCCGTCGCGCTGGCCCGGCGTGAGCCAGTAGTAGCCACCGCTCGGCGGGACCGTCAGCCGCATCTCGGTGACGTTGTAGCCGCCGCCCGCGTTGTAGGGGATCATGATCTTGATCATCCCCGGTGCGTATGCGTCGGCGTGATAACTCGGCGGTCCCGTCACCATGCCCGACACGCCGAACTCCACCGTGTTCGCCGTGTACCAGGGCTGCCCCGAGAGGGCCGTGTCGATCGTGCTCTGCATCACTGCGGCCCACGCCTGGATCGTCATCACGATCTGCGTCGACACGACCGCGATGCGGAACGTCCCCCCGCCACCGCCGGTGTACTCGCCCTCGATGATCAATTGCGTGAGGAAGTCGGGGAAGACCGGGATATTCGCGAACGAGTAGTGGTCGTCAGGGTCGGGCACGACGACCTCGGCGGCGAGGTCGTGCCCGAGCTGGAGCGCCGGCAGTCGGCAGAGCGGAAGACACCGGAGCTCCATGCCGAACTCGCCGGGCTTCGGCACCTCGTCGATGAAGCCGCGCCACACCTCGCGGTGATACGTCCCCGCGAGCCACTCCGTGTCCATGATGTAGCCCGCCGGCGTGAGCAGGTGCCGATGGATCGCGACGAAGCGACGCTTCCACACCTCCGGCCGGTCGGTGATGTACGAGAACGTCGTCGGCGAGCTTGCGCGATACGCGTACGGGATCTCGGGTCTCGTCGTCAGACCGAAGCCCGTCGCCGCCTTCGGTCCGTCGGGGATCGTGACCAGGAACGACTCGTGCCCGATGTACGCGCGGTCGCCGTTCGACCACCCGGCGTTGCTCTCGGCGTTGAAGAGCAGGTCATCGCCGTCGACGTCGACGGCGAGCCGCACCTTGCGCGAGGGCTGCCGGAACAAGCCCGTCGTCAGGCCGCTCTTCTCGAGCGCCTCCCACGACAGGATGACCTTGATCGCGTCGCCGCGCCCGAAGCCCGTCTCGCGGTCGGACTCGATGCTGTTGGTCGCGCCCTCCTCGAACATCAACGCCGGGCAAACGCCGTCGAGCGCGTCGCCAGAGCTTGGCAGGTCGGGCGAAGAGATCGAGTCGACGCGCTCGGGCAGCGTCTCAGGGAACAGCCACGGGATGCCTTGGATCCACAGCACGTAGACGTAGCGCGCGCCATTCGAGAGCAGGTATTCGTAGCTGTCCGTGCCGATGTAGGTGTTGGGCACGACTCACTCCTCTGACGTCGGCCGGGCAAGCAAGAGCGAGCAGCGCCAGAAGAGGCGCGTCGTCGGGTCGTCCCAGCCACCGGCCTCGAAGCCCAAGAACTGGCCCTCGAGGAAGCCCGCCGCGCCAGGAACCCAGGCCTCCGCCACGTAGTGCTCGTATGCCGACCACGGACTCACCATGATCCGCCCCGTCACGTAGCCGACGCGCAGCGCGCGAAGCGCAGGTCGGTCCAGGACGATGTTGCGGAACCGCCACACATCCGAGCCGCCGTACACGTCACCATGCCCGCGAGAGAACGTGTCGAGGACGAACTGGCGCTCGGCCTCACGGTCGACACGCTCGGGCGGATCGCAGTTCTGCAACGGGATCGAGAGCGGTGACGGACACACGGATGGGTGCGACATCGCCGACGGCAAGACCTCGCCGGGCACGGTGTCGTAGCCGAACGCAGCCAGCAACCGATCGGTCGCCGTGATGCTCGCCTCCGACACGCCAGTCATCTGCATGCGGCCGTCGGCGTCGAAGTCGAGCGCCCAATCGGGCGGCAGGCCTGTCAGGCAGCCGAACCATTGCCACGGCCATGCGAAGCCGCCCGTCGTCCACGTGACGACATCGGCGCCGATCGAGAACCGAGAGCCGTAGCGCGCGTTGTAGCGCGCGTGGATCCACGCAACGCCTGGCAGCCAGTCGGGGTAGGCGACGGTCACAACGACACCGCCACGACCGCCGCGCTCAGCGAGCAGCGCGTGATGTCGGGCCCCCGCCGGTCACGCGCGAGTCCGCGCACCCGCACGCGTCCGGAGTGCTCGCCGCCGAAACCGACGTCCCACGTCTTGTGCGCGAGCTCGGCCTCGATGTCGACGAGCTCGTCGTACGGCGCCCACAGGGTGACGGTCCCACTCTCCTCGGCTCGCTCGAGGCCAACAGCGCCGCGATCAACGTCAGCGCTCGCTTGGGTGATCCCGCCCCCTCGGCCCGCGCCGACCGCGCCCTCGAGCACGAGGCCCTGCGACGGCACCATCACGCTCACCCGCTCGGCGTTCTCCTCGAGGAGGAGGTCTGGCGGATCACCATCCACGAAGACGAGATCTGCGGAGTAGGTGAGCTGCCCTGCGTAGGTGCCGAGGAGTCCGAGCCGCGTGCGCGTCGTGCCGCTCAGGATGAGCTCGAACGGGACCGTCGAGGAGATGGTCGCGATCCCGCGGTAGCGGTAGCCCGAGTTGTCGAGGTCATCCGTCGCTCTCATCGACCACGACCACGCACCGCCGCGGCGCGACCCATACCGGACGATGAGGTCGAGCACCTCGATCGCCGACGTCTCCTCGGGCGGCGCGAACTCGTGCGCCCAGCCGTCAACGGCGACGACAATCGTCCCCGTCCACCCGTCGAACACCCTCGCGAGGCATGACACCGGGATCCCGGCAGGACCGACCGCGTCACCTGTCTCGAAGAACCACCGGTGCATGACGGTGGCGAGCCAGCGCTCATCGCCCGGCAGGAACGCGTCGAGGTCCTCGCCGTCCATCCCGCCGAGCAGCGCGCCGATCCCGGGCGTGTGCGCCATCGCTCAGCCCTGCGTCCAGGCCACCCGGCCGCTGACGGTGACCGCCGTCGTCGCGCTCGGCTGCCACAGCAGGAAGGGCACCGTGTTGTTGTAGAGCTGCGCCTTGCCGAGCTTGAAGATATCCTTCGTCTCGGCCTTGCCTCCCTGGGTGGTGCCCGTCAGCCCCAGCATCGCGAGCACGCGATACGCGACCAGGTGGATGGTGCCTGACGAGTACGTGGTGCCAAGGGTTAGACCCTGGATCGACTTCATCCCGACGTCGCCGGCCTGGTACTGGAAGGGCACGAAGGTGCCCGCCGCGGCACTCGCCGGGAACGAGGCCATGGTCGCGGTGCGCGAGCCTGTCGGCGTCGTGTTCGTGTAGCGCAGCGTCGTGTTCGTCACCGCGCCGCCGCCCGTGGCGCCCGACACCTCGATCCCGCACATGACGCCGACGCCGGTGGCGGCGCCGTTGCGGTCGCGCGCCGGCCACGCCGGCGTCGTGATGGCCTGCTCGGTCGTCGTCGTGATCGTGATCCCGCTGTTGTGCCACAGCCGATCGCAGAGGAAGAGCGTGCCGCTCAGGGTCGACGACGCCTCGAGCAGCGCCAGGTGCGAATCGCCCGAGGCCGGGTTCGCGAAGGGGATCTGACCAGCGTACGTGGTGAGCGCCGCTCCGTTGATCCCGGGGCTCGGCGCCGTCGCCGCGCCCGGCTGCCCGCTGGTGTAGAACAGGGAGTGCAGGACGCCCGCGGCCTCCATAGTCGAGCCGACCTTGAGGAACGCCTCGGCCCCCTGCATGCCCGCGATGATCTGATCCATCGTCGTGATGGCCATGCTCAGTACCTCCCGTTCGACATACCGGTGCCATCGAGGCTCTCGCCCGTGCGCGATGCGACGCGCGCGACATCGGCGCCAAGGCCGTAGACGATCCCCTCTCGCGACTGGACGATGATGATCTGGCGCGCGTCGCGGCGGCGATCCCGCTCACGTTCGCGACGGTCCCGCTCTTCGCGCTCGCGCTCTGCGGCACGAGCGCGCTCTTCGCGCTCACGTTCACGCCGCTCGCGCTTCTCGTCCTCACCGGAGAACAAGTCCGCGATGCCGCCAATGGCGCCGACGATGCCGCCCACGATGCCGCCGCTGGCGAACGAGCCGACCGTCGAGCCGAGGTTGCCGAGCGCCGACCCGAGCCCGGGCAGTACCATATCGCCGATCGTGCCCAGCCGCGCGATCGCATCGGCGACGGCGCCAACCTCCTCGCCGAACGCCTTGGCCTGCTCGGTCTTGCCCTCGTCGAAGAGCCGGCGCAGCGCTTCATCGGCACCGATCGATGCGTCCTCGATCTCGTCGACCACACGCTTCGCATTCGCGGCGACCTCGGGGTCAACGGACCATCGATCGCTCACCTGTCGGGTCTGGCCGAAGAAGTCGCCGCGCTGCTCTGCGAGCTGCCGAGGCGCTCCACCGCGCCCACCGCCACGCGCGCGCGCGCGATCGGCCGCTTCCTTCTGGCGCTTCAGGCGCGCCGCGCGCATCTCGTCGGTCTCGACCTCGCCGGTCACAGGATTGCGCGGCAACCTGAGGTCTGCGTCATCGCTGTTGGCGACAAATGGGTTAGGTCCCTGAACACTGCCGAGGCGGATGGTCTCGGCTTCTTTCATGTTCCTGAGGATCTTGCCCCAGGCATCCGCAGTCTTCTCCGCCTCGCGGGCGATGTTGGATAGGAGCGCAGCCTGAAGGACCTTCAGACCACGGACCTCGTCCGACTTCTTTCGCCACTCCTCCTCATCGTCGCGAATGTCCTTGAGCAGCCCCTCGGTGATGAAGAGCTGGGTATTCACGTCGACGAGCGCAGCTTCGGCGGGCGACCGCGAGAACTTATCGAGCGCCGACCATCCGGCGTCGACGGACGCGTTGAACTTCTTCTGGTTCTCTTCCCATCGCTTCAACGCGACAGCGGCCTTGTCGGCGCCGCTGACGAAGTCGACGATCTCGCTGACAACGCCTACGACCGCCCCACCGAGAGCGGTCACTGACCCGATCACGAAACCTGCATTGCTGCGCAAGTTCTCGAATGACTCGCGGACCTTGTTGACCGGGCTCGCGCCCTCCTTGAGAGCTTGGAGCTTCTGCGAAAGGTCGGCGCTCGAGGCGCCGACCTTGTCAGACGCGCCCGTGGCCTGCTGCAAACGCTCCTCGGTCTTTTTCAACTCCGCCTGGACTGAGCGCAAGGTCGCCGTCGCGCGGTCTTGCGAGTCCGCGATCAGGTCGAGCTTGATTGCGCCAGCTACGGGCATCGCTACATCTCCCTCTTGGCCTTGGCGGCAGCGGCCGCCTCCTCTTTCTCAGCGCGATACGCGCGCCAGAAACGCGGCACCCAGGCGGCATATCTCTGCGGCCACAGGCTCAACGGCGCAAGCGCGGCGTCTTGCTCGAGCGCATGGATTCGCCGCAGATGCGGCGACGCGAGAACCTCGTGCACCGGGCACAACGGCCAGTCGATGTCGAGCGCACGGCGCGCGTGCTTCGCGCACGCCTCTGGCCGGTGATTGCAGTGGCTGAAATCGCCACGCGCGCATGGCGGCAGCGCTCCGAGACCAGCGAGGAAGGGCAGCCACGGTGCAAGCCTTACTCGCTCGAGGGCAAAGGGAGGTTGAATCCCATCGAGTCCCCCAGGATCTCCTCTCCGAGCGAGTGCGAGTGCACCGCGTGCCAGCGCTGGAGCTCCCTGGCGACTTCGGCGGGCGTGTGCGCGTCGATCCGGCGCCCCTCCGCATCGGTCCCGGTGATGTTGGTCACGCCGATGTGCAGAGCCTTCAGGCTGGCGACCCCTAGCCGCTCGCGGCTGAGCGCAGGCAACCCGCCTGACACCTCCATCTGCTCGTCATCGTTGAGCGGCCGATAGGTCACGCGCAACGCATCCGCCCCGACCTCGGCGACATCCTCGACCTTGAGCCACCGGATAGGGCGGCGCGGCTCCCTGACGGGAGCCTTGCCCGCCTTCTTGTCTTCCTCGGTGAGCTCGGAGAACTTGAGCTTCACCGAGCTGTCGACGCTGCACACGCGTGTGGTGCGAGCGTCCAGCGTCAGCATCGGCAACCCCATCGAGCTCCTCCTCAGGCCATCAGGCCCGCGCGAATCGGAACGGCGAGCCGGACGCATTCGCGCCGGCGGTCTCCGTGTCCGGGATCCGGAACTTCCAGACGTTCTTGCGCACGACGAACCCGCCAGCGGCCTCGTCCTTTGAATGCGCCGCGGCCTGATAGGTCGGACCAAACGCCGACGCCGCGCGGCCGGGGATGGTGCAGAGGTCGATCTGGAGGCCAGTCGTCACCTCGGTGCCAGGCGCGGTCAGATCCGAGTAGTCATCGAGGATGTGGGTCGACGTGACCTTCACCTCGCGGTTCGTCATCTTCCACTTCGCGAAGCCACCAATCCCTCGCGCCGGCTCCATCGTCGCCGACATCTCGATCTCGACCTCGGGGATCGTCGTGAGCGACCCGGCGTACGACAGGCGCGCACCGTTCGCGACGTCGAGCATCGGGAGCTGCGGGTACGTCTGCGCGTACTGCCCGGGCGTCCACGTCCCGGCCTTCGACCAGTAGCCGCCGCGGATCGTGTACCGCGCCGTCGCGAGCTGCCCGCCGACGAGCCGCATCTTGATGCTCGGGCATACGCCGTCGCGGAGACGGAACACTGCGCCGCCGTCCGCCTGACCGAGCGCGACCTGCCCCGTGAAGGGCGTCGGCTGCGCCAGCGACAGCCACGACACGATCGCGCCGTAGCTCGCGCTGCCGTTCGTCGTCGCGCCGGCGAGGTTTTGCCAGGGGATGAGCTCATCCGGGTTCGACGCCGTGGTGATCGTCTTCGCCCACGCGAACTGGCGGCCGCTCGCCGCCGCGGCGACCGCGAGGAGCACGGCCATGCCCGCCCACGACGTCGCGAGGTCGCCGTCGGCGTACGTGACCTTGTTGTTCGCCTGGCCGGTGCTGGCGACCGCGGCCTTGTACCCGATCGAGGCCTGCGACCCGAGCACGCTCTTCAGGCAGAGGTCGACTGGCGTCGCTGTTGGGTTCGCGCTTGGCGTCGCGCGCGAGAGACCTTCGAACTTGTGCGTCAGCACGAGCTCGCTGCCCACGCGCTCGCCAGCCTCGATCGCGTGCGCGTGAAAGCCGCCGCGAAACGCAGGCACGAGCAACTCCTCCTGCACGAGATCGGGCAATACCGCCTCGGCCGAGATGTGGTCGGCGTCGGCGAACGAGCTCTCTTCGACGCCCCAGCCGCTTGCCTGCTCCTTAAGCCAGACGCGGCCGATCTCGCGCGGAAAGCCCATGGTGTCCCCCTAGAACGTGAGGTGATAGGTGACCGCAAACGACACCGCGCAGACGATCTGCCCGGTCACGTCGTCCTCGGAAGGAACCCAGTCCCCGATCTCTCCGCACCCATCGATTTCGGGGTGCATGGCGCCGTTGATGGTCGGCAGGAAGCACAGCACCCGCTCGCCCACCGAGGCGATCCGCACGGCCGTGCGCGGCCCGTCCGCGAAGTAGAAGCGCAGCTCGAACACCGACGTCAGCGTGCGCGCCTCGAACGTCGTCGAAGGCCGGATCTGGCCCTGCAAGAGATCGAAGCTCCACTCGGGACGCGGCTGGCTCTGGTCGCTCTCGCCCTCGTTGCGCGTGTGCACGTCGGCGCTCGTCGCCGCGTCATCGACGGGCAGCGCCGAGACGCCGGCGGCGATCAGGTCCTGGAGCGTGGTGAGCCGCATCAGGTCCTCTCGATGCGGATGTTGCGGATCCCGCGTACCTCGGACGGACTCACCTTGTTGTCTGCGTCGCGGTCCTGAGGTCGGCCCGCGACCGCTGCGCGCACGGCCGCCTCGAGCTCGGCGGTCTTCGCGGCCACGTAGGTGTTGCCCTCGAAGCCGGCCGGCAGCCGGCCCTTCTCCGCGAGCACGATGCGCACGGCGATCTCGCCCGCACGCACGAACGCATCGTGGTCGCCGACGAGGTCGGGATAGTCCTCGCGCGCGACGAGCAGCTCGCGCACGCGTGCGCAGGCATCTTCGCTGACGCGAACCCAGCGGCCTGGCGTCTCAGCCTTCGCCCACGCCGAGCTCACGTCCATCGCGATCCGCTTCGCGTCGTCCGGCGTCGCCGGGTCCCGGAAGCGCATGTAGCCGACGTGCGCCTCCTGGCGATAGAAGGCGCGCTCGGCGCCGACGGTCACCGTCCAGTCGAGCGCGAAGAAGCGATCGCGCTGCGTCAGCGACGTCCCTTCGACGGTGCCCGTGAAGACGAGACCCTGGAACAGGTCGCCGGCTGCGGGCGCTCCGAGCGGAGGCGACTCGAGCGTGACGACGGCGGCCGCGCGCGCGACGACGCGCACCTTGCACGCCCAGCCATTGGCGCTCGTGTACCAATACTCGCGACCGACGACGACGTTGCTCCCCGAGGTCAGCGTGAGCACGTCGGGCGTCGACCCGACGCTCGCGACGGTGGTGTCGACCGAGTCGATGATGCCGGTGATCTCCGCCTGCGTCGAGCCGTCCGGCGCACGCAACACAGCCGTCGCCGCCGACCCCCGCACATCGGGGGTTAGGAGCACGGCTTGCGTCGTGTTCTGGACGAACTCGATCGTCATGGCTCAGTCGGCGGTGATGCCGAAGGCGCCGTCCGGCACGCCCTTCGACCCGAAGCCGTAGGCCATGACGATCGTCACCTGCTCGTTCACGTTCTTGGAGTCGCGCCCGACGAACATCGTCGGCGGCAGGCGCTCCCAACCGAGGAAGGCCTTCTCGCCCTCGATCTCCGTCCCGAGGATCACGTCGTCCTCGTCCTCGAAGTACGGGTTGGCGATGAACCGCACCTTGTCGTTGGCGGCGATGTTGATCTGCTGTTGGTCGCTCGTGACCTTGCTCAGGATCGCCTGCTTCACCGCCTCGTCGTTGTTCGTGTGGTACTCGACCGAGATACCCGCCGCGGTCAGGTCGAACACCTGGCCCTGGTAGTTGTTGTGCGTGCGCATGCCGTTGCGGCCGGCGAGGTACGCGGCGCGGTCGAAGGTCGCCGAGACGAGCTTGTTGGAGCGCGTGCCGCCGACCATCTCGTGGTCCGTCGCGAAGAGCGACTTCGTGCCGTGCACGGCGTGGTTGCCGGTCGTCTCGGTGAAGGCGTCGGCCTTCGCGCTCGCGGCGGTCTCGTAGATGGTCGAGATCGTCGAGAACCCGAGCTTGCGGAGCACGAGCTGCCGGTAATTCGGGATCTCGCTCGGGGTGAGCGGGCCGAACGTGACCGACGCGGCGAGCGCCACGTAGGTGAAGTTCTTCTGGTCGAGCGACGTGATGCCGCTGGGCGTGACGTCGGCTACCTCGTTCCAGGTCGAAAACGACGGGATGCCGGTCATCGCGGCGGCGTCGATCTGCTTGCGGTCCTGGTCATACCGCCAGTCGAACGTGTCCATCCAACCGGCGTCCTGCAGCGCCTGGTTGTTGTTCGCGCCCTCGAACATCACGAGGGCAAGCCGCTGCTTGACGTTGGAGACCGAGAGAGCGGAAGTGGCCATGTAGTCCTCGTGAATGGGCCCCGTGGGGCGTCACTCACCGAGTACCGACCAGCCTCCGAAAACTACCTCTCAGCGACGACGCACATCGCGCACGGCGGCGCGCATGTCGCTCTCGAAAGAGGCGACATTGCCGTGGCCGATCACCGGCGTGAATGCGACGTTGCCGCTCGCCCCGCGCGGCAGTCCATCGCGGAGCTTCGCCTCGATCTCGGCGACGGTGGAGCGACGCAGACGCTCGCGGCGGACGGCCGCGCGCTCCTGCTTGTCGGCGAGGCTGTTGCGCGCGACGTCCGGCGGCGCGCACATGATCAGGGTCTTGTCGCCGTACTTCTCGAAGCCGACGGCCCGCACACTTGCGGGCGCGAGCGAGTAGCCCTTCTGGTGCAGCGCCTCCGCCTTGTCAGCAGTCTTCGGGTCTCCCTTCAGGCCGACGCGCACGAAGACCCAATTGCGGCGCGCGTACTCGTCGGGCACGCCACTGAAGCGGCCCGTCGCGATCTGCACGCGGATGAAGTCGCGCGTCTCCTGCCAGTCGGACGAGCGCTTGCGCGCCGCCTGCTCGAGCAGCTCGATCGCGATGTCGGGCGACGGCGGCGCGGTCGGGTCGGTGGACGGCGGCGCGCCGGTGATGTTCTCGATGTTCGACACGGGCGTGCTCCTTACTCGGCGAAGAGGTCATCGACGCTGCGGGCGTGCTCGGTGATGAGGCCGAGCACCGTGCGACCGCCGAAGATCTTCCGGCCGAGGTTCTTCTCGCCGCCGACGATGGTCTTCACGCTCTCCTCGAGCGAGACCTTCGGGGCGGGCACCGGCGCACTGAAGAAGCCCGAGTTCTCCTCGCGCCACTTGTTCAGCTTCGCCGCGCCCTCCTTCGTGCTCGCGTCGATGTCGCCGAGCGGCGAGAGGATCGCGTCGAGCGCCTCGTCCCTCATGTCCACCGAGAGCGCCATGCCGCGGATATAGTCGCGACGGCCAGCGGCGCGTTGCTTCGCCTGGCCCGCCTTGGTCTCGGTGAGCACGCGATCGAGCTCGGCCTGCTGCGCCTTCAACGTCGCGATGAGCGCGGCCGCGTCATCGGGCTTCGGCGCCGGCGGCTCGGGCGTCTTCGGCGCGGGGGTGGGGATGGGGATGGGGGCGGGCGGGTCCGCTGGCTTCGGCGGCTCGGGAACGGGAGCCGGCGCGGGGTCCAGCTCGGCCGACATCGGCACGTGGCCGCGGAAGCCGCGCGTGGGATAGCCCGGCGCGGAAGTCTGGTAGAGCTTCATCGAGTCCTCACTCCGCCCCCCGACAGGAGGCTGTTGACGCGCCGATTGACGCGGTTGGCGCCGGCGACGGCCGCGACCTCGAGGCCCGCCAGGCGAAGATCCTTGAGCACCTGTGCGGGCACCTCGGTCTGCATGAAGCGCTGCGCGTACGCGAGCTCGGCCGGCGACAGCTGCATCGGCGACATGCGCTCGGTGCGGAACGCGAACTGCGCGACCTTCTGGTTCGAGTACGGCTTGCCGCTCTTCGCGCGACCGTACGGCGCCGCGCGCAGCTTGTTGTTGTAGCGAACCTCGACGCGCGTCGGCGTCGGCGCTACGACCTCGATCGAGTCGCGCAGCTCGCCTGTGAGCACGAACAGCTTCGGGCGAGCCGCGACCATCGCCTCGCGCCAGTGCAGGTAGGACGGGTAGGCCGAGCGGCCCGCGTACTTGCCCTGCGTCGCAGTGACGATGCGGTGCATCTCGGGCGCGGGCTCGCCGATCTTCGTCCAGTAGAAGCGCACGCCCGGACCCGGCGGCTTGCGCTTCGCCTTGTACGTCGACCACGGCACACCGTCGCCCGCGAGACCTTCGACGTGGACGCGCTCGCGGATCTGCATCGCGAGCTCTTCCCCAAGCCGCACGATCGGCACGAGGTTCGACTTGATGTCGTCGCGCAGGTTCGACTTGACGGTGCCGACGATGCGGATCATGGCTCGCCCGCCGACATTGGCTTGGGCGGCATGGGTGCGTTCAGCGACGAGCCGCCAGTGGGCAGCCCGCCAAGAAGTTCGCGCGTGATGCGAAGGTTCTCGACGACGGCCTTCTTCGCAGCGTCGAGCGAGACGTTCTTCTTCGCCATGTACAGCGTGAACGGGTTCTCGAGGCCCATGGCGAGCTTCCGCTCGTCAGCCTGCACCTCCTGCAGGTCGTTGCCGGGCATCTTCGGCCCAGCGTGCTTCACGACGAGCTTCGCGCGCACGAGCGCCTCGCGACCGCGCAACTTCGCGAGACCAACGCGGTGCAGGTCGTACAGCCGCTGCTCGGCGCGTGCGAGCTGCGGTAGGTGGCGCTGCCGCAGGTTGTCTCGATCCATCACCTCGAGCTTCTTGCCTTCGGCGGTGTACGCGGTCGTGCGCAGGAGCGCGGCTGGGTTCAGGTCCTGCGTCGCGACCGACGTGCGCATGTACGCCTCGAGGCTCGCCAGCGAGCCGGACTGGTTCGGCGTCGGCGCGACGTTCTTCAGGTCGGTTTTGCCTGGCTCGGTGGGCAGGTCGATGAGCTCGCGACGGCCGAACTTGACGGCACCAGAGCCACCGATGTTCCAGCCGATCCACTGGCCGAAGCCCTGCTCCTTGTCGGTCTCGCCCATCATCGTGTAGCCCGAGTCGAGCGCTCGGGCCTGGTAGAGCGTGTCCGCGCGGCACAGCGCGAGGAAGTCGCCGGGCACCGGCTCGGACCAGCGGATCACCGTCACCGGGATCTGGCCGAACGGGTTCGCCGTGTCCTCGTCGCCCTCGTTCTTCGGCCACAACGGCTTGCCCGCAAGCGGGCCGTCGAACCACTTCGCCTCGCTCTTGGTGATGAGCGCGATCGCGCTCGAGTTGAGCGCGTCGGGGTTCGATCCCGGCACGGGCATGCGCACCCAGAACGTCGTGAGGTCTCGCTCGTCCTTCGACTCGGGATGGTCGGCGAGGTGCCACGCGCAATTGTGCGCCTGGATCACGATGTCGTGCACGCCGAGCAGCGGCCCGTTCTCGCCCTGACGGATCACCGGCACCGTGAGCACGAGCCCGTTGCCGGTCGCTACGGCCTCCTCGTGCGCGCTCAGCAGGGCGCCTTGCGTGTCGGCCGCCTTGCGGATCCGCTGCGCCGTTGCGACGAGCTCGTCACCGACCGGCTCGCCTGTCTCCGGGTCAAGATAGTCGATCGACGCGTCGGTCGCGTACACGTCGGCGATCTGGCGCGCGCCCCACGCAATGAGCGCCGCGGGGCGGGGCGTGTAGTCCCCGTAGGTGTCCGGGTACTCTTTCTTCAGGCTCACGATCGCGTCAACGATCATGCCGCGGAGCCGGCCGTAGAGCGCGGCGCTTGCCTTGCGCCACTCGACGCCGCCGGCGCGCCACTCGATGGGCAACTGCTCGATCTCGTCGGAGACGAGACGCGGCGGCTGGATCAGTTGAGGTCGCTCGGCCACGCCTGCCTAGTACCGGCGAACTCGTCAACGCAAACCCGGAATGTTGCCCCCGCGCAGAAGCGAGTCCGTCCCTCCGCCTGATCTGGCGATCGGGCGCTGCACCGCAGCCTTCACCGCCTCGACGCCGACGAGCTTCGCCCAGTAGGCCGCGGCGTCGAAACCGTGGTCGAGGAGCCCGTCCTTGTCGGCGACGTCGCCGTAGCAGTTGTGCAGCCGATCCCACTCCCACATGATCTCGCTGAACACGCGATGGATGCCGCGATTGTTCGCGGACGGCACCGTGAGGTGCTCCGCGACAAGCAGCTTCGGCGAGCCGTCGATTGGGTCCATCAGGCGCTGCAACGCCTGCACGCTCGCGCGCCGAAGCTGGATGTCGCGCTCGACGCACTCGAGCACGCGCGTCGAGCGGAAACGCCTCTTGAACGCGGCGATCTGCTCGGGGTCGTTGCGGTCGACGGCTGCGGCCTCGGGCGGTCCGCCCAGCGCACGACACCGCTTGTCGACCTCGTCGAGCTGTCGCTCGGGCGGCACGTTCTCGGGGTGGTACTCGTCGAAGATCACCGCGTAGCCGTTGCCGAGCGGCTGGATCCACAGGTAGCTCGGCCGGTGCTGCGCCCAGTCCGCAGCGAGGTGATATGCCAGCCGGCGGTCGAAGGCCGGCTTCACGCGATAGATGTGCCTTTCGCCGTAAGTGTCGAAGACCTTGGCGCCGTGGTGGATCGACGGGTAGCCCTCGATCTCGCGGAACCACTGGGGCACGCCGTAGCTCGCGAGGCCCGCGAGGAAGTCGGGCGGCAGCGTCGGGTTGTCCAGCGTGCGTGCGCGCCCGAACCACCACGAGCGGAGCATGGCCATGCGCTCCTCGGGCTCCATCTTCTCGGCGCGCTCGCGCTGGTTCTGCCAGTGCTGGGTGACCGACCCCGCGTACTCGTGCGGCGTCGTCGTCGCGCACAGCTCGCGCAGGTACGCCGCCGGCGCCGAGAGGCGGCCCATGAGCATGTCGAGCGCGTCCATCGGGCGGCGCGCGAAGTCGCACTCGTCGAAACGCACCGAGCCGAACTCGAAGCCGCGGAGGTTGTGGTACTTGTCCGAGCTGCGGAAGAAGACGCGCGCGCCGCAGTGCAGATCGGCGCGCATGATGCTCCAGTTCATGCGCCGGAGCAGCGGATAGCCGCTCGCCGCCATCTTGGTCATCAGGTGCGTCCACTTCGGCAACAGCACGTCGCGGACCTGGTCGTACGTCGGCGCGATGACGCAGTGGTCGACGCCGGGGTTGAACGTGTCGAGCATCGCGCCCTCGGCCGCGGCCCATACGCTCTTGCCGTAGCGGATGCCGGCGATGAGGAGCTTGTTCGTGCGGATGTTCGGGTCGCCGGAGTCGGCGAGGTGAGCGCGGATCTGCGACGAGAAAGGCGTGTAGCTCGTGACCGCGCACAGGAACTGGAGCCACCGCCGGCGGTCCCGCGTTCGGCCGAGAGCGTGGCGTAGCTCGAGCCATGGCACAAAGCGCACGCGGTCCGCGTAGAGCTTCGCGGCTTCCCTCTCGCTCGTGGGCTTCAGTCGGTTCACGACCGGGCCGGCTTCGTCAGGCTCGTCGCGGGGGAAGCCGTCGGCGATGAACTGCTCAACCTCGTCGGGCTGCAGGTTCGCCGCGTTGTACTCGCGCTCCTTCGTCACTGCGCGCCGCCGGGTCGCGGCTCGACGGTCGCGCGGAGGTGCGCCGGCAGCTTCGCCGGGTCGGGCGGCTCGAGGATGTTGTCGCCGAGATCGGGCGGCCGCGTCAGGAAGTCGAGGTCGAGCCCCTCGGGAACACGCACCGCTCGGGCATTCACGCCGCCGACGGGGCCGCGCTCGACGATGATGCGCATGAGCTGCTTGCGCGACTGCAACTGCATCGAGAGCAGCCGCTCTTGGAAGCGCTCGGTCGCGCCGTCCATCAGCTCCTGCATCTCGATGGCGTTCGCGATCTCGATGTGCACGAGGTCGTCGAGCTCGAGCGGACCGCGGCGCATGAGCCGCTCGACAACGCGCCGCACCTTCGGCGTGTACTCGCCGCGCATCTCCGCCCAGAGCAGGCTCAGCGGGCGGCCGAGCTCGTCGACGGGCGGCTCGTCGACCTCGTCGGGCTCAACGGCCGGCGCCTCGCTCGTGCGATCGGGCTCGCGGTAGGGCGGCTCGTTCTTCCGGGGCCGTCCTGGCCCGCGTTTATTCGCCTGCGGCCCCGTGCCGTGCGCGTGCTCGTCCACGAGTCGGGCTTGGTCAGCGGCGCGGCCTGGAGGCTTCCTGGGCACGCTTGCTCAGTACCGGCGGTCTCGTCAACGCAAACGCCTGTCTCTTATACACATCTGACGCTGCC
>ERZ761584.183-NODE-183-length-24045-cov-12.352605_pt1 | contig 24045 bp, 17 predicted proteins | sample MGYA00512168_ERZ761584 | MGnify/ENA primary metagenome ERZ761584 (study PRJEB28899, sample SAMN03785564) | bioreactor sludge metagenome | biome: EBPR Sludge; feature: EBPR Bioreactor; material: 0.22µm filtered reactor supernatant | place: Saint Lucia: Queensland...
GACCTCGGTCTCGTTATCGGGACCGATGTGCAGGCGTATGACGCGAACACAGCTAAGCTTAACGTCGCCCAAACATGGACAACTGATCAGACGTTCACCGGGCTTCTTTACAATCGTGCGGCGTTAGCCGCGATAGGCGTGTTGAGTTCTACGGGCGCTTCAGGCTACGGCATCCGCTTCTCAAACACTGGCGCATCATCTGACAGCGTGCTCCTCCAGGGAACGACCAACTCGTTCACTGGGGCAGTGTCGATTGCAAATATCATTCCCTCGACCGGCGCTATTACTTGGTCTGGAGCGCAGACGCTTAGCTCCACATTAGCCCTCGGCGGACAGCTAGATATTACTGGCGGAAATCTTTCATCCACGAACGGCTTTCATGCCTATTTCAGCAGCAGCGTTACATATCTGCGCAGCTTGCAGAACGGTGTTGCATGGCGAGAACTTCAGCTAGACGCATCACCGCTGACGATTAACTCCGCCAGCGCTGGCATCCTTAACGTTGCCGCGTCTGTCTCCGCCTTTGATTATGGCTCAGCTGGCTCGTCTCTTCTCTATGTGGGTGGAGCCAACAATCAAGCCGCGAACATCGCTATCCGATCCAATTCTGGCAAATCGCGCGGCCTCGGCTTCTACACGGGAGCAAGCTCCCCGCGCTGGTACGTTGAGTGCGATAGCACGGCGGAGAGCGGCGGCAATGCTGGATCGAACTTTGCTATATCGGCTTGGACTGACGCTGGCGCGTATTCGAGTAAGCCATTTTACATAGTGCGTTCGTCTGGCGAAGCGTCCCTGCTCAGCGTTGCGATGGGCGGCCCGATCAATATGAAGTCGTACACGGTCGCAGGCCTGCCTGCCGGTTCAGCTGGCGACGTTGTTTACGCGAGCAACGGTCGAAAGAACGGGGAGGGCGCTGGCCTCGGTACGGGCGTTCTGGTGTTCAAAGACGGCACAGCTTGGCGCGCTTGCGATACCGGCGCGACAGTCGCGGCTTAATGGAGAGATAGATGGAAACCGTTAGAGAGCCATACGAATTCCTGGTGCGGTGGATTCCGGCCGGCGTCAAGGAAAACCAGTACGCTGGCACGGTGCAAGCACAAGTCAGTTTTGCCTACGTCGCTAGGGACGGGGAAGAGGTTATCTTCTGGTCTCCAGACCAGAAAGGCCCGTTCCATGTCGCCATATCTGGCGATGATGGCGTCCCACTGGATAAGATTTTTCCAAGCTTGAACACTGCGACATTGGAAGCTCTAGCTGCGGCCAGAGTACAGATTGCATCTTTGGTTAAAGAAATTGAAGAACTGAGGAGGCCTGAGGATGCGCCGCCTCCTGAATGAAAATAGTTCCTTCTTTCTAACGGAAGATGGCGTCGGGTTCATCCTCCTCGAGAGGGATTGGGATAATGAACCAGGGGCGGGCGCGGACGTGTGGACTCCAGCTGGCGACACTAGCGGAGCCTCCTGGACGCCAGTGAGTGATACCAGCAACCCAAGCTGGAGCCAAGCGAGCGGCTCTTCTGGGGCGTCTTGGACGCCCGTTGATGGCGGCTCAAATACATGGACTGAAGAGGACGGATCATGAGTATTATTCAGGGCGCCTGTGATAGCTTCAAAAAGGAGCTCATGCAGGCCATCCATGATCTAGAGGGCGATACTATCAAGATCGCTCTGTACGGCTCCAGCGCCAGTCTGGGGCCGAATACGACCGCATACACAACGACCGGTGAGGTGGTAGGAACCGGCTATACAGCCGGTGGCAAGACCCTTACGAGCCCAGTCCTGACCATTAATCGCAGTGTGGCATACGCTGACTTTGCCGATGCTTCGTGGCCAGGGGCTTCCTTTGAGGCATACGGAGCCTTAATTTACAACAGCAGCAAGTCCAATCGCGGCATCTGGGTGCTGAACTTCGGCCGCGCCATTCTATTCACCTCGGAGAAAAACACCGTTCGATTCCCGGTCGCCGGGTATGACACGGCGATCATCAGGATCGGATAACCGTTGTATAGCGTTTATAAAATTACGAATATCGTTAGCGGCAAATGCTACATCGGGCTCACGAAGAATACCGTTGAGCACCGCTGGAAAGCGCATGTCGATTTCGCGAAAAGACCGCGAAAGACGGTGTCGGTAATCGCTGATGCTATCGAGAAATACGGAGCGGACAGGTTTTCCGTTGAAGCACTATACTCAGCTTTTGATCAGGCTGCGGCCCTCGCCGCGGAGCGGTCTCTTATTACAGACTATAAGAGTCTCGTTGGGTTCAATGGCTACAACATTCGAAAGGGTGGCGAGGCCGGACTTGCCCCTGGTTTTGGACTAAAGGGCACAAAGTGCCCTGCATCTAAACTCACTGATGAGGCGGTTATTTGGCTTCGTTCAGTGGACAATATTTCAGACGAAGACATCGCTAAGGAAATTAACGTCAAGTTTGGTCTCGATGTCAAAACTGGCGCCGTGACAGGTGCACGTTTGGGTAAGACTTGGGGGCATTTAAATGAGATGCACCCTCCAAAGCTTATCGGCATGGGGAAGCGTCGAACGGCAAAGAACAATCACGCATTCTTCATTTCAAAGAGGCCTGACGTTCGAGCAAAGATTGCAGCGGCGACGAGCAAGAGACTTAGCGGCAACGCTCAGCCGTGGAAGAGTAAGCTCTCGCTAGAGAATGCGATGTACGTGAAGGCCAGCACAGAGCGTGCTGTGGTCTTAGCTGATCGCTTCGGCGTTTCACTTAAGACCATTTACAATATTAAAAATGGCAAGGGGATCACCTACGGCGGGACGTTGTAATGGCAAGCCAATATTCATCTCGCCTCCGCCTGGAACTCCAGACGAACGGCGAAAATACCACGACCTGGGGAACTCGGGCGAATGGTGTGTTCAGTCGGATTGACGACGCCATTGCTGGCGTCGCGTCTGTTGCCTTGGCTAGTGACGCCAACTACACCCTCACTTCGAACAACGGCTCTGAGGACGAAGCCCGTAAGGCTATTCTGGTAGTGACCTCGGTGTCGCTGACTGCGACGCGCGACATCATCATTCCGGCTGTCTCTAAGCTCTATCTGGTCAAGAACAGCACAACTGGCTCTCAGTCCATTCGGATCAAGACGAGCGGCGGAGCCGGCATCACCATCCCGAACGGCAAGACGATGTTCGTCTTCTGCGACGGCACAGACTGCTATGACGCTATCACCAATCTTCCTTCCGGCGCCACGGTGGGTAACGGAGCCGTCTACTCTGTAGGCGGCACTGACGTTGCTGTCGCTGACGGTGGCACTGGAGCTAGCACGGCTTCAGGAGCGCGTACAGCGCTCGGCCTCGAGATTGGCACGAACGTTCAAGCCTATAGCGCCAATCTGGCCACATGGGCTGGTGTGGCTCCTAGCGCTAACGGTCAGTCTTTGGTCGCAGCTGCTAACTACGCAGCCATGCGCGGTCTGCTCGATCTTGAGGCCGGGACCGACTTCCTCGCTTATAGCGCCTTTAGCGCGAATGGCATCTCGCTTGTTGGAGCCGCAAACTATGCGGCGATGCGCGCGTTGCTCGATCTCGAGGCTGGTACGGACTTCTATTCCAAGACAGCCGCGGATGCGGCGTTCCAGCCGCTCGCGGCCAAGCTGACGGCGTTTGCTGCCAACAGCGGCCTCACTGGCACCTTCACCATCTCAACCTCAGACCCATCAGGCGGAAGCGATGGCGATCTGTGGGGCAAGTACACGGCTTAACAGATGTCGCTTAGTGTCAAAGTAAGCGGCGCCTACAAGACTCTAACGCTTTACGTCAAGGTTGGCGGAAGCTGGAAAGAGCTTGCTCTGTCGAACAAGATCGCTGGAGCCTGGAAGGCTCTGACTACTGTCGGCGGTGGTGGAGGCGGAGTTGACCCCTGCACGATTCCTGACTCTCTAAGCGCGACTGGTTCGTCCCCGACTGTAACTGGACCGTCCAGAATTGTAACTGTTGCCCTTGGCAATACTGGACGAATTCAGGTCAAAAACATCTTTGTTTCTGACACTGGCAATCCGCAGATAAAGGTCGCTTCCGGATCATTTGCAACCGTTACAGAAGACCAAATTCTTACTTTTGTTTCTGGAGACGCCATCCAGGCTCGAGGTACTGTAATTTCGTCACTGAATTTCGTTTCGTTCGACCTGTATGACTACGATACAAGTACGTTGATCGATCACGTTACCCTTGATAGGAACTAATGGACGGTCAGCCAGTTCCCCTTAAGTTTAACCCGAGAGTGGTTAAGGACTCGACTCGCCGCGCGAGCGAGATGGATTACTTCGCCTGCGACAAGGTTCGCTTTGTTGGTGGGCTTCCTCAATCCATTGGTGGGTGGGAACGGCTTCTCGATGAAGCGATGCTTGGCACGCCGCGGTCTATATTCGCTTGGTCAACACTCGCCGGCATGGATTTTATTGGCGTTGGCACGCACTGGAAATACTATGTCTTCGACGGCGGAGCTCTCGAAGACATCACGCCAGTCAGAGGCACAGAAGCTCTGGGAGCGAATCCTTTCGCGACCACTAACGGTCTCTCGACCGTTGTTGTGACTGATGTGTCTCACGGAGCAGCTGTCGATGATTTCATTATTGTAACTGGCGCAACTGGCTTTGCCAGTATAGCTGCTGATGACTTCAATCAAGAACACCAGATCACTGAGGTCATCGATGCGGATTCCTATAAGATTGACGTTGGGGTTGTGGCATCTGCAACAACGACTGGAGGAGGTGCTGGCGTCTCAGTGGACTACCTCCTGGCAAGCGGACAGGATTCGGTTATTCTTGGTGCTGGCTGGGGCGCTGGTTCTTTTGGCCATTCTGGCGGTTGGGGATCGGCAGCGTCAAGCGTTATCGCTGGTTCGCAACTCCGTATTTGGACGGAAGACAGCTGGGGCGAGGACCTCCTCATCAACCCGAGAGGCGAGGCGATCTACTTCCATGACACCTCGGCCGGAGGTCGCGCCACAAACCTAACTTCCTACTCCGGCGCCAACGAGACACCGGTTGTCGCAGATCAGATCATCGTCTCTCCGGAAGAGCGAACGGCGATTGCCTTTGGCTGCAATCCGCTCGGTGAAACCGTAGCGGACCCGTTGATGGTGCGCTGGTGTGATCGCGAAGACCTTGGTGAATGGGAGCCTACAGAGCTAACCACTGCTGGCGGCTTCAGACTGACACTTGGCTCGAAGCACATGATCGCCAAGAAGATCAGGCAGGGTATCGCGACCTTCACTAATCAGGCCCTTTATCTCATCCAATTCCTTGGCGAGAGCGGTTACGCTCCTCGCCTCATCTCGGATAACACAACCATCCTCGGTCCTAGAGCGGCCAACACGCTCAATGGCGTGCTGTACTGGATGGCTCAGCGTGGGCTATGTTCGTACAACGGCACGGTGCAGGAGCTTCCTGCTCCGCTGACGCAGTACATCTATGACAACCTCAATGAGACCCAAAGCTGGAAATGCCATGTCGGCGTTGATCCGCTCTTCAATGAGGTGAAGTTCTTCTACTGCTCGAAGGACTCTGATGAGATTGATAGCCTAGTTGTCTACAATCCGGCTACAGGCCTCTTCTGGCCAGACACGCTGCCGCGTACTGCTTGGTTGGGAAGCGGCGTCTTCCAGCGCCCTCGAGCCGTCTCGGCCGATGGCTACATCTATGAGCATGAGGTCGGCTTCAATGACGGCACGACTGACACGCCGGCCCCGCTGAACTCGTACATCGAGACTAACCTCTTCACGTTCGAGAATGGTAAGTACCAGTTCAGGCTGAGATGGGCCATACCAGACATTGACTTCATGGAATCCACCGCGGCGCAGCCGAAGGTGGTAATGTCGTTCCGCCTTCAGAACCGAGTAGGTTCAGACGATGATTTGGCTGAGATCGGGGAGATCGTCAGGACTATCTCTTTCCCGGTCCAGCAATTCACAGACAAGCTCGATATTGGCAAGCGGGCCAGATATATGGCCCTGCGTCTGGATTGCACTGAACTGGATACCGCTTGGAGGATGGGCGTTAATAGCCTTGATGTTAAAAGGGATGGCCAAAGATGACCCTACCAGTTAACCCGCCAGTATTCGCCCCGGCTCCTAAAGAGTATAGCCAAGAGTACATAGGCTCTTTGGTGGATGAGCTTGAAAACTTCTTCAAGAAGCTCAATACTATAGGTTCAGTCACCGCGAAGACTGTGCGAATCACAGATTTGCCCACATCTTCTGCCGGCCTGCCGAGTGGTACTCTATGGAATGACTCCGGTACGGTTAAGGTTGCGTGATGCCAATCAGAGATGGTCAATACCTCGAAGACAAGGTTGACCAAATGGCGGCTGACATTGCCTTTTTGAAAGGGCAATGGTCAGCCATTCCTCCTGCCGACCTAGTTAAGCTAGGCCAGCGCATCGCGGCTTCAGAGGCGCGTATTCTTAGTATCTCCGGTTTCCTGAGCCTTCTCATCGCCGGGTTTGTCTCGTTTTTTTTCAAAGGTGGTAGCCACAGCTAATGTTTTGGTTGATGCCTCTCATCAGCGGCCTCGGTACGTGGGCCGCGACTGGCGACTTCAAGAAAGGCCTGATGTCAGGCCTGCTTGGCGCTGGTATTGGCGGCATTGCCGGTGCACTTGGTAATGCTGCTGGTGGCGCCGCTAGCGCCGTTAAAGGCGCGACTGATGCAGCTAGCGCAACACAGGGAATTGGCGCCCTAGCCAAAGGCACTGCCGATGTGTCTAGCCTAGCTGGTAACGCCGAAAATCTAGTCCAGGCCGCTCAGACAGGCGTTAATGGCGTTCAGGCTGTCGGCCAAGCAGCCAACGCCGTGACTGGCTCTGGCCAAGCTCAGAATATGCTTCGGATGGGGGCGGACTTCCTCGCTCGCAAGCCCGTCACCTCAGGTCTGATGCTCTCGAGTCTGGTGAGCTCCGGCTTGATGGAGACGCCTAAAACTCCCGACAAGGAAACGCCGAAGCGCTTCGATGACGAAGCCCGCACGGTTGATCGTCACACACTCCCCTTCACCGGAGGCCCGCCTCCAGGCCCGAGTACCTATGTTAGAGGGGAACCTCAGACGCCTGACAACCCGTATCGTTACGGTCAGTATGAAGGCGAGAAGATGTTCTTCGACAATCCAGGTCTAGAGCGTGGAACAAATGGTGAACTACCGCCCCTTCCAGATGGCGGCAACAACGATAACGGTGGCATCCCTGAGGACCTTCTGGGCATTCTTGGTGTGAGAGGTCGCTTCCCCCGCGGTCGTCGACGCGCCTTCTTTGGTGGCGGAAAGATCAGCGGTCCTGGCGATGGGCAGAGCGATCATATCCCGGCTCAAGGTCCCGGGTTCGATATTCGTCTGTCTGATGGCGAGTTCGTCATTCCGGCAGATGTTGTTTCTGCTCTTGGCGCTGGCTCTTCAGATGCCGGCGCTAAGCGCCTTGAGAGCGCAATGAGTAAGATCAGAACCATGTCCTATGGTTCTTCTAGGCAAGCCCGGAGGCCGGGGAGAGTCAGTCTTTGATAGTATCCATTATTCCATCTAATAAAATTTGCAATCATCTATCGCGCATCAAAGAGCTCCTCCAGAAGGTGGATCATTTGATGGCCCCTCTAGGGACGCACGCGGACCTGATTGCTGACTGTATCGCTGACACGGCACTACTATGGGGCGTCTTCGATCAAGACGCTTTGGATGAAGGTGAAGAGCCCCTAGTGGCGGTGTTGGTGACTTATCGAAAGAACTACTGGCGAGCCAGCGTGCTCGAGCTTGTAGCTCTTTCAGGCGACTTCGGTTCAATGAAACATTGGATCGGGACGCTAGATAAAGTTACGGCAGCTTATGCTGATCGAACGGGATGCTATTCTCGTCAAGTGATCGGCAGAGGACCGTGGCTTCGTTATCTAACTCGATATGGATTTAAACCATCAGAGCTTGTAACGCTGGAGTGTCCTGTTGCCTAAGAAGGGCGGAGACCAGGGAACACAACAAGTCCAGAACACTACGACGACTGTTCCGGAGGAGTTCTACCCCTACGTCCATGAGACGTTGGACCTCGCTCGTGGCGAGGCCTTCCGGCCGTATGAGGCATACGTTGGGCCGCGCATTGCGCCGTTCAGCGATGATCGTCTACAGGCTTTTGATCAAACGCGCAACCTCGCAAATGTCGGACAGGATCAGTTCGATACAGGCGAGGGCCTTACAGGCCTCGCCGCGGTCGGCGCTGCGAACTCAGGCTACAACCCGAACGCCGTAGGCGCGGGTTACACGCCGACTAATTCGACGTGGGACAATGCTGCGGCTACGCAGTACATGAACCCGTACATGACGCAAGTCCTCGACGCCATGGAGGCTCGAGGCGCTAATCGCTACAACCAGGATCGAGCACGCCGCGATGCGGCTGCGATGAAGCAAGGGACCTTCGGCGGCTATAGAGGCGCCGTGAACGAAGGTGTTGCCTTTGGTCAGCACGACATGAACATGAACGATGCCGTGGCTCAGACTTTGATGTCTGGCTATGACAATGCGTTCAATAAGTTCAACACCGACCGTGGCTTCAATGAAGACTCTCGCCGGGCTGGTATGGATTATCAGTTCCAGGATGAGGCCAATCGTCTTCGCTCGGCCCAACAGGGCCTCGCCCAGTCCCAAGGGCTTGCCGGTATCGGTCAGCAGATGTTCGGTCAAGGCGTTACGCGCCGTGATGAGGAGCTTCGTGGTATCGGCGCTCTCAATGATGCTGCTTTGGCGCAAGAGCGTCTGACGCAAGCTTCTCTCGATCAGGGCTACAATGACTTCGTGAACCAACGCGATTACAATCGCAACAACATTACGTGGTTGAACAACATCATCCGCGGCAATGTCACCGGTTCGAACAGCAACGTGGTAAACACCACGGAGACGAACCCGTACACGAATATGCTGGGTCTGGGTGTCGGCGCTGTTGGTCTCGCCAACGCGCTGGGTGGCGGTAGTAATACCGGAATCACAAACGGGGGCCGCGGCTAATGCCCCCGTTCGGTCCTTTTGAGCACATTCAACAGATGGTCGGGAGCATGAGTGTTCCTGAGCTCACTCAGCTTGCGAGGAACCCGACAGGTAGCGATCCGAACATTCAGTTCGCTGCCGTGTCTGAGATTCAGCGTCGCAATGCGATGAGGGCTCCTCCGACCGCTCCTGGCGGTCCTCAGCCTTCTGTGATTGAGAAGATGGCTATGGAGGCGATGACGCCTCCCCCGACCGCTCCGACGCCGGGCGATCCCATTCGCTCCGGCCTGATGGCTATGGCTGCCCAGCAACAGCAAGGCCCTGGCGGTCCTGCTCCTCAAGGTATGGCTGAAGGCGGAGCCGTCCGTGGCTCGGCCGGCAGCATCATGAATAATATGCAGGGCATCATGGGTGCTCTCGCCCCGCATTTCGATACCACAGCCATGACTCCAGAGGAGGTCCAGAGCCTCATTGGCCAGTTCTATGGCAATGGCGATTACCTGAACGAAGACCCTCAGTTCAAGGACGAAGAGGTTGACGCGCGCCGTGACCGTAATCAGTCCTTGTGGCTCGCCCTAGCGCGCGCTGGCTTCGGTATGGCGCAAACTGGCAATATCGGTCAAGGCGCAATCATGGGCCTGGACGCGGCTAATAGCGCGATGAGTGACTATCGCGATGAGCGTCGCAGCACGCGAGACCGTCGCAGCCGCAACCGCCAAGCTCGTGGGGCTCGTGAAGATCGTATGGCAGGCCAGGGCCTTGAGGTCCTTCTGGCTGATCGCAATCGCGCTGAACAAGCGGATCAAAACCTTCTGTCTTCGGCAAGCGGTATTGCTTCTGCCGGCGCTCAGATCGACAGCGCGAACGCGCGTGATCGCAGCCAGCTGCGTGAAATCGCTGATGCGCTCTGGGAGGAAAACCAAGGGACGGTTGTGGATGATCCGAACTATCGCTTCCAAGATGGTTCTGTCGGCCCGAACCGGCGACTGTATACACGCCAAGACGCTATGCATGACGCTCTGACCATGGTTGGCAGAGGATCGGGTGGTCGTTCTCCGGACGACCTGAACGAGCGCCTCCGTGCGGCTCTGTTCATGGCTGATCCGGTTAATGGCGCCACTCCGGCTCAACAAGCGCAAGCTCGTCAAATGGTTGAGGCCATCCTCAACGGCGAGATCGGTAACGTCAACACCAGCACCCAAGGTGGCGGTGGAGGAACTACCGCTCGAGGTAATGCGGCCCCATCTGAAGGCGGATACAATACGGGCAACGTCCGCAATCTAGATGCCTACAGAGAGCAACGCTTTGTTCCAGAACCGAACGTCCCTTACACCTATGACGAGCGAGGGCGGAGAGTCTCCAGCCCGAGGTAACTGAGCTATGCCGTGGATTTTTAATCTTCCGGGTGGCGTTGTTCGCCAATACCCCTCCCAGCAAGAGGACCCTGAGAACGGCCTGTCGTTCCAGGAAGCGGAAGCTCGCGTCAGGCGTGAGATCAATCCGCGGCTGGTTAACACTGAAGACCCGTCATCCGACCCAGGCTTTCGTGATCGTTCTCCATGGGCTCAGGATAGCCTTAGGAACGCCGCTGAAGCCCGCCAGTTCTTCCGGGATATAGGAGACCAATTCTCTGGCGGTATCGCTGATATCGGCACTGCGGTCGGCCAGATGGTCAATATCTTTGACCCAACCACTTCTAGCGCTCGTGAACGTGGTGATGTCCCCATCGGGGACAGAATGGCTAATGCATCTCGTGAGTGGGGGCAGGAGCAAATGGCTTCGCTCTCTCCGGAGATGCTGCATGATCAGAATGATCCGGATTGGTTGAGCCCGGGTAACGTCGCTGCGACCATGGGTCGAAGCGCGCCTAGTCTCATTCCGACTCTAGTCGGTGGGGCTCTGTCTGGTGGATCAATCACTGTCCCGGCCATTATCGAAGGCACGATGGGTGGCGGTTCTGTGGCCGACACCATCGATGAAAGCATTCGAGATGTCGCGGCGTTCGACCCAGAGATGTTCATCAATTCACCTCTCGGTCAACAAGCGTTGGCCGAAACTGATGGTGACTACCCTCGTGCGGTTGAGTTAGCGGCTAACCGCGCTAAGGGTGCGGCTCCAGTGCTCGCCGGAGCGATTACAGCCGGTTTGTCTCGGCTCGGTGAGAATGTCTTCAGGGCTGGCCAAGGGCCGGCCCGCAGGACCGTTTCTAGCATTGTAGCCCGTATCGCTCTCGGTGGTGCCAGAGAAGGATTGGAAGAAACCCTGCAATCGACGCAAGAGCAAGTTGCTGGCAATCTGGCTATCGGCCAGATCGATGGCCGCAGCATGTGGGAGGGCGCTGATCAAGCAGCTATAATGGGTGGCATTGCTGGTGCCGGCATGGGCGCCACCATGGGTGGTGTGGACGTTGCTCTCAGCAACATGCGCCGTCGCGGCGGTGGAAGCGGCACTGGACCTGCTCAAGTACAGGGTCCGGTTATGCCCCCTCCGGGACATCCTAACCGCGGCCCAGCTACCGGCAACGGAAACCCGCCAGGGTGGACGGCTCCAAACACTGAAGGCTCAGAGGATGCTGACTTCACGTATCCTGGAGAGAACATCCTCGAAGGCGGTCGCACTGACGAGCAACCTCAATCTCGTCCTCGCGGCTGGAAGAAAGGCACAGAGTCTTGGGCTGAGCCCGCTCCAGAATCAGAAGCTCAGGCTCAAGAAGAGGCTCAGTCTCCACAGGAGGCTGAGGAGCGCATTATGGAAGTCGCCTCACAGGGCGACCCCGAAGATGTGCTCGACTCTGACTTTGATGAGGAGTATGCTCAAAGTCTTAATGACCGCTTCCAAAGTTTGGGCATGGCCGCGCGCGAGATGCCGGCTGAGAACGATGTCGCTGAACGTCGCACCGAACCAGTGCCGATGTATCGTTACAATCGAGAAGATATTGAAGCATCCGATGAGGATGCTCTTGCTGTTTACCGCGGCGCTCAAATGGAAGAGCGTCCGATCAGCGAGACCGCAACCTTCCAGGCTTATAACAATCTCTCAGACAACCTCTTCGCTGATGAAGAGGGTGATCCTTCACAAGCCCATGGCTTCGGGTTGCGGGTGGTCGATAAGCTAAAGGATGGAACGGAACGTGTCTCGTATGTTGACATCGGCGCTCGGACAATGGAAGAGGCGGCAGCGCAAGCAACGTCTCGCGCTACTCAGGACTCTGGCGCTGAAGAGACTGTCGAAACTCCCAGTGAGCAACAAAATATTGCGGCTCCTCCAGAGCCGACACAGAGCAACGCCGATCTAGACGAGGCGCTGACCGAGGCGGCCCCTGAAACTGGGACGAACGTTGTCCCGACCGGTCGCGTTCGGAACCTCAAACCGGCCGCTAACGAAGCGCTAAACACCTACCGAACAAAGGGTGAACAAGGCCTCCAGCAATATCTCGGTGGCCTGAATGTGACCGCTACGCGGTCGCTTCTGAGGAACCTTGGTGGGCAGGGTGTTCGAAGCGATAGTATCGCTCAGACGCGCGGTAAGATCGTCCAGCGCGTGCGTCAGATGGCGAAGTCTGCCGATGCTCGTGGTCTGCCTGCGCCAGAAGCAACGCAAGTTGCCGATCCCGTACAGGAACAGGAAACGAAGCCTGTAGCCCCTAAGGCTACACCGGTTGCTCCCGCTCGCGCGCATGAGCGCCAGAATCCGCTAGTCCTATCTCAGGAAGAGCGAGCGCGCAGAGAAAAGAAAGCTAAGCCCGAAGAACGTACTGACCGAACGGTAAAAAAAGAAAACACTACCGAGCGGCCAAATCGCTCACCCGCCCAGATCAAAGCTGCCCTCCGCGAGGTCTCCTCGCTTGAGGACGATGCTTATGATGCTGCGGTGGCTAAGCTTAAGATCACCCCCGAAGAGGCGGCCGCCGTTCGGGAGGCGATGAAGACTGACAACGGTCTGGATAATCTCCGGCCGGTATTCAACGACGCCCTCCGCGCCGGCAAGAACACTAAGAAGTCCAAGCAGACTGAAGAGGCTCCTAAAGCTGAGCCGAAGAAAAAAGCTGCACCCAAGGAGGAAAAAGAAAGTCCCGCTCGCGTCCGCAAGGAACGCGATGCTGGTGATCGGGCTATGGCTGAGTCTCTCTCTCGTGGCCAACCAAAGGATTACGATGTCGTTCGGCGCTCAGTCGAGCAATGGCTTGAAGTGGAGCGTGATCGCATCGGTGCTCGCTCCGATGCTTCTTGGTACAAGCAATGGCCTATTTCTCGTCAGGAAGCTTTGATCCAACGTACATGGAATGCCGTGAATGGCCACGGAGGAGCTATGGCTTCACGAGGTCCTGACGCGGGCAGTGGAGGCGCGGGGCAAGCTCTTGAGGGTGAAGTCATCCTTCCGAATAGGGCCGTAGCGCCAAGTCAGCAAGGCGGGTCAGTTCCCAGCGTTGTTGGCGCGCTAGAGCCGATGATCCCAGCGATGCGCGCAGCGCAGGCTGACATTCGCCGTGTGCTTGGCGACGAAGAATACTTCGCACCGCGGCAGCCGATCGACGTTGACGCGCTTGAGCCAAACCGGCGTGCGGTTGCGCGCGCAGCGGTGGCGTTGGAAGAGTTTGTCGCGCAGAACCGCGCCTTGCGGGCTGAGCAGGCCGCGCGCGCATTGCCTGATGGAAACGTTGGCCGCGAGGAACTTTTGGCGCGCGTAGGGCAACCCCGCGCACCCAACGCGCCTAACGCAGACAAGATGGCTAGCCGAGACTATGGCAAAGGTAAAGTCTCAGGTGACCTGAACCCGCTTCAGATGTTCTCTCGAGCAGAACGTATGGCTCGGAGTTTTCCAGAAGAAAGCTCGACCCGTATGCACATGCTGAAGTGGCTCGAGAAGCGTGTCCGCAAGGCTGAACTCAAATTCATTGACATGAGCGAGTTCCTGCATGGCGGCCCCACTGGGAATGCTTTGCGTGATAAGGCAACTCGCCAAGAACTCGTGGATTACATCACCAATCGCAAGCTGCGACTGACGGTGCGTTATGCTTATGGTCAACCTGGGAACACATACATCTCAACCGATGATGGATTGAAGCCGGTTCAGGACGACGCGGCTCGCTTTGCGATGTTCACTCAGACAGTCGATGATATAGATTCTGTTGAACCAGCTAGTTATGGCGAATACACTCTCCTTGGAGAGGATGTTGTCAAGCACAACTACCTGGAGGTCGGTATAGTAATCGAGCCAGGGCAGCCGGGCTCAGAGTACACCGGAAGCCACGTAGGCGGCAAAGGCGCCGTAGCTGGCATGCTTGTGTCTGATTATCCGATTGAAGTGAATGGTGAGAAGCTGAATGCTTTTGCTGTCCATCAAGGACAGTCGGACTATCACGACGCGAAGCCAGAGCAGTACGCAGATGTCATAAAAGACATTCCTGTTCTCCAAGAAAAGTTGAGAAAAGCGCAAACTAAGCTGTCTGAAATATCTGGCAGATCGGAGGCTCCATTTAGTTCAATAAAGCAAGCCGAAGCGAGAAATGAAGTAAATCAGATTCTTGATAAACTTGATAGTCTTCGCAAAGCTCGTGATCTTGGGACTCCATATCGAGACACCCACCCAGAGCTCATGTTCCGAACCGCCTTCATGATGGCGGTGTCTTCGGATCATGACGCTATCGTGTGGCCGACCGCTGACACTATCCGCATGTACGAAGGCCACAGCACGTACAAGGGCAGCTTCTACGATGAACGCTGGCCTGCCTATGCTCGCTCGTGGCTGAGCGAGTACAAGCCTGTCATCACTACGCAGAAGGTCGAACTTCCTAACCGAGGCTACGACTATGACACGGAACATCCACTTGGCTCATTCGAGGATGAGCTTTCAAATGGGATGAGTGACGAGTCTCATGATATCAAATCTGATATCTTCACTGAGTTTTCGGTAATAGATCAAGACTGGCAGGACTTTCTCGGAGACTATTTGTCAGAAATGCAGGCTGCTCTTGCTGTTAGGCAGGAGTATCTTGTCTCGAATGTGAATCTTGGTCAAAATCCAAACGTATTCGAGGGCGAGGTTTGGCGTATAGCCGATGCCGGGACCAGGGAATTCTCGGAATACCTAAAAACTGAGAACATTGGGCTTAAGCCGGAAGGTTTAACGAGAATCGGCAAACGTTTCGCGCAAGAGTACGCTAAACGATTCCCTATCGTTATGGATCAGGCTAAGGCCGCTACTGCCCCGGGCGTTAAGCCGGGTGCCGAAGTCTACGTGATGAAGATCACGCCGGCCATGAAAGAGGCTTTCCGCGAGACTGGCATCCCGATGTTCTCTCAGGGTAATGCTGGTGAGAAGCCGATCCAGGCTGACGACAATCCAATTCCAAACAAGGCTTGGGTTAATGAGATGGAGCGCGCCATTAAGGCCGCTGCGGCTTGCGCTGCCGGCCAAGCAGCTGCCGGGGCTGCCTTCGGCGCCCTGGCTGTAGGAATGGCCTTGGGGGCGGCTGGAGCCGTTCCTATCGCTAACCTGATTGCCGCGGAAGGCGACAGCCTCCGCTGGATGACTGATTTCCGTCAGCGCCAGCAGCAGGAGAAGATCGATGCTGGCCTAGCGCCAGCGAATGACTATGTAGACGAGAACGGCAACTACAGGCCCCCTCAGACCGATGAGGAGGGCTATGTATTGCCTCCTATTCCGGTTGCTGGCGGAGGCAGACCCCTCCGTCCGGCCCGCCCATATACACAAGCTGAGCTCGCCGCGGCGGAACGCGAGATCAGAAGCCTAGCGCCTCGTGCGACGATCACCCCAGAGAATGTTAGCAGACAAGCTGACATTCGCCGGTACGGTCTCCGCAATGGTTCAGGCGCTCCCGATGACGCACCACCCCGAGAGTAAAACCTAGAGGTTCTCGTGAAAGCACAATGCCGCACAAAGGTTGAGGCCGAAATCGGCAGACCTTTGCAAGAAGGAGAGGCCCGGTTTATCGATCAGGCTGTGGTCCGATCATTGCGGCAATTGTCAAACGACAATCGCTCCGCCTTCAAAGCCATGTCTCCTGCTCAGCGCATCCGGCAAGCCGGTGCGCGTGCGGCCGAAGAGCTTCGTGGCTATCGCTACAAGGGAGACTCGTGGTCTGCTCAGGATAGAGCGGACCTTCAGACTCGCCTGGAACGCGAGATCACTAAGGCTGGCGGCAAGATTGATGTCGCTATTGAGAATAGCCTCCCTGGCGGCAATATCGCTGAGTATCAGGATCGAGTTATTGCCTTTGCGCTGAACGCTATCCAGGGCAAGACAATCAATGGCACCATGAAAGCGTTGCAGGCAACGCTGAGTCACGAGCTCCTGCACTGGGCTCGCTCTATGGGATTCTACACGCCAGAGCAATGGGCTGAACTTGTCACCGCGGCCGGCAAGCGCCGCATGACTAAAGGCGATGCCGTTCGCACTGGAAAGCTTAAAGCCTGGGAAGAACTCCGAACCGAGCTTGGTCAAGCGCCAACCTATCAGCAATATGCTGATCGAGTCTACGCTAACAAACCGAACTGGGCTCGTCAGGAAGAGGCAGTTGCAGTCGGCATAGAGATCGCTCGCGCCCGTTATGAGCAAGAGAATGTGGACGCCAACGATACCATGTGGCGCAAGGCCATTGGCACGCTCATCAAGATGGGCCGCGCTGTTGTGCGCGCTATTGGTCATCTGACGGCCAACCAGCAATCAAAGCTGGCTGAGTTCTACAAGACAAAGGAAGCCGAGCTCCGCTCGGGAGCGCAGGCTCGTCAAGCTCCGCCCTTCGCTCAAGCTGGCGTCGAGCCCTCTCAGAGGATCAAAGTCCAGAAAATCAAAGAGACAGTGAACAAGACCTTCCAAACGGAAGAGATTAACGACCTTATCCGGCGCATAGAAGACCCGAACGTTAGCGCGGCAGAGATCGCGGCAGCCCCAATCTGGGGCTCGCTCGAGGACCTACAAGAAGGTCCCCTGGTCACAGGGGAGCAGATCGCTGATCCCGCTTGGTGGGGCGAGAAGCAGTACCCCCATCCCGATGGCGGAGATGAACTCATCTCCCCAAAAGAGATGGTTAACTATGTTCGCTCTGTGTTCGAAGGTCGGGCGACGAAAAAGGTCCGCTACCAAAAGCGAGCCACAATCATCACTGGCGCCCCGGGCGCCGGCAAGAGCACCATCTCTAAACAGATCGCGCGCCGCATGGGCGCTGCGATTGTCGATACCGACTCCATCAAGCAATACATCCCCGAGAACAATGATGGGATTAATGATGCTGACATCTCCGGCGAAGCGAGAGCGCTAGCCGGTCAGGCTTATCGCGAGCTCACGGAAGAAGGTGCTAACTTCATCCATGAGCGCGTAGGCGACGATATGGAGTCCTTGCAAAAACAAGTAGCAAGGCTGAGGGAACTCGGATACACTGTAGACGTTGTTCATGTGCGCGCCGATTTCACGACGCGGATGCGCCGCATGGCTGCTCGCTTTCTCGGCACAGGTCGAGCGGTTGGCGTCTCCGACATGATCCGGATTGGCAACAAGCCATCCTATGTTCATAGGGCGGCTGTGCGTATGCAGCTTGCTGATGGCTTTTATGAGGTTGAGAATGCCCAAGGAAACGGATACAGAGTCCTCAGTCGATCCGGAAACCCTCGTCCTGGAACGACTAAAGGCGTCCACGCCGCCGCAGGCGGGGGACTGGCCAGAGTTGGACGACTACTTGGCGGGGAACGACCTACCCCTGGACTGAAGGCTAAGGCGATTGAGTACGCCGAGCTCTTCGAGGACTGGAATAAGACTGCCGGCTACAACCTGGATAGAATGGCTTCCACTGGAGGCGCTCGTTCTAAACTTGCCGATAAGACCGCCCTTGCTCAGGCTGAGCAAATGGCGAAGGATGGTGTTGACGCAAACACTATCAGACTGAAGACTGGCTGGTTCCGGCCGCTGAGCGGTAAGGGCAAGTGGCGCTTCATCATCTCTGATGCCCAGATCAAATTCAAGTCCCAGTTCGCTGAGGACTATCGGGCCGGGAAGACTAAGTACAATGACCTGAACTTGTTTCAGGGGCGCAAGCTGTCTGACTATATCGACAGCCCAATCTTTGAACATTACCCATGGCTGAGGAATGTTCGTGTCGTTGTTGATCGCAGCTATGATGGCGCCGCGGCTAATCCATTCTTGAATATGATCGTCTTTGGTAACGCTAAAGGCGATAAAACGGCTACGCCTCAGGGTATTCTGGCGCATGAAATCCAGCACTTGATTTCAGAGCATGAGAGGTTTGAGCGAGGTGGAAACGCTCACCGCATCTACGATGCTCTGATCAAGCGTCGTGGTTGGAATGTTAATCCGCCGAAGTGGGCCGTCAGCCTAGCCATCAATGGCTATGACTACGGGGACGTAAAGAGCAACAGCACAATGTATCGTGCTATCGCCCTTTATCTAGCGCTGACTGACGAACTCCAAGCTCGTTCGGCTGAACAAGAAGTGAACATGACCGCAGAACAATTGCGGCCAGAAAACTATCAACCACCTGTCACGATGCTTGAGACGCTCCCTGCTTTCGAGACGCTCAATGCTCTCGAGCACCTGAAGGCAATTCCGCTCAAGCTCCTTGCTGCGATCCCGATTGGCGGTGTTGGTATCTATGGTATTGCCAAGGCGCTCATCACCTACTTCTCGATGCAATCCTTCACACCGAAGGATGCATACAATCTTCCTCAGATCGTTGCGGCTGCAAACGAGGAGGAAGACAACTCTCCGCTGGTTCACCAGGAGTTTGGCTTGACGAGAGAGCAAGCCAAGTCCTTCGAGCGTATGCGCGTCTATCCGCCTGTCAAGGCGGCTATGGACCGTATCGGTCTTGGTGACAAAGTGACCAAGATCACTCGCCAGCAATATGTTCAGCTGAAGCGAGCATTGGACTCTATCTCGGACGAAGACTTCATCACTGATGGCATGAGCGCATCAAAGCGCATTGTCGCTCGTCGGCTCATGCAGAACTTCTTCAAGGACGAGAAGGCCTTCAAGGCCTTCCTCGAGCACGGCATCATAGACGGTGGCTTTGTCGGCCTTGATCGACCGCAGAACATCGGACCTATGGAGTCTCGCAAATACACGCCTCCTGGCGGGCGCTTCGGCGCCGCCTCTTCAAGCACGGCTTATCCCATCATTGGCGAGCAGCCGGGCTTCACGGACGATGTGGCCTACGTGGCGGGGCAGATTGCCTCTGTGCCGCGGAAGAAGGGCATCGGCAGCACTATCATCCAAGACAAGCGGATGAAGAGGCTCCGTCCTTGGAACGTGGCAGGCGGCAAACTGGACGAGATCGACAAGCTGGCTGAGGGCTCTCTTCGCGCCATGTGGCGCGGTGTCTTTCAGAACATCCCGATCCTGCAACAGATAGCCTCGAAGAGCTCGCGCTATTTCCAGTTCGGCGGTATCCCAGATCAAGCAGCATTGGAAGTGCTGCGGACTATGTTTCAGGGCCGAGTCGGTAAAGCTGAGGAGCTCGCCACTGAGATCGCACGCGATGTCTCAAAGGGTCTGAACATCTCCTATGGAGATGCCTGGAAGGCCATGCGTGGTGACTTCAGTGGTCTTGCTAAGATGAAGCAGTCTGTACGCGAGGACGCTAAGGACAAGCTGGCCAAGCTGAAAGCGGCCATGACTGAGGCCGACCCCGCCAAGCAGGCAGCAATGCTGGCAGCCTTGCCGGCCGAGCTTCAGGCAGCTGGTAAGCGCGCTATGCAGGCGATCCAGGAAGTGGGCGATGCTCTAGTTGAGCACCGCATCATCTCTAAGCGCCAGCGTGACAAGTTTAGTGGACACTACCTCTTCCGCGCGTACATGGAGCACTTCGACACCTATAAACCAACCATGGGTACTCGTGCTTCTGGCGCTCCTTATCGAGCATGGCGCAATGCCATCCCGAAGGATAAGCGCCTGACGAAGGGTGAGATCGAGAGTCTGCCGTTCCTGCTCTACATGAGCATCGAACGTCCTCTCCACGACATCGCGGCCTATAGCTATCTGAACTCGCTCATGCATCACAGCATGAACTCACCGAGTAACCCTCGGTGGTTCCTGCCTGACTCTCTCGTGATGTTCGGTGGCAAGTGGCGTTCGCTCTTCTATGTCGCCAAGCAGATGAAGCAAAGCGAGACTTCGCTCAATGCAAAGAAGGCTGAGCTCTCAGACCTCGGTGGTGTTTCTGCTAATAGTGACCTAGCGCGTAATCTCCGTCAGGAGATTCGTCTGCTTGAGCGCGTTATCCAAGATATGCAATTGGTCATCAACGCCAATCCGACCTACGCTTCCATCCTAGCCGAAGGCCAGCTGCCTGATGGCTATCGTCAGCTGCCAGATGACAGCGGCAAGTACGGTGACGCTGCCGGGGGTATCGTCCTTGAGCAAATCTACAATGACATTACAGGTGGTCTCACTGGTTTTGCTGACGAGAACACCATCGCCGGCAAGGCGATGGATGCCTACAGCGCGTTCAACCGCAACATCAAGTTCATGCTGACTGTTGCAAACCCACCGACTCACCTTCGCAACATCTATTCGAACATCCTGATGCTTGCCCGTTCGGGGACCAACCCGATGCGGGTTGTCCAAGCGATCACCGAGATGGCTCGCTATAACGGCGGCAAGGGTAAAGCTTCGCCGGCCGTTGAAGCTGCTATCAAGTTTGGCGCCATGAAGCAAACCTTCACGGACGCCGAGCTTCGCGTCATGGATCAGTTCGCTCGTGGCATCGAGAACGAGATTAAGAAGGCCAACTTCCGCAAGGGCGTTGAGAAAGTGTTCGGTCAGAACACCGTGGTTGATAAAGCTCTGTCCTCCATGGACGTGGCTAGTGCCATCATGGGCGCCATCAAGAACGCCTATGGCGACGGCGCCTCGTGGCTCTACCAGAACGAAGACGTGATCTTCAAGGTTGCGAAGATAGCAGACGAGCTCGACCGCGGCACACCGCCGGCTATGGCGGCTCTCGAGGCTCGCAAATACTTCTTCGACTACTCGGCCGTGACTCCGTTAGTGCGCTGGCTCTCAAATACAGCTATCGCGCCGTTCATTCGCTACACCTACTTCGCTGTGCCGAACTTCCTGGAACAGGTCGCCACATCCCCTTGGAGATTGGCGTACACTGGCTACGGGCAATACATCGCTCTGATGGCGCTAGCCTCCCTGCTCTGGGGCTTTGCTCCGGATGACGCAAAAGATACTCTCAATGAGTATCTGGCTGAGCGGCCGATGCTAGTTCCTGTTCCATGGCGGGATGAGCATGATCGCCTGCAATGGATAGACCTGGGCTACATGATGCCTGAGGGCGCTCTCCTGGGCCTTGCGATGGCTGGGAAGGATGCAGACCCCCAGGCCGCTCTGCGGGCTCTGGGAGCAACCGGAGGGCCGCTCACGACGATGTATATCGGATGGACGACCGGCATCGATCCGTTCCGTGGTCAGCCGATCTATGAAGAGACTGACGATCAGCAAACTCAAGCAGCCAAGATGTCATGGTTCGCCTTGCGATCCATGATGCCCAGCTTCTTCAGCTATTACACCCCGCCACTACCGGGTGAGACCAAGGGCGGTCCTGGCTTCGAAGCGCTGTGGGGAACAGGGCTCGACTCCAGAGGGGAGCCCACTCAAACCAATGGTCAGCTGGCGGCTCGAGCTCTAGGCTTGAACGTGTATCCGAACGATGTCGTCTACGGCCAACAGAAGCGTCTTCGCCAATGGGGCTATCAGATGCGTCAACTCGATCAAGAGCTTGACAGAACATACCGAGCACGCGATCTGACGCCAGAGGCGAGGGATAGGCGCATCCAACAATTGCGCCGAAACTATGATCGTATTCTTGCTGAACGCAATGAATACATCAGGTCCACCGCCGAAGCAGTGGAAGCCGAAGGTCGGCGTCAAACGGAATGATTTCATGGCCTCTCCCAATCGTAACGATATTGGCCATTTCTCCAAACTATCCGTACATCAATTACAAGAAGCCGCCAATGCGCTAGAAGCGCATGGCGGTGTTGCGGCTAAAGCTGCTCGAGCATTGGGCATCCCGCGGAAGACCTACACAGACAGGCTTGAGAAAGCACGCAGGGCCGGCTTGCTTCCACCAAGACTCGAGGTAAGGAAGAAGTCCGTCCTCTATCGAGACGGACAGGAGGTCGGCCGCTGGGACAAGCTTGGCATTCCCAGCATGGCGAAAGAGGATTCGGTACAGCTACCTGATCCCAAGACTATCACCAAGGTTTCCACCCTCTACGATCAAGAGGGGCGGGTTGCTCAACAATGGGTTCAGGAGAAGCCCTCTGAGATCGCCAGGGAAGCCGCCTGGAGGGCGGTTGCTGACGAGCTATCCCAGGAACTCCCGAGGGTCAAGCCGGTCCCCAGACCCAAGCGGAATACCGCCAAGGGCATGATGGCTGTTTATCCTGTCGGTGATCATCATCTTGGCATGTTGAGTTGGGAAGATGAAACCGGCGCAAACTACGACCTGGAGATTGGGGAGACGTTGCTCAATAAAGCGACGGATTATCTCCTCCAAGCTACCGCCCCCTGTGAGCAAGCCTTGATCATCTTTCTCGGGGACTTTATGCACTACGACTCTTTCGTGGCTCAAACCCCAACCAGCGGCCATCCTCTTGATGCTGATGGCCGCTTCCCGAAGATGGTTCGAACTGCCATCAGATGCATGAGGTACATGATTGAGCAGACGTTGCGCCGTCATGGTCAGGTGCGAGTCATAGTCGAAATCGGGAATCACGATCTGTCGAGCTCTATCTTCTTGATGGAGTGTCTCGCTAACGTCTACGAGAACGAACCCAGAGTTAGTATCGACACTTCGCCACGCCACTACCACCACTTCCGTTTCGGAAGTGTATTGATCGCCAGCCATCACGGACACGGCACGAAGGTCGAGAATCTCCCGTTGCTCATGGCAACGGATCAGCCTAAGGAGTGGGGCGACACCAAGCATCGGTATTTCTACACTGGACATATTCATCATAGCTCCAAGATGGCTCAGATCAGTAAAGACCATATTGGAATCGAAGTCGAGAGCTTTCGCATCCTGGCCCCAGCCGACGCATGGGCTACTCAGAAGGGTTACAGGTCTGTTAGTGATATGAAGTGCATTATTCACGATTCCGAACACGGTGAGATCGCAAGACATTCAGTTAAGCCGGCTATGTTAAAATAATTCCCAAGGCTTTTTCTTTGGGCGTTTATTAACTGCTTGTTCAGACCATGTGGCCCAGCGACAGTTGCCCGGCTCATAATTTCCTTCGACATCTATGCGATCTATTGTGTGTTGAGGCGTCGGCTTATCACCCATGTCTTCGAGGAAATTATTAAAGTCATTCCAGCGTTCACAGTAAGTGATGCCTCGGCCACCATAAAATTCATATTTTTCGTTGTGCGGATTGCTGCAACGATCTTTCATTGCTCGCCATGAATTATACTCAGATGAGCGCGCACGACCATGCTTGGTAGCCTTAGCACGCGATAACTCCGGAACGCGACATCCACAGGATTTAGTTCTACCTCTGCGAAGTTGGGCCGTCTCAAGTAGGCGCTCTGTGCCGCACTCGCAGCGGCACATTCTTTTAGTAGATTTATTTTCGATAACGATTGGACCGATAACGGTCCAAAGACCGCACACCTCTCCAATTTCTGGCCTAGTGATAAGCGGCGGCATCCACTTTTTCCTGACGCACCTTATTCCCACGATGCTTAAGTGATCAAAATTCATTTGTTTCGGCTTGGGAATTTTCGCTTCGGCCAAGCGTTAGGCCTGGATGGAATCAGCGATTTACCGCGGCGTTTGCGTCTAGCAAACTGACCTGTCCTGCCACCCTTGCGGTGGCCGGCAGCTATTGTCGCCACATCGATCTTGGTCTTTTCGTCAGCACAGCCGCGGCACAGAAGGCAGTCAGGCTTTTCAGTGTTGCCCATAGCGACAGGATCAGTGTGCTCTGCAATCTCAGGCTTACCTTTGCAGTCTGGCGTGGCGCATTTAAAGTTCTGAGCGACTAGCATAGCCAGTCGCTCTTTCTTCGTCAGAGACTTCCGCTC
>ERZ761584.184-NODE-184-length-24005-cov-97.378747_pt1 | contig 24005 bp, 35 predicted proteins | sample MGYA00512168_ERZ761584 | MGnify/ENA primary metagenome ERZ761584 (study PRJEB28899, sample SAMN03785564) | bioreactor sludge metagenome | biome: EBPR Sludge; feature: EBPR Bioreactor; material: 0.22µm filtered reactor supernatant | place: Saint Lucia: Queensland...
CGAAATTATTTGAAGCTATATCCTGACCTATAAAAAATATTGGGTTACTTTCGGCAACAGTGTTATTTGTGTTTAGAAGATAATAACCAACAAAGTCACCACTTAATGATTGTGATTGTGTTATTTTACCTATGTTAAAGTCGGCTGTATTGGTAGTAGATAGTGTAATCCTTTTATCCGTATCAACGACTATTTCCACATTTTTAGCAGTAGCACCGTCAAAATTCTTGCTACCAAATTGCGCCGCCGTACTTGTTATACCAACCCTTGCAGCGACTACACCACTCCCAAGAGTAGAACTAACATCCCTATCGCATACATCAATCCAAGCATAACCCTGACCTGATACCTCTGATGGCGCACCTCTCGGCATTATATCAAAAGCTATAACCTTATTATTGTCCTTTGGTGTAAAGTTTACTACTGGCCCTGATGCAAAATTTATTTTCCTATGAGTAATCATATAGTCACTCTCTCCTGCCGTAGTTACACGCAAAGAATCAAACATGGTTTCGTTCCCGTAGAATCTTAGCCTTTTGTTGTCTTGGTTTATTAAAGTAGTGTCATCGGTTAACGTACCCCCCAACTTAAACTGTGAACCCGAAAGCGTAAGACCGTTGCCTGCGGTGTATGCTGCTATCTCGCTATAATTAGCCAACCTCACCCATGCACCGCCGGAATAAATATAAAGCCTGTTATTAGTGGTGTCCATTGCTACCATGCCATCAAACACACTCGTTTCATTCACCCGTACACCGGACGGAGTGCCGTTATATCTGGGAACATATAGTGCAGAATCAAACATACCACTCAACCAGCGATACCTCATGTTTATCTTAGTGTAGTTCGTTGGCTGCGCCATTGCCGATAAGGAAAAAAATAACCCGATAATAAAAAATAGTTTTTTCATCAATATGCTATTATAATATTTACTGTTAATGGTTCATCAAATGGTTCTACATTCACATACACAAACCCACCACTTACGTCATGCTGATACTCTCTGTTTGCTAAAGGCGGGTTAGCCACAGGGTCAAACTGCAACCCGTCAACCGTTAGCAGTTTGATACCAACATATGCGAGTGCAGGATCGTAGATGGCTAAATCCCTTCGACTAATTACGTATGTTTTCTTTTCTACTGTCAAACCGGCCTTTTTAATATCAAAAAAACTCTTTGCGTACCGTCAAAAGTTATCGGAAATAATACCCTTGCACTAGGGGAGGTTAAAAACTGGCACTCCCTGGCCATCGCTGAAGGTGTGCTGCCGACTAAATCGTATTCTGTACCCTCAAGGAAGGCCCCAATAACTTCATCCGTTGTTTGTAAGGTGATAAGCAAAGAGGCCGAAACCCCGTCAACATAAGCCTGCCCGTTTGTTGTCTGCCAGTAATCACTAATAATGTCGAAATTGTAAGACACCGGATTATTGACACTTGATACGGTAAACGCCCCACTACCTTTAAATTCAATACTTGCTTTTGCAAAATCACCCTCCGGCCCGTTTATATCCATTTGGCCTATATAAATCTGCCCCTCAATTTGCTTGTCATATCCGTCCTCGTCTGTGAATGTTATTCTAACCGTTTTTAATTGCCTCCGTACTGACGTTTGGAGTAAGTAAAAGAAGGTTAGTGTAGTATCGTTTTCAATCTTAGTTAAACCGTTTACACTCATCGTCCATTCTTCCCGCCTTACCATAAACTCCCTGAATAAACCGCTATCTGTTGAAGTAACTGGAATAAACTCAGGCGTACGGCTAAAAGAGCAATCCTCACCGCATAGGATAGGGGTGTATGTCAGATCATCGTTCTGCATCTCAATAACTACGTCTTTACCTTTTACGGGGTAACTCATTGCTCTACGTATTTAAACTCAAAATTTGAATAGTCTTTATCCCTTCCCGTTTGAAACACCTCCCTGAAATATCCTGTCCATCCTGCGTTGTCATGGTTCTGGTCATAGCTTAACAGCATCCAGTACCTTAGTTGTAAATTCTCTGAGCCATCGGTAAACTGCCATTTGTTCAACATACTTGCTATATCCGGCAAATAATCAGCATCGAGTTCAGATAAATCCAAACCCTGCATAGTGCCATCAATAGCCCTCATGTCATAATAGTTCTGGTTCCAAACGTCAAATAGTTGAATCCGTCCGTATCTCTGGTTATAATCACTATTCGGCGCACCGGCAGGGAAAACAGCAGCATTATAGAACTCGCTGGCAAGGCTAAATACAGGTTCTTCTATTGTGGTAGTCCCGTCTGTTTCTGCTACTGTTGTTTTATCAATAAAAACAGTGGTAGTGCCGCCAATTAAAGAATAGGCTACTGATGTAACCCTTGCCTCCGTTTCGTTGTTATTGGTTGTATTAGTGATCCTTAATATCTGCCCCCTGTAAAATGATGTGATATAGCTTCCTGTTATTGCAAAACTTCCCAGGTTAGTGAACGTAACAGACCCGCTAAAAACAGTATTGTAGCTGCTTATCTTTAATAAAGCCCCTTTGAATAAAATCTTAGGCGAATCGCTAACCGCTACATCATCCTCAATCTTTGCGGCATAGTCTGTATTTCCCCTGTCTGTTTGGCTGTACTGTGCGTTAAACAACTGATAAGAACCGGCTATGTAAGGTATATATCTAAAAGTAAAGTCCTCAATGTAAGTGTCCCTTGTACTCATCCCTGAAAGCGATGACCTGTAAAGCAGAACTCTTATAAATCCGTCCTTAGGAACGGGGGCAACCTCACCGGAATAAAGTGACTGACCTTCTGTTAAGTCCTGAGATAAGTCACCCTCAAAGCAGTGGAATTTCTGGTTGTTCCTGAAATCGCTATTGCAACTTTTCCAATAAACCGTATCGTCTGCACTTGTCTTTCCGTGATGAGTGTAGAAAGTGCCATCATTTGCATATAACCTTAATTGAACGCAGTTATCCCTAAAGAACCCACTACCGCCAATGTCTGAGCTGATGCGTCTGTTCTGGTCTATTTCTAACCTGTCGCTTTCGTGAACAGGGATAGGCTCACTCATTATAAACGTAAACTCACTGCTTCCCTCAATGACAACAAACCTCTCTGTTTCGTCACCGTTTGCGTTGTAGTTTCTTCTTATGTAAATATCATCGTTTGCCGGATCATCTGTAGATGTGTTGCTCCAAAGTTTAGTCCAATCGTCTAAAACGAAGTTTCTCTGCGTTGATGAAATAGTATCTCTCAAATCACCCCTTGTTAATGATACGTTTGCCGGTACTTCCGCAGGTGTTTCGTACTTGTAATTCAGCCTAACCAACTTCTTAGGACGGTTGTTCTTAATAATACTTGCCTCTTCGCTTAGTCTTATGGTTTTACTTGCGCCTATTGACTTGTCGAAACTTATCTCCCCAAGATTGCCAATAAAATCACCGTTCTTATCAAAAGAAGTTACATATAAACCCCTTGTTTGCTCTACCTCGTCTACCCGTACAATCCACCACTGACCTTTAGACTGGAATAACCATGCTTCGTGACCTAATATCTTTTCAATAACATCGTAACAATTTTCTAACTTCCCTATCTCTTCCTCAAATGAAAGTGAATCTAAATAGGTAGTCGAAAACAAATGCTCATTAACACTGTTGGGAATAGATATATCGTCATTATCGCCCCACTGCTTTATATTGAACGCAACCCGCAATTCTAATTCGTAACCAGTCTTTTTAAGACAGTAGGCCAATAACTGAGAAATTCGATACTTCCCTTTTGGTACTTCGCTGTCATCATTGGTTAATGGAATATCCCGTAAAGAGCCTAACCCGTCATTAGCTGTTAATGTAACAACTTCACCGCCGTAAGGGAGTAATGGCTCCTGAATATCATCCATATTCAGCCAGCCTTTAAATACCGTCTTTGTGTTATCTCCTATATAATAGTGAACACCCCACCGGCGATCTGAACCCTCGGCAAAGGTTGCAAAGTTGTAATTAAATGTATTTACGAACTGAATAGTTAACTGTTGTCCCCTTATTACTTTAAATATGTTTTCATCGTTATCAATGACTGATAATCTTGCAGGTTCACCGGCAGGCTGTAGTAAATAAACATCTTGCGCCTCGTCATCGGGTATTAAGTTATCATAGTCTGCGATCTCAATCCAGCACTGTATATCAGTGCTTTCATGGAAAGACTGCCACTTGATTAGATATATCGTTAATGGTTTAGCCATTGCCTAACCTGTATCGCTGTTGTCTTGTTGTTACTAATTCTAAATTCCTTCCGCTTATACGTCCGTCAACAGTAACCATTACCATTTGCATAGCTCCTCCTGTAATACCTCCGAGATTGTTCATTGGTACTATTCTCCCTGATGTTGACGGAACAAATAACTCTGGGGCATTTTCACCAACCAGATAAGGAAGGCCACCTGATACCGGGCCACCTGCTGCCCTCTTTTTAGGAGATAACCCTATTGCACCAGAGAAAATAGAGTTAAAACTCCCTCCCGTTATTAAAGCAAGTATTCCTGATATTGCTGCTGTTGCTAATAACTGCTCAATCATTCGCTTAATACCGTCAATAAAGCCGTCAAAAAATGATTTAACAACATCGCCGCCCTCTTCAAGTGCATCAAATAATCCGGCAAATGCAGGCTGTAAAACATTGCCAACCGTACGGGCTATAAATTGTAATTGTTCGTCAGTTGCTTTGACTACTTCAGGAGGTATTAATCCCTTTGGAGCTTTTACCCCTGGAGAACCATTTTTAAACTTGTCTGGATTTGCGAATGTGTCAAAGTTTAAGGGCTTACCACTGTAAAACCTTTCTATTGCATCGTTTATCGGCCCTTGCTTTGGTGCATTTGAAACCCTGTTAAGTAATTGGTCAAGTGTCAGCATATCGCTGATTACTTCCTTAATACCGTTGCTTGTGTTCTTTAAAGAGTTGTTTTTATCTACAAATGACCTAAATAGGTTTTCAAAACCCTTACTTATGGCATTTATAGTATTGATAGAACCGCCCGACTGCATTATTACAGTGTTTAGTTCTTCAATACGCTTTATATCCTGATTAAGACTCCCAGTTGGCGATCCTGTTCTTTCAAGTCTTGACCTTAGTGTTTTTAATTTTTCCAACTCAGGATCACTAATAAATTCAGGAGAACCGGAAATACCTACAAACCTTTTTCTAAGTATAAACTGCTTTTCAATCTCAGCAGATAATACCTTTTGTAATTCTGTATTTTTCTGGTCAAATAGAAACCTCGCTAACCCCTGATTTATCGTTGATTGTGTTAGCTGATTCGTGGCATTATTAGTACTTATTAAAATAGACCTTAAATCATCTATATCCCTCGCCTGAGATATTACAGACTTTGAAGCTGCGTCTATTGCAGACTGAAATTCCTCCTGCTCTCTTTTTGCTTCCTTTGCAGCTTCGCTTAATTCATTAGTGCTATCTTTTGCCTTAGATGATCTTTGAGAGAAAACAACAAGTAAAGACGAAACTACACCAACAGCTAAACCCAATCCGGCAGGGCCAACCATTCCAGAAACTAAAGATTTTAAAGCTGAACCAGTTGATCCTGTTGTTTCTTTTAACCTTTGGAATGATTCTAAAAGAGGGTTAATGTTGTTAGCGATGCCAATAAACCCATAGGGGGCATCCTGTGCCACCCTTGACAGGTTCATCAAAGAGTTTGTGGCCTGATTGGAGGCATTAGGCAGCTTTTGTAAAGCCGTTTGTGCTTTGGCTATACCTTGAGTAAACCCTTTATCGTTAAGTATTAAATCAGTTTGTAGTACCGCCATTCCTTGCCTTTTCTTTTTCTTTGAACTTCATCAGTATCGCCCTGCTCTTATCGCTTACTGTTATTCTCCGGCTCTTTTGCATCTCACTAATATGAACCTGTAACTTGTCGTCCTCCGGCAGTGGCATTATCCTGTAAGCGTTTGGTTCGTTCTTTAACCAGGGGGAGATAAGCGTTACAACCGCCCGCCTTAACACCCTTTGCTCGTAAAGCCTCTTATTAAAGAACCCTTTATGAAGTAACCAGTAGTCACTTCTTTCCATCAAGTAAAATTCTCTCGGCAGCAATCCTATCTCCCCAAACGCTTCAGCCCGAAGGTCATCCCATGACATCGGTTCGACATCATGGGATTTTACTCCCCCGGTACTTCGGATTTATTCAGCTTACCATACTCGTCAATGATTCTTACCACTTCATCCATTTCTAAAAGTCCAACCCATCCCTCCACATCTTCTTTAGTAAAGTCAACGATTAACCCCTTTGCTTTGTAATCAGTCATCAATCCGGCATAAACAATGGCAACGGAATAGTTAAACTGAGTACCTGCATCGTTAGCGTTTGACTTTAGCGGATCGCTGCCAATATATTCACCCAAGTATTTAGTGAAATAAAACTTGCCAACGTCCAGTGTTCTTTCTTTTCCTCCGAGTTGTAATGTGATTGTTTTCATTAGTTAGTATATTTTAGGATTCTGTGTCGTTTAATGTGCCGTCACCTTCCAAATTCCATGTAAACTTTGAAACCTGGCCATCTGATCCGTCAAACTGAGTAGAAGTAAAGAAGCAGTCACCAGACATCCTTACTAATTCACCGGCTGTAAATGATTCAAAAGCCTTGTTTCTGAGGATAAATTCACACCTTGTCCTATCAAGCTGAAAAGCCAAAGCCTCATTATAGCTCAACTCCGAATTAGTTGGATCTGCATTAAATACGGCAGTACCGTTTAGTTTAAAGTCTGCCACCTGCACACCCTTAAAAGTGCCGCACTTGGTCTTTGATGTGTTAACGTCATTTGATACGTCTAAAAAAACTGTTTCCTCGCATACCATTGTCTTAAAATCGCCGGTATTTTTCTGCCTGATGAGTAACTCTATGTCACTCCCCTGAATTGTTGTTGCCATTGCTGTCTATTTTTATTGTTGAAATACGTATTGATTCCATCTTGAAACTTTCCTGTAATATTTTTTCACCCCGTCAAACTCATACAGATAGTTATAGTTTTCCCTTTCTACATTGTGTATCTGTAATCCTGACGGTTTGGTTAATTCGTTTTGTCTTGTGGGTAGTATTAACTGACAGATAGTGTTATCAATCGTTTCACACACTGACCTGTCAATATTATTCTCAAATGTTGTGACTATATCTGTTATCACAACAATGTTATCTGCGAAATACTGCTTTGTGTTATCCCCTGTGCCACCTTCAGCCCTTAGTAGTACATAGTTTAAACTTGGGTTCTCGGGGGCATCTTCAACGTAAACCTCAACGCCTGTACCTACCTGACCGTTTAGCAGGTTATACCATGCGGTTATAATATCGTTGGTAGTAGCTTTCACAGTTTGGTATTATCCAGTACGTTGTTTATGTTTTTAATCAGCATCTTTTCAATCACCGCCTTTTGCTTGAAGAAGAATGGCCTCGGAATTATCCCCCCGTTTTTTCTTAATCCTCTTCCTTTAAACTGAATAGCGTAATCAGCTAATTCACCAGGCACATCTACTTTTGTTACTGTTCCCCACTCGATATAGGGTGAATACTTGGCGTTACTTATCACACTTGCACCCCATGACGGTGAAATATCGGCAGTTATATTCTGCCTTAGTTTCCCCAAATCAATAGGCGCATCTCTTTTGGATAATGCAACCCACTTTTGCGCAGCATCTTTAATCTCACCTAATACTTCTTTGTGTACCTCTTTTGATACGCTATTAAGCCTTGCCTGTAATTCTTTTACGCCTGCTATGTTTATTTTAAAATTCAATTACCCCTTGCCTCCGCTGTTATTATCCAGTAAAACCTTTTTTCATCTTCCTTTTCAATACTATTGACACTATACCTTTTCCCCTCGTATGTCAGTTTCCAGTTTCCCGTTGGTTTGAAGTCAGGCCGAAACCTTACCTTAAACTGTTTCGTTTGATTGATAGCCGTCCTGCCTTGTGCATTCGCCTTGCTTGACGAAGAACTTAAAACATCTGCCCATACGTTATATTTAGTCACCGATTCTGTCCAACCGTTGGCCGTCCTTGTTGATACCCACTTTTCCAGTCTTATCTTACTCATTAAGCCAGCCATGTCCAAGCTCTTTTAAACGGTGCTACCGTATGTTTAGCCCTTGCGCCCAATACACCTATAATTCTGTTCTCGTACCAATCAGCCACTTGCTGCATTATCCCTAATCTTATTTCATCCGGGCAATCTTCATATCCCGCATCGTAAATAGCCGTCATTTTATCGCTCATTGGTTCTTCTAAATGCAGGAAATCAAAGCCCCTTGTAACTATCACAGATTCACCGTAAGCAGTACCATCTTTATCCGTTAAACTTGTGAAGTCTTGAATAGGCCCGTAAGGGAGTTCTATATCACCGGCATTGTTAGTTAGTAATACTTTCCAAGTATGAAAAACCACAGATACACCGCAATACTTTTCTATCTTTTGCCTTGCTGCACTTATCATCGTATTTATCAGCGTATCATCAAAAGCAAAATCACTAAGGCTCTCCGTTGTGCTTTCTTCCTCATCAACAAAACCCTCCAATCTCAGGTAATCCTTCATCTCCTGCAATGTCACAGGCTCTTGCGGTAATCCTGATACAGTAGTTATGTCCTTAATGTCGTATATCAGATTATGGTTATTCATCTTGCTTTTTTAAATAGGGGAGAGGAATAAACCTCCCCCCGCCTATACTAACCCACAACCACACTCTTAGCTTTCAAGGCCAGTCTGTGCATCACTGAAATCACCGTAGATGATTCTGTCGGCACGATCAGCAGCCATTGAGATTCTCTCTTCAATTACCACAGTAACAAGGTTCTTAATAGCATCGTCCTGATCCTGATCGAAGAAACGAACTGACAAAGGAGTACGAACGGCCATTTTAACCTTAGTAAAGTCACCGAGATAAAACTTGTCACCGCTAACTGATGTATGAGGAACGATAAGCGTTCCGAACAGGTTAGGGATGATCTGAGAAGGCGCACCAAATACATAGTTGCCATCTGCGTCTTTGGTCAGTACCAAAGCAGCGTATTGAGTAGGATGTAACAAAACAGCATTGGCAATACTTGACGGATTGGTATTCCGTAACTGTGTCCAAGCGGCAACCATTACATCATAGTTATTCGCTTCGATAGTACCTGTAAAGATTCCTGATAATCCTGAAGGAGCAGAATAAGCAGTACTATTGAAAGTCTGGTTAAGACCTAAGAACTCACCACCGGCGTTATTGGTCAACAGTTTGGTATCTTCCAAAGCCAACAGTTCTTCCACACCCACGCCGCTAATCTCTGACTGCATCCATGCAATGTCTTGCAGGTACTCTTCAGGCACTTTGTAGAAATGTGCAATCTTAGTATAAGGAACTACTGTTTTCACCCAGTCACGATCTGACTGAGGCTTTGCAGCACCGGCACCAACGCTTGTTGGCGCACCTTCACCACCATTATCCCTTACAACGTATGTATCCTGTCCAACAGGGGCAGGTACTACACGGCACAGATCACGGATATGTCTTACCTCGTAACCCTTACGACCAGGCTCCCACAAAGCAGAACCATGCTGGAAAGCAGGTGTACCGCTAACACTCAGGTTTGAATTTGCGCCGATATTCCCTACGTCCTTAATTTCAAAGGCAATAGGAGTTCTGTTCTTACTGTAAGCAGCAAGTTTATCTTTGTTCTCTTCAAAAGCCTTTGTGATTGAATTGCCTGTTTTTACTTCCAGTTTCTTAGCATTGGCGATTTGCTCATCAATCCACTTTTGATTCTCGGCCATTGCTTTCTCAGCGTCAACCTTAAACTTTTTCAGGTCGCTAAGCTCACCTTCGTACTTTTCAGCCAACTTCTTTTCAGCTACTTCCAGATGACCTTTGATCTGGTCGGCAGCCTTTGTACCCATTTTACTCTCTACCTCTGACAAAGCACCTTTCAGGGCTTCCATTTCTTCAGGGGTAAATCCTTTCTTTTCACTCATCGTTAATAATTTTACGTTAAACCAATTTTGTTATTATGCTCCAATCTCTACTGCTCGGCTCATTCTCTTGAGTGGTAATAACCGGCTCCTGCATGAGTGATTTCAGTTCTTTTATTTTGTTTTCGATTAGATTAAACCTTTCATCTGAATACTTGCCTTTTCTTAGCATAAGGTCAAGTAACTGCAAAGCATCTTCATTTGACTTTGCTTCTTTTATTCCCAACATGGGAGTATCTTCATTAGCACCCCAACGGGTTAAAGTGGAGTATTCCCACAGCTTCCATTCTGTAACCTCTCTCACATCTTCCTTCATTGACCACTTGATAGCGTTCACCCCGATTGAATGCTCTAACGTCTTTCCGTGTTCTGCGTACAGCTTGTAATCCTCGTAAATATCACGGCTGATCTGTTTTTTCATATTCAACTGGCCAAGCATCTCTAAATACTTACCGTTCTGCTTTCCTTCAATGGGAACACCCAACAAAATATCACCGTGATTAAGCAGCCATTTTACCCGCTTAAACCCCTCTCTCAATGTTTTATCAAAAGAACCTTCCTTTGATATGTCGTTATCACTATCCACATTACCTATTGCGTTAGCAGCAACAAGCACCCTACCTTTTTCGTCAAGGTCTTTTATCTGGCTGTTAAAATCTTTATACTGTTTCATACTCACTATTTCTTTGGTATCAATCGTCCGTTTTCATCTCTTTTAGCTGTTATAGCAATCGTACACCGGCAGTTTATCGTACTGGCTGCACTTGCTTTCGGGTCACCTGGGAACATCAGTTTATCTCCATTTCTCGGATCAATAAAAGCCGCATCGTAATCAATCACCGTTCCGTCTAACTTCCTGTGGTTTGCATGATCTTCCGGGTCCGTTCCCCTCGTCCTCATATCCATTGCAGCAATCCATTCTTTCTGTTGCTCAAATTCAAATGTTGAACCGGCAGCCATCGTACCTGTATTACTTGCCCTTGTGGTTTCTGTCCTCACTATCCTTGCGGCCTGTGTCCTGCTGAGTGGTAATTCTTTTAATGCTCTGACCGTTTCATCTACTCCCCATCCTTCGTTATAAGCAGTTTCAAGTGTCTTTAATAATACTTTCCTTGTGTACTCCCCGACTTCGTAAGTGATCTTGTCAAGTAAGAACCTATACAGGTAATTTTTGATGAACTCAATCCACACCTCGTTAAACCCGAAACCTTTACTTTGCCTTTTCTCCCTTAAAAACTCACTATGCTGCATCCTCGCAAACCTTAACCCTACTTTCAGGTATAAGTCCTCAATCACATCTGGAAGAGTACCCGTGTCCGTTTTCTCACTCAGGTACTTACTACCCGCATCTAACCCATTATTCTGTATAACAGCTATCAAAGAACTAATTGTGCCATCCAGTGCCTTTTTTACTTTAGGGAAGTAATTGAGTTCATACCTCCTTTGTAAAACTGCATTCCGTCTGGCTATTTCCTTTTTGTTCATTCAACCGTTTTGCGTATTGCATCCTGATAAACTTCATTCTCTCAATTTCCTGCCTGCACCCTTGCCGTTCTTTCTCAGTCATAGGGTACTTTCTATATATTAGTTTCCTCGTTTGCCTGTCCAAGTGTTTCATCAATTACGTTATATCCATCTATTGGCTGATAACCGGAAGGAATCATTACTTCGTCCAATCCAGGCTGATTTTCCTCGTAATCCATGCCCATCAAATCCAGTTTATATCTCCATGACACCGGCAGCTCTTTTACCCATTGCCATTTAGTTTGAAGGTCATCTTGTAATTCTGTGAATACTGATAAATCGTAATCCACAATAATATTTTGCCCCTTGTACCCCCAATCGTTTCTGAGCTTCCTATTCAGATGTTCCCTGAATGAGTTTAACTGTGGCAAAGCACAACGCATCGTAAGGGCTTTTTCACCCTCCTTTTGGTTGTTGAATGTTTTGTTGTCTGGGTCGTTAAGCAACTGAGAAGGCACACCGTAAACATTACAAAACCTTCTTAAACTCCATTTCTCGCTTTCAACTATTCCCAAATCAACAGGGGAGAGTCCAGCATCTACAATACCCATTCTATAACCTGAGTAAGCAAGTTTACCGGCATTATTACCACCGGAATATTCTTTGCCGCCTAATACTGCTTTGATTTGTTGTGCCTGCAATTGGGCAGTAGCTATATCAACCTTTTCCGCATCTTCATTAACAAACACTATCCTCTTCGGCCCCTGATTCTGGAACTGTGCCGCCTCTGTCTTATTAGCTTCGTTACTTTTTGTCGTTAAGAGTAACGCAGCTTTTAACGGAGATAAACCCCACAAGTGATCACCCTGCGCTGAGTACACCGGATTAAAATACTTGTCATGCAAAACGGATTGAACCGGGATATTGCTCTCATTAATCAACCCCCATTCTGTCAACTCGTATCCTGTAACTTTAAACGGCCACTGAGCCGTAACTTTCATAGTTAGCAAGTCAGAAGGGAGAATGTGTAATGACTGGGGTTTACCCATGTTAGCCCCGCCATCCAGTAACTCAGCCCAAATCATCCGGTCACCTGTAAGCAGTTTAAATATTGAACTGTTAGCGACTAAATCCGAAAACGTATCAACCCCGTTAGGACTTTCAAGTAGTGCGGATAACTTTGAATCGTTAACCGGCTTTAATGCTTTCTCCCTGTATTGTAAGGCTTTTTTGTAATCTTCCCCGCTTATTTCTTTTCTCTGGATTAACCCGAAGTACTTTTTAGCCGCTTCGTCATCTACGACCTTATACTGACCCCAGGGAGCTATCCTTACTTTATCAGAGATGAGATTGACGATAGCGTAAATAAGATCGTTAACGGTATATCCTTCGGTGATGTAGGTGGTCTTGTTGTCGGCAGGCTGGATAAATTGGCCGTTGTATAATTGGTAAGACACCCCGCTTTGGAGTGCTTTCTCTTGTTTCTTCCCTAATAACTTATTTAACCAACCCATTTACCAAACCCTCACGGCCATCTGTGGCCTGTTTAATTTCGTGTATATACCGTATCGCATCGCATCGCAGGCATGGTCATTGAACTTTACCGGAACCTCGTCAGGGTGAATCTTACCGTCTTTGTCTAACTTCCATTTGTAACTCCTTAACTCTTTTATCAGGTTAGAACTATCGGGGCTGACAAATAGAGGCATTGACTTTACTTTCTGAATCCCTGCATAAACATCCTTCTCTGCCGGTTTAGCGTTAAATCCTGCCCGCTTCAACTCTTCAATGGTCTTAGGTTCTGCGTTATCACAAAACAACTCATCAGACCTTTGAATATTCAACCCCTTCATCCTTTCAATCAAATCACCCGTTGTTAGTTTGGTTTCGTATAGTTCCTCTTTTACATAAGAGCAACCTTCTTTAAATCCTATCTTAACCACTGCTGACGGTACGTTATATCCAAAGTCAACCCCGTAAACAACCTCACAATCAGCCGGAAATTCAGCATGCTTCCAGTGTGTGTAGATGATTTCCTGACTTGAACCCCTTAACCCTAAACCAAACACCTTCCATAAATTCTCATCAGCATCTTTCAGGCTTTCTATTTCGTCAACCTGTTCCTTTGGCAGGAATGGATTGTTTTTATAGGTCGAATGGATTAACAGGTTACCTTCTTTATCGCTGACATCATACACCCAACTGGCCTCATCAACCGGATTGAAGTCTAAGAAGATCGTCTGCTTTGTCCTCAGTGCTAACTGAGTGTAAACAGTAAACGGCAACAGATTTGCCTCATTGACAAACAGTATATCCCGACCCGGGCCCCTTACTTTCCCCGGTTCTTCAGCTCCGAAAAACTCCACATAAGACCCGTTAGGGTAGTGGTAGATATTATCGGTTTTATTGAAGTTATTATCGTTGTATAATCCGGCTTCTTCGACTATCTGAAGAAAATCACGCCTTGCACCTCGTTTCAGGTGGGGAAGGGAAGGACTAACGATTGATATGCTTACCTTTTCCTTGTACGGTATGTAAAGAGCTAATAATTGAGCTAACGAATAGGTTTTACCGGATCGGGTAGAACCCTGATTTGAGATAACCCGATACTTTCCTGATTCATACGCTTCCTTGTTCCATTCAAATACATCAGTATATAGAATTTCACTTTGTGTCATATTGTGGGTAATCGGCTTTCTTGAATATCAGTTGAACTCCCGCCTCAATGTTCATATCAACTGTTTCCCTCGGCTTGCCGATTAGATAGGATAAAAGCAGCTTTGCGGCGTCTAAATCTTCCTCTTCAACTGCTTTCTTTCTTAGTACTTCAAATAACTGTTTGACATCATCAGCGTCAGCGTATTCCTTAAACAGCTTTTTTAGCTTGCTTTCACCTCTTGGGGCTGCTTTCTCTCTTGCCTCTTTTGCTGTGTTACTATCGAACGGCATACGTTAATCAATGTCATTATGACTATTTTAGAACCGACTACAAACACAGTAGGGCGGCTTACGGGCCACCCTTTGAACTTCTTATGCTTGTAAGTTCGTTATGGATTTTAGCTTTAAAATCTTATGCTAACTTATAATACCTAAATTGTAAATTACTTACAACTTATTGTAAGTGTCAGATGTGGTTAGCTTCGCTTAGTGCGGCTATTAAGTGGGGAACGCTTTCGCACCTGAAATGCTTTTTTAATACTCTTATTCTGTGGGCAACAGCAAAAGACTTCATGCCTACTGTAAATGATATTTGCTTGTACGTTTTGCCCTGTGTGATTAACTCCAGTATTTTCTTATCCGTTTCATCCAGGTACTTCAGTTTTTCAATTCTCATATTTTGATGGATTTGGGTATAACTCATTTAAGACTTTCACCATATCAGGATTAATGGATTGCGGGGAAGTGCTGAAGAAAGGGCAGCCGTTGATTCTGGCCTTTATCTCTGCGTATGTAGTTGGCTGCCCAATCTTACAGTCACGGTACGGAGTAGTTACGGGTTTGTAATTAGCGCAATAAAGAGTTTTCACAAGGTATTTTGATTGCACCCAATCGTAAGAATAGAGATGTTTAAAGCAGTTTCTTTCATACTTTATCGGGGTGTGAACGTCATAATAGGGTACGGAATCTGTCACTTTCATAGCGGTATTTACTATTAAAGTTTTGTAGCTTCCATGATGACGGATTATTGCGGTTCTCAGATCACCTTCAGCGTAATAGGGTAGGGAATAAGCGTTGATATGTTCTGTCAGGTAAATATCATCTTGCCACTGGATTATTTCGCTGTCGTGAAAGTGGTTAAAATAGGTTTGGATCTTGTCTAAAATATTCTTACTGCTTTTTAGTGCTGTTTCGTCCTTGTGCAGCGTTTTAACATTGGTTAACCATAACGGGAATTTATTACCGACTAAGTAAATCTCTTTATAGCCGGTAAAATATTTCTCAATAGACCTTAAAGCGTATTTAAGCTCTAAACCCCCGTTCCCATCATAGCGGTATGGTATGACTATGTTCATTTTGTCCTTTCTAACCAATAATCTGGTAATACATACGGCTCAACCTTACCTTTTGCGCCTCGTTTATAAATCACAATGTTCTGCCTGTACCAAAGTGCAATGCGTTTGTCTTGTCTTATTTTCTTTTGCTTATCCTCCATTGCAGCACCGTAGCCATGTTTTGCGAATTTCTCTGCCCAGTAGTCTTGCCATTGCTCGTTAATGTGATTCTGCCCTCCCTGATTAGGGATAGCTGCGGAGAAAATGATTATATCGGATAACCTTACAAGGTTTTCAATTAATGTATCTGCTGCTGATTCTGGTAGATGTTCTGCTACCTCAAGGCAAAGGCAGTATTTAAAATCCCCCAATACCGGCAATCCTTTTCTTAAATCAAAATCAAGATAGTTTTCACTATCAATTAATAATTTTCCACGGGGAACCCTATAATCTATACCAATGTAGTGAGTAAGTCCTTGCCCCCATTGACCAACACCGCAACCAACATCTATTATTGTTTCATGATTTTTTACATCCAATATCTCAAATACAGCATCCCGGCTTTTGATTGCATCTTCTGTAATGGTTTCGTAATAGGCAGCAGTGTAATGCCTTGACCACCCCCAGGTATCTACTTCTTTCCTCAAATCTTCATCTGTCATAGACCTGTACTTTTTCAACAGGTCATGGTTTGTCCTGAAAAAAGGATTGCGGTTTGAGCTATCTGGGCCGCAGTAGTGATCCATGTGGTAAACAGCTCCTTCAATCCTTTTCACTGTATAACCTAACCTTGTGAACCTTTCGTATCTCTCCACATCTTCAGGCCCAAATGAAATAAAATACTCATTCTCCCCGCCGCCATCCCAATAGCTTTGAATATTCCAACCCATCGCATGACCCACAGATGACATCCGAGGTTTCCCACCGTTCTTTCCCATGAATTTTGTATCTCTGACAATACCACAGTCTAAGTACTTTTCAAACTTTGCAAACCAATCAGCCCGGGGCATCCTTGCGCTTTGCCCGTCAAATGGATAAACCATGTCAGCACCCTTCCTGAGTTCAAGTATCATCATGTAATTCTGAAGGGGAGGAATAAAGTTGTCGCAGTCGTAATTGACCACGTAGTCAGTCTTTGCAAGTTTAGCCATGTCATTGAGCATCTTAGTTCTGTGAAAATGCTCATGGTTGTATCTTACGTATTGGCACCACTGGCTTTGATATTCAAAGACGTTGTTTTTATTTTCAGCTATAATGATGTTGGTTTCAAACTCCCTCTGTAACATACAAACACACAGGTCTAAATTTTGCTTCCTGTCTGGGTGATCATATGAGACAGGTATCATAAATGTGACATCCTTTGCGTCTAATTTCTTTCCATTGTAATCAAAAGGAATCCACTCGGACGGCCAAAAGTCTTTATCAGTGTTTTGCGCCTTTAAATGCCCTTCAAATAAGTAAGTAGGTCGGATCGTTTTACCTTGCCCCAAATAAGCCATCCACCACGAAAAAGTAGAGTTTGCTACAATAAAATTGTCACACAAAGAACCGAGGCAAAGTTGATTAATAGGAGTGTCCTCAATTATTGTTGCATTAGGCAGGCATTCAAAGTGAACCTTACAATACGCCGGATCATCTGAAAAAATTAGTATCTGGTAATCCTCCCAATCAGGGAAGTGTTCAAATAAAGCAAGGTAGTAATATTGAATAGGCAGTAAATGGTAATTAGGATTATCAACGTAATCCCCCCGTCTTATGCTTATGGCTATTGTTTTTTTGCTCAGTAAATGGCCGTATCTTTTTTCAATGTCGTTTTGTATTTCATCGTCAAACTCAAACAGTCTTAATATTTCGTCTTTCTTATTCTTCCAGTATTTCTCAGACTGTAACCAACCGATTATGTCAATGTTGTTATGAAGGTTTCCAAATTGGTCAGTCTTGTAGTGGTAGTGTTTTTCTTTTACGATGGGGAAGCTTACTTTATCTGTCTTAAACTTATGCTTAAAGTATTGATTATACTTCCAGTCAGGTAGAGTTAAATCACCGTTTGATAAAGCGTATAATGTAGCAGCCTGGAAAAGATTATTTCCTAAGTTGCCGTGCATTTTTGACATGGTTAGCATATCACTTTTTTTTGATAAAAACAATCTGTGGGTAAAAGTGAATCCACTCTATTTGACCTGAAAACTCATTATGATACTTACTTTCAAATATGTGGCTGTTTAATTGGTCGGTCAATGATTTTAAGAAGTTCATAACCGTTTCGCCTTCGTTTGGGTTTTTATTCCCTTCATATCCGTGTTCTGTCCAGTAGCTTGTCTCCAAATCCTCAATAACGTAAATACCACCGTTCTTTAAAGCCGGAAAAAGTATTTTAAACGTCTGAATAGTTAGCGGGTTTATGTGGCTTGCATCGTCTACAATAATGTCAGGAGAGAACTGAGCCAGTGCCGGATCGGTTTGATTCATGGTAAACATACTCACCTCATCAATGATGAAAGACTTAGGATAACAGTCTATACCTATAATCTTTGCCTGAGTGAAATAATCCCGCCACATACGGAGAGAATTGCCGCCCAGGTCTGGATAATGATAACCTCCAATACCAACCTCCATTAAAGTAATCGGCAAGTCCTTGTAAGGAGAAAAGTAATGCGAATAAACGGGAGTGTAGTTATGATGTTTCGGCCCTTTATCGCTTCCGTGTTTGGTAGCCAGTTCGCAGAGAGTCATTTTCTAAAGGTTTTCCGAAAATAACTGAAATATCCGTATTTTCAAACATTACAGAAAGTTGTGTGAATTAAGTGTGAATAGTGAACTACCCATTCATCGCTTTGCGTGAATGGGTAGTTCACATCTATTGATAGCATTACTCGCAGAATAATTGCCTGTCGTTCCCCCATCTGTCCTGAATAACCTCAGTAGGTCGCTGATCTCGGCAGATAGTAGTATCGTAGTCAGGGAGAACAGGGGTGCGGGCCACGCAGTCCCAACATTTAGTCTTTTCTTTTGAACAGGATAGTAAAAACAGTGCGGCTATAATGGTTAGAATTTTCATTTTTCAGTTTTTAGGTTTCAAAATTAGTTCAAAGTAGCTACAAACTAACTACCGTAACTGGTTTATCGTAAAAATACTAGATTTAACATAAGTTAGAACATATCTTTTTCATATGTTTTTCATATGTTAAACACTAGTTTTTCACTAGTTAAACATATGGAAACTGAAACTATAAATATAAATATGTATTATATAAGTATATATTATTTTTCTTTTTGGTTACTTTTTCTTTTTATCAGAACCGGCACATCTTCGACCCTTTCATGAAATGGTGTCAGGTCATGAATGGTGATCTTGTAGCCGGTAAATCCTGCCCTTTGGTATGCCAACACGTTTAGAAAATTCATACACAGACATATCTATCTTTTGAAGATTATCTAACAATATGGCCGCTATATTAGACATTTTCTAAATCTTGACTTTTTGGTGAAAATAGTTACACTAAAATTTGGAATAGTGAAATAAGTTATGCTATATTTGTCCTATCAATTCAAAGTAATTAAAAAAATGAACTTATCAAAAACGGCTTACTGGACTTTAAGAGGAACGGACGGCCAGACTAAACAGAGGATAGCGGAGCGGATGGGTATTAAGGTAAATCGCCTGTACTACTGGATTAAGAAGCGTTCTGACAATTTAACCAAAGCGGGTTATCTGCACATTCTGCAAGAGGAATTAGGCCTGTCTGAATCAGAACTGTTGGAGCCTTTCAGCAAAGATATACAAACAGCCGCCTAAAAGCAATTAGTAAAAACCCCTAAACCCCAGATACATGAAACTCGAATACACCCACGAAGTAACAGAACGCCGGAAAAACGGCACTGTCAATCAACGAATGACCATCAGAGTTGATTACGATTCTAAAGAGGATTCCATTTCTGACATTGAAGTATTCATAACTCAGGACGGTGTTACAATGGAAATCAGCAAGCTACTGGATAAAGCCGAAGGTGATCCGCTTTGCCAAATGATTGAGGCAATAGACTGGCGGCAGTTGGCGGCTGAGTATAAACTTGAAATGCAAGAAAGGAGGGCTGAGGTATGAAACCCCAAACCAAACTACTAATTGCCATGATACTTGCCTCAGTTCTTATCTGGGTCACATCCTGCCGGACGTATCGGGTAGAATATGCAGAGGCGAAGATAACAGTTTACAAAGGCAAGGTAAAGGTAGAACCGATAACCAATTTTAAACCCATGCCGGACACTACGGTTAAGGGCTATTTAATAAGAAAAAAATACTGATATGAAAGCAATCATCCACTTTCCAAACGACCCATCTGTTGGGTTCTTCCCTGAAACATTTGAAGCTGAGATCCCATTTAATACAGAGCAAGATGTCAACGAATATGGCAAAGAGCCTTTAAGGTGTGAAATAACAAAGCTCTATAACACCATGTACGAAGAATGTATTTGCAAGGTTCACTTTGAATTTGAAAATATAAACGATTAAGATGAACTACCCTGCATTCTTCCTTACCTGGCTGATTGAATATTACACTCAGCGACTGAAAGAGGAAACAAGACCGGAGGGGAAAGCATATCTGAGAAACCAATTACACAACCTAAAAAAGATAGTATGACTGAAATATTCGTAACAATGGCCGTCCTGATTACAGGATTGATCTTATCAGTTTACTGGCAGCAGAAAGCGGCTAAGGATGAAGAAAAAAGGCAGCAGGAAGCCAACAAGAAAGAGATTGACCGCTTACTATCATTTGACGAGGCTGACATATATCGGTAGGGGTTAACGGGAGGTGAAGTTTAGTAGCCTCCCTTTTTAAAGATTTTTCTCATAGCAGTTAGTTTTTATTTGCTACAATGATGACAAGCAAAACGGGGGCTTTAGTCCTATCGCCCCCAATTTTTAAAACACAAAACAATGAAAACGACACAACCGACACAACCGCCGAAAGACTTTAACGATTGGATGCAATACATCTTCACAACCATAAAAGAAAAAAAATGAGCAACGAATTAATGAAGTTTAACGATGACCAGGTTTCGCTAATAAAAAACACAATAGCGAAAGATGCCACAGATAACGAATTACAGCTATTCCTCCATCAGTGCAAAAGAACCGGCCTCGACCCGCTTACAAGGCAAATCTACTTTATGAAAAGAGGCGGCAAGGTAACTATTCAAACATCAATAGACGGCTTTAGGGTGATCGCTGAAAGGTCAGGAGATTATGCAGGACAGGATGAGCCGGTATTTGAAGATGTACTGGACGGCGAAGGAAAGAAGAAAGACAAAAAGTGTAAGGTTACTGTATACCGTTTCAGAGGCGATACAAGATACCCAGCTGCCGTTGGAGTTGCATATTGGAGTGAATACTGCCCGCAGCAAGGACAAGACTTTATGTGGAAGAAAATGCCCCACACGATGCTTGCAAAGGTAGCTGAGGCACTGGCACTTCGCAAGGCTTACCCGCAGGATTTGTCAGGACTTTACACCAATGACGAGATGAATCAGGCTGATACTACACCGGCCATAGTTGACGAAGTTGATCCGGCAGATAAGAAGGTTTTGATTGATATGCTTTGGGATGCTGATTTAACAGCAGAAGAAAGGGAGGCGGAAATGGCGGCAATCAATCTCTGCACAGACTATAATACCTACCAAAAGATTGAGGCTAAGTTAAGCAACCTGCAAAAGCCTATTGATATGATACCAAATCCCAATCAAAAGGATATTTCTAAACATTTAAGAAAAACAGTAAAAGCATGAGTTACCAACAAAAAGAGAATGCGGGAATCATTTTTAAAAATGACCGCAAAGAAAAAGAAACCCATCCCGATTACACCGGAACAATCAACGTAGCCGGTAAGTACTGGCAGATCAGCCTCTGGGTAAAAGAAGGTAAAAAAGGTAAGTTCTTTTCAGCCTCAATTAAAGAGCCGTATGTAAAGGACGGTCAGCCTAAAACATTCACATCACCAAAAGAAGATTTACCATTCTAATGTTATTACTACCTGCACAGCTCGAATCGTACCGTAGCCTAAAGGATAAAACCCTAAAGGTTACGTTTGAAACAAACGAACTCAATCCGCAAGAGCTTTTATCCATTATCGAAAATACCGGAGAATTTGGTTACCTGGCTTTCAAACCTGAGCCGTTTAAGAAGGAAGAAAAAGAGGTTATCGAAAATCTGGAAACCAAATTAGAGGACAATCAAAAGACACCTTCACAAAGATTAAGGGCTATTCTTTACAGGAACTATGAGCAATCAAATGAAGGTTTCGACACTTTCACAAGGTACTACGAACATACAATGGAAAAACTTTGCAATCACTTTAAATCAAAATTAGCATGACAAAGAAACCAGGAACCGAAAAAGTAATTGACGGAGTAAGGTACTATGTAGATGGAGAACGAATATTTATAGCTGACCAGTGGGATAAGATGTTTTTACCCTCTGTCAAAAAACCAGTAATGAAAAAGAATTACAAAGGCGAAAACCCCGATAAAAGAAACCTTTGGTTAAGGGCTTAAACTATGTATACCCACAACGTAACACCCGAAGCAATAAGCACAGTAAGGCAGCTAATAAGTCAAGGTGTATCAATACGTAAAGCGGCTATCAGTGCAGGAATAAGCTACTATGCTGCATACGTTCACCTGAAAGGCAAGCGGCCACAAAAGAAAGTTAGTGATGGCATATTTGACTTTAACGGTTGCCATCCGGTAACAGGATTTCCACTGGAAGAAAGAATAAGAGAATATGAATAAAATAGATACTAACAAACTCACACAGTACACTATTATGATACTAAAGTTATCAGGGTTCAATGTGTGGCGGCAGAATAACGGTGGGGTGTACGACCCTGTTAAGAAAATTTACCGTCGCAATAGTTCTACCCCTGGAATCCCTGATATTATCGGTTATAAAGAAGATACGGCAGTTTTTGTAGGGGTTGAGATAAAGGTTGGCAAGGACAAGCTCAGTAAAGAGCAGGTGAATTTTGCCAATGATTTACAGGGTAACGGCGGGTGGTATTGGGTCGTAAAGACTTTTGATGATGCGGATGCTATCGGTGAATTGTTTAAACGGCCTAATTTATTTAAAGCATCATGAAGTACCTCTTTATCATTCTTTCCCTCTTACTACTAACCTCCTGTTCTACTCAAAAGGAGTGCAGGTATAAACAACATCGTACAATTAAATTCAAAGGGTTTTTATGAGAATATTAATTGCTTGTGAGGAAAGCCAGGTTGTCTGTAAAGCCTTTAGAGAAAGAGGATTTGAAGCGTACAGTTGCGATATACAGGATTGTAGCGGCGGTCATCCTGAATGGCACATAAAAGAGGATATTTTTTTTGCTAATAAAATTTTTAACTGGGATTTAGTTATAAGTTTCCCCCCTTGTACACATTTGGCCGTATCTGGTTCGAGACACTTTGAAACAAAAAGAAAAAACGGTGTGCAAAAGGATGCTATTGAGTTTTTTTTTAGAGTATGGAAAATAAGCAATTGCACAGAAAACCCAGTTGGAATAATGGGTGGTGATGGTAGATATATAAAAGAGTACTACCCTGAATTATTTGAACGTATGAAAAAATACGGATTCCCATTTAAGCCATCTCAAACAATACAGCCCTGGATGTTTGGGCATGGGGAAACGAAAGCAACTTGCCTTTGGTTAAAGGGTTTGCCAAATTTATTACATAGCTCTACTGATACTCTCTTTGATAAAAAAACCCATGTAAAAGGAAGGGAGCAAAGAATTTGGAAAATGCCGCCAAGTAATGAAAGGGCTAAACTAAGAAGTAAAACTTATCAGGGTATAGCGGATGCAATGGCTCAACAGTGGGGTGATTATTTATTAACTAAATACAAGAAATCAGCATGAGGAAACTACGAAAAACATCCATCCAGGCTTACCACAGCCTCAGTCTTGACAGTAAGAAAACAATGTGGGCTAAGATTATTAAAGTCTTAAAACGCCACAGAAACGGCCTTAATTATTCAGAGATAGCCGGTAAGATCGGAGCCGAGCCGGTACAGGTAGCCCGAAGGTTGAACGAGTTAGTGCAGGCCAAAGTAATCGAGAACACCAAAGAAACAAGACCTACCTCATGAATAAAAGGTTTGCGGCATAACGGCACTTGGCTTGTGGTCAGGTGCGGAATTTGAAACACAAAACTTGAAAGTATGTTAAGAAGATTATTTAAAAAACTAAATCTGATTAAAACACGTCAGCCGCACTTGCCACAAGCCAATGTTAGCGGCTGTGGTAGTCGGAATGTTGAATTGCGAGAAACTTGGCAATTATTAGGCACGCCTTATAGACCAAGAAAATATACGCTAATGCAAAACACAATGCTTGGCGATAAATTGCAAGTTTCTCATAATGGAATTTATGAAGGAATAGTAACTCTCATAAATGTTAAAGGAGTAGGATTATATACTGATGGTGGCTATAAGTTTGTTAAATGGTGCAATGTGTTGTCAAACCATTGCCGATAACGGACAGGTGTATGAGCCGTGCCTGTTTGAAACTATCAAATTACAACGGCTT
>ERZ761584.185-NODE-185-length-23928-cov-10.284422_pt1 | contig 23928 bp, 30 predicted proteins | sample MGYA00512168_ERZ761584 | MGnify/ENA primary metagenome ERZ761584 (study PRJEB28899, sample SAMN03785564) | bioreactor sludge metagenome | biome: EBPR Sludge; feature: EBPR Bioreactor; material: 0.22µm filtered reactor supernatant | place: Saint Lucia: Queensland...
GCGCTGGTATCTCCCTGGTAACGTTTGCATCGGTATATGTGAGCAATCCAAGATCGCCGTTTGCGTGCAAGCTCATATTGAGTAGGTTGGATAGCTGTCTACGCGCTGCATAGTAGTTTGCATCCGAATATGGGCCAAGCATCCCGAGGGTGACGGTTATCAACCGTGGCTCATAAGTCGTGCTTAAAAATGTAACACCATCTTGAAAAGGTGCTTGCTGTGATTGTGGTCTGCCACCGGGTATCTCAAGCCCTTCTATTGACGATATGCCAAACGGCGATGCGTGCAGGTCTATGCCCTGGTTGCGCGGATTTGTGTAGCTTAAGCTCCAGTTAGCCATTGATTTCAAGCCTTTCCATTCTGCCCTGGCGCATTATGGCTTTTTTGATTTCCCATTGGTCAAGTTGTTTTGGGGAATAGAAGTTGTACGTTCTATTTTCCGTATTTTGGTTTAGTATCGATTCAGTCCTGGCATTGCTCAAAACCTGTGAGCCTCTTGGTAGGTTGACAAGCTCAGGGCCGTACTCACCGACCAAGGCCATACCGCCGGGGGCAAAGTTAGTACCAACGGCGAATTGTGGGACATTTATTGAATTAGCAAGTCCTTTTACTATACCAGCGGCTAAAAATGCTCCAGCCGCTCCAGCTCCTGTTATACCTGCAGCAGTTGTTAAACCTGGGACAAGCGGCAATCCTATAATCGATGCTGCTGCTGCTGCAGCTTCGATTGCGTAAGCTATTGACTTTGCAAGCAACTGCTCACCAAGTCCCCTAAGTACAGCCGAGATAGACTCAAGAGCTATTTTTGCAAGAGCTTCCCAAGACAGGCTATTTGATATAATACCCTCGCCGATTGCCTCAAAAACGTTACCAAAGCTTGTGCTCGCAATACCTGTTGCCATTTTAATGGTATCTGACCAGTCCGTTGCAAGCTCTTGTGATCTTGCAAGCATTTTTTCAAACTCGGCTTGAGTTGCTAAAAACGCATCTTGCTCTGCTTCCTGTTGCGCTACAAATATATCAAGCTCTGCATCGGCTTGCCTTTGAGCTATTGCAACCGATTCAAGAGCTGCAGCATCAACTTCGAGAAGTCTTTGATCCTGTAAAGATTGCAGGTAATCGTTGTAATCTTTGTAGAGTATTTTTCCTTCTTCGATAGCTACAGATCGCCTTTCGTTAGCTATTCTCTCTGACTCTAATCGAGCAGCTTCTCTATCTGATGCCTTTTGCGATGCTTCAGCTTCTACTTCTGAAGCTTGTGCTGCTAATTGTGCTCTTTCCGCTTGTGCTTGTGCAGACCTTTCGGCGGATACCCTCGCCGCCTCTTGCGCTCTAACTTGGTCATAAACCGACACATTAAGAGCGCGTATGTCACCGTCTATTTTTAAGTATTGCCGGTTAAGATCGAGATATTGACCTTCTATTTTTCTTGCAGCATCAAGCTCTGCGCGCTGAAAACCATTAAGGCTATTGTATCGCTCAAGCTCAGTTATTTTCTGTTGAGCTAAAAGATATGTGCTAAACATCCGAGCTTTTTGCAGGTCTATTTCTGCTTTAAGCTCTTCTTTTTTCTTTAGAGTTATAAGTCGCACAGCTTCTGCAGCTTGGATAGTGCTTGTCTCATTAAGTTTAAGCTGTCCGTTTAGCTCTGGATATTTATCGAGCAATTCTTGCACGGAATCGCGTGTAAGTAGGTTGTTTTCTGTAAGCTCATTGACAGGGCCAATTATTGCCTCAGCTTCTTTTTGTGTCGCAGTAAGCTCTGCGTTTAGTTCTCTTGCCTCATCGGCGGTCAAGTTTGCAGAATCTGCAAGAGCATCAAGAGCTGTTGTAATGGCTGCAATACCAGCGACGATGCCAGCTACGACACCAATGGTGGCTAACGGCCCCTTTCCTAAAACATCAAGCGCTTTCCCCAGTCCGCCGATAGCACTTATAGCAGGGCCAGCTCCAGCTGCAATTCCCGCAATGGTTAGGATGAACTTTTTAATATTATCGTCAAGATTCGTAAACCCTTGTATAAAAGGTTTAACCGTCTCAATAAGATCGGACAAGATGGGCAAAAGTATCCCACCGAATTCTTCTGCAAGGTCTCCTATTTGATTCTGAAGCTGCGCAGCCTTACCGCTAAACGTATCTCCAGCTGCTTCCGCTGCTCCGCCGAACTTTTGTGTAAGTTGATCCGTTATTGCTGCGAGCTTGGTAGTTTTGTCGGCGCTTCCATCGACATCGATGCCATAGCGTGCGAGCGCGTTGGTATTGCTTCCAAGCGTTTTTGCTACAAGCTGGGCGGCTGTCTCAAGATCAACGCCCATAGCCTCGGCAAAGTCGAGTACGCTTGGTAGTACCTTTTGCACTCCCTGAGCATCGAGCTGCCCGAGTTGTGTGAGCAGTGCGCCAGCCGAGACTATTGCATCATCTTCAAACTTTGTTTGCTGCTGTAAAGCACTTGCGAGCTTACTTATTGCTTTAGTGTTAGAGTCTACCTCTTGACCTGTAGCTTTGAGTGCGTTTTGCAGTTTGCGCTGTGACGCTTCGCTTTCTGCTGCTGCGTTTACAACGGCTTTGCCAAGATTTACAAGTGGAGTTGTCAGGTCTTTTGTGAGCTTGTCGCCTATCTCGGATGCCTTGCGGCTAAAGTTTTTTAGCTGGTTTTCACCGGTATCGAGTGCCTTGCTAAGCTCTGTAATATCGCCCTGTATCTCAACGTACAGGTCAAGGATTTTCACTCGCTACCTCCTTACTTATTATACCACGTTACGTCCATCATTGTATAGATTTTGTTGCCCGCTGTTCAAAAACCTACAAACGCATCTATTGCTGCCTCACGTTCTGCTATTAGCTCTTCCTCTGATTTTACCCTAAGTTTGCTTGGATCGTCCAGTCTACAAGCATAGCCGATGGTTATAGCATCTTCCACGCGCTGGGCCTGGTCTATGTCCACCATTGCAAAGAGTAGCCTTGGTATAGCTGTCCAAAAACGCCTATCCGACCAGCCAAGCTTCACGGTTGCGTACCAGTAAAGCCAGTCCCAAGGCCAGTCGGTCACATAGGGTCGATCTTTTTTCCTGGTTTCTTTACGATATCCGATTTTGGCTTAGGCATATAGCGCTTTATAAGCTCACCGATGGACTCAGATATTCCTTGCAATTCGGTAATGTCAGCAGATAAAAAAGCATTTTTTGGTGCGCCGATAATGACGCAATCAAGGTATTTTGTCATGACAGTTAAAAAATCAGCGCTGAACTTCTGGTACTCAGTTTGGCCGGTTTCGTCCTTTGTCGTAAGGACTCGCACAAGCTCCGCATCGGCGGCTCCCACGGTTCCAAAGGCTTCACGTAGCTTGCCTACGTTTTCCACTCTTAGTTGCATGGCATATTGCTTGCCGTCTATCGTAACCTTTACGGGCTCAGGTTTTTTTATGTTTTCCAATTTGTTAACCTTAAAAGCCCCTCGCAAACGCAAGGGGCAGATTTGAGAAACTAAGCGATGGTGACGAGATCAGAGAAGTAGGTGCACTCGATTCCGTTGGAATCCTTTACACCGTCCACAATCACGACATAATCGCCGGGTGCAAGCGTGAGCGTTGCAGGTACGGTTATGGTCTGAGTTGCTGCAGGGGTAGTGCTTACAGTACCGATTGCAGCAGTTACTATGCTACCATTAGTTGTGTTAAGAACCTTGATAGTGGAGGTAGTGCATGTTGCAGGGTCGAGGATAAAGTTGCCAGCTCCGGTCTTGGCAAAGGTGATGATGATATCATCAGTTCCCTCTACTGCACCGGTTACACCAAGGGCGTTAAGGTTGGCGCTGGTCGAGTAAACAACCGCATTAAACCATCCGCTTATGGTGGAGGCTGCTACGTTTGCATCGTCGCTGCGTGCCATAACTTGCAAGGCATCATTGTAAACAAGCGATACCGCACGGCCACTGACAGCTACGTTTTGAGGTGATACTTCGGCTTGCTTGGTGTTTACGGTAATCGGGCCTTTTCCGAGTTGTACTTTTGGAATCCAAAAGTATTCACTCACGCCGTTGGATCGGGTGATTTCTCCACCGATTGCAACGTAAGGAGGCTCATCGTCGGTACTGCTTACGAGTATTCCGTTCTGATAGGTCATACCAAGCACTTCGGCCAGGTTCTCAGGGTAGATATTGTCTCCCTCTAGGGTAACAGTTGCCTCACCATGCGAGCTAAACAAAAACCGTGGACCATTGTCATAGTACGCAGTAGTCTGGGCAAAAGCCGGGTCAAAGCCGAATGTAGCGACTTGGAATAGCGGCTTTACCGTGTCATAGGTTGGAATGGTGTTAGTATCAGAGTCCCCGCCGGTCAACAGCGCGTACTTGATATTCTTTACACCGATTATAGGTTGTCTTGATACTGCCATTGTATGCAGCTCCTTATTGTGTAAATAAACGTTGTGAGTACAGCATCGATACGTGCACTTTGCCAGTATCGTCGAGTACATCCGTTCGCGATTCAAGATTCCAGCGTGCCGCTACCATTGCCGTATCGATGGCACTTTCGATGGCAAAGGGCGATTTGTTGGCATCTTGAAATATATCAATCCGCGCAAGCGCTGTTTCACTACGTGGCACATTATCGTAGTAATCTGGCGGCTGCCTGATTTGATTCTCAATTCTATATATCACGCATGGTAGCGTTGTCGTATTCGTCAACCATGCTGGAGTTATCCGAGTTGTTGGCACAAGCGCCGTCAATGTAGCGCTGCCTGTCAACGTTGATCGTAAGCTTGTCTTTGCGTCAATCATCCTGGAAACTCCGTTTTGATAGATTGTGCGATAAGCTCGCGAATGTTGTTTATGTTTTGCTCGAGCGCTGGCGCAAGGTACGGTTTAGGTCTGCGCTTACCCGATCCGAACTCCACCATCGGGCCGTATTCGACATTCGTTCCAACCGTTGCGGATGGGCTGCTATCGCTTGGATCTGGCTCAGTGTGCGTTATTGATCTCCTAAGCGTGCCTGTTTGCACTGGCACAAGTACCTTTGCGTCTGACTCTACAACCAAGGCGGCTGCAAGTACACCACGAGCTATGGCGCGCTCAAAGGTCAAGCCAAGCGGCTTAAAGGCATTCGCTATTTCTTGCTCTTGGCTCACGCTATGCTCCCTTGGTACGGTACTAAAAATACCTCATCATGAGTATACCACGGCGTAAACCCGCGCACTTGGTATGCTTGTCCGCTCGCCACGATGTACGCATTTTGTGCAAGCAATCCCTTGTCAACGTACCCGATCCGGCTTAGCGGATCCGATACGTCCGGACCGAACTCCGCAAGCCGTGCGCGCGCATTGCCGATAGGCTGTAGGTCGATTGCGATGGCAGTACCAGCAGACCATGTTATGGTCTCGTATCCATCCGATCCTATAACCGTGGATTTGGTATAGGGCGTTACGCTCACGTCATTGGTTTTAATCCGCATCGACTACTACTCCAGGATCTCCGTAGAAAGCGCCTTTACCGGCAAGCTCATAGAGCGATTGCCAGCGACGGTCTCTGAATTGCGTTTCAATGTTTCCGTACTTGCCAGAAACAAACCGCCACCTGCGCAGCCCGCCAATTACGTCCATCGGATATCCAAGGTAGCTTTCTGCGTTACCAGCCTTTGTGTAGCTATAGCCACCTTGAGACTCGCTTGTAAGGCCGGTATTCGATGCTTGTTTTAAGCTTGCAACCTGGTAGCTCACCATCTTTGCAGCGTAAATCTTTAGTGCATCGGGGTAGCCCTCGGCAAAGTCCCGATTGCAAAAGTCTTGGATATCGGCTTCGACAAGGGGGAGGATTGCATTAAGCAGGGTATCTTGAGTAGTACCAGATATTTGAGCAAGCACTTTATATTCCGCAAGCGTTAAAAAGGCCATTAATAATACTCCCTTACGTTTATCGCTTTTGCCCCCGATGCTGTACCGCCTGTGGACAAAAGTACCGTAGCACTATTTGCTTGATGTGCTACGGTACCTGTACCAGACACGGTTTCTGACCACAATAGTGGCCCTTTGTTGTATTGATTCTGATATTCAAATTGCGCTATAGGCGATGAGACTCGCAAGCGACCGAAAGAGTCTGTGCTTGCGCTTGGTTGATCGGTGCTTGCGTCGTTACCCATCTTTATACCTATACCTGTCTTACAATAACGGTGACAAGGCCACGGTCATTGGCGCCGTTGGTTATCACGTTAAGATTGTCACCAGCTGCGAGCGTCGATTGCGCATCGTCAATAGTACCAGCGCGGGTTATGTTTGTATCCGTTGCCATCACGATTGCGTTGCTTATTGCATTCGTGCCCTTGCGAACGGTTGCGGTTCCGCTGCCACTGGTAGCACGAGCTTGTACTACCACGTCGATCACTTCGCACGCAAAAGGTACGGTGATTGATGCAGCAGTGCTATTAGCAGCTGACGTTATGCTTGCGACAAGTCCGAAAATACCGTTGTCTCCAAGCTCTTTTATCTGAGTTCCAAGCCCTACCGATTGCGATTCCGGCTCCATTACATCGAGTGTCGATGCCTGGGCCGCTGTTAGTTTTGCCATGATACTACCTCCATAGTAGTAAGCCCCTCAAGCGAGGGGCTGTTAGATCAATTATCCGAGGAGGATAGCTGCCCATTCGGGCTTCCACAGGCGCACGCCCCATACCAATTCGAGGCAGTATACCACCTGTTGGTATTCGCGGTACGCGGCAAAGCTAAATGTCAAGCCGCTCACAGGATCGGTAACGGTGATCACATCATCAGCAGAGTCGCCGCCGATAGGTCGAGCGGGAACTCGGGTAACAAGCTTGAGGGCATCCTGCACAAAGGCCAGGTTAGCAGTGTAGCTGTTGCCGATGGTCATGGCGTTATCATCGGGAAGGGTGATACGCACACCGGGTTTGTTGATGGTGATGTCACCGGAAACGGCGGTAAGGCCAGAGCGCACAACGTACTTGTTGGTGCTGTCAACAGCAAAGGTAACGATGTCACCTGCTTTGATACCGGTTGAGTTGACAGTACCACCATCAAGAGTCAATGCGGTTTGACCAACCACTTCACCAGCAACATTGTTGATGAGGTAACCGGTACCTGCGCCCTTGGTGTGGGACAGAATGCCAGCGGATTCACGCACATCGAAGCCCATCAGTGGCAAGAGTACGCCACGGCGCAAGAGGTCAGTGCTTCCAGATGCATCAGCGCTTACGAGCTGGGTGAGGTTACGGAGGTTGACACCTGCGGTCGAGTTGATAACAAGCTGACGTCCCATCTGGGGAGCGCCGTTGTCATCGAGGATCTTTTTGAGGTTGGAAACATCAGCAAGGGTCGATGCAAATGGAGTAGTACCAGCTGTACCGTATGCGCGGCTTGCATAGATGTACTCTGCTGCAAGGTCTGCTTCGACTTCGTTGACCAAGGTGCGCATTGCTTGTGCAACCTGCTGGGTCAAGAAGCGCTCGGTTTGGCGGGAGGTGCGGGTATTGGTAAAAGCAAGCTGCTCTTCGCCACCCCAGCGGATAGGCACCGTGCGAGCTTTGTCGAGAACGATGTCCTCATAGTCTGGGGTTTCGTCGCCAGAGTTAGGAGGTAGTTGGCCTGGGGTAATGGTCGATGCAGTGCGGGAAGTAGCAACAGGGACGCGAACGGTCTGATTAAGGCCGATGCCTTCGCCGCTCATGTCCTTAGACGATCCGCCGATGAGACCGGTAAGCTCGCGGCTCACTTGATCTATTGCTTCGTAAAGCACTGGAATGAAGTTGGTAATTGTGTTAGCCATTTTCGTAGGCTCCTTTAGTCATGGATTTTATAGCCCTCCTTCACCATTTTCATTTGGCTTGCAGGGTCTAACTTAGCAAAGTCGTTTCGGCTTATAGCCTTACCCGACATATTGCCAGCTTGCGGATCTGGCATACTGCCAAACTTTGCAAGGGATTCTTTTACTGCTTTTTCTTGCCACGGCTTTAATACCCCGGCAAGAGCTTTTAGTGCTTCGTCGGTCGCTTCGTCGGTTTCCCCGACAAACCTTTCTACAAGCTCCACCGGCAATCCTTGCTCTTGTGCCTTGAGCAGGGCGCGCGCTTTCTGCTTTTCGATTACGGTCTGTCTTTTCGTCGCTTCCAGTTCAGCACGTAGCTTCTCTGTTTCGACTTCCCATGGTTGTTTCTGGCCCTTCTTGCGCTCCTCGGCAAGTCGATCTTCTACAATCTTGGGTAGCTTTTCGTCCTGGTAGCGCTTTTCGATCTCCGCATACTTGCGGGAAACTTCGGCGTCCCAAGTGCTTTTGACCAGCGGATGCTCACGCAAAACGCGCTCTGCATCTTCTTTTGATCCAACGATTACCGCTTTTGATATCGCGGTCTTGTACTCTTCCCGCTTTTCTGCGGGCAAAAGCTCAATAAACTGATCTAACATGATTCTCCCTTCCGTTTAGATTGCGCCAAACAGATTGCTATATATTGTATGGCATATATGCAAGTATTGACAAGGGGGATAAAAAAAACCGTCCACCCTGTACACAGATGGACGGTAAACCGGCGCGGGAGTCGAACCCGCCCTATGTGCTACACGAGCACCGGCGAGTTGACAACCCATAGGAGATGCCGGATCGAGCGTTAGCGCGCATGACCGGACTATGCATAGGTGTATCCCCTCATAATAAAAAAAATCGCACAGGCCAAGGAGGAACAAGCCGATGCGATTAACTCAGGGATAGGTATAGTATAATGCCGGTTTGTGTTGCGCGCAAGGGGTTTTATTAAACTTCTTCTGCTTTCGGCCAACCATCTTGCGCACTCCAGCCTTGAGCCTCTGCCCATGTGCTCCATGTCTGGTATGGTATGACATTTTTCTCATCGATGTTTTCACGCCTAAATTGTGGCTTGATTCCTGCTATTCTGGCAACCAGGCTGCATCGGCAATTCACCGAATTCTCAGGAGAAGCAAACAACCCTGGCCCTACAGCCGATTCGCCATTGATCCAAAAAAGGCCATCTTCGTCGGCTTCTGTACCATCAAGCTCCGCATGCTCTGGTCTGGTATCGCTGTCAAGCGTTGCAAGCCAAACGTGCGTCATGTTTATGCCGAGATCCTCGGCGCGCTCAAACCCCGCAAGTGTGCCTTGCGTGTAATTCCGTGCGGTTTCTGTCCGTACCACACGTACCGCATCGTTGTACCCTTTTTCAAACTGTGCAGCGAGTGCCTCGGCGGTACGCTCCCAGCTTTGACCGGTCGCAAGCATTCGTGTGATTTCGTTGCGTATCCGAATTATCCGGTCGCGGGAATTGTCTTTCATTGTGATGATAAAATTGCGCCCTGACTGCTCAGAGAATACGGATGCGCGTACAGCGTCAATCGGTACAACACCAAAGGCGATGGAAGCACCTGTTTTTAGCTCTTGGTTTACAGCCCATTCGACACGCTTAAAGCCGTTAAAGTAGTTATTTGAGCTTAAGCTTTGAGTCTCGCTAACCGCCTGGCCTGTTAGCTTTGTGTACTCTTTGCTTATCTGCGTCATGAGGTTTGCAAGCCGATTGTACTTTTGCGCCTCAAGCAGTTTATTTTCTGCGTTGCCTATGGACGCTGCAAGCTTGGATAGCTCGGATTCGGCCACCTTGTACGCATCACGGTACGCTTTGGCCATCTCCCGCATCGTTACGTCTTCTTGCTTGCGAGCGCTTTTTACTCCCTGCCCTAAGAGGCTTGGCAAGTCTGGCATAGTGCGCTCCTTCTATAAATCCGTTGATAAACGCAAGCTCATTCGGTAGGCTCTTGTGCTGTATCGTCTTCCATATCCTCTGCGCTTCCATCACCGTCTGTAGGTGCGTCATCGAATAAGCCTCCCATGGATTCCTTGAGTCTCGCAATCTCTTCTTGCACATCCGGCACAATGTCGGCGGGGAAGATGCCGATTATGGTTTCATCCGAAAGCGTACCCTTGAGCATAGCAGCGATTTGTGCGAGCTCTAAAAGATTGTGAGGCTCAGTACGCTTGAATTCGATGGTTACATCGTCTGCGTTTTCAACAGCGCTTTGCAGATTGCTAAAAAGTGCAGACAATAAGCGTATGCGGTCAAACAAAAAGAGCGAAAAATACCCTTCCATGTTTGCCGCGTCAAGATTTGCGCCAAGCATCTTCCACGCTTGCGCAATCCCGGATGCTGTGGCAAAAGAATCATCGTTCGGGTTTGGCGTGTTTAGCATCTCGTAAATCAAGCGCTCCACGCGGTCAAGGGTAGCTTCAATGAAAGTGTTATTGACGTTGCGCTCAAGGTAGGCAATTGAATCACGCACTGACCGGTCACCCAGACCGTCAAATATCTTGATTTCTTTTAGGCGGTCAATCATAGTGCGCCCTGCATCATCGGTTGTCACGTCGTTAATCTTGTCAGCAAGCAATAGATACGCATTTGCAAAACGGTGTAGCTCGTTTGCGACATCCTGGCTCAATACCCGGTCGTACAAGTCAACTAATGGAAGCACGTGGTCAAAGCTATTAAGCTTATCACAGTTTGTAGTAGCTTCAAGTACCGGCACCTGGCCGTAAATGTGTGGTCCTGTTTTCTCTGGTACAAGCTGCCATTCGCTTTGGCCTTTCGCCTTTAGAAAGTGTGTATAGTGTGTATTATCATAATATGTCGCAAGCTCATTGCCTTCTTGATCCATTCGATGCCATATAAAACCGATGAGATCCGGCTCAAGATCATCGGAGTATATCGGTATGCTTTGGTCAATCGGCAACGGTGCAAAGCGTGGGCCGTTGCCCTCTTGGAACCAATGCAGTTCAAACGATCGGCCATAGGTCAAGCAACCCTCGAACATCTTGGCAGTTTTTAGCTGCTCATCATTTTGATTGTAGATATCCTGGATTTCATCATCGAGGTTTTTGTAGAGTATGTTACCTGGCTTTACAAGGTAACCCTTTTTAAGCTCTATTGATCTTCGGATAAATGGCACTGGCACGCGATAGTCAGGCGCTGGCTTTGGCCTTTCTACAAATATCCCGGCATTATTGCCTATGCGGTACGTAGTTTGGTCAAGCGTCCGCAAGGTGTAGTCTCGTTTTGTTTTTATAAGCTCAGTGAGCTTGTTAGCATCGATTATCATGCGCTATATTATAAACCCAGTTTGCCGCGAATGTCTATGGAGGGGACAGAAGCCGAATTTGCTATTAAGCTTTTTTCAACAATAAGTGTAATCGCGTCCGGTGCATCGTCATGCTTCCATTTCTCGGACTTGCCTATGCTAAGGTCTCTGGACAATATCGGCCAACGTTGCCGCCAACCATCGGGGAATACTATACCATTCGATGCGTTTGTTGCGTTTGACAATATCCTGGCAAGTTTGTTTTGGTTTTGGCTAAACCATTGCACAATTGTTCCAGTGTGCCCAAGGTCTTGTCTTAAGATACGCTCCACATTGCGAGCAAAACCCTTGCCGCCATTATTTGATTCTATCCAAACCTTGGAAGGTTTGTTCTTAGATATCATGATTGCCGTTTGTTGTTCTGTTTTTTCCATACCTTCTTGCGTATAAATAGCATCGATAATGTAAGCTGTGTTTTTATGCACCTTATAAATAAACCCCGCAAGGTAATCGTCGCCCTCATCTGCAGTATCAAAAACACCCTCGATTATACCGTCCTTTGGTAATAAGTCTGGCAAATATGTTTTGAACTCTTGATATAGCCTGTCCTGCGATTCGTATGGATCTTGCTGGTAGTTTGCCGATATAAGCTGGGGATCGTTTGTTTCTTTTCGCCTTGTAAACTCATCAGCGCTTAAGATATCCGGTGCAAGCATTGATCCGTCCGCATTTTGCGCTGGCTTTTTTACAACAAACCACTCATGGCCCTCGCGCTCAAGCAGTTTTCCGGCAAGGTCTTTTGTACTCCATCTGGTCATGATGACAATTTGTTTTGCGTCCGCTTCTTTTCTTGATGTAAGGGTATTGTCGTACCAATCCATGTGCTCATCAAGTATTCGTTCGTTGTTTGCCTCATACCAGTTTTTAATGATGTCATCTGTGATTATTATCTTGCCACCAAGCCCTGTAAGTGTACCGCCTGGTGACGTTGCAAGGTATGAAAAGTGGCTGTTTTCAAGGCTCCAAAGGTGCATAGCCGCATCACCTTTTTTTATCTTTGTACCAGGAAAAAAATCAGAATAAACAAGGGAATTAGGTTTTATCTTTATAGCTTGGATTCCATCGCGCACAGCTTTTGCCATGCGGACAGACAAGCCCTCGCTGTAAGATGTTGTTATGATACTCGCTGACGTATCAACACCAAGCAACCATTGACACAACAGAATCACCGTCAAAGATTTTCCGTGTCGCGGAGGTAGGTTTAGCATTAGCTTTTGATATGTTTTACCATCCGAATCAAGAAGTTTATCTTGTACAAAATCTTGCAAAGTATTGCATAACTCGTGCAGATATAGGTGTTTAGAGTTGTATAACTTTGGCATGGTTAGTTGGCAAAAAGCCCAAAAGCGCCTTCTGCCTTGATCTACTGCCATGCCAAGTAATTTATCAATCGGTAGGTTGGCTTTCATCCTCTACCAAAACCATAGTAAGCGCTTCCAAGAGCGCATCCTGTTGTTTATCCGATAGCTTTGATGTGTCGATGGGCACCGTGGCAAGCGCTCCATTAATAGAAACGGCTTGCTCAGGTGTACCCCACCCACGGTTTAGAACCGTTTCAGCGGCACGAACTCTATCCCCTCCTTTTTGGGATTGATCCATCATGATTTCGACAAGCACATTTTTAGCATCCATGGTATGCTCTCTAAAAGCATCCTTGACTTCTTGAGGTATTTTAGGGCGACCGCTTGGGTTGCCTGAAACACCTGGCTTAAAGTTATATTCTGTCTTGCCTCTTTTTGTTTGCTTTTTGTTAGCAGAATCCATAAGTGTATTCTACACCTTTTCGTAAACATCCGCAAGGTTACACCCCATAAACTCCGCACATTCTCGCAAAAGCTGTTCAACGTGCTTTGCATCATACTTGTATTTGCCAGACTCGGCCCATTGATGGGCTTTGTCTTGAATCAGGTCGAGTAGGATTTTAATCTCAATCATTTTGATACCACTCTACGAACTCATCTTCTAATTCTTGCACCTCAGCGCTGGTCAAAGACCAAACAATCTGCCGCTGGTGTAGCTCCCAATTTGCTTGGCACACTTCCATCGTATGCGACCACCAGCTATCGTACACAGGCCCGCGCTCTGGGTCTATCCGCCGAGCGATTGTCTCGGCGTACAACTCATGGGCTTTTTCATTCCTCAGCCACCGGTAAAAAATCTCACGGTCGATGCTGTACTCTTGGTAGTCTTGTGGGTCAACTGGGGCATTTGCCCCAATAACTTCTTGGCCCCTGTCTATTTGGCGCACGCTGTCCCCCTTGGCTTATCGCCTTATGTAATACAGTATAGCGCACTGTATTATACACTGCAAGCGCAATGTATAGCATTATTCCATCAACCTTCTGCCTGTGTGCTAAAAATCGCGTGTAGGCAATCCGTGGGGCAAACTTGCCGGTTTTATATAAAACTACAACCAGCAAATACCAGCATAAGTGTTTAAGTTCAACCTCTACAAATATGTAGAGGTTGTAGAGGTTGTGTAACCTCAATAAATTATTACGGTACAATGATTTACAAAGACCTCTACAACCTCTACATTTCTTTTAATAATAATAATATATATATATAGGAGGTAGGGCCATTTGTAACCATATAAAATCCTCCCACCAGTTGATGCACGATTGTAGAGCTTTTTGTAGAGGTCGGGGTTATTTACTTATGATGTAAGGAATTATCACGGTTACACAACCTCTACACTTCTACACATTGTAGACGTTGTGTAACCATTTTTGCATTTTTTAGCTCTACAGGTACTTTTTTACCCATGCACGTATTGATGCGTTTTGTATTTTTGTGACTTTATTTTCGTACCCAAGACCTTGCATAGCCATCTTAATACTATTGTCCGTGATCATCATTTTATATCCAGCATCGGTCACCATTTTATGTATTGCCGCTTTGCTAAGCTTGTGTATACCGTCTGCCCTGCCATTTTCGAGTTTTTTAGCATCAAAATCAACTGACACAATCTCAAGAATTGCGTCATAGTCGCTATAGGTAATCATTGCATCCTGTCGAGTTGAGCCTATAAAATCCAGCATTTCAGGTGATGGTGATACCGAGTCGAGACGTTTTTCTTTTGGTATAGTTTCGGCTAAACAATAATAGTAAGCTTGTAAGCGCTCGCTTAATTCCAGATTTTCCGCGAGTCCATCTTTGTCTATAGACTCAAGATTAATTGGATAAAATCGCCTATTCCCTGTAGTGTCGCTCAAATAGTCCTCAGGATTCGATGTGCCAATATATGACACTGTAGCTGGGAGCGGCTCGCTATGCTCTACATACTTAACATCAAGCTCATATTTTGGCTTTGAAATAAAAGACTTTACAACCTCAACGTTAGATGAGTCGCGCATAACCTTCATTTCGCCGATTTCACAAAAAGCACGTCCACGCACTTGCCGAATAGTGTCAGAAGATCCAAAGCCACCGCGCCCACCACTGCCGACATCAACGTACATATCCTCACGATTGCCAGCTATCCAATAACATAAAGTAGTTTTCCCGATATTCTGCGCCCCGCCCAGGACTGGTACAATATCATTAGCTATGAGTCCGTAGTATTCGCCATTTTCCATAATTGCAGTGCCTTGTACATGATGATGATGCCTTAAAAAGAATATGTGGAAAATCTCTGTATAAAATGCGCGTATTTGATCAATGGTATATCCATCATGTGCCTTAAATCGAAGGAATGAAATAAATTGCTCAATAAGCTTTGAGCCATCAAAGTTGTTGATACCTTGTGGAAAATATCGAGCTTTTAGCATCTGATAATATGCAAGTACACGGTTATGCTTGCGATTTATGTACATAATCTCGTGAAATGTGCGCTTTATTAGATCGTCGCTAATCTTATTATCACGTATCCCATATGCCCGAAACCGCCGTCTTATCGCCGTTTTTAATAACTCTGTATTACTGTAGGCGATGACAGGGCCACCGATTGTGTAGTCATATTTTGCACAGTTGGCGAGCTCGGCGTCATGGTCGAGGATGGTCAAATACCAATCTGGCTTAAGTCGACGCTCTTCTTTCCCCTCTACAAGATATGTAATTGCCTCATATACCTTCTCAATTCGATCATCGGTCAACTCTGTCTCAAGCATGGTTGGCGCATCCGTGCTATACCCTGCAACGTGCTCGCTATCCTGTTTTTTTTCCGATCTATTTTTCGGCGCGATTCTGATAAGCTGTGAAACAGCTGGCATTGACCCTTTTTTTAGTAGCTCGGGATATACCTCGCGAGCTATGTGCAAGACTGATGCCCCTGATATATCGGTTGGATTGAAGCTATCCCATTTATATCGCGCCTCGTTTGTATCTTGCCCTGAGTGTGAAATACTGAGCCAGTCATCAAAAGAATACTCGCCATCGCTTGATTTCATAGCCATGCCTATTCGTATCCAATCGTCGTAGCTATCAAAGCGCCCGCGTTCTGCGGCAATGCGTAGGCTATCGAGTATTAGCTCCTCTTTTGTTTTCTCGGCGATTGCTATAGCTGTTTGGCGTGTGCCATTTTTCGGTTTTATTTCAAACTTTTTTAGGCTTGCATCATCCCATCCTTGAGGAAAATCATCCTCGAAAATATCTTTTGATGTTTTTTTTGGGCCTGAAAAACCAAGTGAAACAAGATCTATTTCTTGACCATCATTCCAGTATACCTCAGTAGCCTTATTACCGTAGAGTAGGCGCGAAACGCCCTTTGCGCCGCTATCTGCCCACGTGTAACGCTCAATCAAAAAATTAATTTTAGCATTTAGCTCTGATTGATCGGTTATTGTTTTTACTGGAAAAAGCACATGAAAGCGATCAACAGCTGGATCATTGCCCTTTTGTTTTTGGTGATTGCGGGATGTGTAGAGGATGTAGAAAACATTTTGGAACTCTGGCAGTGCTTGGAACTCTTGAATAGTGAAACCTGAATCAGAATCAAGCCAAAGCCAATCGCTTGATACAAAATTAGCGTTTGACCGCTTGCCATCTTTTAATACAGCAGGGCAATGGTCGTATGAGAGGATTGTCCTTGCCTTGCTTTTTGTTATATCGACAGCTTTGTAACCATCAACCCTTTTAGCGTCCTGGTACGCAAGATTGGTAGATATTTGCATGAGATAGCCGCCTCTATTTGCTAATCTTTAATGAGTTTGATTCTGCCCAAACTATGACAACTTGTGGCGAAAATCGTATATGGCGTCCTATTTTAAGATGAGGCATACCCCATTCAGTATACTTTTGCCGAATTGTTTGCTCCGGTATCATTAGTAAATCGGCGACTCCGCTAAAATTAAGTAACGATTTTTGATCATTTTCCACTTGCATACTCCTGTATAGTTTGGTATAGTACAATATATCTGGAGGTTGCGCAAGTGTATCAATGGTCTACAAAAATAGCTCCGCTGTGGCTCAATACAATTCGCACTGCACCAGATTTAGGTACAATTAAAAAATACTTTGATGTTATGGTTGACGAACCAGCTCAAGGTACGGCCGTTTTTGTACAGGTTAAAAATATAATGCGTGATGTTATGTCATTTTATGAGAATTCACTCGAAAAAAAAGGACGCGAAGCCATAAAAAGATTTAGTCAGCTTGCGGCTGTCAGAACATTAAAAACCGTAGGTGGTAAAAAAGTTTTTGCGAATGGTGAAAACGGATACCGCGCTGTACCATCGGCGTTACTTGGATCTGTGTTTGATGTTTTTGAGTCTATTGCATCCAAAAATAGATTGATAGCACTTGGCAAGTGGGGCATGATTTTTGATGGATGCACAATTGATAGAGCAGCATCCATTGTTACCGAAAGCTATTTTGATTTACTGTCAACAATACCAGATTTGCACGTCGAGTTTTTGACGTGCGATTATGTAGTGGTAAATCAGCTTAATATAGTCGAAAAACAAACTGAAAAAAAGCTATCACGTTATGAACTGCAGCAGGTTGCGAAAAAATCAAAGTCAATACCGGTAGATGAGCCAAAAATACAAATTGAGAAAAAAGATACGTCAAAAAAAGAGGTATATCGTTATATACCAAAGCAGGGAGATCTTGAAATATTTTAAGGTTGGAGGATTTGATGCAGCTTGTTAAACCTGAATCAACAGGTCATTGGTACGATAAAAATGGAAATTCAGCACATGACGCTGATTTGCGCCGCGCTCGTAAAGAAGGTTTATTTCCAAGTGTGACAACTGTTTTGCAGATAAAAGCTAAACCAGGTCTTGATGCATGGAAGCAGCAAAACACAATTATGTCCGCGCTCACATTACCTCGATTAGATGGAGAATCGCTTGAGGATTTTGCAGAGCGTGTCGTGCGCGATAGCAAAGAGACTGCCTCAAACGCTGCCCAGATCGGTACTGATGTACACGCATGGGCAGAGGCTTATTGCAAGTGCGAACCGATACCGCCTCCTACCAGCTATTGGCAAGTTTGCTATCTAGCGCAAGAATGGATTGATGAAAACATTGATCTTGACGGCGCTATGAGTGAGCAGCGGTTTGTAAATCAAGAATATGGATATGCTGGCACTATTGACCTTATAGCAAAATGGAAAAAGACTGGCCAAAAAATAATACTTGACTTTAAGACACAGGGGATAAAAACTGGTAAAAAAGCTGTGTTTTATGACGAGTGGTCATATCAGCTCTCTGCATATGCAGCTGGTCAAGATTGCATGATTGGTAATCTCGTGTTATCAACAGATAGGCTTGCGCCACAGATTGCATTTTACGAATGGACAAAAGATGAGTATGAAAAAGCGTTTGATATTTTTAAGCTTATATTGCAAGTTTGGCAGCGTGAAAAAAACTACGATCCGCGAAAGGTTGCGATTTAATGATATTAAACGGCAAAGATAAAGACAGATACCTACAAACGAAAGTATGGAAGGATTTTCGCGCTGCGATATTAAAAGACCGCGATTATACGTGTGAATTTTGTGGTATACGGCACCATAAGCAGCTTTCATCACACAAGCTTAATGTGCATCATCTTTGCCCAGACGAATACGATAACCTTGATCCAGAAAAGTTTCGGCTGCTGTGCTTTACGTGCCATGATTTTGTTGAGTTTATGATTCTGAGAATAAACGGCGTTAAATATAAGCCGCCTGTTTTATTTGATCAAGTCTTTAATGGCTTGCGTCCATTTTTAACACATGAAGCCGTGTGGAAAGGGGAGATATTAAAAGAGGCTAAAAAATAAATCAAACAAAGCCCAGGTAGTGGCAAAGGAAAAAAATATGAAGTTTAATAATTACGATGACAGTCCACGCGAAAACCCTCCTGAAAAAACGTACCCAGCTCGATTGATCGGTATTTACGATATTGGCAAGCAACCTGGATTCGATGAAGGTGATCCGGCAAAAGCTCAATTGGTTTTTACCTATGAATTGCTTGGAAAAGAAAAAACAAGCGAAGGAAAAAACTTTTGCGTATCTGAGTTTTTAACAGTATCACTCAATGCAAAAGCAACGCTTGTAAAGCGCTTGCAAACCATGAAGGCACCTATAAAAAAGAAAAGCGACGATTGGTATACAATACCAGATAACTACAGCTTGTCAGAATTGCTCGGTGATGTGTGTATGGTTGTTGTAAAGCACAATACAAAAGGCAACGCAAAGGTTGATTCAGTAATTGAACCGATGGAAGGCTTGACTATTGCAGAAGCCACAAACGAGCTTGGATACCTTGATCTTGATGGAGATGAGGATATATCACAGCTTGAGGCCGCACCTGAATGGATAAAGAAAAAGGTAGCGGCTCGTATAAAGTAATAAAAGAGGCCGCCGATTGGCGGCTTTTTTATTGTATGGCATTCCAATAAATCGCATTATACAGTATAATACAATCCATGGAAGTACTGAAAACAATCATGAGCGACAAGGGATGGAAGATATCGGAGCTTGCCTGGAAACTTAAAACCCCAGAGCAAACGGTACGCGCTTGGATAAGTGGCAAGCGTAGGCCAACCGATGAGAAAATAAACTATATTTTGCAGGAGGCAGGACTTGGACACTACAGAGCTTGAAGAGCAAGCGGAGCGATTAGAGTATGAAATTGCAGAGCTTATGCAAAAGCTACAGCTTAAGATTGCGGTTTATAAAGACATAAAGAAGGAAATCAATGATACTCGCACATAAACACCTGCTTGAGTACGTGCAGAATGGTCGAATCCACTGCAAGCCGTTTGATCAGGCAAATGTCGGCGTCAACTCGATTGACGTGCACCTTGGCGCGGATTTTAAGATGATCCGGCCTAACAATAAAAAGTACATCGATCCTCAAAAAGCCCAAGTTTTTGAGTCCTTTCACATTGACAGCGCGTTTATTTTGCAGCCTGGGGATTGTGTTCTTGGTCACACTGTTGAGGAAATAGGATCCGATTATTATGCTCCAATGTATTCTGGTCGATCATCGATTGCCAGGATGTTTCTTTTTTCCGAGGTATCCGCTGGATTCGGTGAGATCGGTTTCAAAAAACAATGGACGCTTGAGCTTTGCTGTATTAAACCGATTATTTTGTATCCAGGGATGAAAATAGGCCAAGTCTATTTTATCGAAGCAAGCGATACATCCGTGATTTATGGCCGCGATATTGCAGCACACTATGCTACCCAAAATGGCCCTCAGGAGAGCCTTTACAATGCCGCGCCCCAAACATTATGACAGTCCAGAGTACGCAGCGCTACGCAATCGGTGCTTGTCGATCTTAGTGCGAGCGCCCGAGGACGGTTATAAAACGTCTGAAGTGATGTTGCTATTGTACGGCAAGGTACATCGGCAAACAATATTTGAGCACCTAATCTCCACTATTGACAGCATACCAATATGGATAGATGACGGTAGGATAGGCATACTAAACCGCCGAAAAAAATATCTGCCTTTGCCATTAAAAACTGTTGCACAATACCTTAGTGTATAATACACTATGAGTAGGGGGATTGAAAATGCCTGTAGTAAACAAAGGATACACGCATCTTGCGATATTTGATGATGAGTGGAAAGCTCGCACCTACTGCCGAATTAAGAACTCGGCAGGTGGTCGAGTGTTTGCAGTGTGTCGGTCGATGAGCACTGGCAAGTGGTGGGTAGTCGATATGCTGACAGCGATACGGCTTGGAGATTGGTGGGGGATTGAAGTATGAGTGATTATGCCGAATTCCTAAAAGCCAAGCTTGCAAAGCAGGTGCAATCAGGTTTTGCTATTGATGATAGCCAGCTTAATCCTAAGCTTTTTGATTTCCAAAAGTTTATAGTCAAGCGTGCTCTTGTAGCTGGAAAGTACGCAATCTTTGCAGACTGTGGGCTTGGTAAAACGTTTATGCAGCTTGAATGGGCGAGGTTGGTTTCTGAAAATACTGGCAAACCTGTAATAATCCTTGCGCCTCTTGCTGTGACAGATCAAACGAAAGCAGAGGCAAAGCATTTTGGTATATCGCTTGATTTTATCCAGGTCACTAATTATGAGCAGATAGAAAACTTTGATATGAGTATTTATTCCGGCGTTGTACTTGATGAATCATCAATCCTTAAAAACTTTGAAGGCGCTACCAAAAAACGCATCATAGATGTTTTTAAGGACACGCCATACAAATTGGCTTGTACTGCTACACCAAGCCCCAACGATCCTACCGAGATGGGAAACCATAGCGAATTCCTTGATGTTATGCCACGTACCCAGATGCTTGCAATGTATTTTGTCCACGATGCTGGAGATACTGGCGAATGGAGAATAAAAGGCCATGCGATCAAGCATTTTTATCAGTGGGTATCAACATGGGCTATCATGCTCAATAAGCCGTCTGACATCGGATTCGATATGCCAGGATACGATTTACCACCGCTTAATATCATTGATCGGCAAATCGTTACCCCGCTACGTTTTGATGGTGCGCTTTTTAATGACACGTCAATATCAGCAACGGATTTCAACGCAGAGCTACGCAGGACAAAAAAAGAGCGGCTTGAGATGGCCGCATCAATCGCAAACGCAACGCAAGATCAAGTTATAGTTTGGATAAAGCAGGACGAAGAAGGCGAAGAATTGCGCAAGCTTATACCAGGATCCGTTGAGGTACGCGGAAGTGATGACGTTGTAAAAAAGAAAAAAAACCTCATTGGATTTGCGAATAATGAATTCAGAGTCCTTATTACAAAAGCAAAGATCGCGCAATTCGGTTTGAATTATCAGAATTGTCATGTGCAAGTTTTTGCTGCGCTCGATTTTAGTTTTGAGGGCTTATATCAAGCTATGCGCCGATCATATCGATTCGGGCAAAAGCATGCTGTAAATATCCATGTTATCACAACCGACACGATGAAAAATGTCGGTGAATCGATCAGAATAAAACAGGAGAATTTCAAGATCATGCAAGACGAAATGGCCGATGCAATCAATGCAAACCTACACAACACAATGCTTTCAGGATCTGAATATGATACAGACGATGTGATAACAGAAAACTATCATATTCGGAGAGGTGATTGCGTTAGACTTATAAAAGATGTACCCGATGAGTCGGTAGGGTTTAGCGTGTTTAGTCCTCCTTTTGCAGACCTTTTTACCTACTCAAGCCATGTCGAGGATATGGGTAACTGCTCGGACTTTCAGCAGTTTACCGTGCAATTTAAGTTCCTTGTAAAAGAGCTTTACAGAGTGCTTAAACAAGGCCGAAACGTCGCTATCCATTGCATGGATTTGCCGATCCAAAAGGGGAAAGAAGGATTTATTGGCCTGCGTGATTTTAGTGGAATGATCCGGCAAGCGTGCGAGGACGTTGGTTTCATTTATCACAGCCGTATAACAATCTGGAAAGATCCTGTTACGGAAATGCAGCGCACAAAGGCTCTTGGTCTTTTGCATAAACAGGTTAAAAAAGACAGCACAATGTCGAGAGTTGGAATTCCTGATTCTGTGCTTGTGTTTAGAAAAGATGGTGAGCGATCCGATCCGGTGCAAAACATCGATATGAGTGTTGACCTTTGGCAAAAGATAGCATCGCCGGTCTGGATGGATATTGACCAGGGAGACACGCTAAACGCCAGAATTGCAAGAGAAGAAGATGATGAAAAGCATCTTTGTCCATTGCAATTGCCTGTTATCAAAAGGCTTGTTTTGCTGTACTCAAATGAAGGCGATACCGTTCTAACTCCATTTTTAGGAATAGGATCTGAATTATATCAGTCAATTTTAATGGGTAGAAAAGGAATAGGATTCGAGCTTAAAGAATCATATTATCATCAATCAAAGATCAATCTTGCCGATGCTGTAAAAGAATCATCACAGAAAGGACTATTTGAATGAACTCAACCACAATCCGCGTAGGCGAAAATCACGCAACAATCACAAAAGACAGCCGTGGCTACCTTGTAAGCTGGTCATGGATGGGCCATGCTGACAGTATCCATTGTCAATCAAAGCAAGATGCACTTAACGAGTGGCATCGTAAAGCCGATGCAATTAAAGCGCTGGTAGAATTGTCATGGTCTTAAAAGACAAGCTGCAGAAGATCCTTGACGGCTATGCTCTCATAGCCGCCATGGTAGCGGACATCGGTATACTTTTGGTATGCTTTATCGTTGTGAGCCCTGGCATTATCGAAGCCATTGGCATGGGTATCTTGTCCTTTGTCGTTGTACTTTTTGCCGTCCGCGCATGGCTCAAAGGCGGCTTAATGGGCAAGGCGGTTTGGGCGATGTTTGCGCTGGTAGCGTTTTTCTTCGACTTGTCTTTTGTGTTGGTATCAACAGATGTGCAAAGCCAGTCCGCAAAAACGCAGGATACTGCCCTTGTACGGTTGCAAGAGACAAGCGCCAGGGCTGCAAGTGCACTGACAGCTGCACAAAACCGCTACGATGATGCCCTGAATCGCGGTAACTCACGCGCTACACTTGAGGCAATCAAGGCTACGCTTGACGCTGCCCAGGTCACGTATGATGGCGCAGAGATTGCGTATCAAGATCGGTTGCGCTTGACTGAGGCTCAAACTGACAGCCACCGGATACCGTTGACAGCCGACAATCTGAGCACGGCAATCTTTGACGCGGCAACGTCTGGCAAACCTGGCCGGATCGCGTTTTTGATTGCGTTTACCCTGCTTTTTGTCGGCTTACAGCTTACAATGGTCACAGCTGCAGAGGGCACCAAAAAGCAGGATGATGCGCCACCGATACTGGTTAGGCAAAAAAGAAAGGCTCCCGATAATTCGCGTCTTGCAAACATCGTTACAAAGCTTTTTTACAACACCCGGCGCGCCGATGGTGGAAACCGCGTGCTAAAATGGGGATCGGCTAATTATTATCTCAAGGGCACGCTTCCAAAAGATGAGTATAAGATCTATCTTGAGAAGCTGCGTAATGCTGGAATCGTGGACGCCAATGGGATTATAGTTGATACCGATGAGTCAAGAGCGTTGGAGGTATTGCAAAAATGATGGGCGCAACCCGACACCTAAACCAAAAGCCAATGCGCGTGCAATATAGGCCATCGGATGATATGGTACCGGACCACATAAGCGACGATGAGCGCGTAAAGATACAACGGATGCTTGACGTCATGCGATACTTCCCGGATGGCATACCAGTGCGAAATCTTTTTGCAATTGTAGGATACACGCACACTGCAAAAAACATAGAAAAGATCTTAGGTAAGCTCGAACATTTTGCGCTGATTTGGGCAGACGATGGAAAAATAGGGCTTGTCGAATAATAGTGCTTAGTGTATAATACAGTATGTGGAGGAACACATGAACTTAAAAGAACTGCTTGCAAAGCATAACGCTTGCGAAAAA
>ERZ761584.186-NODE-186-length-23754-cov-6.491455_pt1 | contig 23754 bp, 57 predicted proteins | sample MGYA00512168_ERZ761584 | MGnify/ENA primary metagenome ERZ761584 (study PRJEB28899, sample SAMN03785564) | bioreactor sludge metagenome | biome: EBPR Sludge; feature: EBPR Bioreactor; material: 0.22µm filtered reactor supernatant | place: Saint Lucia: Queensland...
CCTAAAATATAAGCCATATCATTTGACCAAGTATCGAAAAAAGTGACATAAACTATACTATTTGTTATCTTTTTAAGATTATATTTAAATGCACGATGTTCTAATGCGCGAACCGAACAACCAATGATTTCTGATAAAATTTGATTGTGCAGGTAGGGATATTCATTTATTAGTAATGCAGTCTGCTCATTGTTCCATTTGCAATAAGACATAGCTATTTAGTGCCTTTTTCTGGATTCCACATTTTACCTTCCACCATAGTAATATCTTCTGTAAAATCTCCATCAAGAGGGAAATCATACTGAATCTTCATAAAGAGTCCATCAACCTCAATCGAAATCATATTGTTGTCAAAGTTGATTCCTTTAATTTGTTGGCCGTTTACGTTAATACGGGCCATATTTTTAAGGAGCCACGCCTCAAAAGGGCCAAGTTCATTTATAGGTTCTTTGTTTAATTCTAAACTATATGTTTTTTCTACTCCTTGTGGAAGTTTCTGAGTAGTTAAAATCAAATCAATAGGTGGTAGATTTTTCATTATTCCAGTCATATTTTCCTTTCTAATTAACAAGTCCCTTCTGGCCATTCGGTTGGGTTAAATAATTCAAAGTATTCAGCTAGGTCTATACCAATTCCTTGGTCCATTTTAGCTTTAGCCTCGGCCCGCCGCCTATCCTTTTCTTCTGCTTCTTTTGCCCATTTTGTTAGTAGTTCCATATCCCAAGGTGAGAGTTCAATTTTATTTAACATTATTCATCCTCATCTCCTACAGTATCACAGTTTAGTAAAGGCTTATCTAAAATGCCGTCTCCATAGACATGATAGTTAGCCAAATCTTTGGTTGCCTTGATAGAGGCCAGCCTACGTAATTCCATTTCTACACCAGCCCGCTCCTTCTTATCTTCTTCCTCAAGCTCCTTCATAAGGCCCGCGAAGTCAATCTTCATATTTTGCAGGTTCTTAACACGCGCCTGACGGGTCGCATTCATGCCGGCCAATATCTTATCTTTCTTATCCTGGTATTCCAGAATATCTTTGTTGGAGCGCTGCATTGAAACCTGCATCGCAGAAATAGCCTCGTGGTAGTTGGCCAGCACATCTTTATCTCTATCATCTCGGGGCAGTGAAAGTTCATCATCAATTAGTCCCTGTAAGCGAGAGATTTCCTTTGAGTACTCTTTAAAGGATGTCATAATGCGCGACTGAAATATATCTAGCATTACCAAGTCCTTTATCTGAAGTTCTTCCGTGGCCAATACGTCAGAAGAAAACTGCTGGACATATCTTACCCAGCTATCAATAAAGAAGTTTAACTCACTTTCCTCTAACTGGGCCACAATCTGTTCCCAGAACTTTTCCTTATAAAGTTTATCGCGAATATCCTTAAACTGCTGCGACTTATTAGTTTTCGCGGCCGTATAGATATCCTGCTCCTTCATATAACGGACCACAGGTTCTTCGGTCCTATTTATGCGCCGCGCTATCTCATCAATCGAAACTTTACCGGCCAACTCCTTAATAGTGGCCATTTCGGCTAGTGAGAGTTTTCCTCGTTTTCGTTCAATAGGTTGTTCTTCTGACATATATTTTTAATTTCTTCTAATAATTTTTTATACTCGGCCTTAACTAACTTTATTCCATTACGAAATTTAATAAAGAGCGGTCTAATCTTGGAACTAATCTCTTTATCAATTAACTCAAGAATTTCAACGTTCGACATGCTTTCAAGAACATCTGTGGTGCAGGAAAAGTTTAACTCTTCCGAGGAATCCTCAATGCGGCCCGGCCTCATTAGGTTCTTTTTGGCATCGTTCTTTAGGCGGAATTTGGCCCATTTCTCACATTCCATCTTATCTGAGTAGGCCGCACACTCGTTTGGATAAGACTTATCAAAGAATGGGCATTTAAGACAAGGCGGCGTTTTTCGCTCATATTTGTTGCGCTTCTCATTACCAAGCCGGTTTTTAACATGAATATAAAGAAAATTCTCAAGGGGCCGTTTGCCGTCGAACTTCTTCATACCTTCGATTGCTAATATTCGACCAAGCGATTTAATGTCATCTACGTCGTGATAACCAAACACAAACTTATAGGCTAACCGGCCCACCACCTTTTCAATAATATCTGTAACTTGCGATTCGGTATAACCATCAGGTATCTTCATGCTTTGCCTTTTTAATTGCGGCCGCGACCTTCTCAACACCATCTACAGGGTCTTCGCGGTCTAGCTCTTTCTCTACTTGTTCTTCCAAGGAGGCCGTTAGTTTGATTTCAGGATTACTCTTAAGGGCGGCCCCTAATTTTTCTTTTTTATTCATATCACTCTCCTTTTCGTGTATCATATTATAGGCTAAAGGGACAGTCCCTATTAAGCAATACACCGAAATATTTTAGATATACGCCAAAATGAATACAAACTGGACAAAAGAGGAACTTAAACTATTAGAACATCAGGAGTTAACTGATAAGGAGATAGCTGAGATTCTAAATAGAAGTATAGAGTCAGTTAAAAAGAAGAGACAAAGAATCGGCGTTGTTAAAGTTAGGGGCAGAAAGGGGCTTAAAGGGACATTTGATTCTGAGGGTGATGGTCTAGTTTTTTGAGGTGGCTAGGTATTATTATGTTGCTATGTGGCTATGCTACTAAAGGGACATTTACTATTAAAAGTAGTGGGGATTGTTTTTACACCACCTACCACCCTTTTGGGGGGTACAAAGTACCTCGAAGAAAATTAAAAAAACCCCCCTTGACTTGGACACTTAGTATGCATATAATTGGGGCAGACAAGAGAGAACACTAGAACAAGGAAACGAATCATGCTGCGGTTTGAACTGTCCTGCCAGGATTATGAGGTCGGTGTCATCATTGCTCAGCATGGAGATTCTCGTATCATTATCTCTGAGTACTCTGATGGACGCTTTGAAATGATTTATGAGTATCATCTGTATCGCTGTGGATACGGATTGTTGGGACATGCTTCTTCCATCGTTGAGGCCATTCAGTACGTTGAATCTCTCTTCGCCTAGATGTAACCCCTGATGTCGTATAGACTTACGACTAGGGGCGCGCCTCGACGTAAACCTATACGCTGTAACACTTTACGACACAAAAATTATTTGGAAAATTCTCACTAGACTACTTGACGCGGGCCGATGAACTTCATATAGTACTAGTGTGGTGAGTGAGTTACAGAGCAAAGGAAACGAAGATGTACAAGTTTGCCCGAGTGCTGGAAATCAAGCTGGCTGGTCAGGATACGATGGTGCCGGTGAGCGTGCAGCAGTTTATCCGTATCATGCGGAATCCTAACTTCCGCGTTGTCCGTGTCCGTATGCTCGCGAAGGAATTCAGCTTTGGAGAGTTGGGATTGATTGACATTGCCAACGAAATCCGCTAAGATGGTGCAATCATGCCAGACGGATGGAAGCGGCCACGACGCAATGGAATGAGGGGAGAGGCACGCAAGAGATGGTATGCGTTCTGGCGTAGTGTGCGTTTCAATAAACGATTCGGCCTTAACTGAGGATTGATTCAATGTGCAAAGTAACTAGCAAGCATGTTCGGGCCTTTGAGAAAGAAATCATTAGCACCCTTAAGGGGCTGATGGGGCAGGGTAAGAAGAATGTAAATGCGGTGCAACCTGGCATTCGGCCTGATGGATTGCTGGCGGGTAGCAAGGCAGCATTGGACCAGATGCGGGCCAATTATGCTAGCGGTATTGATTTGTTCGATGGTACGCTATTGAGCCAATCGGACTATGACACTCGTGAGGATGAGTGAGACGTAAAGCCTTATGTCGTATAGGTTTACGACGAGGGCCGGCCCGCCACCTAACCCTATACGTAGCAACAACTTACGCTTACTGCGTTATCTACATATTGATTCAATCCCTGTTCAATAGATTAGCTAATGTATGTGGGATGGGATGCCGATAATAAGTGTACACCACTACTAAGCCGGCATGCGCCGAGCGCACATACAGAGCAAGCACGATGCGAGCAATTTTCCTATTTTTCTGCTTGACAAGTTGCCTGGGTTGTAGTATAAAGGGGAGAGTGAGTTACACGCACGGCCCATATCAAGCATCGGTGGAGCTAGAGCAATGAGTAAGGCCAAGGAAATCAGCGAGTATATCGCCGCTAACCTCGGTGGATACTACACTCGCTCGGCACATTGTGCTAAGCTGCTTGCGTTCTGGCGTGCTGCTAAGAAAACCAATATTGGCAAGGATTGCCGTTTCATCGTTCGTGGCTGGCCTGTCTCTGAAATCGTCAAACGGAAGGGCGGTTGAATATGTCGTTTTATTTCGCAAACTACTTTGAAGCCCGAAGATGGGCCAAGGCTCATTGTAAGGCTAAATATCGCCTTACTTTGCGTGAATTGCATTTGTTTGGACGATTTGCTATGGCCTGGATTCGTGGCAAATTTACAACGAATGATGATTGCATTACCCGTTTGTCAGCTATCGAATGGGAATTAATGCTTGTAAATCAAGTTCTCCCCATCACAAGGGGAGATGAACCACAAAGACCATGGCCTAAACCATTATACCGTAGAAAGGTGATTGAGATGAAAGTACACGAAATCAAAATGAAAATTCGAGATATTCTAGAAGCTTATATTGGTTCTATGAATCCAATATGGGAACCGAATTATCTTGATGATTCAACTATTGGAGATGTACTAATCGATGCATTAACCGAATTAGTCTTAAAAGAAAAAGAAGAAGAAGATTAACCTAAACCCTTATGCCGTATGAACTTACGGTGAAGGGCGGCCCGCGACGTAAAGCTATACGTAGTAAGGACTTAAAAATTCCGATAATTCTACTTGACGAATGTGGGGCAGGTGATAGAATACATCCAGTTAAGCAACCCACCAACTCGGAGAGTGACCATGAGCTTCGCGAAGAATGATGGCGTGTGCGAGTGCTGCAAGCAAGTCGTGGAACTGGTCAAGTTTGGTCGCGGCTATACCATCTGCGAAGAGTGTCTGGATATGGTCAATTCCTATGACCCCTCCGATTGTTCGGAGAATGGCGTGTGGGATGAACCCGAAGATAACATGAGCGACGTTGAAGCCGATGCGGATACGTTGCGTTCGTGCGGGTGGGGCACGGATGAAGATTACGGATATGACGGCATGGATTACGATTTCAACATGTACTCGGAGGGCGAGTAATGATTCTTCAAGTTGTTTGGGTGGCAACTAGCGGGCGACGAAGAACCAGTTTGTTGCCCGAATTGGGTTTTCTTGAGTTTTTTTCTAGCCCAATGTGGGGCCGGCGAATCATTTCTGTGAGGGTTTACAAATGAAGCGTTGGATTTTTGTCGAGGGCGATGAAAAGGCTGATTTGGAATTAATGTGGTTCTTAGTTGATACGGGATTCTGGGATGTTTTTCGTATCTATCACAATGAATCAAACCTCGAACTTTCCTGCTAAACCTAAACCCTTATGCCGTATATGTTTACGGCTAGGGCTGGCCGCATCGTAAACCCTTACGCCACAACGACTTAAAAATTCCAAAATGCCGGCTTGACACGAACCATTTCAATGGTAGAATTGGGGCATCGAAGGGAACAGTGCAGTGCAAAGGAAAGAAAAATGATTAAGCTCGCTTCGCGTCACATTGGCCAGATTCTGCGTGGAACCTACAACGGCAAGCCCCGTCAGGCCAAGATTGTGAACTTCAAGGAACTGAATGGCGATATGCTCGCCGTGTGTGAGACTGGGGATATTCTCCCCAACGGGAAGCCGGAAATCAAGAGCTTCTATCTCTCTAAGGTCAGCAATCTGACCATTTCGCCTGCCTCTGTTGATTAGGGCTAAGAGATGCCGGTTTAGGCCGGCTATAAACAAGGTAGCGTAACGCTATCAATCTTGTGCCCTTTTGATTCAATCTCAACCCCTGTTTGGAGCTTTACTATGTTTGAAGTTGTTCTGTGCAAGCGTGATGAGAAGGGTAATAAGACGGATAAGCAGATTTCCGTCAAGACTCACAAGGCTAGCGTTGTGGGGGCCTTTTACTTCCGCAATGTGGTCCTGCCTGAGCAGCAGAAGGGGAAGAAAGCGTAAAGGATTGGTTCAATCTTCACTCTTCACTAAAGGAATATAGCATGCGATTTCAGCCCGTTGTCGTCGATTTGTCTGATTTCAAGTATACGGACGAACCCATCTTCAATGATGAACCAAGTTCGTACGATGACGCGGGCTATCGCGTGCAACATACGGGATGTCGCTTTGAATGCAAAACAGAACGGAGAAAAGCTATTCCTGAACCGAGTTCGGAAGTGTTTGACGCCGCAGACTATGCGGCCTATGCTTCGGGTGTTCAATTCAATCAGTGACCTAACCCCTTACGCCGTATAGAGTTACGGCGAGGGCGGCGCATTAACGTAAACCTATACTACATAACGACTTAAAAATTCAAAAAAAACTACTTGACATAGTGCTATCCGATGGTAAAATCATGGCATAAGAACGAAACGGGGATGATAAAAGCCCGAGCCTGACGAAGGATAGTTCTTAGTTATCTAGGGCAACGCTGATGCGACAGGCGTTGTGACCGAAAAATTATAAGTCGCTTAGGGAAGTTGCACCGACTCTCCCTCGATTAAGCTAGTGCCGTTACGCCTTGGCCCGTAAGGGAAGGTGTAATGTGAACCCCCGTGGCCTTAAGCAAGCTACGGGGTTTCTTCGTTTTTAAAATTTATTTGACGTAAAGTATTATGTCGTATAGAGTTACGATTATGACCGGCCCGCGACGTAAACCCTTACGCTGCAACGACTTAGAAATTCCGAGAATTCCATTTGACAGGGTGGAAAGCTATGGTAGAATCAGGCATCTCAAACGGAGAACACAAATGAGACTGAGCGAGCAAGCTGCCGAGCGTCTGTGCCGTGAATCTGCGGACACGTTGAACTCGCTGTTCAATGAGATTCCTTTGCTGTTGGAGTATAGTCCGCGAGATGAAGCGGGCAAGCGAGTGGGCAAAACCCGCAGTCTGGCCTTGATTGACCGTAAGAGTGCCACTGAGTTGAAGAAACAACCGAACATGCGGCCAGATGGTTTAGTCGCAGGTTCGCAGGAAGCAATGGACAAGATGAGCGAGTATCTCGCCCGTCAAGGTTTGCTTGGCCCGTTGGATGAAGCTGGCCCAACTGAGGGGCTTGATTTGTTCTCTGGCCGACTGGAAACATTCGATGATTCGTCCTTCGATGACGATGATTTTGAATTGATGAAAGGCAACCTCGGGTTGTTTCGGGGTGTCTAATGAAAAAACCCTGGAAGTCTAATATCAACGCCGAAAAGGGCTACGATTCGCCGCTACAATTGGGGGATTTAGAGTCTATTAGAAGGGGCGATAAAAGACTCGAATGTGCAGAAAACTTTATTCCAGAGTATTTTGTACATAAAAATATCAAACAAGTAAAGATATTAACCCGACAACGCAAGCCGGAGTATCTGCCGAAGCGGGAAGATGGATTGATTCCAGGCTCTCCCGAAGCGTTGGAGCGTATGCGTTTCCTTGCGGTCCACAACGGGAATTGGCTGATGATGTGACCTATAACGGTTCGACAATTAACGATTATATCGACCGCCTGAAACAGCTCCAAGCGATTCTGGATAAGTGATGTAAACCCCTACACCGTATTAACTTACGGTTTGGGCTAGCCGGGCACTTAACCCTATACGACATAACGGCTTAGGGAATTGGGGTTGACAGACCTCGGGAATGGGGTATAATCAGGCAGAAGGGAACAAACCATGAAAGCATTAATCCTATCTCTCTGTTTACTTGCTCAAGCTCAACTCTGTCAACCATCATGCGGCGAGGAACGTCAGCTACCTCTCATCTATGAAGAAATGGATGCTATTGTAGTTGTCCAAACGATTGGATGTGACCACTCCCGCATTGTCTTTATGCGTGATAAGCAAGTCATCGCTACACGTCTTATGGTCGATGATATGCTTTGGAATGTGACGAACGATGGAGAGTTTCAACTTATCTGGCAAGATTATTGGACAGCCGAAAGAGTAATCAAAACTAGAAAGCTGGCCGTTTTAGTGATGGAGGAAGACCCTACTCAAGAGGGGCAAGATGGGTTGTGGTGGTGCATGTTCCGCAATATGAAGGATTTGAAACAGCCATGAAATGTAGCCGCACTGCCTGCCAAGTTGAATTGACTCCAAACACCGTAAAGTATCATATTGATACAGAACGCCCATACTGTCTTGAGTGTGCAGCCAAAATTAACAAAGCCTGCAATCAAGAGTTGGTTGTACCATTCAGCGTATATAAAGCCATTCCTTGTGATGTAAACGGAAATAGAATCCGATGAAAAAAGACAAATATAAGAGCGCTTATGTAGGTTTTTCGCTGACCAAAACGACCTGCGATAATGGTTGTGGCGTTCATGCTGATAAGCGCTTGAAGCGTAAGAATACGCGGGCCGCAAAACGTCGTGAGTGGGAGAAAGAACAGCTAAACTAAGACGGCGCGCCGCCACACATCACGCGTTATAGCAAGTGCAAGTGGCGTATAGGTTTACGTTTAGGATGGGCCGGCGACGTAACTTCATACGGTATAATGACTTAGGAAAATAAAATTTAGGGGCTTGCAATTGGCCAGTGGGATGGTAGAATCATCGCATAAGCCCGACCGCTAACAAGAAAGGAAAGAAATGGCGATTAATCGCACGCCGACAAAGGCGAAGGAACGGGCCGGAAAGTTCACTATTTTCGTGAAGATGCCCGGCGAAACTGTGTTGAAGGAACACGCAAAGACTGACGCAGAAGGAATCGTTCTGCTTGGAGTGTTGTCTGACTTGACTAAGGGCCGGGTCAAGGAAGTCGTGATTAAGAAAACGGCCAACTTCAAGTCCGTCTCGAATCGAGACAAGGTGCAAATTGTTGAAGAGTGAACGAAGCGAGTTTGTAGAGTATCCGCCCGAATTGGGTATCGGCACGTACTGCAAGCAGTTGAAGCTGCAAGGAGTGTCCTTCCGAATTCCCCACATTGTGGAAACTGGCGGGAAGTTCGGTATTGTGTTGCAGGGTGAAAAGAGCATTACTGCCGGCCATCGCATTATGTGCGAGTGCCTTGCCGGAAAGTACCTCAACCCTGTGAAGCGCCCGCGTGAGAGTTTGGCGAAGCATCTGCCCCGTACTTATGTCGTTTAGTTAGAAATCCTCAGTGTGGTTCCCCTAGCACGGGAATAATGGTAGTATTGCGATGCACCCTTTATTAAGGGCGAGTGGGTTGGATTCCTACACCAAAAACTAGACGTTTGAGGAAACGCTATGCCACACTTTCTAACTGCTTGTGACGTAAGAGTTTACGTTGCGGGCTGGCCGGCGACCTAAACCTATACGACATAATGACTTACAATTTAAAAATTTAGGGGCTTGCACTATAGCCCGCCTATGGTATACTTCGGGAGTGCCGCAGAGAAAAGAAACCACTTACCCCAGATTCTCTAACTTATCCTGGTCAGTGCAACGCACAAATACCTAGGAACCTGGAATCGTTAGGGTGTCAGTGTTTTCAGCTTCTCAAGTCAGACTCCCAATAATGGGTTGTGTGTGGGTGGCACAAGTCACGCAATTCGGCGTACCGTTCAAACCGGCAGCTATTGGGAGAATGAAGATGCAAGTTTACGATGCGAAGGTTCAGACTGTGATGGTTCCAAAGGGAACTAAGGTACTGCGAAACGGGCAGGTCAAGGAAGTTCGGATTCCGGCGAGAATCGGCCTAGTCTGTATGGTCGATGATGTGAAGGTGACGTACAATTTCAAGCATCATAAGTATGCTGTAACGCATAAAGATAAACCCGTTACCTTTCGGAATGGGCGACCCACCGGCGAGATGGAGAAGGGAAGTCGCTTTGGTGGAATGACACGGGCCGAGTTTGTTCGACAGCATGGCGAAGCATTTGTCAAGCTGGTCGATAACGCTTTTCATCCTCTCATTATGGGACTATCCTAATGCGGAAGTATTATGTTGTTTGCGGCAACTATCAAGATTGGGTTGTCGCTTCCACTCCGTTCGATGCCTGCCTTGCGGCCCTTGATAAGGCTCAAAACTGGCATCAGTTGGGCGAAATGTTCTATGTGGATGAACGCGGGTTTCGCTTTAATTTTGAATTTGTGCGGGATGGTGAAACCTTCGGTCCTGCACAATACTACATTCAGGCAATGAGCGTTTACGAAGCGAAGCGTTGCGAGTGACCTAAAGCCTTGTGCCGTATAGATTTACGGTGCGGGCTGCCCGGCGACGTAAACCCTTACGAACTAACCACTTATTAAAATCTAAATTTAAGGGCTTGCAAGGTAGCCCGCCTATGGTAGAATCAGTGCATCGAGAGGGAAACAAAAGAAAGGAAAGTCGAGATGAATCCTGACGACGTGGTTTGCTGCGATGGGTGCGATGAAGTCGTGAAGGCTCCAAAGATGTTTAACTCGCCAATCGTGCAAGAGATGCGAGTTAACAAGGGCCGTGCGAAAAACATCATGCGTGCGATTGGTAGTCTGCAACAGGAAGGATTGATTCACGGTTATCAGAGTGAAGATGCGGAGAAGTTTGCCGGCAAGCTCTTGCTGGAAAATGCCAGTAAGATTGGCAAGGCGATTGACGCCGAAATGCTCCGCCAGCAAGATAAGCCCATGCGGGCCAGTGACTTGCAGAAAATCGTTCGGTTGTGCGGAATCTGAGAAAATAACCCCTTGACAGGGTGCGGTTGTGTGGTAAAATGTGGAAGTCGGGCACGTTGCCCAGAGTAATTTTCTTGTTTTGGTTCTTTTTTGAAAGGTTGTGTACTATGGCAAAGCGTATTCGTGTGAGTGATGCTGCGTTCGCGAAGGCGATTTCGGCTGTGAAGTCTGCGATTGAAGATGGGGATAAGTCTGACCCTATGGAGCTGCTTGCTGCTGAGAGTGGTCTGACTGCTGATTCCGCTCGTCAGCGAGTCTACAAGCTGATTCGTCCCGTCGAAATGGTTGAGGAAACCAATGCTGACGGTGAGACTCGTCTGGTGAATAAGGGCGGTTGGGGCGTTCCCCGCGAGAAGGTCGAATTTCTGTTCGGCGCTTCTGAGGGTAAGGGCAATCGCAAGAATGCGGAGGATGTTCGCAACGTCTATCTGGCCAATCTGTAAACCTTAGTTGAGAAGTAACGCGGGGGGCAATGTGCCCCCCGTTTCTTTTCACTCTAAGGGATACAGAATGAGCCTTGCAAGCCTGTTGATTGCATTGGTCATTTTTGTTGTCCTGAAAGAAACCTTCTGGCGTAAACATGATTAGCGAAAATGGCTTAATGTGGCCAATGCTAGCTTATATGGAAATGAAGCTATTGCAGCGGCTATGGGATGAAGTGATTTGACCTAAACCCCGGTCCCGTATAGGTTTACGGGCCGGGCCACTATTTGCTGTAAACTTATACGGCATAACAACTTACGAACTTCTGAGTTTTGAGGCTTGCAATCCTGCGGGCCTATGGTACAATTCGGGAGTAACAAATTTCCCTACTTTCTAAAGAGGTGAACAGTGCTGATTTCGTACATCTATGACTTTGCTGGTTTCCAAAAGCGTCCGGTCGGTTGTGTCGTGGCCCACAAGACGAATCGGGGTAATATCGCGATTGGTTACAGTTTGTGTAATCCGAAGGATAAGTTCAACAAGCGTATTGCTCGCAATCTCGCGATGAAAGCCGGATTGCCGCTGATTCCTCAGCGAAACATTGAGGATTATTCTGGCAATATTGTCCCAATGTCAAAAGCTGTTGACCGGGCTATTGAGAAGATGCTAGACCGCATTCAAAAGTATTACCACAATAACAAGGCGACTGAAATCAAGCCGGCTGTTGGTAAGTGGTGTCTGTTTAATGCTTATGGTGCCGAATACGTTGGCCTGATTACTAAAATGCCTGAACATGATTGGCATTTGGTAACTGCCGATTTTGTTTGTTTGTATCCTAACCATGTGAATGATAGTTTCATGCAGGGAGCTTTCCATAAAAACGAAATCGTTGAAGTGTATTAACTCCCGGTGAGTGAAACCCCGTTGTAGCCTTCACGGTGCAGCGGGGTTTTTTCGTATCTACTTATGCCGTATAGCTTTACGCTTTGGGGTGCGGCGCAACATAAACTCATACGATATCTCTACTTACACTCACTACCTAAACTCATACTGCCTAATAGCTTACAGCATCATAAACAACTATTGATAACATAAGCAACTACAATATCGCACACCTGAACTCATATGGCGCGTCGCCGTCGAGTCAGTGCAAGTCACTTTGAGTAGTCTGCTTAATATTTAGAGCAAGTATACAAGTCTAATAAAAAACCATGAAAGGTCATATGGCGCCTCGCCAACAGCTTAGTGCAAGCTACTTTACTAACTAATTCGGGCCGAAACCACCCACAAGAGGGGATTGTAGTCTGGCCGGGCCGTGGTACAATGCGGGGGTGAGGCAGGGAAAAATAGTCATTGACTATGGGAGCTAGTATGGCTCTTAAGCAATTAGTGGAACAGATGAAAGGATAATAGTATGGGCCGCTTAGCACTGTTTTCTATTCACGAACTCTCCCGTATGAAAACTGCCTATCTGACATTGCTTTCTGAGGATTGGGATGATGATGTGGATACTCTTTTACAAGAAGTCTATGGTGAGTTTGCTCGGAGGGGACTATAATGGGCCGGTTTGCATCGTTTAGTGACTATGAACTCCAAGTTTTTATGGAAGCACTCTTAACTTATGAGGATGCAGGCTATTGGGATGAAATTTTGCTTGATTTAATGAATGAGCTAGCAGAAGAAAAGAAGAGGCGCGGCCTATAATATCTGGCGATATGGCGGAACGGCAGACGCTGGGGACTTAAAATCCCCTAAGGGATACCTTGTGAGGGTTCGAGTCCCTCTATCGCTACTCTTTACATTACTTTTTAGAAAGGTTGACCATGAAAGTTCGATTTCGCGTGACTAAGAAGGATATCAATGATGGCAAGCCGGGGTCATGTTCGTTATGTCCGATTGCTCTAAGTATGAAGAGGCGCGGCTTTGAGGTAGCTGTTGGAGTATCTATTTTGAATATTCCTAGTCCTTCTAAAGATGACTGCTATAGTATTTACACTAAGCCAAAAATGCAGTCTTTTATAAGTGAGTTTGATAACTTTATTGATGTCAAACCATTTCAATTTACCCTAGAAATCCCGGCAAAATTTGTACCTAAGGCTCTTAAGAAGCGGAAGTAATCCCCTATTAGGGTGGGTTTATTAGACGAATTTACCCCTATCTGAGGTCGTTTTTTCTGTAACTCGCGTTCTAATGAGCGTATAGGAAACGGGACATTTAGGTGGGCGTACCCCTCGAAAGATTGGAAAGCGGAAATTCTTTTCGGAATTATGGCCGGCGGGGCTTGGTAAATGGCTGAGTTTAAGGTATTATGAAATGCTGGTTTTTGGGATTTCAATAGGCCGGGCGTTCCATAGAACTTTCAAAACGCGGCCAATTTTATTAAGCCAGTTCTCATACAATAGAGATTCCCTCCTGCCTAACTAAATGTAGAAACGAAGAAATCATACGTCTATAGATACTATTAATTCGGTCCCCAAAATAGAGGAAAAATTATGCCCTTTCAGTTTGTGCAAAAAAACTTAGAAACCGTGCCTCTTTCAGAGATTAAGCTACTGCATTCATTTACTTATGGCATACAAGCAGATACTTACGTTAAGCTAGATAATGATACGCTTGTTCCAGGCCGCGCTGTTTGTATGCGTGAAGATGGTAGTCTTTGTATGTTTTATATAGATACTCTTGTAGAGGCCGGCCCTAAAGTTATCTCTGTTGTTTTTCCGGAGTAATCATGCGAAATCTTGGCGAAGTAATTGATAGTATGCTAGCTGTAATTCCGGCTAATGAAGTAGATTTGATTGCCGACCTGAACAAGGCTAAAGATTCCTTTATGTATACCTCGCCTGAAACGATTGGTACTCGTTGGGAAGAAGCGGCCTATGCTCTAGGTTATCGGTTTGCTCATTATGAGTATGCTCAAGGTACATGGGAGGATGCAGTCATTAGAATCTGGATGGGAAACTGAATTCACTTATTGCCACTTTTGGAGTGTAAGTGCCATTAGGAGGGGGTTACATCAAATATTGTAGGAAAAGTGAATACACTTACTCGAAATACCACCTAAATAGGGGGCTATTAAAAAGCACTAAAAACACATAAACGGATATAAATATGAGTCAAAAGTGCAAAAAAAGCCTAGAAAATAGGGGTTTTTGAGAGGGTAGTTTGCGGGATTAATTTTGCGCCTGGAGAGTTTACGTGTGCGATTAATACCTAATAATACCTAATAATACAGGTTTTCTTATAGCCTATATGGCTAATAGGGTGAATGTTAGTAGTAATATAGATAAGTGATATAGGTTTGATATCAATAATAAATCAGTCTTTTTGTGAGGGAAATATGCTTGTATTTATCGCAGAAGTAGTCGGCCTTTTTGGCTGTGCTTTCCTTGGATTGTATATTTGGGACAGAATTCTAGAGTATATGTTTCCCGAATAAGACTGTAATTAGTCAGGAAATTGAAGAGAATGGGTCGGCCGATTTAAAGGAAATTAAAATGAAGATGTGGGCTTTAAGATGGCTTAATTGGTTGGGCCTTCGTCAAGATAAAATGGTTTGTATGCATCAAGAGGATGCTTGGTGCTGGCCTAGTCATCTAGGTCAAATAACTGAGGGTAATTGTACTCAGTGTGGCTCTTTAATTTATTACGAAATACAGAATAAACCGTTTACTAAAGTTTGTAATAGATGTATTTATCCTTTTTAATAGGAAAATAAATGAATCCTTGACTCATCTTTCACTGGAAAACGAAAGAATTTCATCATTACTGTGATATTTTTGAATATACAAAAAACTACGAAAAGTATGGCCCGCCTTCACATATTACGACTGGCGTTAGCTCTAAAGAAGAAAATATCAGTATGTATAAACTTTTTGTGAAAGGAAAGTAGAATGTTTCCACATATTACATTTCATTGGGTGGATAAAGATGACCAGAATCTTTGTTACTGTGATACAAACTCTCTTATTGAATATGAAGAGAAGTATGGTCCGCCCCAATATGTTTTAATGTCTACTAAATTAGGACAATTACCTTATCATTTTAAGTATATTCCTAGGTCTACTAATGTTAGTTAATCTTGACAGAATTGCTAATGGGCAGACTTTCTTGCTGGGAGGCGTCCTTTGTAAGAAACTTAGTGACTTAATTTGCCAAGAGGTTGAGAGTGGCCGGCTTTTGTATGATGCCCGGCTTTATTACAAGACCAGCGAACCCGTTATGGTAGAATGGCCGGTTGTGGAGCAGATGAAATGAAGTATAATATATATGATTGGATGGGTGGAAAGCCTTTTGTTGACGGAGTTTATGAAACACCAGAAGGATTCTTTATTGATATCCCAGATAAACAGTTTGCTGCTAAAATTAGAGAGCTATGCTCTAAATATGATGTTATGATTAGACATCGTGAATATGGCGTTGTTATTGCTATTGATTCAAAGGGCCGGCGCTTTTCTCAGAGGTAATAATGTCACTATATATTGAAGTAAAATGCGATACTAACGACGCTGATTATGTCCAAGAACGACACGCAAGTGCAAAAATACATTGAAGGCATTAGATACACTACATCCTTTAGTACATCTAAAAGAGATTTATCTTAGTGCGTTTAGTCGACTGCTAGAATATAAGGATATCTAATCGCCTTTGGAGTAGTTATGAATGAAATCAGATGTTTTTATTTTGGAGCCGCGATGCAGGCATTTTGCGCTGGTATGCTAGGCCATTTCAATTTGATTACTCTTTGTCCTGGTCAACAGATTACAGCTAGTATATTGTGGATTTTACTAATTTATCTTACTTATTTAGGTAATAAAAATGATAGTGAATGTGACTCATGAACATATTAATTGTAGTATACCACGAAACTGTGAGTTTTGTGTTATTGCGACCGCTTTAAAGGAAGCTACTGGTATTACTTGGGAAGTAATGTCAGATAATTATGGTTATACAGCTTATAGTGCTGACCATAAACATCACATTAGTTTACCTACTAATGCTTGTGCGGTGATTACTACTTTTGATAAAGGTCTGGTAGTTGAACCATTTAGTTTTGAATTTGATTATAATCCAATGGTGTCTTAAACATGAGTATTAAATCTAGCTATATTACAGACCAGATTATTAAACAGTGGGAAATGTGGAATACTGGGCTATCTGATACGGAGCTATTGGATAGTTTGCTTGACCTTTCAACACACTTTCAATCCGAATATGAAAAACTGCTTAATCTAATCGAAATGGAAGAAGATAATGAGTAAATGGGTAACTTTAAAAGCAAAGAGTGAGGCAGCGACAAAGATACTCAATAAGTATGGGTCGCACTTTCAGATTATTTATGATGGCGAATATAGAGATTCAGAAGAAGGTACAGTTCAGTTGAGCAGTAAGGAAGATTTACTTAATCCAGATAAGTGTGCTTTTCCAAAATGTATTGGATTAGCATTAGACAGAATTAAAAATCTATGAGAACCACTAAAGCTGAAATGGCTTATCTACAAGGGGGTTGTGACTATTGGATAGGCCGGGCCTTTAAAGATTGTCCGTTTACTGGTTTTTACCAGTCAGAGTGGGAACAAGGTTGGATTGAAGCGCGTAAACAACATCAAGAGTTTTTTAAATCATTGGAGGAAAATCATGTTTGAACGAAGTCAAATTGGTCGTTGGGCCTTGGTGAATTACTTTCGTAGTTTGTTTGCGGTTTATGAGCCGCGAGTATATTATGATGTGCGTTCTATGTGCTATAGGTTGGGCTATACTGATATTCTTATTGTTTCTAGCGAAGATTTAGATATGTGGAATGAAATTTATCCTAACGATAATGGCCATTTGTTTATGGATATGATTAATTCTGTTGAGGAAATCTAATGGATATTAGGCAGAAGATAGAGAGAGATGAAAAGCAGCTTCTTAAATTACAGAAGCGGCTCCAAGTCTTAAAGGGCCGGCAAACCATTAAATGTAATGCCTGCGGCCATGAGAACGAACTCAATAGTTTGACATTAGAAGTAGAGTATTATTATGTCGAACCTTATGGGTGTAGTGGCGGCGATTACTGGACGGATGGAGATGCGCCGGCCTATAATATTACTTGTCCTATCTGCCTAACAAAGAAAAGATATACTGAGGATACTGGTTATCCACCAAAACCTGCTGGTATGAACTTATTTATTTGGGAAAACCAACAGTATTTTAAGGAAAAGGTAAAGGTCCATAAATGAAAATTACTAGATTTATAGAAGATTACCGCTGGAATAATGGCTATGCAGAATATGAAATAGAAGATATCATCATAGATGATGTTCGATTAGAACATTCTCCAAAGGTTTTAGCTACAGTAATTGGAAAACTTATTAGTACTTTATGGGATAAAGGAATGTTAAAAGATGATGAAGTAAAAAACATTCTTGGTATTAATTATGAATATCCACCTTATGCATTAAAAGGTAATAATGAGACAGTTTAAGCCAATTCAAGATGTATATGAGGAAGGTCGCGCTGCTGCTAATTTAGGTTTAATGCGTGGCGATAATCCATACGACTTTGATAGTTTGGATTTAAGAATCGTGTGGTTTAAAGGTTTTGATAATCAAAGCATTGTTGATAAGTTAAGTTCTATTGATTATATGATTTTAGGAGGAGAATAGTGATTCGCCTACAAAACAATAAATGGTCCTTTTTTAAAGGCGTGATTAATCCAGAAAATGGCAATGCCTTTGTTTACGAACATCATGACCAGTTTATTCGTTATGATTGGATTCATGGTTCTCGTATTTTCAATACTATTCAAGAAGCTATGTCTGGTAAGCATAATAGCGAAGTAATCACAACTCTTTTTGAAGGTCAATAAGTGAACACCTGTACTAAGCCGGCGCGGCCCACCTATGATATCTCACATAGTCAGCTAAGTGAGTTAATCAATAAAAACTGGTTTAAATGCCAAAAGGGTGCATTCGCTCGTTTTTATATATTGAGCGATACTATTGGTTTTAAGTTGTTTAAGAATGCTCAGATTGCACGTAAGAATCTTGATAGACAGTTACGCGGTTTAGAGTTAAATATTGCGCCAGACTGTTTAGCTAAGTTGTTAGATATTGAAGGTCATTGGGGATTTTTCTGTGAGCGTTGTAAAACTCATCCACTAAATACTCTTGATTGGGCTAGAGATTTAGAACCGATAATTGAAACATATTGGCCTGAGTTAGAAGAGGATGTTGGACATAGTTGGAATTGGGGGTATAGAATCTCCGATAATAGGCCGGTCGTTTATGATTTCTCTGCTTTAAATGATAATGATTATAATGATTGTTGGGGCGACTAGCAAAACCCCCCACCCGTGGGGGTTGCAACCGGCAAATTTCATGGTAAAATCAGGGCATGAAAGGAAAATCGGAGAAATAAAATGAATGCTATAATTAAACTTAGCACATTAGATGTTACGAATGCTATTAGAGATTATATTAGAGCAGATAACTTTCCAGGACACAACGTATATATTAAAGCAATTTACTTTGGTAACGATGGAAGCGCATCTGTAGAAGTTGAAGCTAATAAGTATTACTCATCTAACAAACCCGATTTTGGAGTGAGTGACCGATGACAAGAACTCATTATGAGAATATTGCTAAAATTATTCAAGATTTAACTTTAGACGAAGCCTATATTGAAAAGGCTTCATTAGTTAAATGTCTTTCAGAGTATTTTAAACGCGACAATGTTCGTTTTGACGCTGAAAAGTTTTATGATGCCTCTTTTGGAAAGGCGTCCACAGTAAAGTAGTTATGGAAGTAACTAAAGAGTTTCTAGAACAAGAATATAAAAATAAATCTATTACAAAAATAGCTTTAGAAATTGGTCTTGACAGAAAAGAACTGTCTAAAATTGCCAAAAGTTTTGGAATAGACGTTTCTTGTAAACGTAGACCTAAAATAAATAAAGATGTTTTAGAAAATCTTTTAAATAAAGGATTTGGTGAAGATAGAATTTGTAAAGAATTAAACGTTACATATTCTGAATATAGAAGATGTATTAAAGCATATAACTTAAAAAGTAGTCACGAAAAGTTTGATAATAGCAAATTCCTCAAAGAGGTTACTCTCTGTATAGAGTGTAATAAAAGACCTACTCATGTAAAATTTTGTAGATTTTGCTGTGATATAGCAAAAAAGAATGCACGAAAACTATACTTTGTAGAAAAACTTGGAGGGAAATGTTCTGAATGTGGATATAAAGACTGTATTACTGCATTAGATTTTCATCATTATGATGATAATAAAGAAACTGGTGTAGCTGCTTTGTTTTCATATAAAGATATGAAAATGATTTGGAAAGAAGTACAAAAATGTAAATTGTTATGTTCAAACTGTCATCGTAAATTTCATAAAAAACAAAGAAGCGATAAATTTACTACTTTAGTACAGGAGTATTATGAGTCATTTAGTACAATCGATGTTTAGTGTTTCTACTGTCCCCTGGCATGGACTCGGGGAAGTAATTCAGGAAGCTCCAACTTTGACTGATGGTATTAAGTTGGCAGGAATGGATTGGGAAGTTGGTTTGGAAGATTTGATTATTCAATCTGATAACCGTAAGGTTCCTAATCGTGCTGTTGTTCGCCAGGATAACAAGGAAATTCTTGGTGTAGTTGGCCCTCGTTACGTGCCTTTGCAGAATATTGAGACTTTCAACTGGTTTCAGCCTTATCTTGATTCCGGCGAAGTAGAATTGCATACTGCCGGCGTTTTGGATGAAGGTCGAAAGGTTTGGGTTCTTGCTAAGGTAAAGCGTGATAATGAGGAAATTGTTAAGGGAGATGAAGTAGCTAAGTTTATTCTACTATCTAACTCCCACGATGGCACAACTGCCATTAGAAGTGGCTTTACTCCTATTCGTGTTGTTTGTGCTAATACGTTAGCTTTAGCTCATCACGATAAGGCTAGTAAGCTATTGCGTGTGCGACACACTCAGTCTAGCAAGATTAATCTTGAGAATATTCGAGCTACGATTGATTTGGCGAATGAAGAGTTTAAGGCTACTGCTGAACAGTACCGTAAGCTCGCTGCAAAGGGAATTAATCAGAAGGATGTTGGTCGGTTTGTTCGTAAAATGCTTGATATCAAGGAAGATGTCTCATTGACTACGGTTTCTACTAAGACGAAGAATATCATTGAGGATATTGTTTCGCGGTTGGAAACTGGTTATGGTGCTAGCCTTCCTGGTGTGAAGGGTACTGCGTGGGGTTTGTATAATGCCTACACTGAGTATCTGAACTACAGTAAGGGTCGTAATAATAGCAACCGTATGGATGCGTTGTGGTTTGGAACTGGCTTTAACGACAATAAGGCCGCTTTGGATGCGGTTTGTGAGTTAGTGTAAGTCGGGGTCGTAATCCGATTTACAGGGACATATATAGTGTAAAGGTAGCACGCCCTCAATGTGAGTTCGATTCTCACTATTACTTGACGAAGTAATATAGGTTAATGGGTAGACGGGGGAAGGGTTGGTTCGATTCCAACTATATGTTTTCTTTTTTATTAACTGGAGAATATCATGGACTTTTCTATTTTGACTGGTAAGGTTTTAACTAAGATTGACGAACAGGGAGAGGCTATCTATTTCCATTGTGCAGATGGACAAGTATATTCTAGTGTTCATATGCAGGACTGTTGTGAGAGTGTTCATGTCTACGAAATTAGAGGGGATATTCAGGCAGTTTTAGAGTCTCCCGTTTTGTTTGCTTGTGAAGATTGGCCTGGTACTGTCATACTTGGTATTAAGTATGACCCATGTGATAGTTATACGTGGACGCGGCAGCGTATCGAAACTAAGCGTGGTTATGTAGAGTTTATTTGGCTTGGTGAGTCTAACGGATATTATGGTGAAACCCCGTATTTTGGATATTCCCAGTGAACAAAGTAACCCCGGCCATGTTTATGAACTATATTAATGGTTTATATTCAGGCTTTCCTCATTGTTGTGTGGTTTGGTATGTGTATACAGCTAATGTATTAGGCTGGAAAACGCCAGCTAAAACTACAAAAGATATATTTGGTGAATATTACGATTATGAAAACTGGACCCACGGTATCATTGAGTATGTTCAATGTCCAAAATGTATCAAAAACAGAAATCATATCAAAGAATCTGAGATGAAGCTCGGCTTCTATCTTAGAAAGCCAAACAATAAGATTGTGCTTCAAAGGTGGATTGAGGCAACTGATACTTACGAACAGTTTAATTTTGTAACGAAAGAATGGGAATTTTATGGAACTTACGCTCAAGTTTGGGAAAAAGAACAGCAAGCTCGAAAAGCTGGAAGCTAAGACTGGTAAGAAAGTCTATAGTTTCTCTACGCTCAGCGGCTGGGATTGTCCTTTTGCTAAGGAATGTCAGTCGTTTGCTGTGGAAACTCCTAATGGAATGAAGATTAAGGATGGTAAATACACTAAGTTTCGTTGCTTTAGTGCTAGCCAGGAAGTTCTTTGGGAGAATGTCTATAAGTCTCGTAAGAATAACAGTCAGCTAATTAAGTTGGCCAATACGGATTTTGATTTGGCAGTGAAGACTGTTATTGAACAGTTTCCTAAGAAATGTCAGATTCTACGTATAAATGTGGCGGGTGATATGAAAACTCAAACATATTTCGATATGTGGCTTGAAGTTATTAGAAACCTTCCAACTGTCCAATTTTATGCTTATACGAAAGCTTTACCTTATTGGGTAGCACGTCTTGGAGAAATTCCAGATAATTTTAATTTAACCGCTAGTTTTGGTGGTCGTTGTGATAATTTAATTGAAAAATATAATCTACGTTATGCTAAAGTTGTCTTTTCTAAAAAAGAAGCTAAAGATTTAGGTTTAGTAATTGACCATGATGATTCTCACGCTGCTCTAAATCGGTATAAAAATCAAAATTTTGCGTTGCTTTTACATAATTCGCAACCAAAAGGGTCTTTAGCTGCTAAAGCTTTGAGTGAAATTCGCAGACTTTATAACACCAAGAAATAAATTCTTCTTGTGATAAAGTATTTTTCATATAGTTTATTACTCTATGAGTCCAATGAATATTGTTTATAGTATATCCTAATTTATTATCAATTCTATCTATTGAGCCTGTTGAGTAATTAATTGTTACTCCTGTTAATTTACATTTAAAATTCTGTAATTCAATTAAGTTAATAATATCTTTAACTGTAATATCAAACTGAATATTTCTTTTTTTCGCTCCAGATTTTAGTTTTCGGAAATAACTTTTTGGACTTTGAATGAAATTAGTACAATTTTCTGGGATTTGTTGGAAAGTATATTTTAAGCATCCACATGATTTTACATAACCAGAACTTAAATCTTCTGTAATAGCCTCATATAAATTACCACAATCGCATTTTAGTTCCCAAACAACACATTCTCGTTTGCTTGTTTGTCCTTTACTTCTATGTCCTTTAAATTTTAATACTGTGCCAAACCCAAATTTACATCCAATTAATGAATTTCGTCTTAAACATCCACAACTATTTGTGGTTTTACTGTAAAGTTGTAAACCTGATACTTCATATTTATTACCACAATCACATAATAATGACCAAACTGGATATGTACGGGGATTTTTAATTCCGATTGTTCTAAATCCGTTTTGTTCAATCACAACTCCACGACCAAATCTTTGACCTGTTAAATCTTTATATCTCATATTATTCTCCTAGTACACTATACACCAAACCGTGTAGAAATAAGGCACTTCAACTTTTAAAGAAAGAAAAGTAATGATTGATGCATCCTATATTAAGCCAGTTTTTACGTTGAATAATGGTAATTTGATGCAGTATATGGTTGATACTGTTAATCGAGTTAAGCCTGATTTTTTGGTTTGTCGTGGTATAAGTGGTTTGGCTATGACAGCCCCGTTGAGTTATGTGAGTAAGGTTCCTTATTGTATTGTCAGAAAGTCTGATGATTCACATTCGATGTATCCAGTAGAAGGTTATTATCCAGATACTGATAAAGCATCATATTTGATTATTGATGATTTTATTGCATCTGGAGCAACTATTAGAACTGTTATTGATATCCTGAAAGATAGGCCGGGATACAGATATTCTGAATGTGTCGGTGTTTTGCTCTATAAACCAGAAAGTAACTGGGGTAGACCAGACGATATCTATAATGTTCCTATTTATTATCCAGATGGTATTGAAAACGACCATTATGGTGATTATCTTAAAATCAAACAATATCTGAAAAACGACGGTTTTTCTATTAAGGATTATAGTCACTGGCAACAAAAAGTTTGGGCATTTTGGCAAGCAAAGGAGAATTGTAATGAAACTAATCATTGAACGAGATAACTACGGTGATTTTTACATTTATCGTGAAACTGAAAAGCATTTTAAGCGTGTCGAAAAGCAACGCGCAAATCTGCAACAGTGCGAAACCTCTATTATTGACCATGAATGTTTCAACGCCAATATGCCTGAAAATTCATACATGGTCTTTCAACTAGACAATAAGCAACACCGAAAGGGCCGATAATGGAAGATTCTATTGAGAATGCTGCTAAATATCTAGATGGATATATGCCAAACTGGTATAAGAAGATTAATCTAGATAAACTGGATATGT
>ERZ761584.187-NODE-187-length-23692-cov-4.657952_pt1 | contig 23692 bp, 26 predicted proteins | sample MGYA00512168_ERZ761584 | MGnify/ENA primary metagenome ERZ761584 (study PRJEB28899, sample SAMN03785564) | bioreactor sludge metagenome | biome: EBPR Sludge; feature: EBPR Bioreactor; material: 0.22µm filtered reactor supernatant | place: Saint Lucia: Queensland...
CCGTTCCTTTGTTTTTCCGCACTACTTTCTTAATGTGCTTCAACTGCTTTGCGCTGGTGGTGTATCGCTTGCCGTTATGAATGAATGTCTTCATGTTCATGGAATTGATGTTCCAATATCCGTCCACGTAACTACTCCGATATTACTGATTGTTCCCCGCCAATAGTGACCATTTGGCGATTTTAGTACTAACCCCACAGTGTCGCTTTGAATCCCCAATACAAAATCGCCTCCCTTCGTGAATCTTGCTTTTTCGGTTAGCGATTGAGGGGTAGTTCCAGATGCTCCTGCATCGGGTGTCTTGATAGAAATATATCCTCCTGTGGAGGAGTTACCTGTCGGTTTAGAACCACTAATGCTAAATGAACCACCAGCTACATTTGTTCCCGTACCTCCGCTTGACTGTAAATTAACATCAAGAGTAGTATTGCCATTAATGCCACCGAAATACACTTCTCTTATTGCATAAGAATCTGCATTGCCAAAAACTAATTGATAATTGGCGTTTGTGTATCCACCAATAGCAATACAAGCTGTATCAGTTAATTCTGTTATTCCATTAATTGCAATAGAATATAGTGAATTAGCTGCACTACCTGTGCCTATTGCCGTACCACCTTGAGATGCTTGCGCTTGTCCAATAGCCACGCTATTATCCTGTGCTAAAGCACCGAAACCAATTCCAACTGCTCCAGATAATGCCAATGAAGAACTACCAATAGCAACTGAATTATCACCACCTATTGCATTTATCCCTATTGCAATGGGATATTGAGTAACAACATCTGTATTATAAGTGTTAGCATAATTGCCAAGTAAAATGCAACCTTCACAATTAGCTAACGAATCCCCTGTTTGCATCCCGATTGCCAATATATTAGTACTTGCACCGAGTAACGGCAAATCAGACCCCGCATACATATTGTTATTCGCATCGGTGGTAAATCCTAGCTGCATCCCTGCATCCGTGCCCAGCACCCCTGCTGCGTTGGCGGTTACATAGCGTGTGCCTGCGCCCGCCATGCCATAGACCTGCATCGTGCCGTTATTGCCGAAGCGGTATAGTGTGTCGCCACCGAAGGCGATGGTGTCGCCCTCAAAGATGGTGAGCGCGTTGCCTGTATTACTTTTCCCCTGAATCTTTACGCCTCCGGGGTCGCTTATGTTCATTATCACATCGTAATCCGTGCCGTCCGTATTAGCCCGCATGAACGCATCACCAGGCGTAACGCCCATCACGTTTGAGGTATCACCGGAAGTGAACTCGTACAGAATCTGCGTAAACCCTGCGAAGGTGTCAATCACCATGTGAACGGTTCTGCCGCCCACGGTCTTTTCTGCGAAGAAACTTCCCGCTACGTGCAGATTGAAGTCGGGCGACACTGTGCCGATGCCTACGTTGCCATCGAATAAGCTCTGGTCGCCATTAAACCAACAGGAATCATTTACCACAAGCCTCCCTGTGATAACCTGCCCGTTTGCATTATACAAGTTCTTATTCGATGGGCTTTGTGTTGCGGTGTTCGGAAGCGTTGTGCGCTGTGCGAATACCGATGACCACGCAAAAAGAAAGTAGATGGTGATGAACTTATTCATATTGTATAGATTACTAAATACTGTGTTGATGCGCCAAGCCCTGTAAACGCTCCTGTACCGGAATTGAATGAATACAGGTTTGTGCCGAGTAGTGTTCCAGCCCCGTCCGCATCAAACTCCCATACATAAACAGTTTTCCCTACTGTTGCCGCAACGGTAGCAGCACCGCTTCCATTTGTAGTAAACGTGGCAAGCGTAGCATTAGCCCAAATATCGGCTACGGTGGATTGCTTGGTCACACCCCCTTGCACAACGGCAACTAATTCAGAGCCCCCGAGCGCGGTTGCTGATGGTAAATCACTTATTTTAGGCATAGGTTTAACATTCTAAACAAGTTATATCAAATTGAATTTCCAAATTATAGGTAATAGAAAAATAAATCTGTTCCACTCCTATCCGGTAAGGTACGTTAGCATATTCTGTCGCCCATACATTACGCGGATTCATATCAGAACCAACTATTTGCACATTGACGAAGTTCATCCCATCCAAAGAAAAGTCCTCCGCTGAAAATTGTGTAGGAAAGTACCTGATAACTTGTGCTTCTGCCTGGTCCGGTGTCGCGTTAACTTGCTGATAATTCGCATATACTACCATTACCATTTGAGCCGTCTGGACAAACCTATCGTTATAGGTTGTGCTTTTCCGGTAAGCATTTCTCAAAAGTCTATGGTAAATAATAATAGGTTTGCTGTCATCAATCCCGATATATTCTGCGTTGCCTCCGCTATAAATTGCCGGGAATATCTGGTCGCCTTCATCGCTTTTTCTGACTACCTGATAAGCAATGCCATCTATAAGCCCGTTTTTTAACGCACTACGCTTTATTCCATCATTGAGCTTGCACACTATGTTACTCAGATAAGGCATCTACATAGGTTTTTGCTGCGACTGATTTAATTAGTTCTAATTCATCTTTTGTCGGTAACCAGATTTGTTTTTTGTACTTGATAGGGAAATATTGCGCCCGCTTCGCCATTTCGGTATTATTCCACCCAAGCCCGTAACCTTTTGAAGTGGCGATAATTGTCATCTGATTGTTTAACTGACCGGATAAGGAAAGATTTACCTTCCCGATATTTCTCCCCACGGTTGTTTTAAACTCGTCATAGCCGCCTTGAAAATATCCAGACCTTCTTGGTTTGCCATTCTTCAGCTTAGGCGAATCGCTATTCTTTCCGCGTGGAACAAATTTACGCGGAGATTCCGAAAGACTTACATACATTGGCTTGCGCGAGTAAACCCCTATATCCCCATCGCTCGCCTCTCCTCTTTCAAATACTCTGGTTTTTATTTCGGCTAATGCAGTAGTCGCAGCTATCCGAACAGCCGCATCTATCGCCTGTGGATTGATTAGCTTGTTTTTCAACGCATCTAACCCTTTTGTATTTAGCTTAATACTGATAGCCATTGTAAAATACAGGTCTTGCTAATGTTGTCGCCTCTTGGTAGTGAACTAACCCGTCACACTCTAAGCAACAGTCATTCGGATTTAACAGGATGCCGTCTGTTACTTGGTCTAACTGTTGCAAATAAGCGTTCGTGAAATCGGGTAACATTTGATTCTTAGCCGTTTCTAAATCTACCGTTGTGAATTGGTTTATTCGTGGCGTGTAGATTCTTTCCCGCATGATTTCAGCCGCCAAAAGATTGAACAAAGCGTATTTGAATAAATGCTTGTTATTGCAGATTATTGACTCAAAAGAACAATGCACCGCGAATGTTCCAGCAAGCCCGAAAGTATTTGTTCCTGTTGTTAATGTCTCTGTGTTGTGGTCGTAAATCGCCCCCTGCAATCTTGCCCCGCATCCAGTGTCATCGCAGCATCCGCAATCTTCCGGTATTAATAATTCAACCGAATCTACTAATGTCGCATCATACCCGATGAAAACATGATAAGAGGTATAATGTTTATTTGTTGCTACGGTATTCCATCCAGCCTCTACATCAAACGTAAATGAATCTATCGTCCTGAATGTGTCTTGGTCAATTACGACAAACTGCAAATTATTTACAGCCGTTTGCGAATAGAATCGTAATTCCTGTACGTGAATCGTTTGCAGACCTGACTTGCCATAGTTCGTATCTCCGATTATTGCAAGCTCAATGTCTATGCCTCTGTATTCGGCACTTGCAGGAGTGTCATTTGCCGCATCTATCGTTTCACGGATTTTAACAGAAAAAGGAAGTCTTTTAAGGAAATACTTTTTAGAGAAATAAGAAATTACATCAGATGAAATCCGGTTAATAGCTCTGCGTTGTACTGCCTGCCAAATAGCCTGAATGGTCTGCTTATCTGTATCGCCTATTTTATCAATAGAAAGCAATGAGATGCCCGGCTGGTCTGTGATATTCAGCCCGCTTTCAGGGTCATCATTGCCACAAACAGGCAACCCTATGTAATCGTACAAACATTCGGCTATCATTCGATTTCAAGATATTGTCCATCTTCTGTTTCAATACATTCACCGTCCTCCGTTAATAGCCCAGAAGGACAAGGGCTTACGTGTTTGGGATGAAGCAAGCATCAAAGATTCCAGTCGGGACATCATATGGACAAGCGAAGTCTTGATAACGCCATTTCCATAATACGTTCCATTCTACAACACTCCCCAGGTCATCGGCAACAATCATCTTTGGTATAACCGTAACAGGAACCTGCGTAATGTAAATCCTTGAACTTGTCCTAAACACCCCGTGATAGTTCCTTGTCCTCTTTATCTCATTATAGAAATCACAGTTATTGATAAAGTTCGGGTCAAAATACCTCATAGACTGGTCGTATGAAATCAACTCATCAAGCTGGTCACCATATCCCTGACCTACTATTTCACTCGGCTCAATAAATTCCCCGTGTGTCTTAGGGATTACGATAATCTTCAAATCATCGTTCTGCCCTGCCGCCCACAAAGTGGCATTATCAGGGTCTGCAAGAATTGTATCAACATAATCAGAACGGATATAAGCTGCCGAGCGTATACGCCCATATTCCTTGTCAGTACATGGGTCGCAGTCGTGTGCTACAACTATTTCCTCACATGATGGATAGTAACCTGCCATTGTTTTACTTTTTTATTCAATCAATAAATAATCACCATCTTCCGTTTGCAAACATTCACTATCCTCTGTCATCAATGCGCCCGGAGGACACGGGCTTACGCTTCCGGGCAGGGCGCACAGCTATTGGTGATGTTATAGCTAAATGCTCCATTCATTCCACTCAATCTGTCAGTTGGCTGGAAGCTGTCTGTCGGATACTGCCACAAGCCAAAGTTTTTAGAAATAATCACTTTCCATCCACGTCCTGCAGTGTAAGTTCCGTTTCCGTAACCTGTTGCAATTCCTGCTGTCGGGCAATCAACTTCCTGTACTTGGATATTGAAGCTCATCAACGGAGCGGGTACATTTGCGCCTGCGCTTCTTGGTGTTCCAATCGGGAACATGCCTGTTGCGAAATATGAAGTTCCGAAGCGTCCTGTTTTCCAACCTATCCACTTGTCAATATCAACAAAGCCTACGTTTCCTTTTGCAAATGCAGCCACATCATTCGCGCCCCAAGCTCCGATAGAGTTGATGTCATAGTACCAACGGAAACCGCCAAGACCACCTACGTTGAATCCCGCCTGATTGAATCCTAATGCGTTCCCTTGACGGGCAATCATATAGTTATTCATCAGACCGTTACCAACTAACAAAAGGTCATCTGCAATTTCGTTCTGTTGCGCGTCTGCCAACAATCTTACTAAGCCTTCTTCGAGGTTCAGCGTTGTGCCCGATTGATTGATGTTGATTGTCTGCGTAGAGTTGTTTCCATAAGCAGGATTAACTCCGAATACAACAGAGTTGAGCAGGTTCGCGTCAATGCTTGAAATGATTCCATTTAAAGCGTGCAAAATCTGCGTTTCCATTTCACGCACCGCACCGATTGCAGGACGTCCGATGTTAATAGACTGAGCCGCGTCCGCTTCATATCTTTCGAGGAAGTTCCAATCAAGATAGAAGGGAACCTGTTTGTAAAAAGGTGCATTAATGTCGCTTTCCTTGTATTGGAAAACGAAATCAGTCGTGCAGTCGTCTTGGTCGCCAACCTGTGAAGAAAGAATACGCGGAAGGTATTTCACCTTCACATCTCTCACCTGCCCGTTGACGGTGTTCAATTTCATTCCGCCTGTTGCGAGGCTTGTGCCATCGCCAAGCGTTATCATGCTGACCGCCAAATCGGGGTTATTTTCCAAAAGCAAGCCAAGAAATCCGGCTGCCGTAATTTTTGTGCCGCCATAGTTTGGGTCTGCCAAACGCTGCATACTACCAAGTAGGGCAGGTATAAAACCTAATGCCATTGTATTAAAAGTTTAAGAGGTAAAGAAATTAGTGTCCGTTCTGAAACTGCGCCATCTGCTCCGCGTAATGCGCTTGAAGCACAGGGTCAATTTCTACGGTCTTACTTGAGTGTTGCTGCTGCTGATGCTGCTGCCGTTGTTGTGTTTGGGTGTTGCCCACATGTAAGAGCTTATTCGTTGACAGAACTTTGTCTGCAAACGCATTAAAAGTTACTTCTTTGTGATTTTCGGTATAAGGTAATCCGGTGTCATCCGTGCGGAAAAGTTTTAAAGCGTTTCCATCGCGGGTTACTTTTGCCTTTGCTTCGTTTAGTCCTTTCTCAATCAGGAATCTCGCTGTTGCTACGTTCGCTTCTTTTGGGATGTCCTTGTTTGCATAATTCATCGAAGAAAGGTAAGCGTCAATAGCATAGTTAAGAACTTCGTTTGCGCTTGCCTCTTTTACCTGCTCGATTTCTTTCTTATAGCGGTCAGCCGTTGCGATAGCCTCGGTATTCAGGCGGTCAATCTCTTTCTGTAATGCCTCTTTGTCGCCTTTTGCCGTGCCTATTTTCGCTTTTTCTAAAGCCTGTATTTCTTTTGCAAGGACGGCAACTTTTTCAAACGTATTTTTTTCGCCTGTGATTTTAGTCTTTGCAACATCATCAAATCCTAAATCTGCGAGTAAGTCAAAAATTCGTTTATCAACTCCCGCAAGGGTATTTTGTTTTAAGTGAGAAACAACAGTGGGGTTAAGTTTCGCCTCGCTCTCGTTCATCAGTTTTCCGATAAAGGCATTTGCGATAGAATCGGGTATCTCTATATTTTCATTTGCAGCAAGGAATGTTACCAAGTCCTTATCATCTGCGGTGATGCCTGACTTTTCAGAGAGTTGTTTGAATAGTTCTTTGCCTTTCATTAATCCAAAAGTAACACGTTGATAAATACATTTTGTTGGTGTGAATAAGATTTAGTAACGTTGCAACATTGATACACACGAAATGAATATCACTATCCGCAGCGTACCGAAGGATATTTTCAAGGAGATAAAAGACAGGCAGGTAAGACACATGAAGAAATGTTCTACATGTAAATACGGACTCGGTGCAGCCGCTATCGCGTATATTCGCGAATTACAACGTAACCAAAATATTTCAAGTGAGAAAAATTTCTCTCTGCCTAACCAATTTTAACCGCACGGAAGAAGTAACACAGTCGTTCAAACAGGTATTGAATGATGAAAGAATAGGAGAGGTTATTATTTCAGATGATGCCAGCAACCAAGAAACGCGAAAATATCTTGAATTACTTGCCTACCCTGCTAAAGTTATCTTCCATAATGAAAATGCAGGTATGGCGCGAAACAAGATGATGGCAATCAAAGCGGCAATAAATGAATACTGCATTCTGTTCGATTCCGATAATGTCATTGACAAAAAATACCTGGATGCGCTCTATAAAAGAAATTGGTTTCCCGATATTATCCTCATGCCTGATTATGCTAAACCACATTTCGACTACCGCGCACTGCGAGAAGAAAGGATAAATAAATACTCAGTAAAAAGGGTAGCAAAAAAACAAATGTTCGACTGCTTAATGAATACATGTAACTATTTCGTTCATCGTGATACTTATCTGAAAATATTTGAGCATAACCCCGCGATAAAGGGCTGCGATACAGCATGGTTTAATTACCTTTGGCTCAAAGCGGGCAACTCGTTTATCGTTGTGCCACAGATGGAGTATTATCACAAGGTACATGACGGTAGCGAATGGCTGAAAGATGCAGACTATAATATGAAAAGCGGTGAGGAAATAAAAAATTTGATGTTAGCCCTATGATTTCAGTACGGCTCTATGGCAGAATCGGAAACCAGATGTGGCAAATAGCCGCGTGTATCGCTGTGGCAATTCGGAATAAAACAGATTTCAATATACCGGATAGAACTCTAAATCCTAAACTATGGAAAACATATTTCACACATTTCCCACGAAGGATACCGATGGGAGGTCAGATATGGCGCGAACCTACACACGCCTATCATCCGATTCCAATAAAAAAGAATCTTATCCTTGACGGGTACTTCCAAAGTGACAAGTATTTTCTTGATGTAAAAGAAGAAGTATTCGCGCATTTCGGTATGAGGTGGACGCCAATCGAAGGTGTAGCGATTCACGTAAGGCGCGGGGATTACCTTACGTTGCAGGACAAGCACCCTGTAGTATCTTTAGATTATCTCAATAGCGCAATACGTTACTTTTGGGATTTGGGACAAAGAAAGTTTACTTTCTTCTCCGATGATATTGAGTGGTGCAAAGAACATTTCAAAGGCGATAACTATTATTTTTCAGAAGGTAAAACAGAAAAGCAGGACATTGAACTTATCTCCTGTCATCAGCACCAAGTATTAAGTGCAAGTAGTTTTTCGGCATGGGGGGCGATGTTAAACCGTAATCCTGATAAGATAGTGATTGCGCCCGCGAAATGGTTTGGTGATGGTAACGCGCACCTGCCTACCAGAGATATGTATTGCGAAGGATGGATGAAGATGAACCAAAATGGGGATTTTGTATGACCTGGGAATACAAATACATTTGTGTTGAAACATTTAGCTATATTATTGGCACTATTAATACTTTTTACACGTACTCATGGACAGCATAGCAGATATTGATATTTATTTGTCATTCATGGAACTGCCGCCAGTTGTCAAAATTCTTGACATCGGGGCGCACAAGGGGCGGTTTACCGAGGCGGTAAGACAACGGATGGAGGGGCATTCGTTTATGTTCGAACCAACACCGGAAAGATTTGCGGAATTGCAGCAAAAGTTCACAAATGATTCCGTCTATAATTGGGCAGTCTCGGACAAAGAAGGAATCCAACAGTTTGTGCTTTACGGTGGTCAAAACGAAATAGAACAGCTAAACAGGTTCACAAACGCAAAACAAGTTCACCCAATAAACACGCTTATAGATGTGCGAGTTATTTCATTAGATTCAATCCATGAGCATTACTTAAATCATCTGACTTTTAACATTTGCAAGATTGACACAGAAGGGCAGGAATTAAATGTGTTCAAAGGCGCGGAGAAGATGCTGAAAAACAAAGACCTGAAAAACATCATTTTTGAAGTTGGCGGAACTTATACGGACTTAGGTTATACAGTAGGAGATGTAATTGCATATCTTAATTCATTCGGGTATAAAGTGTATGACTTCGATGGAGAGTGGAAAGAATTAACATCCGACTTCAACGACCATTCATTAAGAGATTTATTTGCAAAATGAGAATCATAGCAAGAGGGAGTTAAAACTACTCAGATATGCTTCTTGACTTCCATAACTTAATTCGTAAACATCGGATAAAAATAAAGGGGGTAGTTCATGCAGGCGCACATTATGGGGAAGAATATCAGGATTACGCAAGATATACCCGTAATATCGTTTTCATCGAGCCAGCCAAAGATGCAATACAAGCCCTGAAACAAAAATTTCCGTACATAAAACTTTACGAGTGTGCATTAGGCGCAGAAGAAGCAGAACTCAATCTGTACATTGAAAAGCACAATAAAGGGCAAAGTAATTCACTTTTAAAGCCCGTTAAACACCTTGAACAATACCCTGAAATCATATTTGAAGAAACAGAAACCGTCAAGGTAAATAAGTTGGATAATCTTGCCTTTGACCGCAATTTGTACAACTTCTTAGCAATGGATATTCAGGGGTATGAATTAGAGGCTTTAAAAGGCGCAACATGGACGCTCGGACATATTGACTATGTTTACTGCGAGGTGAACAGGGATGAAGTTTATGAAGGCTGCGCACGGGTTGAACAGTTAGACGCTTTCCTCAAGAAGTTCAACTTTGACCGCGTAGAAACATCGTGGGGCGGGGGAACTTGGGGAGATGCTTTGTACGTAAAAAAAAAACTCCCTACCGTAATTAACAACTTCAAGCCGCAACCGCGAATCATCTACCCAGAAGATAACAAGCCCGCATTTGAGGAATGGTATTCTGCAAATCGGAATGAAGTCGAAGGATGGGAGTATTTAGACGTAGGTTGGACGGCTTTTTATGTGAACAGAAACGAGCGCGGGCGCATTAATATAAACGACCTTCAACACTATCTTAACTCACTGGACAGGTCGAAAAGATACTATACCGTAGTTCAATATGATGACGGCATTTTAAACAACGTCAGTCATTTGAACTTGAGAGTTTACGCCATGTCCGGCAAGCGAATAGACTACCCTTTGCCGTTAATCTGTCAGTCGCACCAGTTTAAGTTTGACTTTGAAAGAAACATTTTAGCGAATTTTATAGGCAGCAACACGCATCCTATAAGAAAGGAAATCTTTAAACTCAAAGGACAAAATTTGTACATCTCTCAAAACAAACACACATTAGAAAGTTTCTGCCATATCCTTTCGACATCTGTTTTTACCTTGTGTCCGCGCGGGTACGGACAAACGTCTTTCAGGATATGCGAGGCGTTGCAGTATGGTAGTATTCCTGTTTATATTTCCGATAGTCTGATTTACCCGCATAACCTTGACTTTAACTATGGCATTGCAGCTACTTCTTTGGGTGGATTGTTAGATAAGATTTACAACATGAACGAATCTGAAATAAAATTGATGCAAGAGCGCGGAAGATATGTTTATGAGAATTACTTCACGTTTGAATCGAATAAAAACCTGATTGAAGATGACCTCAGAAAATCCGTTTAGCTTCTTCTCCGAAATCTACTGCATCAACCGCGAAGCCCGTACGGACAGATGGGTACGCTGTAAAGAACAATTCGATAGACTCGGATTGACCGTAACAAGATTCAACGCTATCGAAGGCGGAGAAAAAGGGTGCATGTTATCCCATGTCAACGTAATCCGTGACGCTTATCAAAAGAAACATAAGCGAATCTTGGTTTTAGAGGATGATATACAGTTCTTAGTGACGGATATGGATTATTACCGCGAACTTTTTTATTTTTTGGAATTTCAATATTGGCAACTCCTATATTTAGGCGGTAATTGTACGCAAAAACTTAAACGCAAAAATTCTTTCCTATTTTCATCGCGGGGTATCTTGTGCGCTCATGCTGTAGCTTACAACGAAAATATCCTTCCGGTAATCATTACAGATGCCAGAATGGGAAGGATAAAGGTCATTGACACGTATTTACTTGGAAGAATACAGACAAGGAATAGGAGCTATATCGCTAATAAATTTTGTATCACGCAACGCCCGGATTACTCCGATATTCAAAAGACGGATGTAAATTATACTGATATTAAAGAAAAGTTCGATAAGTTCACACGGAATCCCTGACCGCTTTCGGTACAACTAATTTACTAACAGGAGTTGGAATATGTTGACAATTCCAGCCACCAAGATTTACAAGGAAATTATCAGGTGTCGTTCCTTTTATCATCCCATAGGGCAATCCGGTCTTTTCGTCAATCTTTCCGTTAGCTGCCTTAAACTCCGGGAAATCGCCTTTTAACAATTTCGGTATCTCTGATTTATGAAAGTGTTTTTTCTTGTGCATCGCCACACAGAAGGGGCGCGAAGTATCAATAATTGCACCGTCATACGAATACCATTCTAAACCTAAGTCACTTGTTACTGCGGTGATATTTGACCTGGCATATTGATTGAGCGCGTCTGTCGTAATCTGCTTTACATATTTCACCAACTCGCCTTCACCCGTCTTGTTAGTAATCATAAAATCCCGCAACCCTTTTACGAGGTCAGAGTATTTTGCACCAGATGTGATGTTTGTTCGCAGGATTTCCCTTACGGGTTCTACGATACTCGCTTTCATCCCGTTGCCCTGAAGGCTCTCTATTGTCGCCTGTACGGATTCCTCACGAATAGCCTGTAATACTTTCGGGGGCGTGAAGTTCTTAACCGATTGCTGAAAGTAGTCTTTCTGTAATTGCGCCACCTCTGTAAATGACTTGATAAATTCATTTACATCTTTGTTGTAGGATGGATTGCGTAGGAGGAGCTCAAGTTTCTTCTTTATCTCCCCGATTAATCTGACATTCTTTGCCGTAGATTTTATCCTACTGTTTGATACTTCGAGTTTTTGAGTGAGTGTCAGTAACTCATCATAGAGCTGCCTTTGTGCCGTTGGTACTCCATTATTAATGCGATTAACAGCATCATCTATTTTCTTAATGATTTCATCCATTGAGCACCAAGTCTTCGCGTACAGGCGCCTCCGCTGGCATAGTTTGCTGTATCTGCGTTTTCTTTTCCTTCGTATATTGTGCAAGGATTTTGACTTGTTCACTTGGCTTCATTGTCATAAATCCTTCCTTTTCGTCAATAGCCCGTATTACGAATGGATAGATATTTGAAGAAAGGATATAGTCGTCAATACTGATTCCTTCGTTCTGTAACCGCAACATCTTGTCATCCTCCTTCAATCCGGCAAGGGGGTCTAACTGCATGACTACTTTCAGAATGTCGCGCATCTGTGGCTCGTTATAGAAATGTTTTACTCCGTATTCTAAATTGAGTTGTGCCATAATTAACGGGTTCAGATTAGCGCGTTGCGCCCGTTCTAATTCGTCAATTAAATAATTCTCCGAAATCAAATCAAACTTCTGCGGTACTGCCACTTTTGGCAGCAATTTTACTATTTCATTATCGCTCAAACTCTGCCCATCTGACTTTACCCGGTAGCGGTACTTTGCAAACAGATAGTAGCATTTGTCCATCATCCAGACGATGTCTTCCGCACAAGCATAGGCGAAGTTGTTTAATTCTTCCCTGTCCACATCCTTAGCATATCCCGACTCATTTTGCGGTACTTTCATTAAGAATTGCATATTAATTGAACATAGTGCCTTATATGTATGTTCGTTGCATCGCTCGTTCTGAAGTTGGATAATATCTATCGGCTTCGTAATGTACCCTGCCGGAGGGATAGGCGCATCCTGCTCTGATTGGTTCTTCTTACTTGGTCTGATAACCATTGACATATACGGGCTTGCGGCTATCTGCCCATTACCATGACATTGAGGACAAATGACCTGTTTCTTTGTCGCCTTGCTTGTTTTGTTCCCCTTTTCGTCAATCCATATAAATCCTGTACTTATTCCCCCTACTGCGCATGTCATGCAAAGCTGTGTCGCCCATTGCCATTTTTCAGGGTATAAAGACATCCATACCGCCCCTTGTAAATCACCATACTCACGGTCAAACTCTTTTAATCTCGGAGCTACGGTTTGAATCGGGCTTTCGTTGACGATATAATCCTGATAGTTCTTGAAGAATCTGCCACGCATCCTGAAACACGGAAGAACGCCTAATTTGTGTTCATAAACCTCTAAGTTATTATACCCGTCATTGCCTTTGCGATGCCAGGTAATTGTTTCTTTGTCAACGGTGATATAATACTTTTCTTCCGTTGCGTGTCCTTGTTCAATATTCGCAGGAATAACAACTTCAAACACTGCGTATTCACCTTCTTTATAATCTAACACCTGAGTTGAATTGAAGATAAACGGGTATGGGCGTGCATATTCATTCGCCTCTTGTTCGCGCTCTAACGGCATGACAAGAATAGCCGCATTCGCATCAATCAAATAATTTTTCATCAATACCGAAAAAACATACTGCTCAAACGTTGTGTAATGTGGAAAGTATTTCTCAGTATATGCTTTGAGCGTTTCTTTTTCGGGGATAAACGAAGGTGTTTCTTTCGGAAAATCAACGCTCCAATCGCTTGACCTGCGAATCTTAGAGATACAAGTGAAGATTTGTGAAAGTGTTTCTTTAGCAAGTTCAACAAATATTTGCCGCCTGAACTCCTGAGTATAAACACCTTCCGCGTTTCTGCGTATAGCGGTGTCAAAATAACGATACTCCCCCTCTGCCGGAACGCGCAACTGCTCGTATAGTTGAACGGTCTTTAGATACCCTTTGTGCCTTTTTTTTCGTCCTATGTAGTCTGAAATATCCATTACATTTTAGCTCTTTCCGGCAAAATTGACCTTTTCTTTTTTAACAAGTGCGGAGATAGCCCGTACTTCGAGGCGTAAGCCCTTGCAAGTATATTATACTTTTCCTCCGCTATCTTCGGGTGCGAGTTCCCTCCTGCTGAAAAGCCATAATACTTCTTCTGAATATCCGGTATCTGTACCGCATCTTTATCTAATTGCTGCCAATAGACAGGGACGAATGGTACTTTATGCGGATGCTTGTTTAGTTCGATGGTCGCTAACCCATAGCAGAGTTCGTCAGCAACATCCCCGGCAAAGATTTCAGGATGTATCGGAGGGTTGTCATAAATCTCTTTCACCCTGTCGAAGTACTTCTTATTTTCCTCTGACTTTTTAAACCATATAAATTCTGAATGAAGGTTATACAGAAAGGAGTTAGAATAATTCTCATATTGCTTCCGCACATCCTCATACTTCGCCCAGAAATATTTCACCTTTTGCCCGTTCTTCAAATCAAACCTCCCGCGATTCTGAATTGTAAATGCAACATCCTGTAATTCATTTAACACTAATTCCATCAGCGGACGGTTAAGCCATATCATATCCACATCAAGATATACCGTATTCTCAAAAGGACTTAAATCATAGATAAACGTCTTTACTTTGAAGTACCGCGTAAATCCGCGCTTCATATATGTTTCCTGCGGAGCTTCCTGCTTGGTATCAAAAAAGTGCAACCTATCTTGAATATGATTGAGTGCTTTCCCGTGATAAACCAAATGAATCGGCAGGCTCGAATCGGTAGCCTTTAATGACATAGCAAGGTTGGCAGCACATTCGCCATAGTAAGGATTACCAAGAGCTAAGATGATTACTCCTGTATTATGCACAATTTGAATTTACGCTGCGTGATAAGAGTTGTTTAAAAACCACTGTCTTGCCCTTTGCGAAAGGAAAGTTTCTTACTTCGTCATTCCACTCAATACTATATTCTTCATTCCGGTAAATGTCCACTTCTGTCATTTGCGCATTCTCATTTGTTACCGTAATGTTATCGCAGGATAACGCAATACGTAGCCTCTCATGTATCTGTTCCGGGAAATAATCTGTTTCCATATCCCATGTCTTGTTAATCCTTTCCGATAACTTGACAAACTGCCCGTCTGACCTTTGATAACCGTTTTCTTCGCCCGGATATTTTGGGGCGTAGAACCACAAGTGCAAACGAACGGACATTTCAAACGGGTTTGTCCCGTCTGTATAAAATCCGAACGAATCTTCGTTGTTCCCGTAAGTTATTTTTGTTGTATAGCATAAATCGGAAACCTTTTCAAAGCAATTTGTTGTACCTAAACACGTAACTGAGATAAGCGTTGGCAACTCTCCAGGTAAGTTTATTTGCGCTGTTACCTGATATAAGCATAGTCTGAAACATTGCAAAGGATTGTAGCTTAGTGTTGTCGTGTACGGCTCTGCTAAATTCCATGCGTAATTATCTCCCTCAAACTCTGAATCGTCAGGTAATTCAATGGATGAAGTCGCTAACAAGTATGGCGCATTGACAAAGTTTGTCAAATAAATATCTGTACCGCCATCGCAATCGTTAGCAATAAATCCCTGAAATGGCGTATCTACTGTTACGCGCATTGTTTGAATCTGCGTAACCTGATATGTTCCTGCATAGTTATACGCTCCGGCAGTACAGGCATTAGTGAGCGTAACCCAATCGCCAACAGATAAAGATGCAAAGTTCGCACTCAAGATGAGCCGCAAAAGTCCGCCATTGTCCGAACTTCCTACTACGTCAAGTAGTTCTTTCCCGTAAGCGTATTCGTATATTTCTTCATCAGTTAATTCCCCGCACACATCGCAAGGGATAGCAACAATTCTATTTCGCGTAGTCGAAAGAAGTGTTGAAGGGAAATCGGTAATTAGTTGAAATTGTAAATCCGATATTTCATTAATCGGCAGGCAATCCACATCACCAGAAACGCAAGATGAAAGTTCGTCTTGTGTTAGCCGCACAAAAGAGTATTCGGGTACTACTTCCATTTTTTTACATGAAAAAAGTAAAGTTAAAGCTAAACATTTAATAATTATCTTCATACTGTCTGATTAACTTCCATTTGCCCATGCCCTTATTCGGGTCGTACTCAAGCTGTTCAATCCACCCGTACCACGTCCTGCCTGATTGTGTTACCTGTACCCTTCTGTACGGGTTATTCCTTATTGTTCTGAATTGCTGATACGTCAAAGGATAGTCAAAGCTAATCGTTTCGGGCATCCAGATAGGCTTACAATCATCGTAATCTTTGAAGGTTGTCTTATCAATATCTTGGTTCTCATATAGATAACCAGATTGGTCTTCTAAAAGACAATCGTCATTCGCGGTTTTTCTCCATCCTGAAACGTAATTAGCCTCTCCGCTTGTGAACTTTAATTTACGTAGCTGTGTGAGAAATTCGTAGTTCCAAGTTGAGGCGATTGTCTTGAACCAGTGTAGCAGGTTTCTTATAGGTGTTATTCTTTCATTGTAGAAAAACAAAGAGCTACCGTTATTTATACCTGCATTTGGAAAGAAGTCTTGCTCTACGTCAAGATAGCCGTACACCGTTTTTAGATACGTCATTACGAACGTATCGTTATCGTACTTCCAATCTTCGGTGGAGTTTGCTAATCTGCGTGTGCGTTCAATAGAATATTGCGAAGCAATGAAATTTGACTGAATATTCAGCGTGTTTGCTACTGCGCTTTGCTCTGCGCGGTAGATTCGTTTGCCGTGAAAATCATCCCTGCCGCCAAAGTCCTCGCTTTCCCATTTTTTGTAACCACATTCAATATTTGAAAATACTCTCTTGTCATCAAATTCTATCTCCAGTTCCTTCACTTCCGCGCAAATTGCATTTAACGCTGATTGGTAGAAATACGCCACATCTTCAACTCGGATTCGCTTAAACCCTGCTGCGCGTTGGTCGTCATCTTCAATCCCGATTCCTATGTTATCAATCGGGGTTAGTCCCTCAAACATATCCTTGAATGAAACCGAGAATATAGGGTCGCTGCCATCTGTCAATACGGCTCTGCGAATCATTAACCCGTTTGTGAGAATCTTGTTTGAGCCGCATCCGTCTGCGTCCGTAGCATAAGGCTCCGAATCTGTCCTGCCATACCACTCTGAATACACTTTCATGCAATCATCTGTAATACTTTCAGTAATTCGTGAAAGCGTTTCGTTTACAAGGAAGGCTTTTGCTTCCGTGTCGGGATATTCTGTTAAAGCAGAAATCTTTAAGTACTTGGTTGTGTAGTCTTGGCGAAATTTCATGCCGCCCGAAACGGCAAAGTTTGCAGTATAATCGAAATCCCAAAATAACCAGAGCTTTTCGTCCGGATTAACAGTGATTGAAAATGATTGAACGCCTGATGTTGTGAAGGCTTTTATTTCAGGGTTTACGCCTCCTACATAAGCAGGGATAGTAACAAGGTCGTAGGTATCTGTTCCGATTACCGTATCTGCTAAGTTGATTTGCTTAATCAGCCTCAAATAAATATCCGTTGCAGATGTGCTGCGTGTTATTGACGCTAAAGCTCCTGAGCAATCTTCTGGCACTGATGGGTCATGCGCTGAATCTACCCAATCGCCCGAAAAATCATAAGTTACCTCTACAGTTATCGGTAAATTGTACCCTGAATTTGTAGGGTCGAAAATTGGCGCAATATTAAACCCTGCATAGCGTGGCGTTGCGGCTGCGCCCGTGTTTGCGTTGATTACTTGGTCATACGCATTTTGTAAGTCAATCTTTGACGAATACAGCGAAGGTGTTATCCAAATAGGCTTATCAGATACTGAATTTATGAAAGTGATACACTGCGATTCGTCCATATCAGACCTATCCCAAATACTTTCAAGATAGATGTCTTTGCTTGGCATGTCCTGCTGATAGCCCAAATACGCATACGGGCTTAATGCCGTGCCGTCAAAGCTCTCCAGCGATTCAAGATTTACTTTCTGGTCGTATCGTGTTACGAATTCCTGCAAGCATCCTGTTTGCTCAATACCGATAGAAACACCACACGTATCACCGCTTACGAATTTTAGATTTGAATAGTTTAGCTTGCCTTCAAAGAATGTATCATAGTCGCCCGCATCACTACACTGCACTTCAATAAGCAAATCAGTAGTCGCTAAGATTCCTTTCTCCTCATAAGCGTCTTTGATAATCTGATAGCCTTCTGAATAGAATGTGAGGTTAGAAAGTGTGTAGTCAAAGAAAATGCCGTGCCATTTTAAATCTCTGCGGAAGATGAACTTTGCGCCCTCCCAGCCCTGCGGCTCTGGCACTTCCACCGTTATAGGAGCCCCAAATGTAGTATCCATAAGTGTGAACCGCCAAATCATCTGCTTGAATACCTTTCTCCTAAATATGTTCTCCTGCTGCCTTCGTCATTCACTATTGTAATGATTCCCTGCTTGTCGAAGATTACCTGTGATTGTGGTCTGTTTTTTTGCAATATCTTTTCAAATCTTTCATAGTCGAAACCTGCAAAACTTTCTTTTAACGCTCCGATTTTAGGTGAAGTAAAAGGAATGTTAAACCGCGAAAGTATTTCGTTTGTATCAGGATGTCCTGATAAGACTTTCATTGTTTCGGAGTGCGGAACTACTTTAGCCCCTCGCGGAAGGTGTACCAACTCCGCGCCTTCTTCACCAACTAAAGCCATACCGCCAGGTGCTCCCTTTGTTCCTTTCTTAAAAGCGGGTGGACGGGTAGCTGAAATCCTTGCTACATTCAACGCGGTTGTAAGGGTTGCTAAGGCTACGCCTGCGATTGCTTGAAAGTTAGGCGGTATCGGTGCGCCAAACTTTGCTATCGTAGTTGTGATGGCTAAAAATCCGTTCATTATCGCTTCTTGCCTCTTTAACTCCTTTTCCTGATTGAAAGCCTTTATTTTTAGTTCACGCTCCTGTTGCGCATACTTTGCGTTGATAGCTGCGCGTTGCTGTTCTGTGAGTTCTTTGTTTGATAATTCCGCTTCTCTCCTTTTATTGAGATTGTCCAATTCAATAGCGGCTTCGCGCTGTTGCCTTTCGCGTGTAATATCAAAAATTGCAGATTGTATTTCCTGCTCAGCTGCTATGATTAAATCTCTACGGTCTTTTATCCTTTGTTCTTCTTCCTCTTTCTGCCTGCGTTGAATCTCTTTCTCAAATTCATCAATAGCCTCTTGTGTTTCTTCATCAATTACTGGCTTTATTCTTACTTCTATTTCCGGTAATTGCTCTCCTGAAATCTTATCTAATTCGGTAATATTCTCTGTAATCTTCTCCCTTGTTTTCTGCGCCCGCTTTTCTAACTCCGCATTTATCTTGTCAATTTCATCAAGGATTATCTTTCTGGCTACGGTCATATCCTGCTGAATCTTTTGACCGTTAACGATTAAAGTCAGTCCTTCTCGTGGTATCTTTTCAAGTTCTTCGTTTAGCCTTTGCAGTTCGTTCCTCAAATCAGCCGTTGAACGCTGGCTAAGATTCATCCGCGCACGAACTAAATCGCTGCCCCTGTTCAGTTTTTGTAAATAATCTTCCGTTGATTCATTCAGGTCGTCTTGCTCCTTTTTCGCTATCCCTATCCACGCGGCTATGTCTTTCCAATACACGACTATAGCGGCTAACCCTGCAATGATAGCCCCGCCAACACTTGCCACTAATGCAGCATTTAAAGCCCTTGTAGCGAGTGTAGCTCCGTTGGTAACGAATGTGTAAACTTTCTGAACTCCGTTAAGGATAGCCAATTTCCCCGCGCTTTGCCCGGTAATAAATGCTGATGCCTCTTGCAACCCGTTCAAAATCGCTAAAGAAGCATTTACTTTTAAAAGTGCTTTCTGTAAATCTTCGTTCTCATCTCCGAATAGTGCGGCTGCGCCCTGTGCTATGGAGAACGCCCCTGCTGCTGCACGTGCGGTGTCCACGAGGGCATCAATAGCGAAAGTATCAGATGATAAAGCTCTTACCCGTTGGCTTACATCGCCTATCTTATCTTCAAGTTTTGCTGCTTCTACGGACAATTTCTGAAATTCCGCGCTCCCTTCATCCAGCCTGCCAAGCTGTTCCCTTAACGCCCGTAGTTGTGTTGTGAGCTTTGTTGTTTCGCCTGTTGCTTTGTTGATATTTGTCGTTACATTAGAAAGATTTTCTGCACCTTGCTTCATCGCGCCACCGGAAATCCCTTTAGCCAGGTCATTGAACGACTTGCCTAATTTGTCAACATCTGTCGTCAGCGTCTTTACGCTCTTGTCCTGTGTCTGAAATTCCTTGTTCGCCTTCTGGATTGCCTGTACCTCCTCTGTTATCCCTTGCTCTAAGCCGTCAAGAAATTCTTTCAGCCCGTTAGATTGACCTACAAACTCTAATATGATTTGTTCTTCAGCCATTTTTCGGCATTTCTTTTAGCATCTTTTTATACGCTTCATTCAGGTTATAGAAGAAGTCCCACGCTGTCCACCCTTCGATGGACGGGAGCTTTGTCCTGTCCGCGTTGCAGATGACCGTGACTGCGAGTTCGGTGATTCCTTTTTCTGCTTCTCCGAAAAAGCTGTAAATGCTTCCGTTAAAATATTTTCCTCGTTCTTCAACTGCTCCATCAGTGTCGAATAGTATTTTAAATTCTCTTCTGAGGCGACTAAGAAAGGTATCAGTCTTTGAATAGGTATCTGCAAAAAAAAATCTGTTACCGACTTGTTTTGTTTCCAGTATTCAATCTTCTTTTGCGCGTAAACTGCATCGTAAACTTTCGGACTTTCTGTTTCGTCAATGAAAACGATTGAGGCAAGTTTATACATCAATTCAGGATGCCTGAACTGTGTTTTCTGCCTTTCTCTTATCCGGTTTAAATAGTGTTTAACCCTGATTAAATCACTTACTCCTACACGCGGCTTTTCGTAAATCTTGTCCACCTGTTCGCACACGTATTCAATATCTTCTGGAAAGATGCCTAATTTGAGTTGGTTGAATGCGTCAATACACGCTAAAGCCCGTTGATATGGCAGGGTCATTAAATCCTCAGGCTCGTAGTATTTTATCGTACCAATCGTAAACGCCTCTTTGAGCTTTACGCCTTCAAAGTTTTTAAACTCGGTTCTTTTGCGAAAAAGTTTTGTCCAGAAGTAATTCATATCCCTTGTATGCTTGCCTCCAACTCTGCTATTAGTTTATGAAATTTCATCTTTGTTCCTTCGTAGAATTTAAAACTTTTGTTACGAATGATTATCACCCTAAAGTTACCCTTTTTATACATTGGCGGACTTCCCGCGCACGAACATCCCTTGCCGATATATTCCCAGCCGTTAGATGTGAGTAATGTCATCTTCTGATATTTCCCTCAAGATAAGCAATGACTGAATGATTACAAGCATTCCTGCCGTTACAGGTATTGCGCAAATCGCGTGAAGCAAGTTCACCTCTGAAAACACGGCTGAAAATATCACAAACAAAGACGCTCCCCAAAATGAACTCATACAAATCATGCACTCATAAAGAGGCTTTGCGAGAATGTGTAAATTATGTTTAATAAGGAAATTGTCAAGGTATAGCGGAACAAAAAAGATAATTGATTCCGGCTCGTAGAATTGGTTGTGGATAGCCGTTATTATTAACGCACTCACAAAACAGATTAAAAGAAATGTTCCTAACATTCGGAAAAGTAATTTGTGAAATCGTAAAACATCATTACAGGAATATACTCTACATACAATTCTTGAGGCGTGTCTACCGTTAGCTTTACCAACATCGGGGCAAAGTCGCCAAACTGACATCCGAAGTCAAGGTTTATGTACAGCATTCTAACGTGATATTTTGATTGTCTGCGCCTGTGATTTTCTTCACTTTCAAAATAATGCACGTTTCATATCCGCACAAATTTAACGGGGTGTCGCATTGCCGCGCTTCCTCGTTTTCAAAGATTTTCAGTTCGTATGTGTTGTCGCGGAAGAAGTAACCATCAGGCAAATCTGCAACATCAATCGTTATCAGCGATGAATAAAATGTTTCAATCGTTAAGACTTGTTTATCCCCGAAATGGTTTTCTATCTGCACAATATATTCCGTGCCGCTGTCAATTCCCGAAAACTCTAAGTTCAGGAACTCAACACATTCGGGTATCTCGTATTCTATGCAGTCATCGCAGATGTTCATTTTATCATGGATATATCAAACAGTGTATTACAAAGATACCGGAACAAATCTAAAAAATCAGACTTCTTTCTTTCCGTTGTCCTATCCTTGATGATTTCTTTCTTCTCGTTTACCTCAACGTAATTTAAATCAAATATAAGCGGTTGGCAGTTATCTTTATCTATTTTGACTTCGGTATTTAATAACACTGCATTCACTAAGATTTGATTCGTCTGTATTGACGGGTTTCTCACCGGAACTCTTAACTGTTGGCTGCCTAACCCTAATTCCTGTTGTATTATCCGGTAGTTGTGCATTTCATCGCGTAGGGCTGCATTGAGGTTTTCCCCGCTTGCATCACCCGTTACCATGAAGATTGCGTTTGGATAGGTCGCTTTAATATGCGCGCACATCTGCCAAGTATTTGACGCTTCGAGTTTCCATGTCCGTAACCCGTACAGCACATCGCCATAATACTGAAAAGCCCCGCATGTCATAGGATTGACGTTGAAATCAAACGATAGCCACAATACTTCGCTGTCGTTGTATTCAACTCCGCTTGTGGTGTGTTTTGCTTCATCAAACGCCCATGCAAACTTCATCTGCTTGTCAGCTACGCCCCAAAGTCCCTTAGCGTTGACGTTGTACCTGTTTTCATCGCCAGCGCAGGATATTTTCAGCGTGTTGTTATACGCTTCGCGGTCAATAAATCGGTTGTCCCAAAATGTTGAATGGTGAACAATAATTGAATCTCCGAATATCGGGTTTGGCTCCGAAATATTTGAACCAAAAAAGAATGTCCTTACCCAGTGTTTTTCATCTATCGGGTTGAAGGTTACTATCGCCTGACATTGCGCGCGCTCTGTCCTTAACGAATCGTTCATGGTGGTAAAATCTTCTTGCTCAAACTCGGTTATTTCCTCCAACCAAAGATGTGAAGGCTCATCGCTTGACTTTACCTTTTCGGGGTCGTCCACCCCTTTCGCAATCATTGTATTTCCGTTGTGCAGGCACTCTATTTTCATCGTTGTTTCGTAGATGCGGAACAAATGATTCAATTCCCATAACCTTATCCATTTCTTGAATAAGGAAAATTGAGATTCGCGGATATTCTCGCCCGATTTTCTGGAATAGATTAGCCTGAAATAGCCATCTTCAAGACATTTCAATATAAGGTATTGCGCTACAAACTCTGACTTTGAAGAACCTCTGCTCCCATAAAGCACCATGTAACGCTTATTGCAGAAAAGGAGTGGATAAAATTTATCGTTGAACCATTTACGGCTTATCTTCATCTGGTTCTAACTTGCCGAAAGTTTTTATCTGACCTGTGATGTGTTGCTCACTACGTTCAACGTACCCGCGTTTTTTGCCTATTGTTTTTAGGTAGAAAATAATCGCTGTGGTATCGCCTTTTTCAATCTGCCCCATCAAAGCATCTTCAACTTTATCAATGCAAAAATCAGTCACGTTATCTATTGCATCCGCAAATTCTTTGTCGTCTTTTTTCCACTGATAGAATTGCGTGCGACCAATATTTACAGCGCGGCAAGTTGCTGAAACATTGCCATTATTTTTGTAATGCGATTCTACCGCAGCTTTTTTTAGTTGTTCGATTTTGTTTTCTACGCTCATAGAAATAGTTTACC
>ERZ761584.188-NODE-188-length-23655-cov-34.618136_pt1 | contig 23655 bp, 31 predicted proteins | sample MGYA00512168_ERZ761584 | MGnify/ENA primary metagenome ERZ761584 (study PRJEB28899, sample SAMN03785564) | bioreactor sludge metagenome | biome: EBPR Sludge; feature: EBPR Bioreactor; material: 0.22µm filtered reactor supernatant | place: Saint Lucia: Queensland...
TATAGAATTTTCCGGTGGCTTTGTTGGAAATATGAGGCGATGGTAACGATGTGGATGTGGGCAAATATGGAATTTCATGCTCCAGCAACCCATCCAGGATGCCATCAATATCAATTTTTGCAGCCCCGGTTACCGGTTTATAAGGAAGTGTAATAATGTCTCTGAATGATGACTCAGCCACCTGCTTGAATCGTATGTTGATTTCAAACCAAATAGTTGCATCTGCCTCAGCGGCTGCAGAGTATAATGTATAATGTACCGGGTTGCCGCTCCAGTTTCTGCTGTATGGTCTTTTTATTATGGATATACTCATGGTGTTTCCTCCCAATCGGCAGCATCGCTTTCAGGCATAAAACTGCCAAATGCTAAGTTTAAATCCCAGCCGTAATAATCATCAAGCCAGGGTTGATCATCAATTTTATTCCAGGTTACCTTTTCCGGCTCCAGTGTTTCCAGGGCATTACACCCTTCTTTAAATTCTTTTTCCATCAGGCTCAAAAACTGGAACATAATATTCTCACTCCGCTGCACTGCTTCATTAATTGCTTCTGTTTCATTTCCGGTTCCTGTTACCTTTTTACTGGCAAACCGCAACTGCACCGTATATCGTAACCGACTGTCATCAGCATCGCCGGTACGCTGGCCATATACATCGGCTACCACTACAATATTTACTCCGGCTCCATTCACAATAGCAGTAATATGCTCATCGCTTTCAAAGCGGGCAAAGGTGCGCTGCCCGGTAGGAGCAGCTACCGTGGCCTTATTATGGGCTACCAGCTTATTCAGTTCACACTTGGATTCCAGGTAATCCTGAAATTCGTCGATATAAAAGTTTTCTGCCGCCATTATTTCATTTGTTTTTCCATTTCCCTTGCCCGGGCAATGCTATCGTTCAACTGCATCATCACTGTCTTTACAAACTGCTTCTCCACTTTATTAAAGTCGCCAAATGTGCCCGTTTCTGCCACACTCAGCATCACACTTACCAGCCCATATTTTGATACATCACTGTTGCCGCTTCCGCCAAACACTTCTTCGTTTTCATCCACCATCTGCCAGCGGCAGCCATCATACCAGGTAGCAATTGCCAGCTTTACCGACAGTGGCCAATGCTTTACTATCTTGCGGGCACGGTAAAAACATTTGTTCTGGTTAAACTCTTCCCGCACATCTCCTTCCGGGTTTATCTTTTTATCATATCGTTTTAGCAGAGTGCCTTTGCGCACCGGCCGGTACAGCATAGAAATTAATTCATCCAGGTACTCCGTTTTGTCCCGTTCTTCACTCCAGCGCATAAACAGGTTATCGCACAGGGCCAGCTCACTCATCAGTAAGTTATCAAAATCACTGGCCGGGCCATACAAGCCACGATACTCCTCCAGTATTTGCCTGGTAAGATTAGTTCTGTCTGATATAATAAAATCAGTTAGGTAAAAAAACTCCTGCAGCTGTGCGGTACTGGTGCGAAAAAACTGCCACCAGCTCATACCGGTTAATATCTTCAGCAACTGCAGCCGTCCCTGGTTAATATCAAATGCTTTTACGAACAAGCTTTCCATCACCGACAGCAATTGCTTACGAGTAAGCTCATTCCAGCAGGTAGGGATGGTGTACAGTTTTTTATTGAGTTCTATAATTGTCATCAGAAACGGAATATTTTTCTTGTCTCATTTCCGCTGGTGCGATCAACAGGCTGAACATAATCTTTTAGCGGACTTTTATCAAATGCTGTCTTATAATCATTCGTTACACTTGTATCACTATACAGTGCAACCAGCTCGTAATTAGCAAGGTTAATATAGCTGTCTCCTTCGCTTTCACACTCCTTTATTTTCATCTGCAGCAGATCCTTATCAGCCGGCTGAGTACTTTCTCCGTTCAATGTGTTACGGTCGCCAAGAATGGTAAAGCCATTATCGCTAAAGCTGACTGAATAATTCTTGCAGGCCTTGGCAATAGTGTAATATCCCAGTGCTTTTTTAAGCAGGGATATGCAGGCTTTCTCTTTTGTGGTGGGAGAAACTTTATCCCTCAGGTACACTACCAGTTCTTCACCAATAGTTTTATACAGGTATAGGAACTGCACATCATACAGCAGCGATTTTAAAATAAAAAAGCTGCGTTGCGGCTGGTAAATAGTGTACTGTTCGTTAAGATCAGCACCCGTTTTTATCAGCAGCATGTTAATTTTTGTATAGGCATCGCTGGATGTCCATTCGGCGAAATCGGTCTTATTATCCAGCAGATAGGTTATCAGCAGTTCCATGCCATCTGTGGCCATGTTTACCAGTGTTGTCTTCAGGTCAGCCACTTCCCAGGCTCTTATCGGCTCGGTATTACCCTGCTGTACTTTTTTAGCGCCACTGTCCTGCAGTGTCAGCACAAATAATCCTATCTCATCCAGTGTGGCATAGGCTACTGATGCCAGGCGAATATGCTTTACCAGTTGCAATTGCTTTACTGTAAGTGTATTAGCTTCATAGGCTGTTACCAGTGAATTGTACAGCGTAGTTCCAATTACCGGCACTATGTATTTATATTCTGCCCGGTATGTGTTGGGCAATGTGCTGGTATTGCTTACTGTGCTGTACAGTTTTGGCAGCACCTCCTTTATTTCTGCAATTGTCTTAGTAAGTGCCATTATTCTTGTGGTTTTATGTCGCCGGTTATAATAGGTTTACTTCCGGCGCCTGTATCCAGTGTGGTAAGAACCGTTGCCGGAATAATAAAGTCAAGCCCTGGGTATTTTACATCCCATTTATTAAACTTCTTAGGCACATACAGGGCCCTGCGTATGTTCTGCCGTTCAATTTCCATCATTATCACCTGCATCAGTCCGCTTTCCCGCACACTGCTGCCACCGGTTTCTTGCTGGTAAAGCCCCGCTTTTTGGTTGCCGCCAAATATGGCCGGGTTAAAGTGCATGGCAAAAGCAATTTCGCTGTTGGCAGCAGCACTGTCGGGCAGCAGCTTACCATCTTTCATAGTATCTTCTACCGGCTTTATTTCGATGTCACTTACCAGGTTGCCATTTGCATCCCGGTATCCATCGGCAAAAATGCTTTTATAAGCATTTTTACTGCCTACCAAAAAATTGTCAATGTCATCATACACCTTATCTTTTAGCTTCTCTTTTTGCTCAGGTGTATATTTATCACCAGTCCATCCAGGGAAATATTTCTCCCAGTACTTCTCATAAATCACCACCACATATTTTACGTGGATGCTGTTTTCAAATATGGCGGCTTTCATCTCCGGCACACCCTGTGCTATCTTCACCCATTTAATAGCGGCATACCACAGCGGCATACTGTAGTAATGTTTGCCCCATCCCGGGTAGCGGAAGGTAAAGGCAAACTCAGTGCCTTTTATATATTTCATCTGCCGCTGCATATCCACATCGGGGCGGTTATTAGAAAGAAGGGGTACGGAAAAAACACGGCTGTCTGTCTCACTCATTACTTTATTCCACTCTGCACTCAGCCATATATTGCGGATGATGCCCTTGCTGTTTTTGCGGTTGTACCTGAACTCTGTTACATCATCCCGCTGCAGGTTAATTATTTTGCTCCGGTCTTTATTAAGGCCATAGCGGCCCACGCCGTTACCAAAACCAAGCTGGTCCTTCATCCAGCCCTGGCTTTGAAAATACATATTGTTCCCTTCCAGGAAGTCTTCTATCTCCGGGTCATTAATATATTCATCAATAACCTTTTGGCCTGTTTTTTCATCCAGCACTGTTTTTACCGGCACCGGGCCATTGCTAATGCCAAAGCGCATCTGCATATCAATAATGCTGTTAAGGATGGCGCAGGCTTCAATGTCGGCGGTCATCTCCTGCGGCAGCAGGTTGTTTTTTCCCCAGGGGCTCCACGGCTTGGTAGCCAGTTTATCATCAGGAATAACCGGCTGTATGGCCGGGTTCTTTTCCATATCGGCCACGGTGGTAATGGCACTCATATCAAAGTACCGGGCACCACTGGCTTCGCTAAAGCCGATACCGTTTTTTATTATTACGCTACCCATTGGTAATTTTTTTGCCGTTAAATACATCCATCAGCCTGAAGTGCACCGTTACAGGGTGCTGCTTCCTGTTGGCCGGGTTGAAAATGGTAAATGTTTTGTGGCGGTAGTTATCGCTTTCTTTTCGGCGGATGAAACGCTTTTTGCCCGGCATTATATCTTCGGGCAGGTCTTCCTTCATCTTGCGCCATTTTTTTACGGTAATAAGCTGGCCACCGGTGCCACGGCGCCGGTCGCAGGTAACAAAATCAAGATCGAAAGGCTGTCCCGTAAGAATGGCTTTCATCACATCGCTGCGCAGGATTGTATCCATGCTGCCAAATTACCAACGTTATAATGTGTGGGAAAGGACAGGTAGTATCAGCTTTAGGCAAGTTTTATATTTCTTTTGGCCATGTATTTTTCTACTATGTATTCGGCGCCCAGTTGCCGGGCATGGCTGTTGCTGTTAAGGGCCAGGGTTACGGCAGCAACCATATCCTGGCGGGTAAACTGTTTATCATCGTGCCGCCAGCCACTGCGCTGCAGCAGCATTATTTTATAATCGGTGCTAATGGGGATACCATGCCTGAAGCGGAAGCGCATCTGCCTGAAGTTATTGTTTTTTACACCCAGCCGCCGGTGTACTCCACGCTGGCTAAGCAGGATGGCAAAATCATAATCTATGCCTTCGTAATTCATACTGCAAATTAAATAAAAAAGCCCCTGTGGCAAGGGGCTTGTCGTTATTAATAGGGTGATACCCGCACCCCAAACTGAGCCTGCCAGTAAAAGAACTGGCCCAGGTCTATCAGCAGCGATGCCCTGTCTATAAGCTCATGTGCAAGGCTGACATGAATGGTGGGGTCTTTGGCCGATGAGATAAGCGAACTGCTGATGTCGAGCAGCTTGTCGGCAATGCGGCTAAAGCAGCGGTCGTCATCAAGATTGATAAGCTTAAGGGCAATCGTTTGCACTTGCATTTCTGGCAATTCGCATTGATCGTAGTAAGGCTTTAAAGTGGTAAATACCTCGTACAGGTTGTTTTTTACTCTCTCCTTGTACTCAAGGTAGTCGGCAGGTGGTGCTGCCTTTTTTTCTTGTTGTGACATTTTGGTAAGTTATTAAAATGAGTTGACCGGTCACCGTCACAACCAGAGTATGTTTTGCATACAAGATTATACAGGACTTGCACCCGCATGCCGGTCAATAAATTTAATTTGTTGGAAGTACAAAACATAGAATTTCTCGATTGTTACATCACAAATGTATAGGCAAACGGCGATATCGGCCAAAAAAAGTTTTCTGGCCGGTGTAAAGTGCATTGAGGTAAGCAGGCTACTTGTATCCGGTAACTTGTTTAAGTATCAATACTGCCAAAATCATTATGGCAATAAGAATGATTACATTAAGCCAGTTGGTAGGCTCTTTTGCCAATGGCAGCGGTTTGCCTTCTGCAGTGGTAACTACTGCTTTTTTGGGATAAAAACTATGCCCGCAGCTGGTGCAAAACAGTTTTATCTCATTCATTTCAATAGTGCCGGCCAGTGCTCCGATAAGGGCAAATATGGTCAGATCGGAATAAAAGCCAATCAATACAAAAATAGAAGGAGTAATAACTGCACCGATAAATGACATAAGTAGTATGCCAAAAAAAGCTAACAGCCCGTTGAATCCTTTTTTATGGCTGTGCAAATGTTCGCCGCCGCAACGTGGGCAGGCTGGTTTTGAATTTTCAGACATGGTAATTTTTTGCTAAAGGTAAGGGAGAAAGGCTACTTCATCGTAGCATCATCCCGTATGGCATTAAGGCGGTTTTGCTGCTTTTCCTGCTCGGTAATAAGGCTGTAGGCATAGATGCCACGGCTTAGCTGTTCGGCCAGGGCTGCATTGGTTAGCTGCATGTCTGCTATTACTGCTGTCATTTGCTGCAATACTGCCGTATCGGCTGTAGTGGCGGCATTGCCATTACCGCCATACATGCCACCGGCAGCGTAGTACTTCTGTATAACAGGAAAGTTAAATGGCACTGGTTGCCGGTTCATCCATCCGGGTATTATCCTGGCGCCACTATCCCACCGGTGGCCACCGTGCAGCCCGTTTATGGCGCTACCTATCTGGCTGGGTGTGCCGGTAATAGTGTATGAGTTACTATCGCTCATACTGCGGCGGTTAATAATTCCTTCGCCTTTTTCTATCTCTCCAATCTTGCGGCCCTGGCCATCGAGTATTGGGTTGCCTCCTTCGCTGTGCAGGCGGCCGCCGAGCTTACCGCCCTGGGCATACTGTGGGGGCTTCTGGCTGGCAATAACTGCCAGCTGTGCGGCCGTGGTGGCAGCAATAATGCCTATCTGTATTGCCCTGAAAGCACCGAGTGAGATAATATCTGTTGCCCCTGGCTTGGCTGCAAAGGTGGAAATAATGCCCTGGGCAGCATTCATTATTGTATTGAGAATAGCCATGCGCTGCTGCCGCCTGAACTGTTTTACTTCTATCTCATTTTCCCGCTTACGCTGCTGCTTATCAATTTCGGCCAATTGCTTATCGTATTCCTTTTGGCTGATAGCACCTGACTTAAGGCGGCGGTCGAGGTTGTTACGCTTAATATCATTTCGTCGGCGGTCGGCTTCCAGTTCGGCATTTTCGGCATTGGTGCGGGCCTGGTCAATTGTGCTGAGTATATTTAAAATGGTGCCGGCATAGTTCATAATATTATCGGCCAGTGCCTGGTAAAAAGTTGTTTCAGCTTCGCTGCGGCGCTGCCGGTATTTTTCTTCAATCAGTAACTTTTCATTTTCGGTAAGGTCTTTTTGCTGCAGTTCCTGCCGTTCCTGTTCCTTAAGCAACTTTAACTCGTTTTGCAACCTGGCTTTGCCACGGCTGGTTTGCACGTTAAGTTCCATTTGAGCAATGCGGTCACGGTCACGAAGTTTATTCTGTTTTTCAGCATCGAGCGGAGTAATAGCCTGTATGGCTTTTATGTTTTCTTCAAAAGTTTTATAAGCCTCTCTTAAAACAGTACGCTGTTCGCTGCTCCATTGGCTTACACCTTTTTCGGACATTTTTTTTATTTCGGCAAGCCGCTTCCAGGCTTCGGCCAATGCATCAATGTCTTTCTTTTCTTCTTTATGAGAAACTGATTTTTTATCTGTTTTGTCTTTGCCATCCCCTGCATCAATTCCCAATGTATTTCCTTCAAAAGAATTATTCATTTCTTCTTTTAACCTGGCAATAATTAACTGGTGGCTTTGCATCATCTGACGGTTTTGCTCCCTCAGAGCATCATTCATTTTGCCACTTGCTTTTATATCCTGATCCTGCTCTTTAAATATTTTAGCCCTATATTCCCAATTTTCAATTTCATCCTGTAAGGCTTTTTTACGTTTATCTCCAGCTAACTTTTCAATACTTTTTATAAAATCATTGTATTGCTTATCAGCAGCCCCAGTTGCTATTTCTGTATCTGCTTGAGCTTCGAGTTTTTGCCTGTATGCAGAAGAAAATGCAGCTCTTACAGATTGTGCGAATTCTTTAATCCCATTCAGCGCCTTTACCACCCATCCCAATAAAGTATTGAGAGCAGGAATAACTAAATTGCCAATATCCTCCTGTAAATTTTTAAATTCTTGCCGGGCTACTGCAAGGCCTCCTTTTGCACTATTCTGAAAAGCATCGGCACTACCATCTACTTTTCCTTTTAGTGTCGTCATTAACAGGTTAAGCCTTTCTGTTTCGTCGCCGGTATCTTTTATGTTAATGCCAAACTCTTTCAGGGCTTTCCCGTTCCCTTCCAGTGCTTTAATAATTACGCTGGTGGCATCGCCAAGGTTTTGGTTTGTTTTAGCTGCAAAGTCAATAATAACAGGCAGCAGGTCGTTCATCTCTTTTTCTGTCAGCTTGCCGTAATCTATCAGTTTGTTAAATACACCTACCACATCATCATTATCCAGGTAGCGAAACTTATTGGCCATCTCCTGCGCCTTGCGGGTAATGCGGTCAAATGCATCGCTACGGCCAAGGTTGCTAAGTGTGCTTTCGAGGCGGCGGGTGGCTTCATCAGCATCCAGTGCTTCCTGTACAGTTCCTTTTAAAAAACTTCCTATAGCACTGGCGGCACGGGTTACACCCTGCGCTGCCAGGTTGGCCCAAAAGGCGGCAGAGAAAAACCCTGTTTTACCAAATGAGCCCTGCGCCTGCTCCAGGCTTTTCATTTCGCCTTTCATCAGGTTAAGCTGTGCATTCAGCTTTGTATATCCTTCTAATGCTTTGGGATCGCCTGTTTTTTTAAACTCGGCCAGCAGCCGGCTGGCACTTTTTTGAAGGTCATTAAACGTAGGGTTTAGCTCTCCGCTTAGTTTTTTGGCGGCACGGCTTATCGGTTCTTCTAATTTTTTAAGTTCGGCATTAATGGCCTGTATGCGTTTGGGGTGTGTACCGGTGGCCGCCAGTTCTTCATTCAGCTTTTTCTGTTTACCGATAAGTGTATCATACACTTTTTGTGCTTCGCCACTTTGAATGTAAATATTAACCTGCCGGTTTACTATTTCTTTTGCCATAGTTTATTTTATAAAAAGGTTTCCTGCTAATACATCTCCAAGGTGCTCGGCGGCAATGGTGGCAAGGGCTTCCACGCCGGCGGGTGCTTCGAGTGCTTCGTTTATAAATGGTTTGGCAGTGCGGCCTTCAGTGCCCATTTTGCCAAAGCTTTTAGGGTTGGTTTTCATCTGCCGTCCATATTTATCCACCCAGCGGCTTCCTTTGGTGCCGCCACGGCCCTTGCCGGCGCCTTTGTGTGTGTAGATAAGGTTGCGTGGAAATGTCTTGCTGATGCGCACAATCAGCCCGTCTTTCATAAACAACTTGCTGCCAAACTTGCTTAAAGAAGATGCATTGCTGGGGCTGTTGCTCCGGTGCAGGATGCGCATGGCCGAAGCCCGGTTCTTAATGTCCTGGTTATTCTGCAGGTCCCAGTTGGTTACGGCATCATTATATGCATCTGTTTTAAGCATGGGTAATAATTAAAAAATCCCATCCCGCACATAGCTGGCGAGACGGGATTTTACAGTTTCTTAGGGTACGTTTATTCCGTTTTAGGTTCGTCGCTTTTTTTGTGGGCGGAGGGCTTCACTGCTTTTTCTTTCAGCAGGTTGCTGCCATACTTTACCGCTTTTTCTGCAGCCGCCAGTGTAATCCCGCTTAGAAGTCCATGATAGCCTGATTTATCTGTCATGCCTTTTACCTGTCTTCCGCAAGGGATATCAATAATGCCGTCTTTTTCACGGCCTGCTTCAAATTTTGCGGCTACTTCCGGATTTTTAAATACTACCATAATGGTTTTTTTTACAGCTTATAAACTGGGTTACTCAGTGCTAAGTGTTACAGCATGCTCGTAAAAGTATTTGGCTTTAGAAGTTACCGTTACCTTATACTCTTTCATCCCCTCTTTGGTGGTTTTGCCATCAAATTCCACTTTAAAAATCGGGCTGATGCACTCATCACCCAGCTGCACATAACCACCACTTTCAAGGCAGGCACTGTCTTTTAGCAGGCAGATGGCATCATCGTTCAACAGGCGCTGCACCTGCTCCTGTGTGGTGGCGCTATCGCCCAGCACGGTGAATTCGCTGCTCCATTCAATTTCCTGTGCTCCTTCTTCGCCTACAGTGCTGCCCTTCAGGGTTACGCTGTGTGTTTTACAATCCCAGGAGAAAAACCCTTTAGGATCGGTAAAAGTGTGTGCACCCGTAATCAGCAATGTGTCGCCAATGGCGGCTGGTGTTGCTGACGGCTTACTGATAGCCAGGAAGTCGGCACGGGGACAAAAGAGAAAAACATTTTTATAACCACCAGTATAAGCCCTTGGGCTGGTACTCTTGGTAATGGTTGAATAATTTGCGTTTGCCATTTGGGGTTGTAGTTTATAGAGTTATCGGTTACGACATTTTTTTTATTGCACTGGAATTTCGTTTTACAAGAATTGCGATTGCATCCGGATCATTAGCCAGCTCAAGCGCAGTGCGTACACCCAAGCCTGGAATATTTACTTTAGGCAACAAAATTTGGTAAGTATTACCTTCAAACATTGCTGTTTCAGCTGCTACTGATGTTTTTTCCTGCTCATCCGGAATAGTAAGCAGGTTTTCAATTTTTTGCTTCAGATCGGCATTTTCTTCCTTCAACAAGTTATTTTCTGCTACCAGGTCTTCATACATGGCTAAAGAAACTTTATTATTGAAATTATCAGAAACGGGTAATCCTCCTTCTGTTTCAATAATCGTTGTTCCGTTTTTTAGTTTTTTAGCCATTATTAGTTTTATAAGGAAGAGCCGTCCTTTGTCCATGTTTCTAAAAGGTTGGACGGCCCTTCACTTCGTTAATAATCAAATTAGCTCAGGTCTTCACCATTGGTAAATACCAGGTCTTTCAGCAGGAAGCCAAGACCGATGTGGAAGTCTGTCCAGATCTTCACGGTACGGTCAATTTTTTCCAGTTCAAAACCATTTGCATTTTCAAAGCCCTTGGTAGCAAATACCGCATTCTCGATAGGAGTTCCCCAAATGTTGGTGCTTCCCCTCATTGAGGCACGGCCGGCAACAGAGAAGCCTTCAAACTCTTCAATCATATTCAGGTCTGAAACCTGTGCATAATGAAGGTTATACTTAGCTTTGCGGCCTTCACGGTAGCGCTTAGCCAGGGTTTTGCTCATGTTAAATACTGTTTTCTTGCCCCAGTATGTTTCATCAATACCGGCTACCATTTCTTCCATGTAGGTGCAAAAATCCTTTGGATCTGTTGGCACAGAACCAACTGAGATCGCTGTGATGGAAGCGTCGGCGATGCCATCTTTCAAAATTTCTTTCACACCGTCCATCGCTTCAATAGCTGCACCGGCTGTGCCTGGAGTGGGCGCAACTTTTACACCGGTGAAGATTACTTTTTTCTCCAGGTCGTCAAATACCTGGTTGAGCAGGTACACTTCTATGAACCACTTAACAAATGGCCATGTGGTGCGGTCGGTGGCATTGCTGGTAAGGAACCCCAGCCAGCTGTACACCAGGTTATTCGGGTTGAACGACTGGTCCACTTTTACCTGCTGCAGGCTGATGGTAACAGGTTTAAAGGTTACGCCGCCTTTTGCAGTGAAAGTATCCTGGTAGGGCTGCAGCACTTCCGATACGGTAACATCACTGTAGCGAACTACTGTTTCATCGGTAGGCACATTAGTAAATGCCTCCCTGGTGCCAAATGCAGTGAAGGGCCTCATCAGGAGGCTGTTCAGGTTTTGGCCATTGTCAAGATAATAAGAACCATAGGCGCTTATTACTTCGGTTGGGGTTATTGTTGTTGCCATTTAGACAGTTTTTAAAGGGTTGAGGGTTATAAAAATTTTATTGTTCCTGTGATTGCGGGGCACCCATCAGTTTATCAGCCAGCGCATTACTGGCAGCGGAAGGATCGGCATGTGCAGGCAGCTTAGATTTGCTGCCGCCATCATCGCTTTTTTTCCTGGTTTGGGTAATGCCTTCCTGTGCTTGCAGGGCAGCCACTTCTTCTTCCAGTTGCTGGATGCGGGTATTGTTGGCGTTGATTGTTTCATTGGCAGTATCTAACTGACTTTGTATTTCAGTATTACCTGCGCTTGCGGTATTGAGCTGCTCTTCCAGTTCTGTTACCCTGGCTTGTGCAGCTTCGCCGGCTTCTAAAGCTTCGGCAATATTGGTAAGGCCGTCTTCAGAAATAATATGACCAGAAACTGAGCTTTCAATTCCTTCGGATATGAAGCCAATTTCTTCCATTTGTGTTACGGCTAAAATGCGTTGTTGTTGTTCTGTTTTCATATCACTTTATTGTTTTTGCCAGCATGAGTGCCCGTTGTATGGCTTTTTCAAATGGCATAATTGAATCAATAAGTCCGTTTTCTTTTGCTTTTCCGGCTATATATGTTTTACCTGACAGCACATTTTCTTTTTCCAGGTTTAACTTCCCTTTCCTGTTTGCTTTTACAGCACCGGTAAACTCATCGTTTAGCGGGTCGAGAATTTCAGCTATCAGCATTCTGCCGTCGCCGGCATTTGCTTCACGGAAACTCCTGTTTTTATCTGTTGAGTCGGTTGCATAGTATTCACGAAGTACCAGGCCTCTCTGTTCGTCTGCTTTACTCCAGTCTCTCCAGCTCACCATAGTGCCAATACTTCCCAGTATATCAGTTTTGCTTGTGGCTATTACTTCGTTATGTGAAGAAGCGTACCAGTAAGCGGCACTGGCGGAAATACCGTCTGTAATGGCAACGGTTTGTTTTTTGCTTGATTTAATAGCGGAAGCAAAAGTGGCAGTTCCATCCACTGTGCCGCCGGGACTGTCAATCCATGATGCAATTACTTTTACTGATGGCGTATTTTCTGCCAGGCGTACCATATTAGCCAGGGCTGCGGTTCCAAATGAGCCGCAAAAATCATTTTTCATCATGGCTCCCATTACCGGGATAACGGCAACGGTGGCACCTTCAAATCCTGAGAATGTTTTTGCATCAAAATAATTGTCAGGCGCAAAAACTATATCCGACTTTGCAAAGAGCTGTTTAAATTCCTGCCTTAGTTCATTTCCTTCCTCCATTTCTGCACGGAAAGTGGTCTGGTTGCTCATTATCTTCTCCCACATATCAAGCAAGTTCATGGCAGATTGTGGTTCAATAAGCCATGGCTTGTTATAAATGTTAAGAGCAACTTTGTGCAGAATCATATCCTTTTCAAAAAACTGTTTAGTTAATTACTTCGCCTCAGGTAATACAATTTTGGCACTACAACCGATGTGGCGGCATTATAAAAGACTACTCTGTATGTCTTATATAGTAAATCTCCGCTTGACCGAAGTGATACTGTCTTATAATTGTATGTTGTGTTGGTGAAGACGAGTGAGTCAAGTGTAGTGTAATTAGAACCGTCAACCGTAGCCTGTAAATAAGCCCTGGAGCTGGATGGGTTTCCGCTTACTGTTTTGCCGTACATTGTAATGCTTCTGGCAATATTATCCAGGATGCTGGAGCTTACCGTATCGCCGGTGCTTCGTGCCGTGGCATTAATATATACGATTGCCGTGTCGGCATTGGTCAGCGTATCGTTAGCTGCCTCTGGTTTTAGTGTAACCACAATCTGTGCTTTCGCATCATTAGCATGGAACAAAACAGGCGCCAACATGCTGGCTGTAAAAACAAGGGTAGCGATCAAAAAAAGTTTTTTCATTTCAAATGTTTTTATTGTTAGGAAGGATACACCTTCATCATTGCGATGTAAACTTATTGCCGTTATTTTTTTTGGGAAAGGACAGGTCTTTAACTCCGTATAAAGTAAAAAAACCATCCTGTGGAAACAGGATGGGCTTAACCAAAATCCGACTGTATGAAAAAAACCAACTGCTCATATATCCCTGCCATGAATGGCGGGAAAATCTTAAATGTTTTCTATTAATAAATATGGAAGTTCTTTTTGTCCTTCGGCATCCATCAGCCGGTAAGCTTCTTTTTGAAACTCTGCCCACTGGCCTTTATATATTGTCTGGCAGCCGGCGCTATTCGTATTATTAAACCCACCACTGTGCAGATTAATAGTAATGCCTTGTTTTATCCCAAATTCGCCATCTCTGAGCACCGGCAGCACTTCGCCAATATTAGCCGTGCGGAAGGCTTTATGACCTGATGGCTTTCCGTAGCCATGCCAGCCCTGTTTAAACAGGTGCCAGCCCGGGAGAAGCATCGCCTTCCCTTTTTCATGCACACGGGGATCTGTGTTTCCATTAAATGTTATGAAGTAATTAGGACCCATGAGAATAATAGCATCATCATAGATGCCTCGGTCATTTTCCTCAGGGTTGCCCATGGTTTTTTTGTAGTATCCACGGATGCCGATTGCCATTACCGGCTTTTCTTCTGATACAGCAGCTTTTGCTGCGTAATCGGCGGCTTCTTTTTCTGACAGTCTGCCCAGTTGCACATAGCGCTTCATTGCGGCATATATGTTTTCAGGGGCTGTGAGTATCAGCTTCCTGGCTTCGGCCAGTGTTATATTTGGTCGGTTCATTCTTTAAGATGTTTTAATAGTTTTTTTATTCCGCCGGCACGCCATTTTATAAATGCCCATCCTGCCAGCAGTATAGCAATTACGATTATCCATTTCCAGGGGATGTAAATCACCAGGTTGCCGGCTTCCCGGTTTTCTTTAGCAGTACGCCAGGCATGATCCTGCTCGTACAGTACTTTATATTTAGCGGCAGTGTCTGACTGCCGTTTTGCTTCGGCCATTGCCAGGAATATTTCGGCACTGTCTTTTATGGCTGTTTGCACCGGTGCCGGACTGGCGGCAGCTTTTTTAAGTGCCTTTATTATTTTGTCTTTTTGCTCGTTATCGGCCTGCAGCCTGGCGGCATATTGTATCAGCGATTCATTTTCATCTGAGCAATCTGAAAACAGGGTGTCTTTAGTTTCATGTTGCAGCTTCCGCAGGCTGTCTTCTACCTGGTTAATTCTTTCATCTTTAGCCAGGGCTTCATTCTGGTTATCTTCCAGGATAGAATCGAGTGTGGCCTTCCAGCGCAGGTATGCGCTGCTATCAACCGATGTGGTGATGCATGGAAATGCGGCTCTTGTTTTAATTGCTGCTACCTGCGGATGGCGGCTGATGGCTTTATCTATCTGCCTTGAGGCTTTTTGCGGAGTATAGCAACCGGAGAGCAGCAGCATGGCCATGATAGCAGCTGCTGCTAGAAAGATGTAACCAATTATTTTTTTACTCATCAGTTTCAGATTTTAAGCCCACAAACAGCATCCACATAAAGAATGCGAATAATACAGCTGCAAGAATGGCCCGGATGATCGGGTGTTTTCATCATGGCGATTTTAGCTTATCGGCATCCTTAATCAGCTTCTCCTCTACTGTGGTTAAATATTTATAAGCAATGCGCTGGCCACCGTAACCGAGTACAAGGGCAAGCGCATACATGCCCCATTTATCGAACCATGGAAGAAACTTTATTTGGTTGAAAAATGCGATGTATAGAAACAGGTTGTAGGCAATAATGATAACAAAACTTACCATAAGTGAGTCCCACTCTTCCTGGAAAAATGTACTCCAGATAGTTTTAAAATTAAGCTGAGGGAATTTGTTTCTCAGCTTATTAATCTTCTGCATGATGTGCAGAAATATGCCTACCAGCAATGCAGCAGTGCAAAAAATATAATCCATAATTATCGTTTAAATGGTGACCGAATAAGTGTTTTTAAATACTGCTTCCAGCTGCCGCCATGCCTTGTATCTACGACATTCATCTTTAGCATTGCCAAATAATACCAGGCTGCAGCGCAGGCTGATATAATACCGAACACCGGTTGCCAATGGATAGAGAGCATAATAAGACCAGACTCAAATAATGCCTGTAACTTGTATATCATTGTATTGTTCATTTATTATTTTGATTGTCATACTTGTAAAGTCTGTCAAATTCAGCACCCATCAATTCAGCCGGATCAACTTCATTAACCACCTTGCTTTCTTCATCTTCCTGCAATTTATTTTCACAGTCGAAATAGATAGCGGCCGCAAGAAGTAACTCCTGCAACTCTGTTAAATAGTCTTGGTGTATTTTCAAAATCATTTCTTCCCGGTTGTGTCTGACAGTTGCTTTTGTGTTTCATAAATGATTTTTGCCCTCAATCCTTCAACCTTCTTTGCAGGCAGTTCGCCAAGTGCATCGTACACCGTCTGCAATTCATCAACGGTAAATGTTATTGTTTGTTATTTATATTTTCGAAATCATTGTACTCTATACCAGTTTGTTCCATTGCTCTGAAAAGTCATGCTGCTATTAGCAGAAATCGTTGTGGCATCTGACCCGGCAAAATCTTTATAAGTGCTTATTGTTACGGCACTCCCAGTTTGATTAACAAGCCTGTATTCACGCCTTGTAACTCCGCTTGCTGCTGGCAGTGTTATTGTAGGAGTTCCGCTGGTTATAATAACAGTATGATGTGTGGCATCAAGTGTGGTATTCCCTGTAACGGTGGTGATAGATTTACCATTTGAACCGACAACGTCCAGCGTACTTACAGGTGAAAAGTTATTTATACCCCATTCACCGGTACTAAGTATTGTTCCCCTGCCTGTTGAATTTGTAAAAAAGCTAACAGGATGCGATGATGTTGTCCCAATAAGACCGCCTGCTCCACCGCTATACCCTCCAACACCAGATGCTACTATTGAAAACCCTATACCATAAGTTGAAGCGTAAGTACTGATATGCGCATGACTTCCATCCCGCACAGTAAGTGTCCTATTCCAATATGCCGGGTTATTAGTAGCCGTACCTCCAATAACAACATCACCGTTGTTTGTTAATTTACCAGTCATATTTAGCCCACCATCCCAATCTGCTGAATCGCTGGCCGGAGTTGCAAAAGAACCATTTCTGTTTATCGCCATATTGCCATAATTACCGGCAGGAGAACCGCCACCGCCGCCACTACCAGAAGGTAATTTAGAAGCGTATCTATTGCCATTTTTATGAACAATCAAACTGTCATTACTTGCATTTATATAAGTGCTATCAACATACACCGTTCCACTGCCGCTTCCTCCACCACTAACCGGAGTTCTCCAAGAACCCTTACCAGTTCCGTCAACGTCCGTCCACACTTTATTTGTACCAACACTATCATCTACGAATTGTGTTGCATAGTTATTTTGCCCACCTGATGCTGATACTTTCAAACCAATATTTGTAAGAGCATTACTGCCGCTTTCCCTCGTTGCTGTATTATTTATCTGTTGTCCGTATGAAGTACGGGCAGCAGATGTAGTGTTATAACCGTCTGCATTGTTTATCACAACTATACTTCCGTTTGTAGTTCTGCTCACACCTGCACCGGCTGTATTTGCGCCTTTAAATTCAGCCCTCATTGTGTCATTCTGCTCACCAAAAAATGTTATAAAATCAGACTGCGGATAAAATATTGATTTATGTGTCTTCCGGTAAAATTGCTCCCTCATTCCATCATCGTATGTTGACTGAATAAACAGCCCTTTGCTGCCGCCGGTCCATGTACGGGTAATATGCCCAAGTATAGTAGTCTTCATATCAACTCCAAAATAAGAGGCATTACGAAGTACCTCAACTAATCCTGAGTTCTGATAGCCATCAACATTTAATGTGTGGGTATTCCAGGCAGAACCAATACTATGTTTACCAAGTATAATTCCATTCCCTGATAGATGATAAGAAGCGTTCTGTGGTGTGCCAGTTGAATTGTTCCAAATATATGAGTAGCCATTTGCGCTGTCCGCCTTTGCATCAAATCTCCGCCAGTCAACAGGTTTCAACGCCCCCCGCACATTCGGCCCGGCATCTGGCACATTCAATGCAAGTGTATTGTTTCGTTTAAAGAAGCTAATATCATTTCGCCAGTTGTGATTTGTCACCCCAAAATTCATTTCATTTTCTTCCTGTGGCAACACATACACTATACCGCTTTGGTCTTTGCAGCATCCGAAGTAACTGCCCGATGTAAATCCGTAATAAAATCCTTCATTCTGGTCTTTTAACGGATAGCCCCAAAGTGTATCGCCTTTTACTTTATAAAGCTCATCATAGTTGCCGCCATTTACTTTTAGGAATTGTAAGTCATAAGCCTGCTTTCCCATCCAACCTGTATCACCACGGGGCTGCAAAAAGAATCCGGGCAATCTTGTCCAAGTAAGTAAGTCAGAACTGTACATACTGGCCAGCATACTGCGGCTTGTGTCCCTTGTCAAATCACTGTCAGTACGGCTATCGGCAAATACACCGTAGTAAAGGCTTCCCCGCTTGTAAACAGTTGGATTAATAACACCATTGTAATTGAGTGGTATGTTTGGTGACAAAATCTTCCACATCGTATCAATACTCTCCCAACTGTTACCTCTTGCAGCAAATAAGTACACCGAATCGGTTGCCGAATAACTGCCAAACCAATAATGCTTTCCGTCCTTTTTTACCATGCTCGATACATCAATAAATCCAACCGTCACCCCAAGTAATGATGATGCAGTTGAATTAGATAACATTGGTGAACTTGGTCTTGTAAGCGGATGAGCAGCATTGCTTTTAAATTTGATATGCCCAATACCGTAATCGGGGCCACCAAGTCCCTTGCCACCTGTATAATAAAGGTGGATTGTATCATTTACGTTATCGTACACTGCCAACGGGAAGGCAATATCAACACTGTCCCAAGTTGGTGAAGGGGTAGGATAAACAGCAGTGTCAATATAAGCCCATGTTCTCATACTATCCCGGCTTTCCCAATAGTGGATTGAATTAGTTGCATCACCTTTAGCATATACCCTGAAAAGCGTATCGTTAATACTTATAGGACTTGGAGCATACATCGAACTTTCACTATACACACCACCCGGATGCGGCATATTTTCTATTGAAAAAATTGGATTATTCATGTCCTGAATAATAGCCCAGTTATTGGGATTGTCAGGGTTAGGCGGTGCCGGATAGCTGCCAGATGAAGTGCCACCAGACATTTTTCTCCATGCTAAAAAAAGTGGATTATATACAAAATAAGCAGCACTATCGCTGTTTAAAACTGTAAGCCACGGTGCCGGCGAACTGATTGCCAGCATTTCGGCAGTAGTGCATACAGGTGGCAGCATACCCTTAGTGGCACCGCTGCGGGGACCAATTTCAAGATAAGCAGATGGTGCGGTTATCCTGGCTGTGCCTGAGCCAATGTTTACCTGTTTAGTAAATGAGTAATTATCGTACCGCATGGGTTGCACTATCTGTGATTGTGCTGCCAGTGAAAACAGGCATAATACTACTGCTCCTAAAAATGTGTTTTTAACTAAATGCATAAATTTCTACTATTTCTTCATTATTTACTGAGCCAATAAAATTGATAGTATTTGATGCCAGTGCTTTTTCGGCATGGCGCTGTATGGATCCTGTCCAGTCTATAGCTCCGGAGAAGTCATCAATTGGTATTCCCATTCCATCAATCATTATCAGCAATTTTTTATTTACAAGCAGGCTGTTTATAAGCAAAGTATCACCTTCGGCCATTGGTGCGCCGGGTGCACCTACTTTAAACCTTATGATAAGTTGCAGCGAACTGGCTGTTACCAGTACACCACCAATAATGATATCGAATGCATTAGCGGTATAAATGGGTGCCGGTAAAGGGTGCTCCCATTTAAAGTTTATCTCAGCTTTGCGGGGATTACTTCTGGTACCTGATGTATAATTATAGCTAAGTGTGGCGCCTGAGTCTTCATTTCCTATCAGCCTGTTAACTTCATTCCTGTCTTCTGCAATAACTCCCCACTGGTGTCCAATCATGGATGATACGGATAATACTTTTTGTGCATCAATACCACTTAGCGAACCAGACACACTCATTTCAACGTAAGTTCCTGCATCTGACGATTTAGTATTTTCTTCAAAACTGCGGCTGTTATCTATTGTATTGGCATAGTAAAGCACTGCCCCTGGTTTAAGTGTAACTGCCGCATCCATTACTCCGGTAAGCGGATTAATGGATGGCCATGTAAGCACATCGCTGTGCTTAAAAAATTTTATGTTGCAAAGGCCTGAAGATTTTACAACAGACTTTGGCAACGACATAACAGGGACGTATGTGTTGTGATAATTCACTAACCAAAAATCGTAATGGATGCTGACGGGGGAAAGGACAGGTAGTTATAGAAAAAAACTGGTATAATCAGTTAGGTAATGACAAATGCGGCACAAGTTTTTTTCTTCTGTAACGATTGCGGAATTCAAGCTTTTTAAGGGCATCGAAACTTATATCTTCATCTATCACAATATTATGCATTTTACAAAACTCATGTATGGCTGATTTAAATCCTTTATACCTGCCATCGTTTTTTAACCAGGTATGAACAAAGTATGACAGCTCCAGCGAAAAATAATCATTAAGCACCTGGTTTATTGCACCAACAGTTCCGGGCCTTGGCTGTACTCCATAGGCCCTCATTTTAGATTGTGGCAGTTTTATTTTTATTTTCCCAAATGATGTATCTGTAATGGTTGTTTTGTGTCCGGTATTAATGCGGTAGGTAATGTATGGGCGAATAAGTGTCCAGTAGTAATTTTTATTATTGATGACGATGTGATCCCCCTCAGTAGAGTTGATAAATTTGGCAATATGTCTTTTTACAGGAATGGATAGAAAATAATAATCCCCCATAGATGTTGGTACTCAAAGATAAAAAATGATTAATTAATCTGTTACTTTCTTATAAAAATAAGTGACCATTTGTGTACTCATATTACTGTCTTTCACATTGGTAAGCATTTTTTGAATAAACTCAGTCCTGGTAAGGCCGTGTGATAAGAGGGTGAAAGTCTCACTTATCTCATGCAGCGGCTGGCGGCAGCTGTCGATGATGTGTGCTTTTACAGGAGGGTGTGAGTTGTCTTTGGTTTTAAAGACAAACATAATTTCTGGGAGTAAGCTTTCAGGAATTCCAGGCCCGGCTACATCAATATGGCAGAAGCAGGAGCAGGCTAATTTTCCGTTTAAATTTTGCGGAATTGTCTTTTCTCGTGTTTGCATAGCTTGAAATTTGATTTTTTAAAAAAAGTCCCTGACTTGCGATTTTTGGCGATTTACTGTCACATTTTTTATTAATAAATTGGTTTTCATGTTATTAAAGTGTGACAGTAGGCATGTGACAGATGTGTTACAGATGTGTTACAGATTGTAACAGTATTGTGACAGTAAGGTGATTTTTTTCGGTTACTGTCACATCGTAATGTATGTGATTTTCTGTTAGTTAAGCTAACAGTGTTACTATTTGTTACAGTTGTAACAGTAAAATCAAGTATTGACAAAACACTCATTTTTGCCAATAAATAGGCATTTTCAGCCAATTTTTCAAAAAAACGACTGCTACTACTACCTACTATGATACAGCAGTAGCTTAAATTTTTGTGAAAAAGGCTGATAATCATTGTTGTAACAGTTTGTAACATGGGTTATTTAAAGGTTTTGGACCGGGAATCAAAGTCTTTAAGCTGCTTTTTTAAACGTTTAATTCGCCAGCCTGGTAATTCAGTTAGGTTATCTTCTACGGTATTTAAAGCAGCGTTTACGTTGTCAACTGCAGGAGGGATATAGGTGTGTTTTAACGAATCTGTTATATGCCACTCTTTGACCACCCTAATAATTTACGGTTGACAATAGCCTTCAATTCTTCAACCTTACTAATCGGACACATAAACTTTACGCCTTTTGTCTTTTCTTTAAAGGGGCTTTTGCGGCCAGCGTTTATTCGCTGACCGCCCCTGGTTTCTTTTTTAGTTTGCATTTTGTGGGTATGTTGCTTTTGTATCATCAATTTTTACTGTTCTATCATATATTACTCTTCCAATTCTGCTATTGTCCCAAGTTATCAATTGTTTAAAATACATTAACCCGTTTTCAGCAGTTTTATAAGGTTTAGCAGCAGTGTAAGTTGTAAAAGTGTAACCTCTTTTGTTTGTTATTGTGCTTTTCATTTTTTTTAGTTTTTAATTGCTACCTGCAATTGTTACACAAATATAGACATTCTTTTGATTAAAGTACCATAATCAATAAATAAGTTATCCACATTTGACAAATAATTTGAAGTCCCTAACTGCGGCATATAACAAACGGTTTTGTGCAAGCCCCGTCTGACACCTAAATCCCATCTTCACCTATTTGTCAACCATGTGCAAAGCCAAGCGATATAACGGCCTGCACAAAGCCGCAGCGTTATGTGCCATTAAGCAGACAACCCATCAATCAACTTTCTGCCATAAACGAACCAATATATTTCATCGTTTTCATCTTCAATGAAAAAAACAAGTATTCCAATGAATGTAATTGCGAGCAGAAAAGTTGACAACAACCATACGATGCTCAATAATGTTAATCCAATGTATTTCATTTCGTTTCTAAATTTAACGGCACATAACAAGGGTTTTGCGTAATAGCCCAAGAATGTGTCGTGGTTAATTTTAATTTTCTACTAAGGGCTACTACGCAAAGCCCCAAAACGTTAGTGGCAATACTATCATACCGATATTTCAAGACGATAGTAAGAGTTCACAACGTTTTTTAAGTCATCCAGATAAGGGTTAAAATCCCAACCTTCTAACTCACAAATCATTTTATCCATTTCAATATCTTTTCTCAATCTTTTACACATTAACAGTCTTGCTTTTTGTTGTAAATCATTAGGGTCAATAATTACTTTTTCTACTTCTTTTTGCACATAAGTATTTACTGAAAGATTATAGTCATTATTTACAATCTCATCAAAAGGGACTACCCTTGATAATTTATTTTCATTGTCAATAAATTCAACATTTGTAGTGCTTTTGTTTTTCTTTAATATCAACAATGAAGTGGCAATAGTTGTATCAATAAAAGTTTTTCCGGGTATTTGTATTACTTTTTCAATCCAATTTTTATCTATAAACCATTTTCTAATAATCCCTTCGCTGTTGCCTCTGTAAAGAATACCAGGAAAGTTTAAAACAATAGCAATCCCATCATCAGCCAACAAGTGAATAATGTGCATAAGAAACGCATAATCAGCCTTACTTTTTGGAGGTAGTGCAGGAGCTTCATTAAATCTAACATCACCAAATAAACCAGTCTGCGGCAGTTCCCAAGCAATAGAAAATGGAGGATTTCCAACTATGCAAGAAAAACGCTTATCCATAAATGCAGGTTCTTTCAAAGTATCTGCACAAACACCAGTAAAATTTTTCAATCGTTGCTCTGCTACTGCTAATTGATGGTCGTTAATTTCTTGTCCAAACTTTGGCATATCATCAGGGAAGCAACTCAATAAAGAACCATCACCACACGTTGGGTCGTAAACATCTTTTATATCAACATCAACCAAAGATTTCATATACTCTGCCAATTCAGGCTGTGTATAGAATATCCCTTTTGACTTAAATTCTTCCCTTATGTTTTTAATATTGTATTGTCCCATTTTACCTAATTGAATGTTTTAATTGCATTTCACTTATAAATTCTTCACAAGCTGAACGGCTTTTACTTCTATGCCTATATCTTACGTTGTTTACTGTTATTTCAGCACACCACTTATTATGATAAATATGCCTGCCGTGCCTTGTTTCTTTAAGCGACTTATCAAAATAGATACAGCCACTTCCTTTAGATTGTCTTCTAACGACAACCGTACTGCCACCAACAGTGCATTGGCTATATGGTGGCTGACGTAATCCTATTAAGCTATTGTTCATAATTCAAATTAAGTTTTTCAATTTGGCTTCGGTGCTTAAATGCCACTACATCGCCAATGCTTTGCCGTCCAGCAAAATGTTCGCAGGAAGAAGTGCGAACGGACAAACCGGTTTTCGTGCCTCAAACCTTTCTTTAGTCCTACATTTTGCTGGACGACCGAGGCGTGAAAGTTTCTTAACAGCCCTTTTGTCTAATGCCCTGCGAACACTTCGCTGAACACCGGCATTCACAAAAGAGAAACTTTCATTACTCCCGGAGCCTTCATGGAAGACTCCTTCGTAAATGCCTCGGTCGTTACCTGCCATTTTATAGAAACAACTCGTTTTGACAAAATTCATTTTCAATTC
>ERZ761584.189-NODE-189-length-23489-cov-8.764872_pt1 | contig 23489 bp, 38 predicted proteins | sample MGYA00512168_ERZ761584 | MGnify/ENA primary metagenome ERZ761584 (study PRJEB28899, sample SAMN03785564) | bioreactor sludge metagenome | biome: EBPR Sludge; feature: EBPR Bioreactor; material: 0.22µm filtered reactor supernatant | place: Saint Lucia: Queensland...
GATATGCCGCGTGCTCCCAAGCGGTGCCAGCGCTGCGGCTTCGTGGGCGTCGGGGCGTGCCGGTGCGTGTCGCCAACGAGTCGTGCGTCATGGTCCCGGCCGGAGCGCCGCCGCCGCGCCGCTGCGGTCGCTGACTGGGTCTCTGCTCACGGCTGGTGGTGTCCCGGATGGGGCGTCGCGCCGCATCCGGCGACCGACCTAACCGCGGCTCACTCGACTGCGGTCGTCCATGGTGGCGCAGATTCGCCCCTGACCGTTCTCTGCCGCTCGTGCAATAGCCGGGCGTGGCGCGTTGGTGAGACCTGACACGGGTCGAGCCGTTCTCCGACATGGAGGTCCCGATGCCTGGTCCGCCCCCGAAGCACCCGAGCGTGCGCGCTCGGCGCAACAACGCGAAGTCTGACTTCACCACCCTGCGGCCCGATGAGCGGGACGGCAAGCCCACCCCGCCGTGGCCGCTTGGCCCTGACGTCATGTCTCAGGCCAGGGTCGATGTCGCTCGCGATCGTCAGACCGCCCTGATGGTCGAGATCGAGGGCGAAGAGGACGGCCGCAAGCGCGGCAAACTCAAGCGGGATCTCGCGAAGGTCGAGCTGGTCATTGCGACGCTGACCTTGCAGATCGAGCAGGCGCGCGACACCGAGGTCGCCTTGTGGTCCGAGCTGTGGGCCATGCCGCAGGCATCGATCTGGGAGCAGTCCCACGCCGGCCGCGAGGTCGCTCAGTATGTGCGGTGGAAGATCCGCGCCGAGCAGGGCGACTCGAAGGCCGCAGTCGAGGCGCGCTTGCTGTCCGACCGCTTGGGCCTCAACCCGCTGGCCCTGCTGCGACTGCGCGTCGAGATCGAACGTGCCGAACAGGCCGAGACCAGCGGAAAGACACGACGCGCTCGGGCCGCGCCGAAACCCCGCAAGGATGACCCGCGCGGCGGCCTATTCGCAGTGAGCTGACGTGCTTCTCGTCGTTCCTGGCGAGGATGCGACCCCGTGGCCGACGCTCGGACCGCAGGTCTGTGACTTCATCGAGCAGACGGTCGTCTATGGTCCTGGGCCGCTCAAGGGCGAGCCCTACATCATTGACCCAGAGGTCCGCGGCCTGATCCACCGGTCCTACGAGGTCTACCCCAAAGGACACCCACAGGCCGGCCGTCGCCGCTTCAAGCGAGTCGGCTGGTCAGTTCGCAAGGGTCGCGCCAAGACCGAGGTTATGGCGGCTATCGCGTTCGTCGAACTGCACCCTGACGGGCCGGTCCGCTGCGACGGGTTTGACGCCCATGGAGAACCGGTCGGCAGGCCAGTTCGCAACCCATACATCCCGATGCTTGCCGTTACGGTCGAGCAGGTCGAGGAACTTGCGTTCGGCGCGCTGTCCGTCATGTGCACGGAGGGACCCGAGGCCGACTGCTTCGACGTCTCGCTTGAGCGCATCATGCGGCTCGACGAGCGCGGTCGGGCAGATGGCAAGGCAGTCCCGTTGGCCAACTCGCCTGGCGCTCGTGACGGCGCGAGGACGACGCTCAACTGCTTCGACGAGCCGCACCGCCTGTACTTGCCGCGTCAACGTGATGCGCACGCGACGATGGACGCGAACCTGCCGAAGATGGCAGGCCAGGACGGCTGGTCGCTGTACGTCGGCACCGCCGGCGAGCCAGGCCAAGGCTCGGTCGCTGAGGATCTACACCAAGACGCGATCGACATCAGCGAGGGCCGCCAGAAGGACCCGCGACTGTTCTACGTCTACCGCTGGGCAGGCAAGACCTATGACCTGACCGACAAGGCCCAGCGCCTTGAGGCGATCGCGGAAGCGACCGGCCCGGTCGGCGAGTTCGGCGTCGGGCAGTACGAGGACATCGCCGAGAAGTGGGAGCGCCACGGCGCAGACAAGGGCTACTTGGAGCGCGTCTGGCTGAACCGTTGGCAACGCTCGGAGCAGCAGGCATTCGACCCGCAGCGGTGGCAGGAACTGTCCCACGAGCACGGCGACACTGAGCGCCCCAAGCGAGCGCTCATCAAGCCCGGGTCGCTCGTCACGGCCGGCTTCGACGGCGCACGGTTCCGCGACTCGACGGCCATCGTCATCACTGAGGTGACCACCGGCACCCAGCAGGTTTGGGGGCTGTGGGAACGCCCGGCCGACCTGGCCGAGGACAAGCCGTGGGAAGTCCCGCAGGTCGAGGTCGACGAGGCTATGGACCGACTCATGCGGACGATGGACGTATGGCGCATGAACGCCGACCCGCCCTACTGGGTGGCCGAGGTCGGGGCATGGGCCGGTAAGTGGTCAGGCAGGGTCGAGGAATGGTGGACGAACCGCCCCTCGCACATGGCCAGGGCCGTGCGCGCCTACCGTGAAGCGATGGACTCCGGCGCAGTCGGCTGGTCCGACGCACCGATGGCAGATCGTCTCGCCGCGCACATCGCAGCTGCCGGCCGGAAGAACGTCAACATCTTCGACGACGACGGAACCCAGTTGTTCATCCTGGAGAAGATCCACCCCGACCGGAAGTTCGACGCCGCCATGGCCGCGGTCCTGTCGTGGATCGCCCGCATCGAAGCACTCAAGGCAGGGGCGTCGCCCAGGGCGTCGACCGTTCCCCGCCGCATCCGCTGACCGAGAGAGGGGGCGCGCGTGCCGATCGACGTCACCACCCCCCAGTCTCCCGGCTGGTGGCTGCTGCGGTTGCAGCGCAAGTTAGACGACCGCCGCAAGCGGGTCGATCCGCTGTTTGCCCGCTACGAGGGCAACGCCGAGACTCCCGCCGAGCTGTCATCCGCTCCCGAGACGGCGCGGCGGTTCTACAGGACGGCACGAACCAACTTCGCGGAAATGCTGGTCAAGAGCGTCCGGTATCGCTTGCGGGTCGCCTACATCCAGACGTCCAAGGAGAACGGCGACGGCGGATCGGCGGAGGCGTGGCGGGAGTGGCGTCGCGCGGGGATGATCGTCGAGGCCGCCGACATCGAGCGGAACATGCTCATCTCCGGCGACGGTTACGCCATGGTAGGGGTACACGATGGCAAGGTTGCCGCGACGAGCGAGGACCCCCGCCAGGTTGTCACGATTCACGACCCCGTGCGGCAGTCGGTGACTCGCGCCGGAGCCAAGTTCTTCCGCGACGCCGACGAAGGTGTCGACTACGCCTACCTGCACCGACCGGGGCGCGTGTGGGTGGCCTACCGGCCCAAGCGCGGCACCACGCTCTCGCGGTTCTCAGCCCAATGGGATTGGGATGACACGCGCGGCGGCGAGGAAGGTGAGCCGCTTCCCGACCCGGAGTTCATCGGCATCGTTCGCTACCGCAACGACGAGGGTGTCGGCGAGTTTGAGCGCCACAGCGACCTGCTCAACCGGATCGACCACCTCATCCTGCAAGGGATGGTCATCGCCACTTTGCAGGCATTCAAGCAGCGCGCCATCAAGGCCAACCTGCCGAAGAACGACCCGGTCACGGGCGAGGAAATCGACTACAACGACATCTTCTCCTCCGACCCTGGGGCGCTCTGGGAGTTGCCCGAGTCGGCTGAGATGTGGGAGTCCGGGGCGGTCGACGTCACGCCGATCGTCGGCATGGTCGAGAAGGAGATCGAGCGGCTTTCTGCGGTCACGTTCACGCCGATGTCGGCGTTCACTCCCGAGGGTGCCAACCAGTCGGCGCAGGGCGCGTCACTCATCAAGGAGGGCGCGGTCCTCAAGACCGAGGACAAGATGCGCCGCGCCGGAGCGGCCCACGCTCAGACCGCCGCCCTGATCTTCACCCTTGCCGGACTCGATGTTGGAGACCCCGAAGACATCGTCATCGGGTGGGCTCCCGGCCAGCGCTACGGACTGTCCGAGCGAGGCGAGGCAGCCAAAGCAGCTAAGGAGTCGGGCATGCCATGGTCAACGATCATGCGCGACATCTGGGGCTTCTCGCCTGAGCAGGTCGAGCGGATGAAGGCCGAGCGGTTCACTGACGCGGTGCTGTTCGCCAGCCAGGTCGACAATGCCGCCGCCGGCCAGTGAGATTGCCCATCTCGCCCAAGGTCACTACCGGGCTCGACTGTCGCTGACCCAGCGCATCGAGTCTCTGGTCGTTGCCAAACTCGGACGCTTCGACGGGTGGTATTCCCCGGTCCTGGTCGATGAGTTGTCGGCCGAGGTAGCGCGGCTGGTAGGAGCTGGTCAGGTCGGCGTCGGCCAAGTCACCGACGGCTACTTGGCACGGACCACGTCCCTGGTCCTAGGCCGCCCTGTTTCTGCCACGGGCATTGGGTCACAGATGACGGGCACGCTGCGCACGGGCGTTACGTCAGCGGTTGAGGTATACGCCCGTCTCGGAGAGGAATACCGATTCCGCCGCTCTCTGGGGCTGTCCGATGATGCCGCCCGGCAGCTGACCATTGACCGGGCACGGAAGATGGTCGAATCCGACCTCGGGCTGGCATTCCGCGAGACGGCATACCGGGTCAACGGGCGGCACCAGGTCCAGCGCTACCGCCGCATTGTCAACTCGTCGCGACCGTGTGGCCTCTGTATCGCCGCATCGGACCGGATCTACCGGAACGTCCAGAAGGTCGCCCTGCACCCCGGTTGCCACTGCGGGGTCATCACCGTCACGCATGCGACCGACCCTGGTTCGCAACTGAACAACGACACCCTCGCCGAGGTGTATGCCGCCGCTGGCGGCGCCGAGGCCGCCAAGTTGCGGGCTACCCGGTTCGAGGTTGTCGAGCACGGCGAGCTGGGCCCTCAGTTGCGGGTCGTAGGTCAGCACTTCCGTGGCCCGTCAGAGGTCGCGGCGTAAGGACCCGCCACGGGTCGACCACCCCACTCCGACATGGAGGAATTCGCAAAATGTCCGCACGTCTGCACTTCCGCTCCGCATTCCCCCTCGCCGGAGGGCCGGTCACCCCAGAGGCGATCCTTGCGTTCCACCGCTCCACCTTCGGCGACGCACACATGGAGGGTGGAGACGAGGCCCATCAGGTCTTCAAGGACCCGGAGACCGGCGAAGAGTTCGCCTTCCCCGAGAAGACACCCCTGGCTGAGATGACGGACCCGCAGCGCACCGAGTACTGGCGTCACAAGGCACAGAAGCACGAGAAGGCCGCCAAGGCCAGGGCCGACTACGACACGGTCAAGGCCGAGCGCGATCGACTCGCTGCGGAGGGCAAGACCGACGCTGAGAAGGCAGCCGAGGCTGCCGTCAAGGCCGCCGCCGAAACGGCTCGCACCGAGGCAGAGGCCGCCGCCCGCTCCAAGTACGCCGCGCAACTGGTGACCGCCGAGTTCAGGGCAGCTCTCGCAGGCAAGCGCGATGCCAAAGACGTCCAGACCATCGTCGACGGCCTGGACACCACGAAGTTCCTCACCGACGCAGGTGAGGTCGACACCGACAAGGTGGCGAATTTCGCCGCGGGGCTCGCCCCGGCTGGCAAGACATGGCCCGACACGGGCGCCGGCAAGCGCGGGAAGAGCGCGACCCAGAAGGGCGTGTCCGCTGGAGCCGAGATGTTCGCCGCATCCCGCGGCAAGACCACCACCTGATCCACGGAAGGAAACACCATGCCTCGTCTCAAGAGCGAGACCGTCGGCGCGGGCGACCAGTCCTGGTTGGGGTCGGCTCACGGCATCCACGAGTGCCGCACCGAGCTCCTCGACATCAGCGCCTTCACCGCTGGCACGCACTACCCGAACGGGTACATCCCGTCCGGCACCCCGGTCGCCAAGGTCGCCGGACTCCTCGTCCCCTACGACTCGCTGGAGGCCACGACCACGAACGCGGGCGTCCTCGCAGGGCACCTGTTCGCCGACCAGCCGGTCGTCGGCACCAACGACTTCGGCGTGCCGCTGCTCGACCACGGTCGGGTCCGCTCGGCGAAGGTCCCGGTCGGTGCCAACGCCTTCACCGTCCCCGTTGCGGCCGCGAAGCGCGCCGCCATGACCATCGTCTACATCTGAGGAGGGGTCTGATATGGCTCTCTGGACCGACATCATCGACCCCGCGACGCTCACCGGGTACGCCCGCGCGTCGCTGTCCGACTACGAGGCTCGGAAGGGCTCGCTGGCTCGCTGGCTGCCCAACCGGACCGTCCCGTCGATCGACGTGAAGTTCGTCGCCGGCTCGTTCGGCCTGGTCGAGATCGCGGACTTCCGCGCCTACGACGCCGAGCCCACGATCGGCAAGGCGCCGTCCGGCAAGCGGATCACGCTGGAACTCCCCGCGCTCGGGCAGAACATCCCCGTGAGCGAGTACAACCAGCTCCGCGCCGCCGGCGCGTCCCCGTCCGACGAGACCGTGCTCGGCACGATCCAGCGGACGACCGACATCGTCGTCCGCGCGGTCGCTGACGCGATCGAGCGGCTTCGGGGCACGGTCCTGGTCACCGGCAAGGCCACGGTCTCCGGGTTCATGGACGACGACTTCGGTCGCGCTGGCGGGCACACCGTCAACGCGGGAACGTTGTGGTCCAACGCGGCCGCCGATGCTCTCGGTGACCTGACCACATGGTCGGACACCTACCGCTCCGCGAACGGCGAGGCACCTGGTGCGATCGTCATGTCGACCCGCGTCTTGCGGGCCATGGCCAGCCTCAACCAGATGCGCACGCAACTGGCGAGCGGGTCCACCCGCCCGGCGACGCTCCAGGACGTGCAGGACACGGTGGCAGCCAACGGCCTGCCGCCGATCTACCTGTACGACCGCAACGTCTCGGTCTCCGGCTCCTCGACGAAGGTCGTCGCCGACGACAAGGTGCTGCTCCTCCCTGAGCCTGTCGAGGACGTCAACGACTGGCAGGGCACCCAGCTCGGAGCGACGTACTGGGGCCGCACGCTGTCGTCGATGGAGGCGAACTGGGAGATCGCTGAGCCCGACCAGCCCGGCCTGGTTGCGGGGGTCTACCGGGGCGAGAAGCCGCCGATGATCGCCGAGGTGCTGTCCGACGCGATCGCCCTTCCGGTGCTCGCCAACGCCAACCTGTCGTTCGCGGCGGACGTGCTCTGATGGCGCGCCTGTCGGCTCACGTTCACGTGCGCGACGAGTTCGGCGCAGTCCACGTGTTCGGCCCCGATGACGTCGTGCCGGAATGGGCTGTCGACGCGATCAGCAACCCGGACGCATGGGAGCCCGAGGAGTCCGAGCCTGAGCCGGAGCCGGAGTCCGAGGCTCCCGCCAAGGGTGCCGCCAAGAAGTGATCCATAGAGGGTGTGCGCCGGAACGTTCCGGCGCACACCCTCGGGACGGGAGGTGACGTCATGTTCGCGACCGTGCAAGACATCCGCGACGCGGCCTACGGAGTCACCATCCCCGAAGGCCCATCGGTTGAGGCTGCCCTTGACCGACTGATCACCAAGGCGGAAGCCCGCCTGCTCGTGGCCGTTCCGTCCATCGCGGTTCGCCTCGCGGCCGGGACGCTTGACGCGTCCCTCGTGGCGGGCGTCATCGAGGACATGGTGCTGCGCATCGTCCGCAACCCGAACGGCCTGCGCTCGGTGTCGATCGACGACTACCAGGCCACCGTTGACCGGGCGCTGTCGTCGGGCGAACTCTACGTTTCCGATGCCGAGGTCGCCCTGCTCTCGCCAGTGGTCTCCCCAACCAGGCGCGTGGGGTCGATCCGCATCGGAGTCCCGGAGTGGCGGCTTCCACGTGTTTGACGTCACCTGGGCTGTCGACATGGGGCGCGACGCCGCGCTAGCCAGGATGCGCGACGAGTGCACCATCACTCGCCCTGGCGCGCAGACCTGGGACGACGCCGCGGGCGCATACACCGGTGGCACTCCCGCCCGGCTCTATGCCGGCCCGTGTCGCATCCGTCGCCCGAACGTGGCCGAGCGTGAGGCCGCCGCGGGCGATGCCGACTGGACCGTTACGGGCGCTGTCGTCTCGATCCCGGTCGACGGCACGACCGACGATCTGCTCGGCGCGACCGTGACGGTCGTGGGCTGCGAGATGGACCCGACCCTGACTGGCCGCGAGTTCACAGTGCTCGCCCCGCACGCGCAGTCTCAGGCGACTGCGCGTCGTCTGCGGTGCGTCGAGGTGGCGCGGGCATGAGCGACTTCGGCGACGTCGAAGCGTTCGCCAAGGCCCTAGATGACCAGGGCGCGAAGGTGGTCCTCGCGCAGCGCGCTGTCGTCAAGAAGGGCGCGCTGAACGTCAAGAAGCAACTCCAGCGCGAGGCGGACGGTCACCCGCACGCCCCCCGCATGCCGCAGTCGATCACGTTCGACGTCGAGTTGACCGGTGACGAGATCGTGGCCGACATCGGCCCCGAGAAGGGCGGCGCGGGTTCGCTGGCCTTCTACTGGCTCGGCAACTCCAAGACCGGTCCCGTCCTGCCAGACCCGATGCTTGCCGCCGACAAGGAGGCCGAGGTCATGGCCGAATGGCTGGGCAAGGTGGCTGAGGACATTGGCTGAGGACGTCGTCGAGGTCATCGCCGCGCGTATCGAGTCGGTGGTCGGCGCGGCCCGCGCGGTCTACCGCTATGGCGTCCCGGACGGGACCCTGCCGAGCGCCTACCTGCTCGTGACCGCGAGTGTCGGCGAGACATCGTCCACCAACCTCGCGGGCCTCGCAGACCGCCGTACTCCGAGCGTGGACGTCAAGAGCGTGTCCCGTGACCCTGACCGTCAGAAGGCCGCTCGTGAGGCCCTGTGGGGCGCTCGGAAGGTCGTTGACGCCCTCACCGACTACCGGCCCGCCGTGGGCCGTGTGGCGTGGCTCATGGACCACCTGGCGTCCTACCCGCCTACCGCGGACGACTCGCTCCCCGAGGTAGTCATGCAGGCCGTCGAGCGCTACGCGCTGGCCTACCAGCCCTGAGGTTCCCCGCTCCGCGCGGGTCCTGCCGATACCAACCCACCGCACCCCGGAGACGGGGCGCTTCACCACGCCCGGAAGGGGTGCCATGTCCGACCGCGTGCGCGTCAAGGACCCGGACAACGGGGCCGAATACACCACGTCAGCTGACTGGGCCGCACGGCTCGGTCTCACCCCGCTCGACCGTCCCGCAGTGGACGACTACGGGCGGGACATCCCCACCAAGTACCCCGTCGCCAAGGACGGAACGGCCGTCAGCGCTGGCGTGAGCAAGCCCAAGCGGGTGCGCACGCCCCGCCGCAAGCCGACCGCCGCGCCCGCTCAGGACAAGGAGTAACCCATGCCCCCCACCGTGCCCACCGGAATCCCGTCTGTCGGCTACTGGACGGCCAAGCTCGTCACCACCATCGCCGACACCGCGGCGCCCAAGCTCGCGACGGAGATCAACGCGGTCTCCTCCGTCGCTGCCGAGTGCATCTTCGGCAAGTCGTGGAGCGGCCCGTCCGCGACCTACGAGAAGGTCAAGAACGAGCGGTTCTGCACCATCCAGTCGTATGAGCGGCTGGGCAAACTCACCTACGGCATCGACGACTTCGTTTTCGCCGCCGACCCCCAGTCGGGTGCCGGGTCGACCGCCCTCAACAAGGTCTGGGATCTCGTCAAGGACGGCTGGACCGGCTACCTCGTGCTGCGCATCGGCAAGTCCGTCGACACGGCCGCAGCGGTTGCCGACAAGGTGTGGGTTTTCCCCATCGAGGTTGGCGTCGCGGTCCCCCAGGTCGGCGCGGACAACGAGGACCAGATGGTGAAGTGTGCCGTGTCCGTCATCGGTGAGGTCAAGCGGAACGTCGCGCTGGTGGCCTGACCCCACGAATGGGTGGGGTGCAGCGACATCGGCAGCGCAGCACCCCACCTCTGCCGAATCGCACTGCCGATACTGCCGATTGGAGAACGAGCATGGCCGCACCGAAGGACATCACCATCAAGGTTCGGATCGACACCGAGTCCTTCATCGCAGACCTCAACCGTTGCGTTGCGGCTGCCCACAATGCCGCCGACGAGATCCGCAACGCGTTCATCGGCCTCAACCCGATGATGACGGTGAGTCGGTTCTGCGGAAATGCCACCCAGGTGCCCGGCGGCTGGACCGGACCCCAGGCCGACAAGCCCTGGACTGACCCCGACAGCAAGAAGCGCGACAGGGCGGTGCAGGCATGAGCGCCGACGAACTGGACCCCAAGACGTTCAACGTCGATGAGTGGCTGTCGGGTGTTACCCGCGTCACCAAGATGGTGGAGGTCTACGGCCGCCCGCACCTCCAGGCCGAGATCGACGAACTCGACGCCCTCGCGTCCGACGCGGAGGGCGACGAGCGGGACGACCTGCACGCCCAGGCCGACGCTCTGCGCGACGAGATGGAGGCCTCCCGCGTCCGCTTCAAGGTCGCCTCTCTCCGCGAGGAGCGGGTCGAGGCGATCAGCAAGCAGTTCCGGCCCAAGGACCGCGATGGCGCCACCTTCGCCATCATGTCTGAGCAGATCGTCAGCCCTGTCATGACCGCAGACCAGTTGCGGACCCTGCGGGACGCGATCGGCGAGGGCTACTTCTCGCAGACGCTCACGGCGACATGCCTCGCTGCGCAGCAGGGTCTCGCGGTCACGGTCCCTTTCTCGTCGGCTGCCTCTCTGCGCCGGAAGCGCTAACCTCCAGGCTGTGGCTCAAGACGGCCGCCTCTCTGGGGCAGCCGTTGAGCGTCTTCCTGGGCAGGCGTAAGCCCGGCTCGTTGTGGCTGCCGAGCGACACGCTCGCAGCCCTCGCTTGGCAGTCCTATCTCGACTCGCTCTGTCCCGGGTGCGGGCATCCGCGGCATGAGTCGATGGACAAGGAGCACCGCGGCGAGTATGCCGCTACGTCCATGCGCTGTTTCGCGTGCCAGGCAGCCGGGGAGCGTCAGGCGGGCATGGTCAAGCAGTTGGGGTCCGACCCGATGCCACCCGGCATCTACTTCTCGACCGAGCGGCGCGCCTGACGCGCGCGTCCCGCACCGAGGGAATCGACGAGACGCTCGTCAAGGTCACGCGGGCGCTCGTGCACCTGTTCTGGCGGGCGAGTATCGAGGCCGAGATGCCTCAGAAGGTCCGCGACACCAACGCGATGGTTGACCAGTTGATCGGCCACATGAAGGCCGACCCCGCTGGGGCACGACGATTCTTCGGAGTGGAGGAGGAGCACTGATGGCCCGCGACCGCTCCCTGTCCGTCAAGCTCCGCGCCGACGTCTCCGACTACCTGGCCGGGATGCGTTCGGCCGGCAACGGCACCCGCGAGTTCGCCGCCAAGGCCGATGCCAGCGTGTCCAAGCACAAGGCAGCCTTCGCCGAAGTCGGAAAGACGGTGGCATCGACGGGATTGGCTTACCTGGCCGGGTTCGGGGCGATGGCCAAGGCCGCCGACGTGCTGGGCGACTCCATCCGTGCGGCCAGCGACTTCCAGCAGACCGTCCTCAAGGCCGGAGTGATCTTCGGCAAGTCGCTCGGAGACGTGCAGGCGTGGGCCGCCGGCGCTGCCGACTCGATGGGCCTGTCCCAACGCGCCGCGATGGAGGCCGCCGCGACGTTCGGGGACATGTTCTCCCAAATCGGCTTCGGCCAGGACCAAGCCCGCGGCATGAGTCAGAGCGTCGTCCAGCTCGCGGCCGACCTGGGGTCGTTCAACAACTTGCCCACCGTCGACGTGCTCGACCGCATCTCAGCGGGCTTCCGAGGCGAGTACGACTCCCTCCAGAAGCTCATCCCGAACATCTCTGCCGCGCGCGTGGAGCAACAGGCACTCGCCACCACCGGGAAGGCGTCGGCGACCCAGTTGTCGGCGCAGGAGAAGGCCGCGGCCGTGCTGGCCATCGTCATGAAAGACGGGGCCCGCGCGCAGGGAGACTTTGCCCGCTCTTCCGGGACGTATGCCATCGAACAGCAGAAGCTCAATGCCCGATACGAGGACGCGAAGGCGGTCCTGGGCGAGAAGCTGCTCCCGGTCATGGCACGCCTGACCGAAGTCGCCTCCGGGCTGCTGACGTCCGTCACGCCCCTCGTGCGGGCATTCGAGGCGATCCCGGCGCCCGTACAGGCCGCGGTCGCCACGTTCGTGGCGTTCCGACTGCTGCACGCCCCGCTCACGGGCGCAATGCAGGAAACGGTCTCTCGGGCCCGGGACCTGGGCGAGGCGTTCAAGTACGCCTCCCTGGCCGCCGACCGGGCTGGCGGTGGCCTGCGCGGCTTCCAAGCCGGGGTCTCCACGTTCGTCGGCGGGACGTCGGCCGTGAAGGGTGCCGCCTCAGGTCTGCTCGGTGTCATGGGTGGCCCATGGGGTCTGGCGTTCACCGGGGCAGCCACCGTCCTGGGCGCGTGGATGCAGAAGCAAGCGGATGCCCGTCAGCGGGTCGCCGACCTGTCCGAATCGCTGGACCGCCAAACCGGGGCCGTCACCGACAACACCCGCGCCATCATGGCCCGACGCTTGCAGGACGAAGGCGTGTTCGAGGACGCCCGCAAGATGGGTGTCGCGATCGAGGACGTCACCTCAGCCGCCCTCGGGCAAGCCGATGCCCTCGCCCGCGTCAACACGGCCATCGACGCGTTCACCTCCACGAACCTCTACGACTCGGCCGGGGAGTACGCGCGGGACCTGCGCGGCGCTCTCGGTGGGCTGAGCGCCGACACCGCCGAAGCCGTCCGCAAACAGCAGGAACTCACTCGGGCAGTCGGCACCACCAGCACCGCCACCACCACGGCAACCCCCCCAGTCAAGACGTTCGCCCAGCAGCTCGACGAGCAGAAGAAGGCCGCCGCCGACGCACAGAAGGAACTCGACGACCTACGCCAAGCGGTCCTGGACTACGGCAACACCGTCGCCGGGCAGATTGACGCCGAAATCGGCTGGCAGCAAGCCATCGCCGACGCCACTGAGGCCGCCGACCGCAACGGCAAGACTCTGGACACCAGCACCGCCAAGGGCCGCGACAACATGGCGAACCTGCTGGACCTGGCCAAAGCGGCCAAGGCCAGCGCCGTTGCCATGCTCGACAACAAGGCGAGCATCGAGCAAGTCAACAGCGCCATGACCACCTCGCGGGCTCAGTTCGTCACCACGGCGACGAGCATGGGTTACAGCACCGAGAAGGCCAACGCCCTGGCCGACCAACTCGGACTCACCGCCGATAACGTCGGCAGGCTGTCCACCAAGCTCGCGAGCATCCCGCCGGCCGTGAACACCGTCATCACCGCGAGCGTGTCCAAGGCGATGGCTGACGCTCAGGCGTACAAGACACTCTTGGACGGGCTCCGGGACAAGACGATCACGATCACCCAATACACGAAGAACGCGCAGGCGCACGGCCCCTCGGGCGCAGCCGCCGTGTATCCGGCGACGGGTGGTCTGATCGTCGGCCCTGGCACCGGCACGAGCGACAGCATCCCGGCCTACGTCTCCAACGGCGAGTATGTGATCCGGGCCGCTGCCGTCGACTACTACGGCGTCGAGAAGCTGCACGCGATCAACGCCATGCGGTTCGCCGATGGCGGGCTCGTCGGCCCGCAGCAGACCAGCGTCAACGCCTCGGTCTCATTCCCCTCGGACGGGTTGGCGATCAGCGGGTCACTTGACGTCGGCGGCGGCGTGATCCTGCCGCTCGTGGACGCGCGGATCTCGCGGCGGATGACGGATGAGGCCGAGCGGATCACGAGGGGGCGTCGCTGATGGCTGCGATCACCGCGACCGCACAGCCAACCAACGTCCCTCCCCGCGTGGACGTCTCGCTGTCGGGCTGGTCGGCGGACGGCCCGGTCACGGTGCAGCGGGTCCACGCCGACACGAGCATCCATCAGATCTACATGCCGGACGTGTCGGGCGGCGTCTCGCAGGTCTATGACTACGAGGCACCTTTCGGGCAGCCCTTCATGTACCAAGCGATGAACGGGGTGACCCTCATCGCGTCGGCCTCCGTGACCCTCGCGGTCACCGACGCCTGGCTGTCGGCTCCTGGCCTGCCGCAGTTCGCGGTCGTCATCGACCCCGACCGCAAGCCAGACCGTCAGCGGATGCGACCCCAAGGCCAGTTGTGGCCGCACGGCCGCCAGACGCCGATCACCCGGTCGGGAGTGCTGCGCTCAGACTCGTTCCGGCTCACGGTGCGCACGAGGACCGACGACGAGGCACTCGACCTTGAGGCCGTCATCGAGGCCGCGCCGCGCCCTCTCCTGCGGATTCCAGGCATTCGTCAGCCCTGGCGCTATGTCGATTGTGCGGGGTTCTCGGAGGCTCAAACCGTTCACTTCACGCGCCCCGCTGGCGACGTCGCTGGGAGCGTCGGCGACTGGGCCGACTGGGAGTTGTCGCTGACCACGGCCGGCGACCCCGTGGCCAAGCCCTTCGGCGACCCAAGCGCCTCGTACCAAGCGCTCGTCGACAGCGGCAAGACCTACCAGCAATTGCTCGACTGGAAGGGTGCCGGGGCGACGGTCTACCTCGACGTCCTGCGCGGCGGATTCTGATGCAGCCCGTCTCCGCACTCTTCACCGAGGCGCTCACCGAGGCATACGAGGTGACGACTCTCGTTGAGGTGCTGCACGCGGGGGCCGTCGTCGCGGAGGTTGAGATCACGGACGGTGCGGTGACCCCGGATGAGGGATCGAGCGTCCGCCGCTCCGGGTGGCTCGACCTCACCGACACCGACCTGACCCCCCGCGATGTCGACGACCTCTTGGCCCCGTTCGGACCCGAGGTCCGCATCTCCACCGGCATCAACGTCGGCGGCTACATCGAGCGGGTCACCGTCTTCACGGGCGGCATCACCCGCCCCGAGGCGGGCAGTTTCTACGGCCCCTTGGGCCTGACCGCTGATGACCGCTCACGCACCGTCGCCCGGTCCCGGCTGCTCAAGCCATGGAACACCCCTTCCGGGACGCTCGTCACCGCCGAGATCAAGCGACTCATCGCCGATGTCAATCCGTCCTGGGAGGTCTACGACTTCACTGGGTCGCGCGCCGTCACCGTGGCCGCGACATGGGATGAGGACCGTTGGGCGGCAGTCGATTCGCTCGCGACGGACATCGGGGCTGAGGTGTTCTTCGACGCGCTGGGTCGGTGCATCATCCGGCCGATCCCGGACGGCACCGCTTCGCCCGTGTGGGCCTTGGACGTCGACCATGACGCGGCCACCCTCGCGGATGCGTCGCTGTCAATGACCTCCGAGCGGGCATACAACCTTGTTGTCGCCCGGTCGAGCGCCTCGGACATTCCGCCCGTCGCTGGGTTCGCCTACGTCAACTCAGGTGCTCTCGCATGGCCGGGATGGCAGAACCCCCGGTACTACACCTCCCCGCAGATCCGCACTGTGGAGCAGGCGATGAGCGCGGCGGCGTCGATCCTCCCGCGTTCGCTCGCCGTCGCTCGTGACATCACTGCCGTTGGTGCGGTGCATCCCGGCCTGGAGGTGGGCGACGTGGTAACGATCTCCCTGCCGGACGGCACCAGTGAGCCGCGCATCCTCACCCGGTTCACGATCCCGCTGACCGAGGCGGGCGAGTCGAGCACCTACCAGACCCGCGCGGCCGTCACGTCGGCTCGCACGTGGTCGATCACGGCGGGATCACTGTGAGCCTCGCCGACGCGCTCAGTTCAGACCCGCGCGCGCTCATCGTCCCGGCTCGGGTGGATGTGGTCAGCACGGACGGCACGGTCGATCTGGACATGGGCGGCGGCGCGATCGTTAAGGCCGTGCGGGTGCTGGAGTCGTCGTGGGCCCCAGTCGGCGGGGCCACGGTTGAGGCCATCCGCCGCGACTCGTCGTCGTGGCTCGTGCTCGGTCCGATCCGCACCAGCAACCCGACCCCCGCGTTCCGCTCCGAACTCGCGTTCCCCTGGACCGTCCTGCCCGCGACCGCTGGTGGCACGGCTAACCCGCTCGTCGTCAGCGCCGTGTCCTCGCGGTCTTGGCGTCCGAATGACGGGTGGCTGCGCGCCGACGTCTATCAGGGTGCCTACTCGGGCAGTGCCTACTGGGAGGGCTGTGCATTCCACGGCGCGGGCGCGTTTTCGGCGCTTACGGGCCGGGCCTGCCAGCGCTTCCGGGTTCGCCTCGCCCGCACCAACGACGGCGGGAACATCGGCAACACCCGCCTGTGGGTGGCGATGCATGCGCACGCCACCCAGCCGACTGACCGGCCCCTATGGGTCACGTCGGCGACGGCGACCGACACGGGCGGGGCAACGATCCAACTCGCCCGCAACACGTCGGGAGTCTTCGACCTGCCGCCGGCGTGGGGCCAGATGCTCATCAACGGCACCGCTGCCGGCGTCGGGCTCTTGCGTCTCGCTGCGGGCAACGGCGAATACTCGATCTCGCCCGCCGTCGCGACCGACCCACTCATGATGCAGATCACTCTGGACTGGTCCTGATGGCTGACCTCCGGTATCTCACCCTCTCCGGGGCCGAGGTCGTCTCGGGTTCCCTCGGCAACCTGTTCGCGGTCTGCCGCGTCGGGGTCGCCGCGTCCATCGCCTACGTCCAGGTCGTCAACGCGACCGGCGCGACCTTGAGCAGCCTCCGCGCGTTCCTGCGACTCGACCCTGCTGGCGTGGCCTGCTCGATGGCCATTGCGGACGGCACCGCGCGGGCTGAGTCCTACGCCTACCCGACGCCGACGCCGCCTGGCTCGTGGTCCGCGCCGACCACCTACGCGGCTGGCCTCGCGATCCCCACCTCGGGCGGGCTAGCCAACGGCTACAAGGTGCTCATCGCGATCAAGCGCGACCCGACGACCGGCAGCGCCGCCGACGTCGAATCCAACTCTCTGCTCATCGCCAACTCCTGAGGAGCGGTCGTGCCGGACCCCTGCGAGACGTGCGGGCACACGCCTGAGCCGTCGCCCGAGGACTGGCTCGACGCCGACGAATTGGCGCTCGTGGCGTTCCTCACCGCGCGCCTGTCCGAGCACCGCGAGGCAGTTGAGCCTCACACGTCCGGCCCCGCCCGCCCTATCGCGATCACTGCCGCCGACCTCGCCGCATCCGCCCTCGCTCTGCCCCACGGGTTCGCGTGGACCCGAGAGCCCGAACGTCGCGCGGTCCTGCGCCTGCCCCTGCTCCTGCTCACCCAGCCCTGGGCCGAGCACCCCGACCACCAGTGGCTCCCTGAGTTGCGAGAGAGGTTGCGCTGATGCCCCCAACGACGAGCCTCGGTATCCGATACCCCGTCCTGTCCGACACGGCCAACGTGCCCCGCGACATCGGCTACACGACGTCCGACATCGACGCGCTGCTGGTCGCTGAGCGGGCCGCGTGGACGGCATACACCCCGACGCTGACAGCCGCGACCACCAACCCGACGATGGGGGCCACGACGGTCACGGGTGCCTGGCGTCAGCGCGGCAAGACGATCCAGGGCCGGGTGAAGGTGTCGCTCGGCGCGGGTTTCGTCGCGGGGAATGGGACCTACTACATCTCGCTCCCGATCGCGCCCCACGCCGGATACCTCAGCCTCTCGGCGATCGGCACGGCGACGGCAGGCGAGGCGACGGGCAGCGTTCGTCCGTACCTCGCGATGTTCCACTCAGGCAGCGGCAAGATCATCCTCCAGAACACGTCGGCGTACAGCCTGCTCGACCACACCGGCCCGACCGCTGCATGGACGACGACGGGGTATATCACCGTCACGTTCACCTACGAGTCCGCGTGATGATCGTCATCGAGCCGGGCGTCTGGCTGGACGCGGGCGGGCGGCACGACACCCGCAGCGGTACCGACGTCATCACCCCACTGACGGACAGCGAGGCAGACGCCCTCACCCTCGCCCAGATCGCCGCGGGCATCGAGGACCTTCAGTCGGCCCTCACCGTCGCTCAGAACGACATCACCGACGCGACCACCCGCGCCGGTCAGGCCACGGCGTTTGCCGGGGCCGCGCGCACGCAGAAGACCGCCGTGGCGGCATGGTCCCCGACTGCCGCTGGTGCCACCGACCTCGCGACCCTGCGGGCGCGCACCGTCGCTGACCTGACGACGGTGCGGGGGGCGGTCGCCGACGTGCTGGACCGCATCGCCACCATCGGTGACGTGCTCGACGAGTTGTACGCCGCGCGCGCCCTGCACTCGCGGGGCATCGCACTGGCGTTCCACGACCTGATCGGGCTGGCACAACTCGCCGCGCGCGACATCCAGGAGGGCTGATGACCATCGACTTTAGCGACGGGATCTCGTTGGGGGATCTCATCGTCGCGCTTGCCGCATTCCTGTCCGCGTGGGCCGTCATCTGGCGCATGGTCGCTGGCGCGGTCGGCTCGAACTATCCCGCCATTCCCCCTGCCGCCACGGCGGGGACGACATGGTCCCTGCGAGTCCACTACACGGCATGACCCCTGCAGAGTGGACCGGACTCGGTGGCGTCATCGTCGGCGTTATCGGCGCGCTCTCCGTGGCGCTCTATCGGCGACGCCGCACCCAGATCCGCGGGTGGGTGATCCTCGTCGGAGAGATGCAGTCACGACTCGACGACCTGCACAAGGCTGTCAGCGCCGCCGAGGGGCGGATTACCGAGGCGACCAAGCGAGCCGAGGAGGCCGAGCGGGTCGCCCGCGAGGCACAGTCCCAGGCGACCCGGCTGGGAGTCCTGCACGACGTCCTCGTGGCGCACGTAGAGGCCCTGTGGGAGTGGATCGAGGCGGGTGCGACGCCGCCCGCGCCGAGCATTCCGGCCGTGCTCCGGCCGTATCTCACGCTTCCGTCGCTGGAGCGGGTCACCCATGACGCGACCTGAGATAATCGCCGACCTGCGCCGCCTGGCCGAGGAGTTCCGGGCGCTCGGACTCGCCGACTACGCCCGGGGACGCGCCGAGCTGCACGGCGTCTGGTGCGACGCCGCGCGCCGCCTGGACGAGCTCACCGACGACCTGGAGGACTGATGCTCATCTACCCCCGCGCCGAGCACCGGCCGTTGGGCCCGCAGACCGAGCCGCGAATGACCGGCCACGACGTCGTCTGCCTGCACACCATGGTCGGCTACCTATCCTCCACGGAATCTGCTCACCGTGATCCGTGCCACTCAACCAGGAGGACCCATGTCCGACGCGCCCGACCCCAACGACCCGACGGCCACCGAGGCCGCTGATGTCGTCGACTTGCACGACCCCGCCACGTCAGAGCTGGACGTCGACCAGACGCCGGTTCCCGACATCGACCAGGGCGGAGACGCCTGATGGCGACCAGGACTGACGTTCTCACCGTCGCGGCGAGCCAGCTCGGCGTCACAGAGAGCCCGCCCGGCAGCAACAACGTCCGGTACTGGCCCGAGGTGGGCCAGCCCATCGGGTCGACCAACGGGTGGGCGTGGTGCGCCGCGTTCGTCACGTGGGTTTTGCTCCAGGTCGGGGTCGACCTACGCAAGCCCGTGCCGTGGCCCTACCAGTGCCAGCGGATCATGCTGTGGGCTCGAGCGACCGGGCGGTGGAAGACCAGCGACCCGACCCCCGGCGACCTCGTCCTCTACTGCTGGGACGGCTCGGGCATCGCCGCACACATCGGCTTCCACGAGGCCGTCGTCACTGGCCTCTTCCAGGCGGTCGAGGGCAACACGAGCCCATCGAACGCCGGCAGCCAGTCCAACGGCGGCGGCGTGTTCCGGCGTGTTCGGTCCCGGTCGGTCATCCTCGGCTGGGTCGACATGACGGGCCTCCTCGACGCGGCCGTTCCCCCGGCCCCGATCGTGGTCCCGGCTCCCGTCCCCAGCCCGGCATACCCCGGCTCCCCGTCCCGTCGCGGGTCGGTGGGGCCGCGGGTCCGCACCATCCAGCGGCGACTCAAGGACCGCGGCTGGCGGATCACCGTCGACGGCATCTACGGCCCAGCGACCGAGGCAACTATCCGGGCGTTCCAGCGCAACAAGCACATGCGCGTAGACGGTATCGTCGGCCCCCAAACGTGGGCGGCGCTGTGGACCGCCCCCATTACCCGATGACCCTCATCAGCGACGCCGCGTGGGCTGCCCTGTCGGCGATCCTCGCGGTCGTCACGTGGCTCGTCCTCGCGTGGAGGCGTCCCCGCGGCCACCTCTCGCGCTCGTGGCGCACTGTCACGACGACAGGCGCGGGGATCTGCTGTGGCTGAGGCCCTGGCGACCATCGCCTTCCTCGTCGCCCTCCTGATTTCCCTCGGTGTCGTCGCGGCATTCGCGTCCCGCGCCGAGCAGCGCGAGCTACGTTCCCGAGACACCGACCACGACCTCTAGGAGCACCATGACCCCGACCCAAGTCCGCCGCCCGTGGCGCGCCACCCTGCGCACCGCGTTCGCCGCGCTCGTCGCCCTCGCGGCGATGGCACCCGTGCTCGTCGACGCCGCTGGGCTTGACCCGTCCCGCCTGCCGTGGCTGGCCGGTGTCCTCGCCGTGTGCGCTGCCGTGACCCGCGTCCTGGCCCTGCCCGGCGTGGAGGCGTGGCTGAGGCGATTCGTGCCTTGGTTGGCCGCTGACGACAACCCACCGATCGACACCGCCGCCCGCCTCGGGCTCGACGACCACCAGATCTGACCCATCCCCTCGACCCCCGGTGAGCGCCGGGGGTCCCCTCATGCCTCAGGAGGCACGCAATGGCTGGACTCACCCAGACCGAGCAGCAAGCCACGCTCGACGCCCGCTTCCCGACCACGGGCGGCACCGACTACATCGCCTACTCGGCCAACGGAACGAGCGAGACCGCGAGCCTCGCGCGCACTGCCATCGGTGCGACGGGCTGGGCCGCTGCCACGGCCGCGACCCCGAGCGTCAAGGCCAACAACTCGATCCTGACCAGCGCCACCGCAACCGGGGCCGTCACCGTCAGCCACTTCGCCGTCTACAGCGCGTCGACGGGCGGCACGCAGCGCACCGACTGGCAGGCACTCTCCGCGTCCAAGACGCTGGCGATCGGCGACTCACTCCAGTGGGCAGTCGGGGCCTGCGCAGTCACGCTGGACTGACGTGACCGACTACCCCGGCGCTCTGCACGCGTTCATCGACCCGGCGGCGAAGGCCGGTGCGCCGCTGTCGAGCGAGCACGTCGCTGCCCACGTCGAACTGGCTGGCGAACTGGCGGCCGTGCAGGCCGAGCTCGGTGTTGACCCAGCCGGAGCATCGGCGACGGTCGCTGCCCGCCTCGCTGGGCTCCCTCACCCTGGCGCATATGGGCGGCTCAAGGTGGCGACAGCAATACGGGCATACGGGGCGGCGCGAGTCGACGCCAACGCCTACGGCACCCAATCCCGCCTGACCTGCGTGCCGGTCTATCTCGCGGTCGCGGGCAACCTCCTGTGCTACATGTTCGTCGATGTCGGCACTGGTGCGGCTGGCGCGGTGGTCCGGCTCGGCATCTACGCTGCGGACCCAGCAACCCTCCTCCCAGCGACCCTGCTGCGGGAATGGGGCACCGTCGATGCCAGTACGTCCGGGGAGAAGGCCCTCAACCTTGGTGCCGGGTCCGAGCATGACCCCGGCGTCGGCATGGTCTGGATGGCCGCAGTCATCCAGGGCGGCGCCGCTGTGACCAGCCGCTATGTCGCCTACGCCGGGTACGGCGCGTCGATCCTCGGAGAGTCGACGACGGGGAGCAGCACGCAGTCCTACCAGTATCCCTATTGGGATGGAGTCACGGGCGCGCTCCCTGCATCGCTCAGCACCCCGACGGGGTTCGCCGAAGTGGCGATCTATCAGGCTGCGAGGGTCCAATGACGCGTGAGACGTTCACCGCCGGGGTGCTGCGGGAACGCTGGGACGACACGGCCCGGATGCTCACCACGTGGGGACCGACTGGCACCCTCACTGGCACTCGGGCCTACACGCCCGCCGAGAACGCCGAGGCCGACGCACGCGCAACTGCCGCGACGATCACCACCAGCGAGGCCGCGCTGCTCGCCAAGGCCGCCACTGCCCTCACCACCAACGCGACATTCCTGGCGATCGGCTCCCCCAGCAACGCACAGGCGGTCGCCCAAGTCAAAGCGCTCACCCGACAGGTGAATGCGCTCATTCGACTCGCGCGCCGCGACCTGCTCTCGACAGACGGGACCTGACATGGCCATCAACATGGATGCGCTGCTTTCGGCGCTGCCCGCCGCCGAATACGACATCTACAAGGGCAACGCGACGTCCGAGGGTGCCGGGACGTGGCACAGCATGTGGAAGGTGGCGGGCATCCCTGCCGCTGGAGCCACCCCGCCCGCGTTCGGGTCCGGGTCCGGGTATGTCCCGACCCGCGCGACGACAGGCGCTCTCGGGCAAGCCAACCCGGCCGGGAACCGCTACCTCGCCAACGTCAACCTGTCCGCCTCGGTCGTCGGGTCCCTCATCATCTATGACCGGCTGTGGGCGTGCTCGGGCTTCGGCACGGTCGTCACCACAGCGCAGAACGTCGTCACGGGCGGGACCCTGCCCGCAGGCCGGACCCCGGTCGGCGCGTCCGACGTCGAGCTGTGGCTTGAGGTCTACACCGCCCCCGGCGCAACCGGGGCGACCTGGACTATCACCGCCCCTGACGGTGGCGGCACGTCGCGGGCATACACCTACACGCACCCGGCCAACGCCGAGTCGGTCGGCCAGATGATGCCCGTCATCCCGCCCGCCGCCGCCGCTGCCGGAGTCAGCGTCCCCACGTCGTTTCAAGCGTCGGTCTCGTCCGGCACGGCCGGGGACGTCGGGATCACCCTCATGAGGCGACTCGCGGTAATCCCATTCGCGACCGCCAACATCGGACAGGCACTCGACGCCTTCGCCCTCGGCCTGCCTGAGGTCTACGACGATGCCTGCCTCGCATTGATGGTGCAGTGCTCGACCACCTCGACGGGCGTCTTCTTGGGGTCGATCAGCCTCCCCGACATGACCCCCTGACGTGATCGCACACCGCTGGCCCAACATCGGGGCGCGGGCGACACGAGTCCGGGCCACCGCATCCCGGCGCTACGGCAGCATCGGGGCCGCGCTCACGCGGACCCTACTGTTCGGTGACCCCGGCCCACTGTGGGACGACTCAACCGTCACCTGGGACTCCGCGTCACGGTCCTGGGACGGGCAGGCCGTCACCGGGGGCGGAACCGTCCACCAGGTCTCCGGCACCATCACCATCACGAGCACCACCAGCGGCACAGCCAGCGCACGAGCAGCCGCATCCGGCACGATCGCCATCGTCAGCGGCACGTCAGGGACCGTCACCGCGCGACTGGCAGCGTCCGGCACCGTCACTGTCGCCTCCGCGACGATCGGGGCTGCAGGCGCGGTACTGCCCGTCTCCGGCGTCGCGCCCATCACGAGCACCACCAGCGGCACAGCCAGCGCACGAGCAGCCGCATCCGGCACGATCGCCATCGTCTCGACGACCAGCGGATCGCCTACCCTCGTCGGCGGACCGCAGATCCACAGCGTCTCTGGGGCCGTCGCCATCACGAGCACCACCAGCGGCACAGCCAGCGCACGAGCAGCCGCATCCGGCACGATCGCCATCGTCAGCGGCACGTCAGGGACCGTCACCGCGCGACTGGCAGCGTCCGGCACCGTCACTGTCGCCTCCGCGACGATCGGGGCTGCAGGCGCGGTACTGCCCGTCTCCGGCGTCGCGCCCATCACGAGCACCACCAGCGGCACAGCCAGCGCACGAGCAGCCGCATCCGGCAC
>ERZ761584.190-NODE-190-length-23238-cov-10.438209_pt1 | contig 23238 bp, 24 predicted proteins | sample MGYA00512168_ERZ761584 | MGnify/ENA primary metagenome ERZ761584 (study PRJEB28899, sample SAMN03785564) | bioreactor sludge metagenome | biome: EBPR Sludge; feature: EBPR Bioreactor; material: 0.22µm filtered reactor supernatant | place: Saint Lucia: Queensland...
TGCCACGGAGCGCAGCACCGGGACGCGGACGACGGTCGTCAACGCGCAAAACATGACTGAAGTTGGGTTGGGCCTGTACGAGTATCGGTTAGCCTCCGCAACGCCGGAGACGCATGACTACAAATGGTGCGCGGTGACGGCAGATAGCAGTGTCGATCAGCAGCAGGTGCATGGCTGGATCGGGCCCTTCGCTGGCGCCTACGCGACGCAGCTGGCCTATCTCGATGCGCTAGTAAGCAGCCGGCTCGCTACGGCGGGCTATACGGCGCCGCTGAGTGCGGCGGGTGTGCGGACGGCGGTGGGGCTGGCGAGCGCGAACCTGGACACGCAACTGGCCGGGCTGGCGCAGCCGGGCGATGCGATGGATTTGACGAGCGATGCGATCGACGACGTGGCGGCCGCTGCGGCCGCAGCGGGCGTGACGGTGAATGCGACGGTGGCGCTGTCGGCGACGGAGGCGGAGACGGTGGCCACGGGCGGCCTGGCGCTGCGGTCGTTCCACACGTTCGCCCAGTCGGTCAATTCGACCTCGGCGGCCGCGCTGAATACGGCGACGAAGGTGTGGTTGGCGCTGAAGGAGCGGGACACGGACCTGGACGCGGCGGCGGTGGTGCTGATCGAGGCGGCGGCCGGGCTGACGGTGCTGGCCGGGGCGGCCTATGGGACGACGGCCCACGGGACGCTGGTCGTCTCGGGGAGTGCGGGCGCCTGGACGATTACGGCCGGGCTCGACGAGGTGGCGACGGGGCTGCTCGCAGCCTACGCCAACAAGAACCTCCTCGCTGAGGTCAAGGCGAAGGTGGGCAGCTCGACGGTGCATGTGTGGAGCGGTAAGGCGCGGATCAGCAGCGGCATTGTACGGGCCACGAGCTGACCGCAAGGTAATGACGATTATCGGGGGGGTGGACATGAACACGAAGACGTTGCGGGCGCCGCTGACGTTGAAGGCCGACGGGGAACCGGGCCGCGTGTCGGCTGTGTTTTCGACCTTTGACGTGGTGGACTCGGACAACGATATCGTGCTGGCCACCGCGCTGACGAACGGCCAGGCCGTGCCGATGACCTGGTCGCACCGCTGGGAGATGCCGATCGGCAAGGGCGTCATCCTGGTGCAGGAGAAGCAGGCCGTCTTCGACGGCGAGTTCTTCCTGGAGACCGAGGCGGGCCTGGAGGCTTACAAGACGGTCAAGGCGATGGGGACGCTGCAGGAGTGGTCCTGGGGGTTCCGGGTCGTGGAGGCCGGGTACGAGCAGCGGGGCGACCAGTGGATCCGGGTGATCAAGCGGGCGGAGGTGTTTGAGGTTTCGCCCGTGCTGGTGGGCGCCGGCGTGGGAACGTACACGCTGGGGATCAAGGGGACGATGCCCTATGCCGAGCAGGGCGACGCGGTGCTGGCTGCCGTGCGCGACCTGGTCGGGCGTTCGCGATCGCTGGCCGATCTGCGGGCGAAAGAGGGGCGGGTGCTCAGTGAGGCGAATCGCAAGCGTCTGGGCAACTTGCTTGAGGCCCTGCGGGCGGTGGAGACGGATATTGACGAGCTCCTCGCCAGCACGGCACCAGAGAAGAGTGCGGACGTGCTGCGGCTGTATGTGGAGTTTCAGCAGATTCAGGCGCGCCTGGCGGGCGCGCAGTAGGGGGAGACGATGGCTACTCTGGTAGAGCGACGTGAGGAACTGCGGACGCGGCAGAAGGCGCTCGCAGCGATCTTTGAGGCGGCGGGCCCGGAGCTGGACCTGAATAAGGTCGAGCAGCTCAAGGGCTTTGCCGGGACGGCGGCCAAGGCGGCCGAGGTGAAGCGGCTGAATCAGGAGCTGACCGAGCTGGGCGTGGAGGTGGATAACCTCGCGGCAGTCGAGCAGGCGGCGATCGCAACCAAGGCGCGGGGCGAGAGCCTCGACAAGCCGGCGGGCGGGCTGCAGCACCCGGCGGGCGGACCGAAGCCGGAGCGGCAGGCCAAGAGCCTCGGCGAGCTGTTCGTGGAGTCGGTGGCGTTCAAGGGCTGGACCGGCGGGCGCGGCCCGACCGCGCAGATGGACGATGTGGACTTCAAGACACTGATGACCACGGCGGCCGGCTGGGCGCCTGAGTCGCTCCGCATGCCGGGCTATGTGCCCAGCGCGCAGCGGATCCCGACGGTCACGGACGTGATCCCCGTGGGGCAGACGAGCCAGGCGGCCGTCGTGTACATGGTCGAAACCACGTTCACGAACAACGCGGCCGAGCGGGCCGAGGGCGCGAACAACGCGGGCGAGGCGGCCCTCGCTCTGACGGCGACCACCTCGACCGTGCGGCAAGTGGCCGTGTGGCTGCCCGTGACGGCCGAGCAGATGGCGGACGTGCCGTACGCGCAGGGCTACGTCAATAACCGGATCCCGCTGATGCTGCGCCAGCGGCTCAGCTCGCAGCTGCTGGTCGGCAACGGCGTCGCGCCGAACCTGGCCGGCATCATCGGCATGGCGGGCGTGGGCACGCAGGCGAAGGGCGCGGACCCGACGCCGGACGCGGTGTACAAGGCGATGACTACCGTGATGGTGACCGGGCGGGCAAACCCGAACTTCGCGGTGTTCCATCCGAACGACTGGCAGGACATCCGGTTGCTGCGCACCGCGGACGGGATCTACATCTGGGGCAGCCCGGCCGATCCGGGACCGGCGCGCATCTGGGGCCTCGGCGTCACGCTGGACAGCGCCTGCACCGAGAACACGTCGCTCGTCGGCGACAGTGCGTTCTGGGAGCTGGTCATGCGGCAGGGGATCGAGATGGAAGTCACCGACTCGCACGCCTCGCTGTTCATCCAGTACACGCTGGCCATCCGGGCGAGCGTGCGGGCGGCGTTCTGCGTCTACCGGCCGGCGGCGTTCTGCCAGGTCACCGGCATCTAGTAGGCCACCACGGCCCGGGGCCGGTGTTGGGGGACATTCGCTCCGGGCCGTTTGGCTCGCAAGGTAACGACTGTTAGTTCGCCAGGCGGCGAATGGAGGAGGCTGAGATGCCGATTATCGAGGGGGCACTGGGTGAGGTGTTGCAGGGCGCCGGCGCTCCAGTTAACGGGACGGACGAGGTTCAGACGCTGACACTGAGCGATGTGCCGGCGTCGGGCTCGTTCCGGGTGTGCTTCGAGGGCTACCGGACGGGCCTGCTGGCCTTCAACGTGGCGGCCGCGGACATGGAGGCGGCGCTGGTGGCGCTGCCGTCGATCGGGGCGGCCGGTTGCACGGTGGGCCTGCTGGGGCAGGTGTACACGGTGACGTTCGGCGGCGGGAATATGCAGAAGCTGGCGCTCCCGCTGCTGACGATCGAGGACAATACGGTCAAAAACGCAGGCGCCGTAGCTGTGACGATCACGGCGGCGGAAAGCGTGGCCGGGGTGACGGCGACGGGCCGAGGCAACGGCAAAGGGAAGATCTACCTGGACACCACCACCGGCTACGTGTACACGAACACGGGGACCGCGCTGGCGCCGGTGTGGGCTACTGGGACGGTTGTGACGACGGCCGAGGCGGCCGAGCTCAATCTGATCGACGGGTCGGTGGCCGGAACGGCGGTGGCGTCGAAAGCGCTCGTGCTGGGGGCGGACAAGAATGTCGACACGCTGGCGATCGCAGCCTCCGGGCTGAAGATCGGCGCGGGGGCGGGCACGGCGGTTACGGCGACGGCGGCCGAGCTGAATGCGGCGGCGGGGGTGACGCTGGGGACGGCGATCGCCTCGAAGAACGTGACGACGGATGCCAACATCGACACGACGGGGCAGCGCAACGTTACGCTGACGGGCCTGCTGACGGCGGGCTCCGTGCTTGCGAAGCTGCCGGTCTCGGCGGTGACGGCAGACGGAGCGATCGCAGTGCCGGCCGGCTCGCGCCTGTACTTCATCACGAAGGCGGGCGTGGCTGCTATGACGCTGGTGAACCCGACCGCTACGACGCACGACGGCGTCGTGCTGACGTTCGTCGCGGCAACTGCAAATGCCCACACGCTGAGCAATAACGGCGGGGCGGGGTTCAACGGCGGTGGGGCGGCGAGCGACATCGGCACGTTCGGCGGTGCGATCGGCGACTACATCCAGGTGGTGGCGTACCAGGGCGTCTGGTACGTGCTGTCGAAGACCAACGTGACGTTGGCGTAAGGGGGAGCCATGCCAGTCGCTGAAGGATCGAAATACACGCTGGCGGCCGCGGCGGCGAGGACGGCCGGGGCCAGCGGCGCAGGCGTGGCCGTCGGCGGCTGGCGCAGGGCCGTGGTGTTGCTGGACATCACGGCTTCGGCGACGGATGCCGCCGACACGCTCGACGTGTATGTCGATGTGTTGGGGCCGGACGGGGCGACCTGGCTGAATGCGATCCACTTCGCACAGCAGGCAGGCAATGGGGCCTCAAAAAAGGAGTATGCGGTGCTGGACGCTTCGACGCCGGGGACGGCGATCGTGGTGGCGACCAGCGATGCCGCAGCCTCCGCGGTGCGGCCGACGCTGTTCGGGCCGCAGTTGCGGGCCCGCTGGGCGATTGCGGACTCGGGAGATGGGAACCAGAGCCACACGTTCGCCGTGACGGCGTTCGTGGAGTAGGAGGGGACGATGGGAGTGGTGACTTTGACGCCGCAGGCGGTGTCGCGGACAGGGATCACGCCGAGCTATACGGCGGCCGGGTCGAGCCCGCTGTTGAACACGAGCGATACGTTCCAGTTCAACAACACGGGCAAGGAGATCCTCCACTTCAAAAAGTCGGGGGCGAGCGATTGCACGGTGACGATCGTCACCCCGGAGACGGTGGACGGGCTGGCGGTGGCGGATCGCACGCTGACGGTGCCGGCCTCGACGGGCGACAAGATGATCGGGCCGTTTCCGCCAGAACACTACAACACGCCGGGGACGGCGACGTTCCAGGGGTTCACGCTGTCGGAGGTCACCGGGCTGTCGGTGGCAATCATCCGGCTGCCGTAAGGTAACAGAGGTTAGACGATGACCGCAACGCTGCTGACGGTGGACCAGTTCCGCGAGCACTTCGAGACGGACCTGTCGGACGAGGCGCTGCAGCGCATCCTGGACGCGGACGAGGCGGAGATCGTGGCGCGCTGCGGGGCGCATGCGTCGGCCTCGGAGATGCTGCCGGGGGGCGGCGAGTGGTTGGTGCTGGCGCGGACGCCGGCGAGCATCACGAGCGTGACGGAAGTCGTCGGCGACACGACGACGGTGCTGGCCAGCAATGATTACCGGGTGTGGCCGCACGGCCAGCTCGAGCGGTTGAGCAGCGGGACGAACGGAGCCTCGTACTGGGGCGACGTGGTGACCGTGGTGTACGTGCCGGAGGACCGCAACGCGCAGCGGACGGGCGTGCTGATCAAGCTGGCGACGCTGTCGGCACGGTTTACCGGGCTGAAGCAGGAGTCGGTCGGCGGGGGTGACTACGCCAGCACCGCACTCGACTACACGCTGGAACGGGAGCGGCTGCTGCGTAGCCTGGCGCCGAAGGGCAGCCTTTGGGTGGTCTGACGGCCACCGGGAGATAACTCGGCTTATGCTGCGGAACATGATGACGCACCGGGCGCTGGTGCAACGGGCGACGGAGACGGTGGACGGCTACAACAACCGGCTGGCGCCGGTGTGGGCGACCCACCTGGCCGCGCAACCGTGCTATTTCTGGCAGCCGAGCATGGGCCGGGGGGAACAGTCGGGCGCGCAGAACTACCGGGCCTACGGCTACCAGGTGGTGATGCCGCTGGGGACGGATGTGACGGAGCGCGACCGGATCAACGGGATCGTGGACCGGCGGGGGTACAGCGTGCATCCGGGGGTGTTCGGGATCGTGGCCGTGGTGCGGAAACCGGATCACCTGCTGCTGACGCTGGAGACGATCACATGAGCGGGAGCCGTTTGGACTGGCACGGGGACGCGCTGAAACGGCGGCTCGACGAGGCGCAGCGCCTGGCGATCGACGAGACGACGGCAAGCTGCATCGAGCCGGCGAAGGACCGGGTCCGGGTGAAGACGAGGATCCTGCAGGGGAGCATCCAGTTTCGCCAGGCGGTGAAAGAGGCGGGCCGCTGGGTGGGCCGGTGGGGCAGTTGGGACGTGAACTATGCGCTGTGGCAGGAGATTATCACGTTCCGGCTGGCCGGGCATCAGCCGTTCCTGCGGCCGGCGGCCCTGCAGGAGTATCCGAAACTCGCGGCGCGCATCCGGGCGCGCCTGGGACGGTGACCGTGACGGTTGACTGGATGGACGGCTTGCAGGATTACCTGGTGCACCGGGCGGCGCTGGCCGGGCTGGTGGGGACGCGGGTGTATCCCGATGAGCTGCCGGCGACGGACGCGGCGAGCATGCCGCAGCGGGCGATCGTGCTGCGGGCGACGACGGGGTCCCGGCCGGCGAGTAATGCGGCGGTCCTGGATCCCCGGGTGGATGTGACGTGCTACGGGGCGACGCTGAAAGAGGCGCGCTCGCTGTGGCTGACGGTGGCCGAGGAGTTACAGGCGCTGGCGCGGGGAGTGCATGCGCGGTGCCTGCTGCACGGGGCGGTGCTGCTGGCGGGGCCGATCGGGACGCGTGACCCGGAGACGCACTGGCCGCTGTACTGGGGTAGCTGGCAGGTGACGGCCGGCACGGAAGAGGCGGGAGGGTAAGATGCCTGACTACACTGCGCCATTCGCGATCGTGGTCGGAGTGGCAGAGGTCTGGATCGCGCCGGTCGGCGAGAGCTTTCCGGCGATTGACGCTGTGCCGGCGGGCAACTGGATCTCGCTGGGCAGCACGAATGACGATGGGGTGAGCGTGACGCACCAGCGCGAGGTGGAGATCCACTTCAAGGGCAACAGCGTGTTGCCCCAGAAGGGCTCGCTGGCGGAGGCGCAGGAGCGGATCAGCATGGCGTTCGTGGAGCTGACGGTGGAGCGGTATGCGAAGCTGCTCGACGATGCGTCGGTGTCGACGGTGGCGGCAGGGAGCGGGACGGCGGGCTATAAGCTGTTCAACCTGGCGCCGGACCTGAACCAGTATGCGCTGCTGGTGCGCGGGCCCTCGCCGGTGATGAACGCGTACGCGCAGTATGAGTATGCGCGGGTGTCGCCGATGGGGGACCGGGAGCTGCAGTACCAGAAGGTGGATAAGACGGAGCTGCCGGTGGAGTTCGTGGCGTTCGAGGACACGAACAATCCGGGGCGGTTTGGGCAGTACCGGGCGCAGACGGCGACCGCATTGTAAGCGCGATGGGGGTGGTGATGGCTCAGCCTCTACTGGATCTGTCGACGCTGGAACGGCCGCAGATCGCGATAGATAAGCGTGGTTATGATGTGATGCGGCCGGACGACTTCGGCATTCGCGAGCTGCTGCAGCTGCAGCGGCTGTATGGCACGGTGACCCGGGTGCAGGGCACGGCGCCGGATGCGCTGACCGAGGCGGACATCGAAGTGATGGCGGATGCGCTCGACACGATGGTGCGGATGATCATGCCGGAGCTGCCGGATGAGGTGTTCCGCAAGCTCTATGACACGCAGAAGCTGCAAATCGTGGGGGCTTTTTCGGGGCTGGTCGGGTGGAGCGGGGGGACCCGGCCGACGGCGACGGCGAGCCCCTCGACTGGGGCGAGTGGATCCCGCGGCTGATCCGGTTTTACGGTGGCGATGTTGAGACGTGGCTGCGGGTCCCGCTGCGCTGGGTGCGCTGCTGCCTGGCGATGTATCCACGGCTCCAGGCAGAAGAGGCGCTGCACGATGTGTCGGTGGCGGGCGCAGGAAACCCGCTGGGAGATGCGCAGGCGCGCAAGCACATCGTGGCTGCGTGGCAGGCGCAATTGCCGCGGCGAGCGCCGCAGCGGAAGCGGCTGACGGCGGACGAGTTTGCGGGCTATATGCGGGCCCTGGGGATGGAGGCGGCGGATGGCGAACGTCAATCGCGTCACTGATGAGCAGATCGAGCGGATCGTGCTGGTGCTCGAGGAGCTGGACAAGCGCGGCAACGCCCTGGCGAAGGGTGCGACGAAGGCGCTCAAGGGCAAGGACAAGGAAGGTAAGCGCAATTATGTCCTGGGCCTGTACGGGACGGCGTTCGAGCTGCTGACGGTCATGCAGATGGGGATGGATACGTCTAAGTCGCCCGACGAGCTGCGGGCGGCCTTGAACCCGAGGTCCTGATGGCCGGGGAGGAGAATCTCGGCCGGGCGGTCCTGGCGCTGACGACGGACGACTCTGGGCTGGATAAGGGGCTATCCGGTGCGGAGCGTAAGGCGTCGGGCTGGGTCGGGAAGGTCGGCGGGATCCTGGGCAAAGGGCTGATGATCGGCGCGGGCGTGGCCGTGGCCGGGGGGGCGGCCGTGACGGCGCTGCTGGGCGACTCGCTGGACGCGGCCATGGAGGCGGAGGCGATCACGGCCCAGCTCGAGGCGGTCATCAAGTCGACCGGGGGCGCGGCAGGCGTGTCGGCAGACGAGGCGAACGCATGGGCGCAGTCGCTGTCGGAGGTGACCCGGTTCGAGGATGATGCGATCGTCGCGGGCGAGTCGATGCTGCTGACGTTTACGAACATCGGCGAAGAGGTGTTCCCCACCGCGACCGAGACAATGCTGGATATGAGCCAGGCGCTCGGGCAGGACCTGAAGAGCAGCGCGGTCCAGTTGGGGAAGGCGTTGAATGACCCGATCCGGGGGGTGACCGCGCTGCAGCGGGTGGGCGTGACGTTTACGGAGCAGCAGAAGGCCCAGATCAAGGCGATGGTCGAGGCCGGGGACGTGATGGGCGCGCAGAAGGTGATCCTGGCCGAACTGAATAAGGAGTTTGGCGGATCGGCCCGGGCGGCCGGGCAGACGCTGGCCGGGCAGGTGGACATCCTCAGAAACCAGATCGGCAATATCAAAGAGGAGATCGGCGGGGCGTTGCTGCCGGTGCTTTCCCAGCTGGCGACGACGCTGGGGCCGGTGCTGCTGAGCGGGCTGCGGGGGGTGGCGGAGTGGTTCACGGGGACGCTTATCCCGGCGATCGCCTCGGCGGTGAGCTGGGTGACGACGAACTGGCCGCTGATCCAGTCGACCATCACGAGCGTGTGGCAGCAGATCGTGGCGGAGGTGGGGCCGATTATTAATGAGATCGTTGCGATCGTGCAGACGGTGTGGGGCGAGATTACGGCGTTCGTGACCAACAACTCGGACGCGATCAGGACGGTTATGGAGGCGGCCTGGACCGCAGCCAAGACGGCAATCGAGACGATCCTAGGCGTGATCCAGGGCGTGATCGCAGCCGGGCAGGCGCTGATCCGGGGCGACGTGGTTGGGTTCTGGGACGAGATCAAGGGCATCATCGAAACGGTGTGGGAGGGCATCAAGGGGATTGTCGGCGGGGCGATCGACGCGCTGTCGGCGATCCTGGGGGTGACGCTGCCTAACCCGTTTGCGTGGATCGAGGGGGCGCTCGACCGGATCAGTGAGGCGGCGCGGAAGGCGTTTGATTGGCTGCAGAAGGTGACGGGTGCGAACGGGGCGGCGACGGCCGGCGGATTGGGCGGTTTTGCACCGGGCGAGATCGGGCCGGTCAACTATGCGAGCGGGACCGCGTTCCATCCGGGCGGGCTGGCGCTGGTGGGCGAGCAGGGGCCGGAGCTGATCAATCTGCCGAGGGGGAGCCAGGTGTACCCGACCGGGCAGACGGCGCGCATGCTGGCGGGGCTGGCCGGGGCCGGCCAGGGCAACATGACGGTCAATCTGACGATCCATGCGCCGGGCGGGGAGCCGCGGGCGGTGGCGCGGGCGGCCGAAGATGGGCTGCTGCGGGCGGCGGCCGCGTTGGGCATCCGCTAGGGCGTCACGCTGCACCGTGACGTAAGGGTGATTATTGCGTGAGCGCCAGCGCTCACGTCAGGCGAAGGCAAGCCTTCGCCGCTGGGGGGCGCGTAGATGAGCTACATCCTCAAGCTGTTCGACGGGGTGAACCTGCCGCTGTATGACCCGGACACGCCGACGGGCGCGGGGCCGAGCCGGCGGGGGGCGGTGCGGCTGGGTGGCGGCGGGCATTTCGATATCTACGGTTCCGCCCGCGCACCCCTCGACCTGCCCTATGACCTCAACTACAAGGCGACCTATGCGGAGAGCAGCCTGGCGGCCCTGGAGACGGCGCTCTCCGCGCTGCGCGGGCGCAGCCGGCGGCGGGGGCGGCTGATCCGGGAGATGGCGAACGGGGATACGCACTGGTGCGTCGCTCGCCTGGTGGAGCTGGATGCGCCCCGACCGGGCGGGATTACGAATAGGCAGCAGTGCCGCATGACGTTTGAGGTGGGCTCGCCGTGGTACGGCGCGCTGCACGGTGATAGCTGGTACATCGGGCAGGACGGGATCTACCTCGGGGACGGGCACGTGCTGGGCAGCGCCTCGGTGTACACGCTGGATACGAGCCCGAAGGTGCTGACGATCAACAACGGGGGGGATGGTGATGTAACGGCAGTTACGTTGACGTTTACGGGAGGGTCGGCGCCGCTGACTGGGTTGACGGTGGGGTGCGGGGCGTGCGCGTGGACGTGGGGCGGGACGCTGGCCAGCACGAAGGAGCTGATCGTCGACAGCGGGGCGTGGCGGGTGACGAACGACGGGGTGGATGCGTTCGACGAGGGGCCGCACCTCACGGCAGGCGCGACGAGCGGCCGGTGGCTGGTGCTGGCGCCGGGCAACAATACGCTGACGATTGCGAAGACGGGCGGGGGGGCGAACAGCTCGCTGCTCGTCTCGTTTCTGGATGTGCACGAGTGAGCGTGCGACTGGAGGTCGCCTAGATGAGCTCTAACTACCACACGCCGCTGACGGACGGGCCGGCGCAGCTGGCGAACGCGGCGAAGTTCAACGGGCCGTTGGGGGAGCTCGACGCTGCGCTGACGACGGCGCGGGTGCTGGCGACGGCGGCAAGCGCGAACGCCCTGGCGGCGGCGGTGGCGGCGCAGGTGGCGATGGACGCCGCGCTGGCGAACGGGACGGCGGTGACCGCGGCGAACGGGGCGGCGGCGGCCGGGCAGAAGGTCGTCGACGTGGACTCGACGGCGGTGTTTTTGGCCGGGTGCGCGGTGGAGTACCAGCTGGCGAGCGGGGTGGTGGAATACAACACGGTCGCGGCGGTAAACTCGGCGACGCGCATCACGCTGACAACAAACATCGGGACGGGGGGCATCCCGAACGACGGGCCGGTGGCGATCGTGCCGCGGGGCGTGGCAAATGCACGGGTGGGCATCCACAACGTGCGGGACTACGGGGCGCTGCCCTCGGCGAGTGGGGCGACGAACGCGGCGGCGTTTGCGGCGGCCCTTGCGGCGGCCTCGGAGGACGGGGTAGTGTACGTGCCGGCGGGCGAGTACACGATAGAGGATGGGCTGGAGTTCGCAGGGCTGTCGTGCTCGTTCATGGGGCACGGGTTGGATACGGTCCTCAAGTTCGCAAACCTGACCAAACCCTGTTTAGACCTCGACGGCTATGTGGCGCGCAACGGGGATTTCCAGTTCGGGCGGATTATCGGCGACCTGGCGATCGAAGGGGATAACGCAGCCGACCCGACGGGGACCAACTGCGGGCTATATCTCAAGCCGCCGGGGGGATCGGCGATATGCAATATCGCTTTCCGCAACCTGTCGATCCGCTACACGGGGGGGCCGGCCATCCGCACCGACGGCGACGTGTATTTTAACTTGTTCGAGAACGTGGATGTGCAGCGGCCGGTGGCGGCAGACAGCAACAATCATCCGTATGTCTACCTCTTCGGGCTGCCGAACGGGAATCAGTTCCAAAATTTGATGCTCCGCAACATGGACGCGAGCACGGACCCCCTCGGGGGGGTGCTGCGCATCGAGCGGGATGCGAGCATCCCGACGTTTGGCGTCTATGCGCCGTCGGGGAACCGGTTCTTCGGTCTCACGACCGAGAACTTGAAGATCCCCGACGGGGGGCAGGTGATCTACTGCCAGGGGATCAGCAACACGTTTGACGGGTACAGCCCGTTTGACACGGCTACGACGGCGACCGATGCAGATGATACCTGCCATATCCGACTGATCGGGGCGGACGATGTGGGGGTTCTGACGGGCGGCAACATCGTCACGGGCATCATCCCGGGTGGGTTCGTGACGGGGTATGCCGTGCCGCGCTACGGCGTCATCATTGACAGCGACCGGGAGTGCATCATCGGGGCGGCCGGCTATGCCGGGTACAACGTCAAGCTGGTCAACACGGCGGACCAGTGCTACGTCAACATCGGGGGGCTGGCCGAGGCCGACTGGAGCGGCAACACGCCGATCACGGATGCGAGCAGTGGCACCAAAAACGTGCTGATCGACAACGTGTCGCTGCGCTGGCGCGTGGGCGGCGGCACGGCGGGCGCGACCGCGCAGGGCTTTAACTTTTACAAAGCATTGGGCAACCTGGCGACCGGGCTGACGCAGGGGCATCTGATCGCAACGACGCTGACGCAGCCGCACGCCGGCGGGGGCTCGATCGCCTACGGGCTTAACAACTACACGCTGGCGTATGGCGCCAACGCCATGTCCGCGCTGCTCGGGCTGTGGAACCTGGTGGCCTCGAGCAACACGGCGGGCGCGCTGACAACCCTGATCGGCATGTTGTGCGAGGTGCAGAGCCTCGGGGCAGGGGCCATCACGAACCTGAGCGGCCTGCAGGTGGCGCTCACGGCCTCGGGCGCGGGCGACGTGACGACGTACAAGGCGGTGGACGTGCTCGCGCCCTCGGTGGCGGGCGGGCCGGTGGCCACTGCCTATGGGGTCTATTTGGCCGCACAGAAGCAGGCCAATGTGACGGCAGCCTACGGGGTGCGCCAGGTGGGCGCGAGCGACATCAACCAGTTCGACGGGCCCGTGCGGGTGGGCAGCCTGGGCGTGGGCAACAGCGCGGCTGGGTCGACGCCGGGGACCTGCGTCAAAAAAATCCAGGTGTTTGATGCGGCGGGCAACAGCCTGGGGTATGTCCCGGTGTACGACGCCATTACATAAGCCGTCTTATTGTGTGAGGGCTGATGATCCAGATCTGGATTGAGGATGGCTCGGGGGCGCGGCTGGGGCCGGGGCCGATCACGAGCGCGACGGGCTGGGACCAGGGGCTGGCCGTGGACCGGGCGGGCTCGTTTTCGTTTGCGATGCCGGCGGATGACCCAAGGCGCAGTTTGATCCGCACGTTTCGCACGGCGCGCTGCTGGCTCCTGGAGGAGGGGCGGGCGCCGCGCTGCGTGGGCGCGGGGCGGATCGAGCGGATCCGGACGGTGCTGGGGCCGGACGGGGTGCGGATGCTCGAGGTGAGCGGGCCGGACCTGCTCGGCGAGCTGCGCGACCGGCAGGCGCGCGGGCAGCAACTGTGGGAGACGGTGCTGGTCCACCCGGTGCGGCTGTACTGGCACCGGCCGACGGGCGCGGATACGGTTATCGCCCGCTGCTATGACTTCGCACCGGGGGACACCTCGAGCTATGAGACGATCTCGCTGGGGGAGAGCAATTACGACGGGTCGCAGTTCGAGGCGATCCGGGTGCGGGCGCCCTGGCGCTTTGAGCGGATCATCATCACGCTGCGCGCCGGGGGGGCGAAGAACACGAACACGGCGGAGCTGCGGGCGAAGTATTACGCGTCCGACGGGACATACAAGGAGCTGACGCTGGCCACGGACGGGACGGCGACGGACTACCCACTCGGGCACACGACGCTGGACAAGTCGGGACATGTGACGTTCAGCGCGCCGGCGGACATGGCGCAGATGGGCGGCGCGAACTTCGAGGTGCAGCTCTACACGGTGGGCATCACGACGGACGTGGACATCGCGGACATCGCGCTGTGGCGGACGCAGCCGGTGAATGATGCGCTGGCCCCGATTATGGCGTATGCGCCGGCCGGGTGGAGCGTGGACGCGCTCAACGGTTACAGCGAGGTGGCGAGCCGGGTGCGTTCGGGCACGGAGCTGATGACCAACGGGTCGTTTGCAGCGTTCACGGGGACGGCGGGCGACGCGACGAGCGATGTGTTCACGGCGTGGAACCCGGTCTACGTCGACGACGGGGCGGGAAAAAAGGCCCTGGCCGTAACGCACGAGGGGACGACGGCGGTCAAGCTGGTGACGGGGGCGACGGACGTCGACTACTGCGGGCTGCTGCAATTCCAGACGGTGACGCCGGCGACGGAGTACACGCTGCGGATGCGCTGGGCGGGGGATGGGACGGGGCAGGGGGCGGTGAAGATCTTCCAGAGCCTGCCGGGCTATGAGGACATCACCGAGGCGATCGACGTGCAGATCACGGGGACAGCGTTTGACGACTGGGAGGTGGTGTTCACGACGCCGGCGAGCTGCACCTACATCGGGATCTATGTGCTGTCGCCGCTGACGGCCGGGCGGTATGCGATCGTGACGGGCGTGTCGCTGCAGACGGGGGGAGGTAAGTCTGTTTATCTCACGATGCAGAACGAAACCGTGCTTCAGGCGGCGATCCGCATCGCAGAGGCGACGGGGCAGCACTTTATTGCCTCGCCGGGGTTCGGGCGGCAGCTGCTGTGGCTGGGGTATGACCAGCGGGATAACGGGCTGCGGGCGGTGGCCGAGGCCGAGGCGATCGGGGCGGAGGGGCGTGACGAGCTGGTGCTGATCAGCGAGCTGGAGGAGCTGGAGGACGCGGCGGAGCTGGTGAGCCGGGTGTATGCGAGCGGGAGCGGGACGGGCGAGGAGCAGCTAACGATCGCGGATGCGACGCTCGTGCCGCCGGCGGGGTATGTGCTCAACGCGACCGACGGGTATGTGGAGCGGACGGCGGCGGCCGGGGCGATCGGGCGGATCGAGTGCAGCCAGGCGTGGAGCGATATCGTGCCGCAGAACGACGGCATCGACCAGCGGCGAGAGGCCGCGAACATGCTGGTGATGCAGATGGTGGCGTATCTGCAGCGGCATTCGTGCTCGAGCACGGACCCCAGTACGGGCGACGTGCCGAAGTTCTACCGGGCGAAGGTGGCGAAGGCCAACCGGATCCTGCTGCCGGGGTTCCGCATGCGGGTGCGCTACGTGGAGTACCGGGAGGGGGCGGCGGCGATCGCCCTGAATACGACGATGTGGATCCTGGAGGCGAACTTCCGTGTGGGCGTCGACGACGTGGCGATGACTGACCTGGTGGTGGCGACGGTGGACCGGCAGCCGCTGACGACGATGGAGCTGCTGCTGCGGGACATGCGCCAGCTGCGCGGGGTGCAGTGGCACACATCTGCGCCGGGCTGTTGAGGGGGCTATGAAAGAGCGGAGACGGTGGGGGGCGGCGCTGGTGCTGGCCGGCGGGCTGCTGCTGGCGATCGGGCTGGCCAGGCTGGCGACGGGGCCTGTGGAACCGGAGCTGGGGCCGTTCGAGGTGCGCTCGATTTACCCGGAGGGTACGCCGACGCCGGACGGCTACGAGCCGGGCATCTACCTGGTGCGGGAGCTCTTTAGCCGGGGCGCCAAGACGATCACGCCGGTGCCGGGGGTGGCCGGCGTGCACATCGACATATACTGGGAGGACGTGCAGGCGACGGCGGGCGGGGCGATCAATTGGGCCCCGGTGGCGACGCAGATCGCCTACGCGGACAGCATCGGCTATAAGAGCTGTTTGTCAATCCAATTCTACGAGAATAAGTACGGCGGGCTTGACGTGCATCACCTGCCGTCAGGGGTGCCGACGGTCAACTATACGGTGTACTCGACGCTGCCCACGCCCGGTGTGACGCCGGCGGTGTGCTCGACGGAGGTGGCGCCGGACTACGGCGCGGCGGGCATGAGAAACGCGTACGCCACGGTGGTGCCGTCCCTAATGAGCGAGTACGGCAGCGACCCTCGGGTAGCCTGTTTTGTAATCCAGATGGGGGTAGGCGGCGAGGCGCAAGACGTCCAGCCGGACGAATGCGCCTATAAGAAGTATTATTTCGAGACGCAGGTGCCGTGCCAGGAGTATCTCGACCTGGTCGTCGACGCGGCCCATTGGCACCGGGCGGGCACGAATAAGCCGGTGTTTCTCGCCTCCGGGATCGGGGCGTGCTATCAGTCCTCGTATAACGCCGACTACAAGGCGAGCAAGTATTTCCTGGAGAAGATCAACCGGGTGCCGACGACGGGGGTGAACCAGTACATCGGCTATCGCAATAATGGGCTGGCGCCCGACCTCAGCTCGGCGATGTTCAACACGCCGACGCCGGGCCCGTTCGGGCGGATGCAGCCGGGCTATTCGCACCCGGACCAGGGCGGGATCGCATTCGAGCCGGGCTCATTTCCCACGGTCTACCCGACGGCGGACGTCTACGGGGTGGCGGACTACTCGGTGCTGGCCGGGGCGGCGGCGAATGCGGATCACCTGTTTCTGCAGGACGAGTGGCTGGCGTACATCGCGCCGAACGTGCTCGACGTGATCACGCAGACGCTGGGGACGACGGCGGATAACTCCCCCCTGGCGTGGCTGTGGTTCCGGGAGAGCGAGTTCAAGCGCAACGTGAACGGGCTGGGCTACAGCTATTCGGGCGTGCCGGGCCCGTACGCGCACCTGGCCAGCATCGTGGGGAGCGCGACGCCGACGACGTATTGCTCGAGCAACGTGCGGGCGACGTCGGTGGCGTTCGGGGGGAGCAGCCCGCCGGACTCGTGTTATAGCATCCTGAGTAACAACGCACCGGAGGCGCGCAACGCGCTGGGGTATAACTCGGGGACGATCGTGGGGATCGACGTCGACGACGGCTGGCAGTACGCCGGCAACGTCAACCGGACATACAACGTCGACCTGCGCTATCTGGATAACAACGCCGCGCAGGTGGTGGTGGCGTGGGAGGATACGGGCGGGACGGAGTCGACGCGCACGATCGTCAAGGGGTCGACGGGGGGCTGGGTGACCAGCTCGTTTACGATGACGGCCGCCCTCAAAAATGGGATGACGAGCGGGGCGGACCTGGAGCTGCGGTTCTCGGATGCACAGACGATCCTGAACAGCCTGGTGATCGAGTACGAGGCGGTGGTGTCGACGCCGACGCCGACCCCGACGCCGACGCAGACGTTCACGCCGGCGCCGACGAACACGCCGGGGACGCCGGTGCCAACGAATACGCCGGCCTGGATCAGCCAGGCGTGCCGCAAGCTGCTGCCGACGATCGACGGGGACTTGGGGGAGTGGGCTGCGCTGGCGACGGTGGGGCTGTCGCCGGAGGGGTATGGGTATGCGGCGGGCGCGCCGGTGAGCTCGGGGTCGTTTAGCTGCGCGTGGGATGACGATAACCTCTACCTGGCCGGGGCGGTGACGGATGCGGACCTCAACGAGCCGACGGGCAGCCTGGCGAATGGGGATGCGGTGCGGATCGCGCTGGATGGGCTGGCGGATGGGCTGGCCAGGCCGCGGGTGGATGACCGGGATCTGCTGATCAGCCCCGGGGGGCGGGTGCGTGACTTTGAGGTGTACCCGATCGGGGTGACGGTGGCGGTGTCGACGACGGTGGGGGGCTGGCAGTTTGAGGCGCAGGTGCCGGAGGGGCTGCTGGGCCGGACGCTGGCCGTGGGCGGGACGGTGGGGATTACGTGGGGGCTGGTGGATGATGATGATGGGGTGGGGCCGTGGCTGGGGCTGCTGGCGGCGTTGAAACGGGCGGGGGTGTTGGAGTCGCCGTAAGAATAAGAGGGTTTATGTTGCGACGCGAGAAGCCCCGGGGCTCACCACCCCGGGGCTTCTTCATGGGCTGAAAGCGTCAGGTGCCTTGGCACGCTTGTACGAAGCGTGCGTAATCGACGAAGTAGCCCCAACCTCCACAGGGGACATCAGCGTACAACCGCTTGATGGCAAACAGCCGATCACCGAGATCGACGTATATCGGCTTTGTCGCATACCACCAAGACTTGCGGGGCCACTTCCAGCGGAATGACCAGTAATCGCCCTGTAGCCTGATGTTGAAGTTGTCGGAGAAGTCGGCGCCCTTCAGCACCCACTTCAACTGCCCGTAGTGTCGTTCCCGCGCTTCGATCTCTTGGGGCGGGATAGGACTCGCTTGAAACTCCAAGACTGTAGTCGGTGTTTTTACATCCGCAAGTCGGCCCCGCACATTGACCTCTTGCCAGTGGCCGGGAAAACGTGCCTTCCACTGCCGATGCCACTCGCTTTCTACTTCGTACCAAGGATCGCAGGACGTTCCCGTATGTGCCCAGTGCCAAGTGACTATCTCGCCACACTTGGGCAACATGTCAGCATGACAGCCAGGGCAGCATCCTGTTAGCCCAGGCTCCGCATTCATCCGCTGTCCGTTCACAAGTGCCCACAGCATCTCTTAGACTCCGCACAAGCGGGCGATCCAGTCGGCGAGCTCGTCCCAGGTGAGGTGGGCGTCCTGGCGCAGTTGTTGGAGCCGGTCCCACTGCGCAGGGGATAAACGTATGGCCTTGGTCGGCTTGCGGCTCCTGAGCCGTGTAACAGGGGTTACGGCGGGCCCTGGAGCGGGGGCGACGGTGAGCTGGCCGTTGAGATGCAGGTCGAGGTCGTGGGCGTCGGGGCCGACGAGGATGATGCGGTCGGCGGGCTGCTCGCCCACCTGGTAGACGGTGGCGTCGGGGTCGGCGGCGGCCGTGGCCTCGGCGACGGTGGGGGGGAGGGCGGGCAGGCTGACGGCGCGGCGTAACTCCTGCCGGGCGGCCCTGGTGAGCTGGACTTCGTCGCGCTCGTATTTGCTCCACCAGGCGATGGAGTATTGCGAGGCGAGGACGTCGACGAAGGCGCGCAGGGAGCCCTTGGTGCGGAGCTCGTCGAAGATGTCGCGGTAGTCGCGGTCGCTGAGCTGATCGCTGGCGACGGCGCGGGCGGTAACGGTGGTTACAAGCATTTGACTCCCTCTCATTCGTGGCTGACGCGCTTGTGGACGGTGTCCCACTTGTCGCGCTCGCACCAGTAGACGAGGCCCTTGCCGCCGGGCTGGCGGCCGACCTGGCAAAGGTATTCGATGCCCCGGTGGGTGACGGCGAACTCGGGGGAGGTGGGGACGCGGCCGTCGGCAAGGATGGCCCGGCGGAGCGCGGCGCCGGGGTTGACGGTGTAGAGGTCGCGGGCGGTGGCCTCTGCGACGATGGCCTCCTCGGGGTTGTCGTCGGGGCGAGCGTCGAAGAGGTAGCCGTAAAGGTGGTTGCCGGGGCAGGCGGTGTCGCCGACGTCGCGGTGCCCCTGCCAGGTGAGCACCCGGCCGAGGTAGTCATCCAGGATGCTGGCGTACTGGTAGTACGCTTGCAGGGCCTTCGGGGTGGGGTGATCGTCCTGGAAGTTGCCGGCGAACACGATGCCGATGGAATCGGCGTTGTGTCCGTAGGCGTGGTTGGAGATGCGGTCGATGCCGTTGAGCAGGTGGAGCTTGCCGTCGGGGGTGATGCCGGCGTGGTAGCCGATGCCCTTCCAGCCCTTGGTGTTGACGTGATAACTAGCAATACTCTGCCAGGACGTGGCGGCCGGGGCGGCGGTGTGGTGGACGATGAGGCGGCGGATGGTGGCGGTGCTGCGGGTTGGGTAGCCGCCGTTGCTGGGGAGCTGGCCGCGCAGGTCGACGAGGTCGGCGCCGAACGCATTGCGCAGGGTGTCGCCGAGGGGGTCGACGGTCATGGGCTTGGGGGCCCAGGGCTGCGCTGCGGGGAAGTCGGCCTGGCGGTCGGTGATCTGGCGGAGCAGCTCTTCGACGCGCATGTCGAATTGCACCCAGGTGTCGGACCCGCGGTCGTAGGTGAAGGGGAAGATGGCCTGGATGCGGCCGTCAGCGCGGCAGCGCGCCCAGTACCAGGCGAGCTCGTCGACGTAGCGGCGGGCGCGGGCGCTCAGCGTGCCGGGCAGATCGCCCCAGCCCCCGTAGTGCCGGCCGGTGACGCCGGTGTCGATGCCGCATTCGACGATCAAGAGGGGGACGTTGTACGGACACTGTTCGTAGCGGCCGGCCCACCAGCGCCAGTTCTCACCGACGCCGTTGAGGGACCAGTATTCGTGCAGGCCGAGATAGTCGGGGCGCTGCGGGTCGAGGATCATGGCGTCGATGACCAACTTGAAGAAGTCCCACTGGACGGGCTGATCCTGGACGCCGCCGTTGCCGGGCCAGCCAACGCCGAAATTGCCCACGACGCCGCGCAGGTTGAAAGTGTGGAGGGAGCTGAGGAACTGGCGATAGTAGACGGCGACGTGGGCCGGCGGCTCGGTGGACCAGAGCATGGGCTCGTTGAGGCCCTCGAACCAGAGCCGGGTGCGGGGGACGCCGCGGCCTTCGCACCAGCGGGCGATGCGGTCGCAGGTGGCGGCGGCGAGGGAGCCTTTGAGGGTGGCCTCGCCGGTGCTGGCCAGGCCGCGCTGGTGGTTGAGCTCGGAGAGCGGCCAGTTGCGGACGATGATCCGGGCCGCGTGGGGGACGTCCTCGATGTAGGGGACGGTCTCGTCGTCGGTGACGATCTTGACCCAGGCCGGGTCCCAGAGGGCGAACCAGTCGCGGTCGGTGCGGCCGGCGATGGATCCGCGGTGAGCGGGGATCCAGTGGATAGAGAGAGGTACTGGCATAGAGAGACTTCCTTTCACGAAAATGAGTAGGCGATCAATTGCCCGTTATGAGCGCCGAAACGCTCGTCATCGTTCACGGCATTCCCTGCCCGTAGCGAGCCGGGTCCGCAAACGGGTTGCATTCGTCGATTGCCACGCCCATGCGGTAGTACAACACCCGATTTGGGTTGCAGCCTTCCGGCTCGCCAATGCCGAGACCGACCGCAACCAGGCCAAACACGAACAGCAACACCAGTGCGATGAACAGCAGCGATCCCAACATCTCAAAGAGACTTACCCCGTTGCGTTGCATAGACTCCCCCTTCTAGCTCGACATAACTACCGGCGTTCGGTTCCGGTTGTGCCGGTGCGGTGTTTTTCGGTGCTCCCCCGGCTTAGGGCCGATAGTGGAAGCGACATAATCATATGGATCATGGTAAGGTAAGTTATCGGCAACAGGGCCGGTAAGGGCCGTTATGCGTCCTGTGGGCGCTTACTGCCCTTTTTGCAGCCGCTCTTGTGATGGCGCACCAGCCAGTGTGCGGCAACCCACTTGCCGCACTTGCCGCATTGCACGTACTCGTAGACGTAGCCCTGCTTCATGTCAGGGCTTCTTCCAAAACCTTTGCCATCAGCACGGAAATTACGTCATCATCGGCGGGATCGGTTCCGCCCTGCGTGAAGGTGTCGTGTGCTGCCTGGATGATTTTGTCGAGCCATACGATACGCTCGCCCTGCGCCTGGATGATCCGCCTTTGTTCGTTGATGAGCGCCGTAGCTGCGTTGTTTGTCTCGATCCACTTTACAATGTTTATTTGCAACGCATCCTCGTCGGGACGCGTGTTCCACTTTTCCAAAGCTCCGCTCTCGCCTAAGTCCCAGTCACCCGTCGCGTCACAGACATTGCATTCGACGGCGTACCACGTTCGAGCGTTCGGAGTGTCTGGATACTGCACATCTCTGACGATGATTGGATTCTTGCCGCCACAGAACGGGCAGGGCTTCGGCTCATCAAACATGGTCAACCTCCCGCTACTTCTTGCTCGTCCAACTGTATCCTCTCATGCTCGGCCCATTCCTGCTCGGCGTCTTGCAGTTGCACTTCTGCTCCGAAAAGTGCCAGAGCCAGTATGCCAAGATTGCCGAACCGGAAGAGCATGGAGTGAAGGTCGCTGACCCGCCACTCGATTATCATCTGGTCGCGTGGCGGCAGGGTTGCAATCAGCGCCTTGACATCGGCAACGGTCTGCATTGCTTCTTCGAGTTGTTCGTTCATTCGTCAACTCCTACTGCCGCAAGTGCGGCCCGGCAGATTGCCAGCGGTGCGGTTTCGGCCCATCCGCTTCGGTTCGGGCCGTCACCGCCGTTCAGTTCGATGTCGCAGCGCCAGTTGCCCGTTTCAGTGCGGACGAGGCGCGTGTAGAACTGCGGATGCGCGAAAAGCTCCAAAACTTTCCAAGCGTGCGCGATGTCGGTACTCGGACGGAATGGTTTCCATTCGTAAAACTCAACCTCTCTGAAGCTGGGAGCAGGGTCGGTATCATCTGTCTCAAACCAAGCCATCCTGCCCCATTGGTTGCACTGGTAGAACCAGCCCATGACATGAATCGCAACGGCGTTGTCTGTCTCCGGCCCGGCGCGCAGGTGTCAGCGGGCTCGGTAGGCGCGGCGGTCGCGGGCGCGCTGGCTGGCGTTGGCTGCGGCACGGGCGCGCTTGCGCTCCGTTCGAGTTGGGCGATACGGCGGTTCTGTTCCGCACCGGCCGTCAGCAGGCCGTCGATCAGGGCCTGGGTGTTCTGACGCAGGTGGTTGTGGTTCTGCTCGAGCTGGAGCAGGGTCGTCAGCATGTTCGCTACCCGGTCCACCAGCTCGCAGTGGCTGGCTACCAGGAAGTTGAAGCCGTGCAGGTTGATTTGCTGCTTGAGCGTGTGCTCCATTGGGATCCTCCTCGCAATGGGTGCAGGCCATCAGGACGTAGAGCAGGGCTGCGCTGACGTAGGCGCAGAGCAGCCAGCCGACGAGCTCGCCGGGTGACATAGGGCCTCCTGGAGCCAGCGGCGCAGGCCGTAGGCTCCTATCTCCATGTAGGCGTCGGTTAGATCGTGGGCGGGCGGTGTAATAGGGGTTACACGCTCGCTGAGGGCAGCCAGGGACTGACGGCCCTCGTCGCCGGCTTTGTCGCAGTCGTAGGCGACGAGAATGCGGGGGGCGGCGAGCAGCCGGACGGCGTCGTCCTCCCGGAGTTTCATGCGGGCCCCGCCGATGGTGGCGACATCGACCAGGTCGCCCAGCTCCTGCCAGGCGAGGAGGGTGTCGAACTCGCCCTCGGCGAGGAGCAGGTGATAGCCGCCCCGGAGGTACGGCTGGCCGTAGAGGCGGCGGATGCCGCCCTTGATCGAGACGTACTTGACATCCCGGAGGCCGGTGACCGCGCCGATCCGCTTGCCGAGCGAGTCGTTGAGCGGGCGGCGGATGTTGACGAAGGTCACGAGATCCCGGCCGCCCTCGGCGATGATGGTGGGGAGGACGATGCCGCGGGCGATCCAGACGGGATGCGCGTCCTTCGACTCCGCTGCGCTCCGCTCAGGATGATCGAGGCCCCAGCGGGCGGGCGTTTTGTCGCGCCAGTCGGTGGGGTTGTAGCCGATGCGGTGGGTGATGAGGGTGACGTCGTCGAGGCCGCGCTCTTCGTGGAGGTAGGCCCGGACGGGCTCGCCCGCGGGGGACCAGAGCTGCTCTTCGGCGTAGGCGACGAAGGC
>ERZ761584.191-NODE-191-length-23184-cov-22.877081_pt1 | contig 23184 bp, 25 predicted proteins | sample MGYA00512168_ERZ761584 | MGnify/ENA primary metagenome ERZ761584 (study PRJEB28899, sample SAMN03785564) | bioreactor sludge metagenome | biome: EBPR Sludge; feature: EBPR Bioreactor; material: 0.22µm filtered reactor supernatant | place: Saint Lucia: Queensland...
TTACTTACGAGGAAACGCCTACCAGATATGTCCTTGAGGACGAGTTCGAAGAGTTCGGCGAAGATCTATCCATAGACGGTGACGGACACTCACCGTTTGGGGTTAGCAAACTATGTGCCGACTTATATTGCCAGGAGTTTGCAAAGATGCACGATATGAACATAGGGGTCTTTAGGCTGGGCTGTATTACAGGCTCAGCACACAAAGGCGTTGAGCTACACGGCTTTCTATCATACCTGGTTAAGTGCGGAGTAGAAGGAAAGCCCTATACAATATACGGCAACGGCAAACAAGTAAGAGACCAATTACACGTGCAAGACCTAGTTGATGCGTTTAAACAATTTATAGACAGTCCAAAGTCCGGAGTTTATAACCTAGGTGGTGGGGTTGAGAACAGTATCTCAATAAACGAAGCCATAGAAACACTAGCAGAAAGAGGCATCAAGGTAGATTGTTGGACTAAAAGTAGCAGGTACGCTGACCACAAATACTGGGTGAGCGATAACACTAAGTTTAGAAGAATATATCCAGAGTGGAAGGTTAATTACAACCTTGATGATATCTTTGACGATTTAATTCTTACTGATAAAAAATGAGAGTATTAGTCACAGGGTCTAACGGTTTTATTGCCGGTTATGTTATAGAAGAGCTAAAGAAGCGCAACTACACACCAATAGGACTAGCGAGATCACACAGAAGTTATACACATTTAGAAGGACTGGAAACCTACTACGGAGACATACGAGATAGAGTGCTACTAACGGGAATGGTTCACAATATAGACGCAGTTATCCACACAGCCGCAATGCTTGGGACAGGCGAGAATATGTCGTCAAGTAGAGAGTTTGTTGAGAATAATATACTAGGAGGACTTAATCTTGTGGAATTGTGCGATAACTACAACATTCCTTTAACATACATCTCGGTGGGTAACTACACCATGAACAATCCTTACAGCATAACTAAGACCACTGTGGAGCGATTTATGGCTATGTCTATTGAGAACGGCAGAAAGAAAGGCAAACGGGTCAACATGAACATAGTCAGGGCATTGAACGCATTCGGGGCAAGACAGAAGGTTTCTAATATTAAAAAGATCATCCCGACGTTTATAACCGCAGCACTTAAGGATGAACCACTTTATGTTTATGGAGGCAAAGACAAATGCTCGCAGATGGATATGGTCTATGTTGGGGACGTTGCTTCTATATTAGTGGATCAATTAGAGGCCATGAGAAACGATACCTTCCCATTCAGAGTAGAAGCAGGCACAGGGACAGCTTATCCAGTCTGGGACATTGCAGAGAAGATTATAAAGCTAACCAAGAGTAAGTCAAAGATAATACCAACACCAATGAGACTCGGAGAGCCGGAACAAAGCATTGTCAAAGCGGTAAACCCTTATGAGTTTAAGTACACTGATTTCGATAAGGCGCTTAAGTTAACTATCGACTATTACAAAAATGAAACCAGATAAAGCATGGCTAGTAGTTCCCTATATGGCAACGCCTGCACTACGTAGGCAGACGAACCTAACACTCAACTACTTACCCGAAGAATACATATACAAGGTAGCTATAATTAACAAGGGTAGACCCAGATTAATGGTGCATCACCAAGAGGTCAACGACAAAAATATACTCTCGAGGGCATGGAATAAGGGACTGAAATATATATTTAGTCACGGGTATGATAAGGCACTTGTAACAAACCTGGACATCCTACTAGACATCAATAACATAGACAGACTTTACCAAGCACAAGAAGAAACAAACGCAGGAATTATCAGCGCAACTGTCGTTAATGCTATAGTAGAGTTGAAGACAGCAACAAGACTAGTCGCTAGTCATAAAACCCAAACGGTAGAGATGCAAAGAAATGATGGCAGCTTCAGTTGTTTTATAATAACCAAGCAACTATTTGAAACAGTTGGAGACTTCGATGAGAATTTCGTGCCTGCATACTTTGAAGACGATGACTACCTGATAAGAGCAAACGCACTCAACCAGAAATGCTTGAGGTGTACCACGTCCTTCTTCTTTCACGACGTACAGGCCACACTAAAGGAGGATAAGGCAACACAAGAAGGGTATAATACCTTCATGAGAAAGAATCAGGAGTACATCAATAAGAAGCATAATATTAATATCAAAATGTTCTAATGACCAAAAAGCTAGAAGTAAAGCCTGTTAAACTAAAAACCATCCAGTGCGATTATTGCGAGATGATGTTCACAAACACGAAGGGGCTTAATTCTCACAGGGGTAAAATACACGGCAAAGCTACCACACCTTTTAAGCCTTCTCCTAAAATGATAGAACTTTTGCGTGCAAAATTAGACATAGAAGTAAAACCCACGATAACTGCCGAGTGTAAAAAAATCGGCATAGATAGAAGCACTTACTATAATTGGTTTGGGGATGTGCGGTTCGTAGAGTGGTTTAATAAAGAGTGGGAGGAAGGCATGGCGAAGATGATTCCCTATTTGGACAAGGTGGGATTACAAAAGGCTTTACAGGACTTTAGATATTACGAGCTATTACAAATGAAGTTCGGCAACTATAAGCGTGCAGAGAAATCGGATACTAGCCTCGAAATAAAAGTAACTACTAACCGTGGCAACGATTGACCTCAATTTTAACTATCCAGACTTTATAAAGCCGGCACTATTTAATAATAACCGGATCACTACCATTGTGGCTGGTCGCCAAGTGGGTAAGACATATAACGGCGGTCAGTGGTTAACAGAAGAACTAATCACCGCAACAGAAGAAGAACAGTTAAACTATAACCTCGGAGGACTCTGGGTCGACACCACTAACGCAAATATAGACAAGTATGTTGATAGGGTTTTTAAGAAAATACTAAGACCTGTCTGGGAACTATGCCACTGGGAGGCACAGAAGAAAATTCTCCACTTGCCACCACTTAAACACCAACGTCCCTACATCGACTTCGGTTCTGCAGAACGTCCAGAGAACCTTGAAGGACAGGCCTATTATCGTGGTGTATTAAATGAAGCCGGTATTATACTAAAGAAGCCATCACTGTGGGACTCTACGCTGTCTCCGATGTTCAAGAATGAGTTCTCAAGGGTTAAGGTTGTCGGTACACCGAAGGGACGCAATAAGTTTCATAACCTTTCAGTAACCAATCCCAACTACCATTTTTCAGTATACGATTCACCATATTGGACTAAGGACGAAATAGAGTCAAAGAGAAAGACCACGCCTATTATGAATTGGAAGCAAGAATATCTTGCCGAGTTCTTAGAAAACACGGGTTCTATATTTCGTAACATTCAGGACGGTATTAAGGAAATTAGAACAAAGGATGGTGACTTGATGGCCATTGATCTTGCCAAGTATGATGACTTTACGGTCATAATGATTGGCAACTCCAAGACGAAGGAGGTTATCCACATTGAAAGGTTTAACCAAACAGATTGGGGATATCAGAAAAAGATGATCTACGAGCTATGGGGTAGATTTGGCAAGCCTAAAACTATCGTGGACTCTACTGGTGTAGGCGATGCAATCTATGACGATCTAAAGTCTGCAGGAATGAATATAATACCATTTAAGTTTACGGCAAAGTCTAAGAAAGAGCTGATAGAAAACCTATCAATAAGTTTACAAAATAGTTCTATATTTTTTCCCAAAAATGATATGTTAATATCAGAACTTGAATCGTTTGAGTATACATTAACGAAGTCAGGTAACGTCATCATGTCATCACCGGAAGGTATGCACGATGATATGGTCATCGCATTAGCCTTACTCAATAGGATAATGCAAGATTATATACCGCTCGAAATATCTTTCGTCTAACTATGGGAATAATTGACAGGCTCAGAGGCAAATCACCAGAATTTAACATAGGAAAATTATCAAGCTCTCTACACACATGGGACGCAGTAACGCCGTCCACTCAATACCTCGATCAATATGAACACTGGACTTATAAGGCTATTAGGACTATCACGGATGGTATTTCAAAAAGCGAAGTAAAGCTGTATCAAAAAAAGGGCAAAGAGGTTACAGAACTGACACAGAAGAACAGCTCAATGCTTAGGGACTTGTACTACTTTAACCCGTTAATGAGTTACCACGAGGCTAGAAGAATCACCCAAGCTACATTACAGCTAACAGGCTCGGCGTTCTGGTATATGGTAGAAAGCGAACAGCCTAAACAAAAGGCCGACTTCTATATACTAGACTCACAGTCGATGTCGTTAGCTTATGACGAGTTTGGAATACCTAGTCACTATATTTATAGAACCGGGTCGGGATCACACCAAGACCTAAGCTTTAACGATGTAATAGCGTTTAAATTAGCTAATCCGAAGGACATATACAAGGGACATTCTCCACTTCAATCCGCCAGGTACGCTCATAATATTGTAGAACTCGGAATGAAATATAATATGAACGTGTTCGGCAACTCAGGCAGACCAGAAGGGTTTATGATTATAGACGGTGCTGGCCCGGAAGAAAGAGACCTCGTAGAAAGCAAGCTAAAGGAAAAGTTTGGAGGTGTACAAAACGCCAGAAAAATTGGTGTATTAAATAGGGTCGCTACATGGCTACCAATATCAGAGAAGCCAAAAGACTTGGACTATGCACGTTCAATCGAAATGTTCAGAGATCAGATACTTGCAATATTCGGCGTTCCCAAGACTTTGGTTGGAATCGAGGACGCAATAAACGCAAACGCAGCAGAAGCAATGAGGGTGTTTCAAATGTACACCCTTGAGCCTTTAGTGGCCTTAGAAGTGGAAGTGTTGACTAATCAATTGATACCTAAGTATCACGGAATGATTATACCCGATATGTACTTCAAAGCAGACGACGTAGTAGAAAGCGACAAAAAGCTTGATGCAGAAGTTGCCTCAGCATTATATAGTGCAAAGATTATTACCATAGACGAAGCAAGAGAGCAGGTAGGACTTGAGCCACTAGAAGAGAATCAGTTGCTAGAGCCGAAAGAAGAAGTAGAAGAGAAGCCAGAAGAACCAGTCAAGAGTGAAGAGATTGAAAAGAAGCTGACGGCAATAATGAATAGGATTAAAAACATAGATGAAGACCTCTCAAGAGTTCCCGAAATAGAAGAACAGAAGAAAAACAGAAGGGATGAGATGCGCAAGTTCTTTGAGAACGAGCAAGACGAAAGAGAATTAGTGTTCAGAAAAGATTTGTGGTCGTTCTTTAGCGGTCAAAGGGAAAGAGTGCTAAAATCACTGGTCAAGAAGAAGTCACTGTCACTTAAAGGCTCGGTAGATTGGGAACAAGAAGTGGCTATAATGCTTGATCTGTTTAACAAAAGATACGAAGCAGAAGCTAAGAAGGCAAACGCTATTGCTAATGAACTTATAGGACAACAGGCAGAAATATCAGAGAAGTCACAGAAGGCTATTAATGAACGGTTGCAGTTTTTTGCAAAGGAAACAAACAAAACTACACAAGAAAAGATTGAGAAAATTATAGCCAACGGTGTAAGAAACAGCACAAACCCCATAGTAGTAGCAGACGAACTTAATCTTGTACTGTCTGGATTCATGGAAGGCGAGGCTAATATTAAGCTATTAAAGGACTTGGGTGTATACGTTGACGATACTAAGATCGCAAGCACTGGGACAATAAACAGAAACCGAAACAGGTTTGAAAAAATGTATAACACAATTAGTGAACTAGAAGGTGAAAAGAAGATGGACGCACTCAAAGCCTTATATGCGATCACAGACGAAAACGATCCAGTAGCTCTAGCGATTAGAGATAACATCAAAAAGACCTATGGTATAGGAGTCGACGACACTAAGCTATCTAGGTTATGGACAATCGCAAGAACTGAAATAGGGGCAATACAGAGCGAAATTCAATACGACAACTACAAGAATAGCGGAGTAGTGCAAAAACTTGAATGGCTAAGCGCTAGAGATATGTTTGTAAGAGGATTAGATATTAAGGATGTTTATGATCATGCGTCTGCAGATGGTCAGGTTGTATACATTGGAGAAAAGTTTCTAGTCAGTGGTGAATTGTTGGAAAGACCGCATGATCCTGCAGGGAGTATTGGTAACACAATCAACTGTAGATGCGTAGCTATACCAAGACTAGATTAAAATGAATAAAATATTTGAACGATACACAAGAGCGGTTAATTCAAAGCCCATAGTAAAGAGGGACCATACCAAAAACGGAGAGTATATTGTTTTCAAGGGTAGTGCGGGTAGGGATGGGAATACACCGAGAAAGGGAATTGATTACTATACAGAAGCAGAGATTAACGAGCTGATAGGACAGATTCAAAGCAAGATAGTTGTACCAAGCGTTGATATTAATGAATTAAAGAGAGATGCGACCAAGAGATTGAGGGAAATGTTAATCGAGCTAGAGATTGAGCCGGCATACATTAGGGACTTATTAGAAAGACTAAAGGGTGACGAGAGATTGGACGCAAAGGCAATAAAGAACATTGACAAATACTCAAAGACGCAACTGATAGGAGTTGGCGGAGGGGCAAACCTAAACGGAAGGGTTTACTTCTGGGGGATTTATAGTAGTGATCCCAGTGTCGCAGCAGACAACGGGGATGAATACTATAATAGTTCAGAAGAGTTACTCTACAAGTATATAAACGGGGTATGGGTAGCAATTAGCGGTGGTACGGTAGTAGGAGATGACAACTTTGTATTTGAAGACGGAAACAATTTTATATTTGAAGACGGTAATAATTTTACTTACGAAACATAATGGCAGATATTAAGTTAACAGCACAAGACGCACTAGCAGAAACACCGGCATCGGGTGACTTACTCTATATAGTAGACGTAAGCGACACCACGGACGGCGTGAGTGGTAGTTCTAAGAAGATAACACGCACTAACTTAGTGGGTGGTCTCTTCGACAAGACTGCAGACGATCTTGACGACATAACTGCCGGAGCAACTAACAAACATTTTACGGCGACAGACGAAACTAAACTAGACGGAATAGAGGCCTTAGCGGACGTAACCGACGCAACCAATGTAGCAGCAGCAGGTGCGACAATGGACAGTGAGTTAATTGCGACTTCTGCCGGAGCAGCAGACGCTGGGAAACCTATCAAATTAGACGCTGCAGGACACGTTGACGCTACGATGATAAATGATGCCGATATTAGCCTTGATAACGTAACCGAAGGCTCTACGAACAAATATTTTACATCTACAGAGAAGACTAAGCTTTCCGGAATAGAAACAGGTGCAGATGTTACGGATGCTACCAATGTTAGTGCCGCAGGTGCTGCGATAATAACATCGGGTGCGGGCGTTCCAGGCTCAACACCCTCTAAAGTCGGGGACATTTATATCGATACTACAAACGACAACGCATACATTGCGGTAGGGACGGCCTCTAGCAGTGACTGGGAAATATCAAACGACGGAGCTGGCGGCGGTATTTCAGATGGGGATAAGGGAGATATTACGGTCTCTGGATCAGGGGCAACTTGGACAATTGACAATGACGTAGTAACGTATGCAAAGATGCAGAACGTAAGTGCTACAGACAGGATTTTAGGTCGAGACACTACTGGGGCAGGCGATGTGGAAGAACTAGCTCCTGCAGATGTTAGGACAATGTTAAATGTAGAAGACGGCGCTGACGTGACTGATGCTACAAACGTGGCAACAGCAGGGGCAGTAATGGAGGGTGATACATCAACAGCATCAATGAGCTTCGTTGTAGATGAGGACAACATGGCCTCTAACTCTGCTACCAAGCTGGCTACACAACAGTCGATCAAAGCATATGTGGACACGGCGATCGGAACAACCGTACTGGATAGTGAATTAATCGCAACTTCGGCGGGTGCAGGGGATGCGGGAAAACCTATCAAGTTAGATGCGGCTGGTCATGTGGACGCAACTATGATTAACGATGCAGACATAAGTCTTGATAGTGTTACAGAGGGTAGTACTAATAAGTTCTTTACAAGTACGGAGAAAACTAAACTTTCTGGAATCGAAACCTCGGCGGACGTAACTGACGCTGCTAATGTAAGTGCGGCGGGTGCTCCAATTATAACTTCTGGGGCGGGTGCTCCTGGCTCAACACCAGCAAAAGTAGGCGATGTATACATTGACACAACAGGAGATGACGCATACATAGCAGTAGGAACGGCATCAAGTGCAGATTGGGAGAAGTCTAACGATGGTGCAGGTGGTGGAATCTCGGATGGCGATAAGGGTGATATAACAGTCTCTGGGAGTGGTGCTACATGGACAATTGATAACGACGTGGTCACTTATGCCAAGATGCAAAATGTATCTGCTACGGATAGAATACTTGGAAGAATCACAACAGGGGCAGGAGATACAGAAGAACTCACGGCGGCTAATGTAAGAACGATAATCAATGTAGCGGATGGTGCAAATGCTTATGTACACCCAAACCATAGTGGAGATGTAACTAGCGTGGCTGATGGTGCTACTACAATTGCAAATGATGCGGTGACGTATGCAAAAATGCAGAATGTTGTAGCCGATAACGTGATACTGGGTAACAATTCTGGTGCTGGCGGTATAGTAGACGAGTTAACCGCCACCGAGGTAAGGACACTAATCAACGTAGAGAACGGGGCGGACGTAACAGATACCGCTAACGTAACAGCAGCAGGTGCTTTAATGGATTCCGAGGTGGATGCCGATATTAAGACACTATCCCTCCCTGCAAGCACTACGATCTCTACCTTTGGTGCATCGATAATTGATGACGCAGATGAAGCGACTTTCAAAGCAACGGTTAACCTGGAAATAGGCGTTGATGTACAAGCTTACAATGCAGATCTAACTTCTCTAGCGACCAACTGGGTACAGGCTTCCGCAAGTGGTGCATCTTCGTTAGACTTTCATGAGGACACCGATAATGGATCAAACAAGATAACGCTTGTTGCCCCTGCTTCAGTAGCCTCGGATAAGACTGTAACCTTCCAAGACGTAACAGGAACAGTTTTAGTGACAGGCGGTGCAGATGTGACAGTTGCAGACGGTGGCACGGGGGCATCTACTTTAACAGGACTACTGCAAGGGAACGGCACTTCTGCGATAACCGGAATAACAAACTCCTCGACAGCAGGACAAGTGTTAAGGGTTACAGGTGCTTCTACTTATGCCTGGGGTGCATTAGATTTGGCAGACACAGACGCAGTAACAGGGACACTGCCGGCAGGGAACTTACCTTCAGCATCAACTACAGCTTCTGGAATAGCCGAAGCTGCGATTGCCTCTGAAGTTAACACGGGTACAGATACAGCAAGATATGTGACACCCGACGCCCTTGCAGGCTCAAATTTGGGTACAAGAGTGATGGCGATTCAGGTAATAGACGGTGCAACTTCTCTAACTACTGGCGATGGCAAAGCATATATAAGGATACCTGCAGAGCTTAATGGATATAACGTCATAGACGTTGACATGGGTGTGATTACTAAGTCAACATCCGGAAACCCTACGGTCATGCTTGCGAGGGGTAGACAAGCAAACGCAACCACAGCACACGCCTTCAACGATGTACTTTCAACTGCTTTAACGATAGATGCAAACGACTTTGACTCTAAGGATGCCGGCACTGCCGCAGTTATAAACGCATCAAACGACGATTTAGCCACTGGGGATATACTTAGAATAGATGTAGACACCGCAGGAACGGGTACAACAGGACTTAACGTTAACATAATTGCACAACTACCATGATTGACTTGATAAGGGCGGTAGGGAGTGCGGATTATTGGTATATTAACAGCGAGATACTGCCGGCGACAATTACCACAACATACATAGTAGTGCAGAATTTTAATAATGTTTATGCGTAACAATGGCGATCACAGTAGGGAATACAAACACAGCCGCTTCAACTTCCAATACTACGGCTTATTCGTGCGACCTAAACAACAATAAGGACATGGTAATTGCGTTTGCTATAGGTATGGCCACGACGGATACTGATAGAACATCTACGGCTACCTATAATAGCGTCAATATGCCCGAACTTATAACCGTGACGGGTACTACCACTAGCAGAAGGTATCGGGTGTCCATATTTGGACTTGCAGGAGCTGCCACTGGATTGAATACTTGTACCGTGACCTATAGTACCGGGATAGGGTCTTCTGTAATAGGAACAATGTGCCTAGCAGGACAGGCGGTATCCTTCGCTGGCGATACAGACACTAACACGGCCGGTTGCGTGACATCCATAATAACCACGCAGGCTAATTCCATTATTCTCTCTGCCGCTTGCGTAAGGTCTAATACTACGCCACCGACCTTGACTCCCGAAGCCGGTCAAACTGAGGTTGTGAACACCACACCACTCTCCGGAAACACAGACGTGGTTGGCGGTGGTTGGTATAGGATCGTGACGAGTACGGGGACATACTCCGTCGGAGCTACCGCAAGTGATACGACAGGGGATTTTGGATGCGCAGTTGAGTTGAAGGAATTAGTCTCAGGTATATTTGTTCCCAGAATTATGATTTTCTAATGGATGACATGGTGACAAAAAGACAAGTAGAATTAATAATTAAAGAAACAATCAGTGACCGTCTTAAGTCCATAGAGGACTCAATGAAGGATATCGCCGAAATTAAGAGGGTGTTACTAGGGGACGGTATATATACTAAGGTCGGTATGAAAGAACAACATGACCAGATGTATCACGCCTTTGCCAATTACCAGGATGATCAAGTTCCGTTCAGGGTTAAAGAGTTATGGGAAAGCTATCAAGCCAAAAAGAACAGTAAGCTAGACGAGAAGATTGATAAGATAGTGGAAACATATACGTCTGCGAAGTGGACGGCGAGATTCTTCGGTGTCACAACCTTTGCTGCGTTTGTTTCGTTAATTATAGGGATTGCAGCTTGTCTAAAGATATTCGGGGTAATATAAATTATAAAGTTGTAGATTTTCTTTTACTTTTGTTATTTTAATAATATGGAATACACAAGAACAAAAACACTTACGGGGAACATCGGAGTAGATGGCTTCAACGTCGTCTTAACTAAAGAAATTAAGGACAGAGACGGAGAAGTCGTTGATATCGACGGGATTTCAATCGACAGCTACTTAAAGAACCCAGTGCTAATAGATGCACATAATATTAACGGGTCAGTGGTGCAAACCGTACTAGGCAGACTTAAGAATATAACTAAGACCAAAGACGCCGACGGTGTCAAGCTTCTAAGTGGTGTTGCAGAGTTTGCAGACACACCAAACGGAAATATTGCAAGGAAACTTGTCGAAGAGGGATATCTAAAGACAGTTAGTATAGGATTTGGGGTTTTAGATTACGATGCGAAGGATATGAGGATCAGCAAGTCTGAACTATATGAAACCTCGCTAGTCAGTGTGCCTGCTAATGTACAAGCTACAATAGGAAAATCATTGAAAGCAGACGAGAGGATTGAGGATGCGGTAGTTAAAAGACTCAAGAATTATGATTACATCAAGCCGGTATTAAAAGAATATAGAAATTTCATCCAAGACGACGGATTAAGAGCATTACTAGGATATGAACCAACAGGGGATGAACTAATTGACCTTAAAAACATATTTGATCTCATACACTTAAAGTTAAAAGCCGAAGATTCTGGCGATAGTGGAGAACCCACAAAGCCTAGTGAGAACCACGACGAACCAAAGGTTGAGACGATAACTGTAACCAGAGAAGAATTACAAAGTCTGGTTGCAGCAAGCGTAGAAGAGGTCTTGCAAAATCTTACTTAAAACAATTTACTAAAATGGAACACAACATTGAAGTAGCCGGGATGTCTGGGAAAGAACTCTCTGATGTAGTATCAGAAGGAGCAAAACAGGCAGCAGCTACATACAAAAAATACGCCAAGAAATTCAACATGGGCGGAAACAGCGAAGATCTTCAAAAGAGAGACGAAGCTGGCGCTTATGTTAAAACAATCAAACTTTTCAACGCAATGTTGGAAGGTAACACACAAGAAGCGAGAGAGATTTCGAAATCAGCCGTCAACGGCAATTCTGCTAGAGCAAAAGCACTTACAGAGGGAGCAGCTTCAGGATCATACCTAGTGCCAGAAGAGTTCGAAGCTAGAGTATTCATGTCAATTAACGACAACTCGATAATCAGGAAATACGCAACTGTACTTCCAATGAGTTCAGACGTTAAGAGACTAAACTCCCTAAGCACAAAACCAACTGCTTACAAGGTAGCAGAAATTGCAAACATAACATCGAGCCAAGCAACTTTCTCAGAACCAGTTTTGACTGCAGAGAAATATATGGCAGCCGGTGAAATGTCTAGCGAAATACTAGAGGACGGCGAGATTGATTTGATCAATCTTTTAGCTAGAGTATATGGGGAATCAATCGCATACGCAGAACAAAATAGTTTCATCAATTCTGTAGTTTCTGGGTCAGAAGGTCTTTTGACCGTTTCTGGTGTAACAGCAACTACTCTATCAACCGGAACTACGTTTGCTTTTGTTGACTGGGATGATCTAGCAACACTACAAAGGAACGTATTCGCACACTCTCCAAGTCAGGCCAGCACAATGCAATTCATAATGGGATTTGGGGCATACAACACTTTGAGGACATTGAAATCATCTGGGGATGGAAACTACTTCATCATGCCAGCTGCACCAACTGCAGAAACACCTGCCACAGCATGGGGTCGACCAATCTTGGTACTTCCACAAGTTGCAGACACGACAGCGACAAGCACGAAATTCGTGATTGGAACTGATCTTGCACAGCACTTCGTAATCGGAGACAGAACAGGATTGACAGTTAAAGTAGCGGACTCAGGAGAAATTAATAGCGTAAATCTATTAGAACAAGACGCACGAGCCTTGATTCTCAGAAAGAGAACAGCTCAGGTTGTTGTACTTCCAGCCGGAGTAGCAACACTAGCAACATACACTTCCTAAGTGATTGCTTAAGCACGGGAAGCCTTCGGGCTTTCCCGCCTAATCAATCAATATCATGAAAGTAAGAGCAAACCACCAAGTAGCTTATGATAATAAACTGTATCTACCGGGGGACGTGTTTGACATGAAACCGGAACTGCTGGAAAGATATAAATCAGACGTAACAGTTGTTAGTGCAGTTCAACATAGAAATACCAAGCCGGTTAAAAATATTAAAACAAAATGATTGACTTCAGCGACTTAAAAGTGTATTTGCAAGTTACCGGAACATCAACGGACGCCTTGCTTGCGTCTTTAGTCACGGCAACCATAGCAACGATAGAATCAGAGATAGGTGCAACACTTACTTCGACCGTCTACACTGCAGAAAGGATGCACTATGAGCGATCTAGCTATGATGCGCAGGTTAACCCACCCATAGACACTTCCGAGGACTATTTAAAACTATACACAAAGAACTATCCGATAACAGCAATTACACTAACTTATGGTGTCGATACGTTGACTTCTTACACGGTGCATAGTCAAACTGGGATTATAACCATGTACGAATGGCATGGGGATAGAATGGAAGAATTAAGAGCCACATACACTGCTGGATATACACAGTCTACGTTGCCAAAGGATTTGCAATATCTAATATACGATGCGGTCAAAGAGAAGTATGAAGGACATAGCGCTTCTGTGATGGGGTCGGGACAGAGTCAGGTATCAAGTAAGAAAGTCGGTGACTTTAGTGTCAGTTATAGAGCTAGTGGCAGTAGCTTCGTTAATTCAAGCAACTCGGTTATTAGCAAATACAGGCGATGGGGATTTTAAACGAAACGTATAACACTACTGCCGTAATAAAGCGATCAACATCTACCTCTGCAACCGCAACTAATAGCTTAACCACCATCGCAACAGCTTCGGGACTACTTAGACCAATCACAGACACCAGCCAACTATTTGATGAGGGTAATTTCGGCAGGGAGTTTAAGTTTTGGTGTGACGACTCGGTCAATATAAGCATAGGGGATCAACTAACTATTGGCGGTAAAGATTATGGAACAGCAGGATTATCCCTATTTGAAGACTTGGAAGGTGACGAATCGCATTACGAGGCTAGATTAATAAGGAAATGAGCATATATTTTGATGTTCGCAAACATTTTGGAAGGTTCTTAACAGGAGAGGAGAACGTCAAAGAGTTTGATAATATCACCAAGAAAGTAGCGTATAACGTGGTAGAAAGGGAATACATCTCTCAAGCACCACCAGATACGGGTAACTTTAGAAGATCTATTAGAACCGTAAAGCTTGGCAATATGGCCTATATGGTTAGACCATATGCACAGTCGTCAAAGGGTTTTAACTATCCAGAGGCTCTGTATCATGGGACTGGTAAGTATAAAGGAAGCGCAGACATGGGTGTGCGTGGGGTCAGTAGGATAAGGCAAAGCAACTTTTATGGGTTTGGAAACAGACAAGACATGATAGGTTTCTTTGCAGGATTAAAAAGGAGGGGTATTAAGACATCAATAAGACCGAACAAGGTAGCAAAGAGAACAGTCGACAGTACAAAAGAACAGTCAAACGCTTTAATTAAGCAAGAGATACTTAAGTTAATAAACAGATGAGAAAAGAACTACAAGACGAAATAATAGACCAACTAGAAGCGCTAACCTATACAGGGACGGCTAACGTATTATTTGCGGATGTACGCAAGGTCTACAAGGAACAACCACTGGGCTTTCCCATCGCTAGGGTAATTAGTACAAGCAACGGTGTAGAGGTGTTAGGGCTTGATTATGATAATAAAATAATGGGCTTCCAGATTGACGTGTTCGACTTACTTGATGAACAGGTAACACAGGATGAGGCCGAAATGAGAATAGATAGGATCAGTAACATTGAGGACATGATACTAAACTGGCTAGAAGAGTTGCCAAACAACATCGAGCGAGAAGTTACAGGCGTTCATATACACACAATAGACATACTACGAGGTGGTTTTAACTACGAGAATAACGAAAGCGGGATAATGCTAAACCTAGCAATTCCATTTGAATTAAAAACAACGGTATACGTCAAGGGATTATAAAGTTGTGGATTAATTTTTATTTTTGTTAATCTATAAACATGGAGAACAAGAAAGAAAACAAGGCAGTAAAACTGCTTACTTTCCGCATATTAAAAAATGGCAAAAAGTATTTAATTAAAGCAGTTGATCAAAAAGAAGCAGAACAAAAGGCTTCTAAATTATAATTTTTAACGACTTACAATGTCTAACGCAATAGGTCGCAAAAGAAGCTTGTCCATAGCTAAAGAAGGCGCATATGGAACTGCTTCGACCGGCACAAAGTTTATTTTACCCATCATGGGAACACCTCGTTTCGAGGTAATGGCAAACAAAGAAAGAAACACTGCCAGTCTAGGATCAAGCTACCAAGCCGATAACCTAAGAACCACAGAAAGATACACAGAGCTTTCGTTGAGTGTAAAGGTCGATGAAGACACTTTACCATTATTGTTTGCACAGAACTTTGCAATCACAAGTTCGGCTGCAACAGATAGTGCATACACACACACACTTAACTACAGCGATTCTAACGCACTAGCTAGTTACACATTGTTCTTAGACGATGACGACAGAACAAGCGAGTATGTAGCAGGCGTAAGATTTGGAGAAATTAACCTAACCTTTGAAAGAGGATATATAGTTGCAGAGCTTACCGGAATTGGAAGATTTCCAGCAACTTGGACAGGATCAAACACACTGGCACAGCCAAACGATTTTGTAGGTGCGCACGCAGTATTCAACTACGATGCCTACACCGGATCAAAAGCAGCTTACGAGATTCTATCCGTATCAGTAAACAATAGCTTCAACCTAAGTGGTGACGATACTAACTTCGTACTAGGAAACCTAGACATTGACGAAGTGTTCACAACAGAGGGTGAGTTCAACATGGAGATTGCGGCACTTATGCCTAGCTATGCCACAAGAGCGCACTATACTGGTAATGAAAAGGTAAAGTATGACGTAACGGTGACTGACACATCAAGATACGTAGCAGGAGCAACCGCAACAAGGCCATCTATAGTGTTTGATGTACCCGCAGGATACATTGAGGAGTGGTCAGAAGACGGGGATGCCGGTGATTTGATCAAGCAGAACTTTAACTTAATGGCAGTCGATGAAATAGGTGTCACAGATGCACCGATGGAAATAACTGTAGTTAATAATGTAGCTAGTTACTAAATATGAAACAACTAACCATTAGAGAATACGTTCTCGAAATAGAACCAATGAGATTCTTAGATGTACAGACGTACTCTAAGGAGCTTAGAAGAAGCGCTGGTAAGATCGAATTGTTATCGACACTAGGAGAACGCTATAGCCGAGAACTCAAAGCAGAGGGAAACATTGAAGAGATAACCGCCAAGATCGAGGACATAGAGAACCAAAAGGATGTAGCAGAAACGATTCTATTTGGAAAGATGCTAGAAATTGCCAAAAATGGAATTAAAAGTATAAAGAATGGGGAACAAGACGTTGATAAGAACGTTGTGGACGGATTCTCTACCGAAGAGATTGGACAGGTTAACGATGTAGTCTTAGGAAATATCACAAAAAAAAATTAGAAGATTTAAGGCTAGGCTTTAAGTACGGCGACACAGAGGAGCTAGATGAGAACGATACCTCGCTACTTACGTACTATAGCTATCTGAAGATCAATAAGGGTGTGACGTTTGATGGATTTATGAACGAACAGGCATATGTTATTAATGCAATCATGTATCTTAAGTCGCTAGAGATAGAAGAACAAGAGAAACAAGTCAACAAAGCTAAAAGAAAAAATGGAAAATAAAGTCGAGATACATATCACAGCTAAAGACCTTGCCAGCAGGGTTATTCGCAATCTAAACACTACTGTTACCGGAGTTACCGGCAAGCTTGGTGACATGGCCAAGACAATAGGAGGTAAGGTCACGGAAGGGTTTGCTCAAATGAAATACGCAGCCATAGGAGCAGGCGTTGCGATAGCAGCAGTGGGTGTAAATATGGCAAAAGCAGCGATTGCTTCGGCAGCATCCACGGAAGAGCTTCGGATGTCCCTGGACGTCCTTACAGGTAGTGCCGACAAAGGCAGAGAAGTATTTAAAAAACTATATGATTTCGCTGCTAGGACACCTTTTGAGACAGCAGAACTAGCGAAAGCCACACAGACAATGCTTGGCTTCGGAATTTCCCCAGAGAAAGTAATGGACAACCTTAAAATGCTAGGTGATATCTCTATGGGTAGCAAGGACAAGCTACAGGGATTATCTCTGGCGTTTTCGCAGGTACAATCGACAGGCCGACTTATGGGACAAGACTTACTGCAGATGATCAATCAGGGCTTTAATCCACTAACGATTATTGCCAAACAAACAGGTAAATCAGTTAAGGTGTTAAAAGAAGAAATGGAACAGGGTGCTATCAGTGCCGATATGGTTACGCAGGCTATGGTCATAGCAACCTCTAAGGGCGGCCTATTCTTTGAAGGAATGGATAAGGGTGCTAATACATTGAATGGATTATGGTCTACCTTGAAGGATAGTGTAGGAGGATTAGCACGTCAACTCGTGGGACTAAACGAAGCAGGAGAGATCGTGGAGGGCGGCATGATGAGCAAGCTGAAAACTTCGATCTCAACACTGACCGTATTCATAGACAATAACAAGGATGCAATAATTGACTTTGTTAATAATGGGATTGAGAAGTTAAGAGCTAAGATAGTAGAGCTGGATCAACAGTTTGGAATAAAAGACAAACTGCAGATGTTGATGGAATTTATAGTCAACAATAAAGAAAACCTTGTGACTTTTGCTAAGAACTTCGGAATGGTAACAGTCGCAGTTATTGCTTTAGGAATCGCCGTCGGACTGTTAACCTCCCCGCTACTCATTGCACTTGCTGCGATAGGACTGGTAAGTGCCGCCATGACGATCTGGCAAAATGACATATGGAACGTTAAGACAAAGACCGAAGAAGCTATCAATAAGGTGAGGGAAGTCTTTACCGCATTAATGCAAAACCCCTCTGTTCAATGGTTTATAAACAAAGTTAAGGAATTGTCCGGACAGATTAGAGACAACCTAGTTAAGGTTGTAGAATCATTAAGAGCATCGTTTGAAAAGTTAAGTCCAAAGATCAATGAACTAGTGAGAAACATTGCGCCACTTGCAGCCGCTATCGGAGGTGCGTTAATACTTCACATTATGACGCTTACAGAATATTTCACGAGAATACTACCACCTGCTATTAGCGTTATTACTTGGCTACTTGGGGGCATACTCAGTATGGTCAACTCGAACATCAATTCCTTTAAAACGTGGTACGGAATAATCAAATCCGTAATAGACAAGCTAAAGGAAGTACATACTGCGGTATCCAATGCGACGGTTGGTAAATTATTAGGGGTGAACAAGAACGCCGCAGGCACATCGTTCTATGGTGGCGGTGCTACCATGGTAGGAGAAAGAGGTCCGGAGTTGGTACAGCTACCACGAGGATCAAAAATAAATTCAGCCTCAGAGACTAGGAACGCATCTACAAGCACACCTATCACAAACAATATAACGATAAACGGATACGATAAGAACCCTAGAGAGTTAGCACAGATGGTGGCTGACTATATTGCTAGGTCTAATAAATTATCTACTTATAATATGGGCTTCTAATCATGGCTAATGAACTGGTAATATTTGGATCACAAAACCTTAACGGAAAGAATTGTCATATTAACAGGAGTTCGGATCGCTACTCATCACCCATTGCGGTATCTACAAGCCCATACTCAAGGGCTGCTGGATCGGTCGTTAATAATACAAGGCCAACAGAGAAAGAGATATCGTTTAGTGGTTACATCCAGTCCGATACGCAGGCGGAATTACAAGACATTGTAGACACCTACGAGCGCTGTTTAGCGTATGAAGATAGCCTACTGAGAATAAGTCCACAGTGGGAAACACTCTATGGGATCACTTCTTCTGCAGAATATACAAGTTCACAGGGAACAATTACGCTTACCGCACAAACATTGATCGGAAATTATGCAATTCGACTAGGAGAAACCACGGCAGCCGATGTTGAAATAGTATGTACGGCAACGTCCAGGTCTATCACTGACATACTTGCATATGATATCGGGGAGGATGTTGCGTGCGGATCACTGGGTTTTTGGGTAAAAGAACCTTTTAAAAACAGGACACTAGAATACTCACCCATTAAGGTATATCTGGGATCAAACGCCAGCAATTATCAGGTTTTTATCGCTACCCCTTACGATGGTCGTACACGAGACGACTATACCTTCTACATCGCAAAATACGATCCCTTCCATGCTAGTGCTGAAGATGTTGGAGATGCGGTAACATCGGGTAGCTATACATATTTAAAGTATGAGTTTAACGCATTGTTTGATGGAGAAACTTACGAGTTAAGTGATCTTTTATGGATTAGGGAAAAGTCGACAAGGAATTATCCGGCAATAAAAACACAATTTCAAAAATCACACGAGCATCATTCTATTAATAAGGTCGATTTTGGGTTGGACTTTCTTAACTATACCGGACTCGCCATTGGTTCTTACGAATACCTAGACACCGAGGCCGTAGCGAATTATGATCCAGATGAAATGATAACACACTCAGTTGATAATACCGGAACGTATTCGCCTGTTGTAAGAATTGATGTGTCGCACGTATCGGGGGATGGCTTCGGTTGGGGATATAGGGTTAATGACGGGCAATACGTAACTGTAGCAACTGCCGGGACAGTAACTGCTAGTGATTCGTATAGTGTGTATAGTGACTCTATATTATTGGGCGCATATAAAAACGGCGACATTGTAGATGTAGCCGAGGGCATAATACCAACGGACGATTGGGTTGCCGGTGCTAACGATATTGAGTTGTATTTTATTGAAGACGAGGCAACTATTTCCCAACCAACCTATAACGCAAGCAAATATATATACAGAACACAGCCGGGAGAATTTATTCCAGTCGCTTATGCTCAGTCTTTTACTGCAAATAGTACAGGGTGGTTATATAGGGTAGATGTGCTAATGTCTGGTAGGGTGGCGAGTACCGATCTGACAGGAAGCGCCCAAGCTAATGTAATTACCGGTGGACAGGGCGTTATATTTGGCGACCCGTTTACTGCTAATTTTAGTGAAGGGTCTACTTCTCACTTCATTGTTTCCAATACTCCGCAATGGGTATCGTTCTTTCCCGCCACCTATGTTACTAGCGGATCATTTTATTATCTTAGCGTCTTTAACTCTGATGACGCTAGGCTATATACTACTAGCACGAGTAGCTATGCGGGCGGATATTTATGGTCTTACGCTAATATTCCGGGAGATTATGGATTCACACCCTACACAGCACAAGATATGGCGTTTAAAACATACATACAAAACAACACTTCGTTTACTGCCAATTACAGCATCTACTATCGTAATAGGTACTTATGAAGAAACAGTTTATAGTTAAAATATATACAAAGGACGGTGGTGATCACGACCACGAGTTGATCACCGTGTTCCAGGCTATTGGCGGTATACACTTCACACAGGTTATTAATGGGGGGCTTGGGGAAATCGAGATCACCTTACCGAGGCCTATAGAGCAAGGCATAGTCGGTGAACTGTCAGACCTTCAGTATGACAGGATAGAAGTGTACGCAAGCAACTCGGTCACGACGTCACTGGTATATTCGGGGTTCATCCAGTCCATAGAAGCTTCTGTCGGCGGTGGTGAACTAACCAAGATTATAGGCATCGGCTACGCCTTCTATCTGCAATATCATTTCTATAGAAGTTCTGACGATGTCACAATAACCTTTTCGGGTTCACAAGTACAAACCGCAGTCATCGACGTTGTCAACAGTATCGCTTCTGTGGCTGCAAACGTGTCTATCCCTATTACGGCCACTAGTGCCACAGTGTCGACAGGCAACACAGTCTCCATTAACTTTAGCGCTAACACGGTACTGGAAGCCATTGAGGACTTGAGGGAATTGGCTGGAAACAACTACTACTTCTACCTAGATAAGGATAATTTACTAAACTTCAAACAAAAACCATCCACTGCAACCCATTCTTTTTTGTTCGGGCGTGATATTGTCGGAGAGTTCAGGTACAAGAAGTCTAATGAAGATGTCAGGACTCATTTAATGTTTTGGAATGGTGATACTCTCAATAGAATGTATCGTAACCTCAACATATTTGATCCAAACGACCTCAATTCTATTGGTGGTGTGTGGGAAAAGATATCTGATAGTCGCTACACTAGCACGACAGAGATGGACAAGCTCGGCACTGCTTACCTTAAGGCTAGGGAATCGAACAATCACCAGATTCAGTTTACGATAGTGGACTCAGTTAGGGGCGGGATAGAAGACATAACAGTAGGCGAAACCTGCAAAATAATGAATATTCAAGACAATGCAATTTTTGACGATAATATGCAAATAACTCAGATAGATTATTACGGGGATTATGCAGACATCACCGTGGAGGATCAACGATCCATAACAGGTAAATCGCTCAACCAGATTAGAAAACAACTGGACGCAGTTGCATACAGAGATCAAGCTATTCCTAACTTCGAGAATGTAGATATAACGCCATGACAAAACGAGATGCGAGAGTCATTAAGTTAATGCTAGGAATTATTCTATTAATCTGTCTCTACCTCTTTACTGTTCAGCTATACTTTCTTTTGAGGTATTATGTCTGGCAAATTTTGTGACTTTGTTTTCTTTTTTTATAGGTGCTAATATATTTCAAGATGTAAACAAATCATGTACTATCCGTTCGAAAAACGTTTGGTAGACAACAAAACAATAAAGTTTGTAAGAGGCTTTACCTCAACACATGACGGCGAAGACTGGTCAATGCCAGTTGGTACACCGCTATATTCCCCAGACGAAGGTACAATCACCCAGGTAGGCAAGGATCAATATGGCGGCTACTGGCTATATGTAGTGTTTAAGTCGGGGTATCGTTTTCTCTTTGTACACATTTCAAGAGACGTGTTAGGAACGGACTACTACCACATGGCCAAGGGTAGTAGCAAAACAGTATCAAGGGCGGTGAAGGCTTTTGAACTTGTTTGTTACTCAGGTAATACAGGTAAATCAACAGGGCCACATCTTCATCACGAACTCAGAGATAAGGGCAATAAGAGTATTGATCCTAAACCACATCTTAGTTATTACAATTCAAATTCAATGGCACAATGGTGTATAGACAGGGCGATAAGAGACGCATCCGCTTCTAATATGGATGCTTTTTTAAACAAATACCGAAAAGACGTTAAGGATGCAGGTGTTGACCCTGTTGAGTGGTGGGTTAGAAACGGTAGCGCAGAAATACCGGTAATGTATGAAAAAATGATTGCTGATAGAGATAAGTATAAAGCCTTAAGCGAGGAGTTAGGGAAGCAAATCGAACACGACACTCTCGAACAGAATAGGTTAAAAACCGAGCTAGAAGGGGTCAAGGAGGAACTAAAAAAGACTAAGCATGATCTTGGTGTGGCCAATAACGAGCTAGACAATGTAGGAGAAAAGTTTGTTCAAAAAGAAAAAGAAATAGCACATTGGAAATCGTTAGCTGGTACAAACGAAAAGCTATACAACGATACCAACATACTCCTTAACAGGTGTCGGGAAGGGAGGAAGGGAATCACTTTTGCGGAACTACTTGCCAGAATGCTAAATGCTCTACGAAACCTACTTAACAAAAGACCTAAAAAGTCTTAAGAAAATATTGTGGAAATACACATCCCGATACATAGTAAGCAGGGATAGAAATATTTGTTTTACTTGTGGTCACTGGGGAAACATGGCAGGGCATTTTGTGCATACGGGCAATAGCTTTAACTTGTTTTTAGACACAGACGAGAGAAATTTAAACTGTCAATGCGCAAGATGTAATTTATACTTAAATGGAAATCTTGTGGTCTATGCAATTAATCTTCAAAAAAAATATGGTTACGAAGTAGTTGAAGAGTTACAGGGACTAAAATACAAGTTGTACAAACCAACACGAGAAGAAGTTGCTGATAAGATTATTTACTTTAAGAATAAGTGAGGGTCTTTAGAAACAAAGGAGAGAAGGTTCTATATATACTAAACGTAATCAGTCTAGTTATTTTATATTTTATATTTAAGTAATGTCAGCAGAAGCAATCTCGGCAGTGG
>ERZ761584.192-NODE-192-length-23159-cov-14.024455_pt1 | contig 23159 bp, 42 predicted proteins | sample MGYA00512168_ERZ761584 | MGnify/ENA primary metagenome ERZ761584 (study PRJEB28899, sample SAMN03785564) | bioreactor sludge metagenome | biome: EBPR Sludge; feature: EBPR Bioreactor; material: 0.22µm filtered reactor supernatant | place: Saint Lucia: Queensland...
TCAGGAATTAATTTAAGTGGTGCTGAATTTAATCCTAATATCGCAGGATCTAAAGATACAAATTATACATATTACGATAATAGCGAGTATACTTCAATTGCCACATACTTTCCTGGAGCTGTAATTAGGCTTCCTGTAGTTATTTCACGACTTTGCCCAACAATAGGGACTGTGGATTCAACCAAAGGAACTGAGCTCACAGATGCGATGACACTAGCAGGCAACAATGGATTAAGAGTGCTTCTTGATTTACATGATTATGGAGCAAAATATATATCTGGAACACAAAGGAGAATTGGATCCGCTGAGTATTCTCAGGCTAATTATGTTGATGATATGGAAGCAATAGCAACATATGTTAAAGATCACTCTGCTTTGTGGGGAATAGGAATATCTAATGAACCAAATAATATGCCTGTGGCTACAACTTCAAGTAATTATAATTCAACTGCAACATGGACTCTAGCAGCTAACGCTGCTTGTGCAGCAATCAAAGCAATTGATCCAACGCTTATATTAACAGTATGTACTGATAATTATTCAGGATTTCAGAATCTAACTTCAACATATCCTACAAATCCATTTACTAACTGTGATTATATCGAAATTCATGCTTATTTTGATTCTGATAATTCAGGTGCATATTCAGGAGCAAATGCCTCACTTAATGGATCAGGAAGAGATGTATTTTATGCAGGGGATATGCTAAATACTTGTGCGCAGTGGGCTAGAAGTAATAATGTTAATTTAATAATTGGAGAAACAGGAATTCCAGCTAACGATCAAGGATACATTACTATGCTAAATGATTTTTACAGTGTTGCTCAAATGAATAATGATGTAATAAAAAGTGTATTTTTTTGGGCTAAAAAAACAGGATGGTATGTTTCAGCTACAGCAAGTGATGTTACGAATAATCTGCAACAAGGAGCAGTGCATAATAAATTTCAAGGAAACAATCTTCCTTAACTTAACTAAAATAGAATTAGTTTTTTAATCCTCTAATTATTAGATACGGAATAATTGTCAAAACAACAAAAACTATAAACAAAACTATCGCTCCTATAAATGCGCTGATTGTAGCTATTATTGTGAAAAACACCAAACTTATGATAAACCCTAGTATATTCCCATCTCTAGCAGTATTAAATAATTTTATAAGTTGATCGATATAAGCTAGGGGAAAAGAGATAATTAAAGAGGCATACCAAAGTCTGGAGAAATAGGTAGAATGTTTTGATAAATAAGCTTTCAAAATAAAACCTCTATATTGCTTATATTCCTTTTTGCTTGATTAGTCAATAAGGTATTGACACAAAGTCAGTAAAGTGATCTAATCAAGTTATCTTCCGACGAGGAAGCAACACGCTTAATTGCGTGTTTTTTATTGGCCAAAACAGTTCGCGCTTAGACTCTTTATTTCTAGGTACGGTCTTGCGAACTGTACCGTATCTAGGAATAAGGAGTTTTTTTATGGAAATGTGTTGTGAGAAATCACAATTTAACTACATACAACAAATAAACGGACATTTTCACCTTAAAAGGTCTTGTAGTCGTCATGGAGTTACCTTTCTTCCCTATATTGCTAATATGCCAATCCCCATAATAAAGAGTAAAAAGACGAAGGAAAAAGAAAACCCGTCCCTATTTTAATCCGTTGACATAAATTAGGAGGACGGGCACATATATTATAACAGATGGTGTCAGAGCCACGCAGATAAGGCAATAACAAACTCTGAGAAGAAACGTGGGTACTTACCCAGACAATTAAAACCGTCCTGAGTCCCTACATGAAAGATTGTAGGCGGTAGACATAAGCCAATGGTAGTCGTAAAGGCAGACCTGGGGACTATGACCATTGGAGATTTTCAAGTAAGCCATCCGTTATATCTAATATTCTTAACTGAGTAGGGACTATCTATCTTCTAACGGGTATTGACACAAAGTCATATCCTTGATACTACTTACTTATCCTTCTTAATTGAAGGCAGATCACTCGGAAACGAGTGGTCTTTTTTGTTGGCTAAGAGGCTTTTCTCAGTTTTTTGAGACCAAGAAGGCAAAAAACAAGGGAATAAAACGTTACCCAAGCAAGTGCAATTGGAGAAACTATCAAAAATTCATGGGGAGAGTTTCCTAGAAAGAATCTAAGCACAATAAAAAGTTCAAGTGAGAAATGAGCAAATGCAATTAGAAGTAATATTTTAAATATTCTTTTTTTAAGCATAAGCAAATTATAGCACTACAAGTCAAATATTATGGCAAGTTTACTAAGTAACATTAGATATGGAGTAGGAGTAGGACTAGAAAATCTAGGAGGGCTTTTCGGTGTTCCAGAAACAGGACTTTCTGAAAAAATCGCTGGAAGAAATACTCCCAAAACTGTAGGAGTAACCAATGCTCAAGCTCCAAATGTTCTATCACGCCAACCCGTAGTTCAAGCTCCAAAGCAAGGTCCTTCAGGTGATTTTAGATCCCAAGGATTATTAGATTATCAAACTCAAGTATTAGGTCCTGTAGCTCAGAAAAGTACAGGAGGTAGTTCAGGCGGTGGGGGGGGAAATAACTCATACACCAACGATGAATATAGGGATCCATTTACAGGAGCAACTTACGCTTCAAGAGCTGCATATGACGCAGAATTAGGAGCAGCTAACTCAGCTTTTGATTACCAAAGAGATCAACTTAACAATCAATTATCCTCACTAGGAGGTCAAAGAGATAATGCGCTTGCAGAACTTGAAACAGGACTCTCAGGTGTTAAATCTCAAATCGATACCTCTAGGCAAAATGCTCAAACAAATACTACAAAACAGATACAAGAAGCAGGTGCTACTGCTAAATCAACTCAACAGCAAAACAGAAATGTATTAAGAGCTTTAGGAATTATTAATTCAACAGCAGCAGGAGAATTATTAAGTAAACCAGTTAATGAATTCGATAAGCAAAGAGTAAATCTTAATCAGGCTCTAGGTCAAAGGATGAATGAATTAGATTCTTTCCTAGATCAAAAAGTAGCTGAAGCAAACAATGCTAAAAATAATATTCTGTCTCAATTTACAGATCTATACAACAATATTCAATCTGATCTTAGATTCAACGAGAGACAAAGAGTAGATGCTGTAAGACAAGCTACAGCAGCTTTACAGCAAAGATTATCAGATATTCAATCATCACTTCTTAACTACAGAACACAAGTTGATCTACAAAGACAAAACATTGGTCAGGGAATGCAGCAAATTAACAGTTACGCAAACCCTCAATACAACGCACAAGGATTTAATAAGTTATCCCTTACTACTCCAGATGCACAAAGAGAGCAGATAGGAATTACTCAGCCTACTTTAACTGCAGAGCAAATTAGAAAAAACTTATTAAATGGTGGTTTAACGTTAGGCTAATGAATGTTACTAAACAATTTAAAACAAAAGTACTTCGATTTACTCTCTCCAGATAGATTAAGTAATTCTATTGGTCAAAGTAGACCAAATATTCCTCAAACTTCATCATTTAGCTTTCAGCAACCTATTAATATGCTTAGGCAAAGAGGACAACAAAACATACAACAGCAACAACAAAGAAACAACCAATTCAAGGTTAAACTAAATGAATTCAAGGATGCCTATTCTAACCCATATTCTCCTACTAATAACGACACTTTTACTCAGCAAGTTGGAAGATTCACGGGAGGATCACCAGTTGGTGCTCAATCTGGTGCTATAGCAGCACCAGTAGTCATGACTACTCGTAAGGGATTAATTAAACTAGCCCAACAGGAAGCAAAATACGGAAAGATTCTTAGAACGATAAACCCATATCAAGGAGTAAAAGATGTTGAAGGAATTTTTGAAATTCCAATTGTTCAACGAGGGGGTAAAGTTGTGAAGAGATTAAATTTCAATTCCATTAATGATGCTAAAAAAGCGATGGAAAGACTAGTGGTCGAAGAAGGACAGACCGCTTTACCAATTAGGGAATTAACTAGAAAAGTGGATGATGTAATTGGGCTAGGGATTGCAGATTTAAGCAAGGGTAGAAAATTAGTTAAAAGTAAATTAGCGCTCCAAGCTGATAAGATACCAAATTTAGTAGATGACTATAAACGGATACGCAGTGGACAGTCTATCAAGCCAACTATTAGTCCTAATGAAATTGGCAGAAATGTAGGTTCGAGTGAAGAACTAGGCAAATTATTGAGAGGAGAACCATATAAACCAGCAGGATATGAGGGGATGTTTGAAGCAACTCCTCAAACCTTAAAAAAGATAGTTAGAAAACAACAGGAAGATTATGCAAGAGGAGCTCAGCGTGATTTTACTGAATGGAAAAGTCAAATAAGACAACAGGAAACGCCAAGAACTGTTGGTGGAGCAATTGACGAGTTGACAGGTCAAATAAAACAAAATACTACATCTCCTCTGTCGAGAAACTTGAATGAGCTAAAAGATATATCAGGATTTGCAGGTGGGACTAGGGATGTATACAGAAACTTCAAGGCAGTATTTGGGAAAAACTTTGAACAAGCTAAAAATCTCATTTTAGATCCACTAGATCGTTCTAAGGGGGCATTCATAGGAGATCTTAACCGATTAACAAGTGATTTAGATAAAACAATAGTTAAAGGTCTAGGAATTAAGAAAGGATCAAAGGAAAGTGCTTTAGTACAGCAATATGGAGAAGGATTAATCTCCTTAGAAGATTTAAAAACTCAAACTCCTAATTGGGAGAAGATAGTAAAAGCTGATGAGTTTTTTAGAAGAAATTACGATCAATTATTAGACGAGGTAAACCAAGTCAGAGCCAGAATATATCCCAATCAACCAGACAAAATAGTTCCTAAGAGAAAAGATTATTATAGACATTTCAGAGAGTTAGAAGATGGTTTTAGAGGATTAGCAAATATATTTGACACACCAGCTCAAATAGGATCTAAGTTATCAGGGGTCTCAGAATATGCAAAGCCTAAATCTAAATATTTATCATTTGCTCAAAGGAGATTAGGTGGACCAGCAGAATTTGATGCAGTGGGAGGATATCTTGATTATATAAAATCTCAAGCCTATGCAAAAAATATAGATCCTAATATCTCTAATTTTAGGAATTTAGCTGATGAGTTGGCAACTAAGACTGCGGAGGGAGAAAATGCAGGTAAACTAAATAATTTTATTGAGTTTCTACAAGATTACTCAAATGATTTATCAGGAAAAACAAATCCATTAGATAGAACTGTGCAGAAATGGATTCCAGGAGGTCGCAAAGCATTTAGAGCTATAAATTGGTTAAACTCAAGAGTAAAAGCAAATTCAATACTTGGAAATATCTCATCAACTGTAGCTCAAGCAGCAAATATTCCACAGGGAGTTGCAAGCGCAGGCCCTATTAATGCCTCAAAAGGTATAGCTAGAACCCTAGCGAGTGTTTTATCAAGCGATAAAATAACAAAACAGTCTACGTTTTTAAATGAAAGATACTTTAGAGCATTTGATAAGTTTGATCGTGGAATGGTAGCAAATACAAAAAGAGGTGCTGCATGGATAACTCAGGTCTTAGATGAAATAGGAACAAAATCAATATGGAATATGCACTATGAGAAAGCACTTTCTGAAGGTATACAAAATCCTGTAAAGTATGCAGATGATATTACAAGAAATTTAGTAGCTGGCCGAGGCATCGGAGAAGTACCACTAGTCCAAAAATCAAAGATGTTTCAACTTATTGCACCATTTCAATTAGAGGTTGCTAATCTATGGTGGGTTATGAAAGATATGGTTGATGAAAAGAAATTTGGTCAACTAGCAACGCTTTTTATTGGAAACTATCTATTTAATAGAGCAGCAGAGGAAATAAGGGGAAGTGATGTTACTTTTGATCCAATTCAAGCTGCTTTAGAGTCAATTGAAGCTTTTAATGAAGAAGATGATAAGAGAATTGGCGCATTGAGAGCAGCAGGGAGATTAGGCGGAGAAGTTGTTTCAAATGTACCGTTAGGTCAAACTGTTGCTTCTATTTATCCAGAATATGGATTTAAGGTGGAAGATACCCAACTTCCAACTAGAGAAAACTTTTTTGGCGAAGGAGATCCAACTCGATTTGGTTCAGGATTGTTAGCTGCGAAAGGGTTACAAGATCCTTTATTTAAAGTAATACCTCCATTTGGAGGTGCTCAATTTAAAAAAACTATAGAGGGAAAATTAACAAACGATAAAGAATATTCTGAAACTAAATCAGGAAGAGTAAGATTTCAAACTGACAATAGTAATGTAAAAAATCTTCAAAGATTAATATTTGGACAGTATGCTTCAAGTGATGGACAGGAATATTTTGATAAAAAAAGAACACCACTTGGCGATGAACAATCTAAGATATTTAAAGAATTACCTAGTGATCAGCGCAAAGAGTATATAGATTCAATATATAAAAAAAGAGAAAATGATAAATTAATTGAACAGATTAAAACTAAGCTAGAGAAGGGAGAAGATGTTGAAGGCTTAATTGATCAAGTATCAGCAGCAGAGGAATCAACACCTAAAAACAACAAACTGTTACTTGAAGCTCAAGAAGATATAGCTAAACAAAAAGTCAAAATACAAGGGTTAGCTCAAAAAGTAGGAGATAAATATTTTTATCTTAAAGACGATGGCGAAACTGGAACTATAAATTTAACACCTCCGACTAAAGGGTCTGGGATTGATGCGTTTACAAACAAAAACTGGAAAGCTGAGAAAGCAAGGGAGACATGGAATTCTTCACTAAATGAAGCTAATAAGAATGAGATATTTAAAAAACTTGGAATTGACAAAGAGGATGTTAGATATAACGTTTTATCGTCTTCAAAATACAATACTCAAACCCGTGCAGATTATATTGAAAGTAAGAACTTAACTCACGAGCAACTAATTCAAAGATTATTGACAGGGCGTGCTGTAAGTATCTCAGGAAATCAATTTGCTTCAGAAGGTGTATTAGACGAATTAGAAGATAGAGGGTTAATTTCTAAAGCAGAAAATAAAGCATTAACAAAAATTAAAACTGACAAGAATGGTCAACAGATAGGTAAAATATCTGTGGGTCAAGGAAGAAAAAGAAAAGCCGTAAAGATATCAATCCCTAAAGCAAAGCCAATTAAAATAGTAACTCCTAAGGTTAAAAGATTAAAAGCAAGAAAAATTAAAAAAATAAAGCTAAATACTAAAATTAAGAAGCTAAATAGAGTTTGACACAAAGTCTTATTAGTGATAGTAATTGATTATCCCTCGAGAGAGGGCAGCACACCTTAACAGGTGTGTTTTTTTGTACCTATGGCTGCACCAAAGTTAAAATATGTTTCTGGTAATTCTGCATCGACCACTTTATCTAGCGGTATAACAAATACCGATACTTCTGCACCTTTAACAAGTGGAACTAATTTCCAAGCTGCTTCAGGGGCAGGAATGATTAAAATAGATGAAGGTGAAGCTACTGAAGAGTTTGCCTATGCGACTACTTATGGCGGAGGAGCTCTAACAATCCCTTTAGCAAACAGAGGATTGGAAGGTGGATCAGCTCAAGCACATTCTTCCCAAGCTACAGTTAGAGGCGTATTCACAGCAGGACAATGGAATGATCTTATAGATTCCTTAGTAAATGTTTTAGTCGCTTCCACAGGTGCAGTTGATACTACTAAGATTATAGTTCCAGGAGGATCACAGACATTAACAGGAACAAAAACCTTCCAAGATATAGAGTTTACTACTTCAGATCCAAATTTAGCCACAGGATTAAATATTCAAGTAAATGCAACTGATCCAAAAAGAGGTATATATATTCCAGCAGCAGGAATGTATGGAGCTACAACAAATGGAGCTGCAACGGGGCAGTACGAATCATCTAGCAACAAAATTAATGTTAAGGTATTAGATTTTGATGCCTCAACCGAAGAATATGCTTGGTTCTGTATTCCAGCACCTTCATATTGGGATCTTTCAACTGTTACAGCGGAATTCCACTGGACTGCAGCTTCAGGTTCAGGAAATGTTATCTGGGGAATTGCTGGACTTGCTAGATCAAATGATGATGCTCTAGATACAGCACTTGGTACTGCGGTTACTGTAACCGATACTTTAATAACTGCACTAGACGAACATTTAACCTCAGACACTTCGGCGGTAACGATAGGTGGTACTCCTGCAAAAGATGACTTTTTATTCTTCAGAGTTTATAGGGATGCAGATGCAGGGGGGGATACTTTGAATGCAGATGCAAGACTTCTAGGAGTAACGATCAGATTTGGACGTGCTCAATATGACGATCAGTAATTATGAGTGCAATAGTTTCAGATTCAAACAAAGTCTTCACAGCTACAGATAATGCCGCTTTCTACGGCAATTCTTTTACTGCTTCTTGCTGGTATAAATTTACTTCTGATCCTAATGACTACGCATATATATTTGGAAATGCGAAAGCTGCAAGTGATGGTTGGCAATTACTTTCATCCCAAAACACAGGGGCTGATAACCTAAAAGAGCAAGCGCGTCTTAATACGGGATCTCAGTACAATGTGCTTTCAACTACTGCAAGAACAGCTAACGTGTGGCATTTTATAGCTTTAACATTTAATTCAGGAGCGAACGAACTTAAACTCTACTACGGAAATGAATCAACTTCCCCTACACAGGTAGCGTCAACTACTACAACTTCTGGATCAATGGGAACTTCAGCAGGAAATCTAGGGTTTGGTACTAATGTGAATGATTCATCTGCTATAAGAGCTCAGAAGATTAGTGATGCCAGAATATATAACGCAACTGTTAGGTCATTAGCTGATATTCAGTCAGATTATTTACAACGCTTAACTGGCACAGAGACAGGATTAACAGACTATTGGAAGTTTAATGATGGAAGCGGGAACACAGCGGCAAATTCAACCTCAGCTAGAAATGCTACAGCTACAGCAGCTTCATGGGATAACGCAGATGATCCAGCATTTACAACGGCAACGAGTACAGGCGCAGGATTTTTCTTTATGAGTATATAAATAGAGCGGGACAACCCGCTCCTCAATCATCTGGAAAAAGAAGCGGGCAGCTCCGCAGATGATTGACTAATCTAATTAAGGAATAAACAAAAGGATAAGTCAATATGGAAATGAATACAGAAAATGAAAAAATAATAGGAGTAATAAAAGATATTGAATATATTCGTAAGGATATTAGTGATATTCGGCAGATTTTTAAAGATCAAGCTGTGCTTTATGCTACTCAACAGCAATTAAATGAATTAGCAAAGGATATAGCTGAATTAAAGAAATCTAATTTTCATAAGTACGGCATTCCTTTTATTTCATCAATTGTGACAGCAGTCTTCGTTTTTCTAATTATATTTTTCTTTAATAATGTCAAATGATGATCTACTAACTAAATTAGATGGTGTTTTAGGAAGACTTAGTAATTTAGAAATAACAATTAAAGATCAAGAAAAAGAAATTAGCGAATTAAAAAAATTTTATAAAGTAACCTATGAAACAGCTAGAAGACATAAAGAAATCAACGATAAATATAAGAAGACGTGTGGCTCTCTACCTAGCCAAGAGAGTACAAGTAGAGACAACAGCAGAGGCTAAGTCAGTCTTACCAGTTAGATATAAGAAGTGGGCTAGAAGATTAAAAGTATAAAAATCAGTCTATGACTTTTCAGCAATTTATGTTAAATAACTTTAAAAATAAATATTTAGGTAAACAAGTCGAATTTCATAGCTTCGGGAACGGTGCATATAATCAGTGTGTAGATCTTGTTAATCAATACATAAAAGAGGTCCTCAATCTAACTCCTATTATCGGTACAAATGCTAAAGACTTTAAAGACAAATTTAATCCCGATGAATTTGAGTGGATAGTAAATACACCAGAGGCAGTTATTAAAGCAGGGGATATCCCTGTATGGAATGGCAGAGTTGGAGGCGGAGTGGGTCATATTGCAATAGCTCTTGAAGATGGAGATGTGAATAAGTTTATCTCCTTAGACCAGAATTGGTCGCAAGTAGAAAGAGTTACAGTTGAAAGCCATACTTACGCCAATGTTACAGGTTGGTTAAGATCAAAGAAAAACCAAGTAGATGATAATCAAAAACTCATAGATGAATTAAGAACAGATCGTGATAAAAATTGGAATCTTTACAATTCAGAAATTGAAAAGAATAAGCAGTTAAGCGAGGAGGTGGTTCGTTTAAATGGAGAAATTACAGAACTTAAAAATGCAAATACAACTTTACTTAATAAGATTGAATATCTTACTAAGGCGCAGGAACAGGATGCTATCAAAGATAGGGATCTTGAAGTTAAGAATACAGAGCTTGAACATAAGATTACAGAACTTATTCAACAGATTGAAGACTTAAAAAAACAAAAAGAAGCTCCAATTGAACCAATCGTAGAACACTACGAAAACATAATTGAAAAGTTATGGCCTAACCTATACAAGAGCAAAAAAACAAAATCATTAATTGATCGTATTTGGAAATGGATCAGTTAGGAGGTGACATATATGGCAAAAGTAAAAGAATTTAATATTCAAGCTTACAACAAAGCAATCGCTGCATTAGTAGTGGGTGCAATAATCTTAGTTTTAAGAGGTCTTGAATTACCAGTAGATCAGTCACTAGAAGATTCACTTGGTGTAGTTATCACAGCATTATTAGTTTGGTTAGTTCCTAACAAAAAGTAGGTGATCATATGGCAAGAGAAAGATTTGATAGTGTAACTGCAAGAATACCAGCTCGTATTACGAGTGCTTTAGCTATTAGGAGAGAAATTGCTGAAAGAAAATTAGAAGCTTACAGAGCTATGACTGCTCCTGTTGTACTTGTAGAGGGTCAAGAACAAGCTGTTGAGTGTTTAGATACGAGAGTATTTAGTGCACCACCAAGTAGGATTGGACCAAGCGCATGAGATATGTATCACTTTTTGCGGGTATTGGAGGATTTGATCTCACACTTAATAGACTTGGACACGAGTGCGTATATGCCAACGACTTTGATAAATATTGCAAGATAACTTATGACAAAAACTTTAGCCATCAGTTCAACACAGAAACACAGAACGATAATGGAGGAAATAAGCCCGACACTTCCCGCATCGATGGGAATAGGCGGAGGACACACACCTATGATTATGCAAACAGAGGACTTGATACAACCCCAATCTCAGAAGTCTCAGCAGACTCTATTCCCGACCACGACCTACTTGTCGGAGGATTCCCTTGCCAAGCTTTCTCAATTGCTGGAAAGCGTAGAGGATTTGACGATACAAGAGGCACACTCTTTTTTGACATCGCAAGGATTGCTAAAGAAAAGAGACCAAAATATCTTTTACTTGAAAATGTTAAGGGACTGCTTTCTCACGACAAAGGACGAACTTTTAAAACCATACTGTCCACGCTTACAGAACTTGGTTATGACCTCCAAACAATGGTACTTAACAGCAAGAATTTCGGAGTTCCCCAAAATAGGGAAAGAGTGTTCATTGTCGGACATCTTAGAGGAGAACCCAGACCCAAAGTATTTCCTATCGGAAAAGACGATGCAAAAGATAAGAGAGAGCTAGGTAAACAAATAAGTTATGCGATAGACTCAAGTTACTACAAGGGGATTAACACAGGAAGTCAAGGTGGAAAAAGTAGTTTTAAAAAAATGAAGAGACAAATGATAACAGCAACTTACAGGCACACATTTGAAGGTTTTAAAGGGTATGAAAACATGAGCCCGAGCATTAAAAGCACTGAGGGTAGTGGCAATCAAATATTGATAAACAAAATCCGCAGACTAACACCTTTAGAATGCGAGAGATTACAGGGTTTTCCCGATGGGTTCACGGAAGGTGTAAGTGATACCCAAAGATACAAACAGTTAGGGAACGCAGTTAGTGTCCCAGTTGTATATGCGATTGCAGAAAGGATGTTTAAATGAGCAAACAATTTGATTACTATTTACAAGATGAAATGATTGAGGATTTTGTAAAAGGATTTTCGGCTAGTGCAATCGCAAGGAAAATGAAATTACACACAACATCAGTAACAAGGGTTCTTAAAAGAAATGGATTAAAAATGACAGACGGAAAAGGTCAAAATCATTCTCAATGGAAAGGTGGGAGGGGAATAAAAAGTGGATATTGGGCAGTTTATAATCCTACACACCCAAGAGCCTTGAATAATGGTAGGGTTTTTGAGCATATCTTAATAGCCGAAAAGAAATATGGTAGAAGTATTTCCAAGACAGAAGTTATTCATCATATAGATTTAGATAGGCTTAATAATAATCCCGACAATTTACTTCTACTTCAAAATAATAGAGAACATCAGCTTTTACACGGAAGCTTAGATAAGGTTGTTAGTGGGTTAATTAAAAAGGGCGTTATTAAGTTTAAGAAAGGCAAATACCAAGAATGAACGCAGTGACTGTTAATGTAGTTTATGAAGTAGCAAGACATCTACCAGTTAAGCTTAAACTCTAGCTGACGAGTTCCTTCCAAAAGAGTAAATCGAAAACGTTTATCTTCCTCTATGTGAAATCCTTTTAAAGCTTCTACTATTGCTTGAACTACTTCTTCTTGTGTATTTCCTCGTCTTGTAAGAGGATCTTTTTTAATACTTTTAATAATATCTTTAGTAGTTAAATGAGTGTATCTATTAGTTGTTTCAAGTCTTCTGTGACCTACTATCTTTTGAACTTTAAAAATGTTTACATCTTCTTCTAACATACGGGTTATAAAAGAATGCCTAAGTGAATAAATCGTTAACCCTTCTCGCTTAATCCCCAACATATCTAAACGATTTTTAAAAGCAAAACGCCAATCATCTTTGTCAAAAACCCCTATTTTGTTAGTTGGATTAGGAAATAGAATGCCATTGTGGGTCAATTTGAGATGATATAACAGGCTGTTACTAATTACTGTCGGCATAGGTACTAGTCTTGGGGTAGTTTTTGTCTGTTTTAGAACGAAAACTTGTCTTCCAAAATCACAAGACTCCGTTGTTAATCCCGCTACTTCAGACGGACGCATTCCACAATAAGCCATTATCTGGAAAAACAACGTCCACCTATCCCATTTCGCACGGTATTTTTCTCCGCCCGTCTTAGGCTTTAGGGAAAGAAGCTTTTTAATCTCGTCTTGAGATAATGTAGATTTGTAACTTTCTTCCAGCTTAAACAGAGGAATTTTAAAATCCTCAATTTCTTTCCATCTACAAATGTCTCTTGAGACAAGTATGAAAGTGTTAAGATAACTACCTTTGCACCCCTTCTCTTGCAAACCCATTAAGTAATTGACAAGGCTTTCTTTATTCCAATTACTAACGTGGTTCTTTAATTGATTAAAGGTACTTATCCTAGATTCTATTGTTCTGTTCCTAAGTCCTTTTTGGGCAAGAAAAAGCTTAAATGCTTGTTCATCCATATCCCCAAAATTGTTCAAATCATACAACCAATTTTTAAAATTTTTACAATTTTAATTTAATTAGAGCGAAAATTGAAGCTAAACTGGCTATTGACAAGTGGCAGAATATAGTTTAATATGTGAGCAGAAACATATAAAAATCTCTGACCCCATTGCCATCTAGGGCGAAGAAATTTCATATGTTTCCAAAAAAAACATATGAAAACTATACCACAGACTGTCAACAGAAGAGATGAATGGAATGAAATCCAATCCCACTTAATTGGCTTCTTTAGAGCTAACGAAAGAAAACTAGCTCAACTTGCTTTTGAAAAAGGCGCTACCGAAGAAGAGATCGCTAAAAGATTAGGCGTATCACAAACTGCTGTAAAGAAAAATTATCCAAAGGAGGTACAAAGTGTACAAAGCTAAAGGTACAGTTAGTATCCTCGTATCTCTCATATTAATCGTTGTAGCTTTTGGATTAGTAAATAATCATCTTGAAAAAAAGATGACTAAAGTTGACGTTAGAGTGGCTAGTGCTCAGACCACGGGGCGACCTAACTCAGTTCCTTCCCCTACTTCTGCTCCTGCGGTGGTAGGGGAAGCTGAACAACCAAAATCATTATCCGCATTACAAAAGGAAGTATTAAGTTATTTCCCAGAAGAAGAACATGAAGCAGTTCTTGAATTAGTACAAAAAGAGTCTTCATGGATTCCAACAAACATTAATCCTACAAGTGGAGCTTGTGGATTATTCCAATCACTACCTTGCGAAAAGATGGCTTGTGATGACTTAGAAAACATTAACTGCCAAGCATTATGGGGATCAGCATATATCAAAGCAAGATATACAACTGCTGACAAAGCTCTAGATTACTGGTACTGCATCGGTCTTTGCACAAACAATTACGGAACTATTTTGAAGAAAGGCAACTGGTACTAAATATGAACACAAATGTTTTTGAAAAAGAAGGATTAAAGAATACAGCAGACGCCTTAACTAGGGATTTTAAAAAGAGATATTTAGTTACAGTCTCAAAAGAATATACAGCTGATTCAGAAGATGAAGCAAGAGATATGTTCCTAGGAGAAGCAGAAAACTTAGCTAAATATACAGCAGAAGTAGAAAAAATATCAGATTTACCTTTTTAATTATGAGATTTCAACTTTACATTAAATCGCACACAGACTTTCCAGACTATGACCAAGAAGTAGAAGCAGATAGCAGAGGAAAAGCTCTTGATTATTTTTACAGACAGTTTGAAAAGGGTGGATGGAGTAAAGAACAGCTTAATGAATATTTAAAAGAAGTAGACATGGAAGACATTGAAGACAGAAATGACGATTCAGCTAAATACGAAATGGAGTATGACGACGAGGAATTTATAGAACAACTATGAAAACTTACACATTAATCAACAAAGAATACTTTTCATTTCTTAAAGGATACAAAGATGTAACCTACTCAACCAAAGCTAACAGCTTAGAAGAAGCTGTAGATAACCTATTCACACATTTAAAAATGTACAAATGGACTAAAACAAAAATAAGGGAGGTATTAAATGGATAACTTACCAGAAGCACCATTATCAGTAACTTTTAAATTAGCTTACAAGGGCATAGAAGTATTAGCGACTAAGAGAAAGGAAGATGCAAAACTACAGCCTTATCTTGAAAGTGCAAAATTAGCTATTGATTGGGCATTATCTAATGGATTTGAAGTACCTGTAAGGGCTAAATTCTCTAAACCAGTTGAATACGTAGAAGGTAGATTATGCCCTACTTGCCAAAACAAACTCGTATACGCCACTAAGAAAGACGGAGTTAAGTTTATTAAATGTTCTACTAATAAATGGATTAACGGTCAATCAACTGGATGTCCTTTTGTTGAATGGCCTAATACAGCAAACGTAGAGGGACAGTCTAGTGCTGAGATAGGGAGGCAATTACAGTGAAGTTACTTAAAAGAATATATAGATTTATCTTCTGGAAATGTTCTACGTGTGGAGCTGATCTAGAAGAACCTTATTCATATAAGAAACAGTATTGCGAGCGAGGTCACTTGAACTAATGAGAAAAGAATTACAACCAACAAGAGTAACAAGAGTAACTTGTCCAAAGTGTGGAGAGTTAATGGTCAAATTTTATCCCAATTCAACTATTGGATTACAACTAGGGGCACCAGTACCACTTTGCAAAAAATGTATAGCGAAACAGGGGAAATAGCTCTTTAAAATCTGGGGTCGCATAATACGCTGTTACTCACGGCGAGTGCAGGATAGAAGCCTCGTGAGAGGTAGTTGGACTAACGCAATAATCAAAGGTTAGCCTGACTTTCGCAAGAATGAAATCTGTACGGTGCCCACTAACAATTTTAAAACCTTTGTCTTTGGAACAAACAAGTTGCAAACTTTGTTATTAGTGAGGAGGGTGCCAAGGTTGGCAAGCTCTTAGTTCGGTATTTGTTGGACTTTCGTAGGATGATCTGGGGAAACCTGGTGAGTCCAAGGTTAGGAAGGCGGTATTGATCTATTCTTCCCCCCAGTTTTTAAAGAATTATGACATAGTTCTGTCAGATAAATTTGGAAAAACTATGATAGGTGCAAAAAGGGTAAAACCTACAGTCGAACGGATATTAAGAGAAAAGCCTGCTACAAGGAACTCTTACCATGTCCTCTACAAAGAAGTAATGGCTTCTAAAGGCCTATATCTTACCGACGAACAGATAGAAATCTTCCTAACTCGTGTCCCTTCATTTGAATCAGTTAGTCGTTGTGCCCGAAAGATATGGGAAGAAGGTAACTACCTCCCAGATGATGATGTCCGCGCGAAAAGAAGAGAAACACAAGAAGAGTATCGACACGAAATGGTTAAAAAATACACTTTTACTGGAAACACAGCATACGTAGAATGAAAAACCGAATTGTATACCCACAAATGTGGCTTGACGAGAAATTTAGCAACTGTAGTTTGGCAACCAAGCTCTTGTTTATGTATTTGATTACCTGTAATTCAATTGGCCTTACTCCCTACCACAGAATCTCTGACAGACAAATAACGTTTGACACAATGCTTGATCCAATACAGCTTCAAATAGCCAAAGAGGAACTTACGTCTCTTAAATGGTGTTTCTTTTTTGAAGGCTGGGTATATCACAATCACGCTTGTGCATATGTAGATTATTCAGGTAGAGACAGAGTATTAGAAGCAAAAGAAAAAGAATTAGCTAATATTCCTCTAAAAGTTAAAGAATATTTTAACCCCTTAATAACCCGTTACAAACCAGACAGAAATCAGAAACCAATAATCAGAAACCAGAAACCAGAAACCAAGACAGAGATAACATTTCAAGGAACAAGAGCAATTATCAAGGAGATTAATTAAATGTTTTTAGGAAAACTAACAGAAGAACAGATGAATAGATTACATAAAGCAAGAAGCTTACAGAAGTATGGAGCTTTAGAGACATGGCAAGAGTTGTTTATTTATCAGTTATCTATAGGAAATAGTGTCCAGAAACAAGAGATAGCTAAATTCGCTGCCAGAAAAAATAAAGGCGAAAACATAACCTTACCATTAAAGGATTTTAAGGATAGAAGATTAGCTTCTTTGGGAGAAGAGGCTAGTTAGTTTACCTTGCTCCCTGATCAGGATGTAGGGAGCAAGGATAAGCTTATGCAAAGACACAAATTTATAGAATCAGAGTTTGATGATCTATGCAAGAAATGCGGTAGAGAAAGAAGTGAACATTATGAATAAGATACCAAGCTATACAAAAGTTTTATCAATAGGATCTGCTTATACAGAAGAGGCTTTGAGCGGTGAGGTTGTGATCCAAGAAAAGATTGATGGTAGTCAGTTTTGTTTTGGATTTAACGAAGAAGGAGAATTTCTCATGAAGAGTAAGGGAGCAATCCAAACAAAAGAAGCTCACGATAAGATGTTTGCTGAAGCTGTTAAGTATGTTTCGGAAGATGAGCTTATCCAAAAGGTAGCTCCTAAAAATACTTATTATTACTGTGAGTACTTGAAAGTTGTAAATCACAACACTCTTAAATACAATCGCATTCCACAAAATCACTTAGTTCTATTTGATGTATTGCATGAGGGTAAATGGGCAACAAGAGAGGAACTTGAAGTATCAGCTAAAAATCTTAGTATTGATGTAATTCCTGAGTTATTTAGAGGCGTAGCTACTGTTGACACGATCAAAGGATTTCTTAAACAAGAGAGTTATTTAGGAGGGCCTATTCTTGAAGGAGTTGTAATTAAAAACTATAACCAAACAATTCTCTTAGGTGGCCATGTATTTCCTTTATTTACTAAATATGTTCGTGAGGAGTTCAAAGAACAACATAAGTTAGCATGGAAGACTAAACAATCAAAAGGTTCAATCAAAGAATACGTAGATGCTTTTAGAAATGAAGCAAGATTTAAAAAAGCCATTATTCATGCTAAAGAGCAAAGTCTACTAACTCATTCCCCTAAAGATATAGGAGTTTTGTTATCAATGATTCAAAAAGACTTAATTGAGGAGGAAGAGCAAAACATCAAAGAACATCTTTACAAATGCTACAAAGACGACATCTTAAGGTCTTCAGTTAGAGGATTCCCAGAATGGTACAAAAATTATTTACTAGAGTCACTAACAGCCAAGAGTGTATCTAAGGAAGACACAAATAAAGAAAGGATGTTACATGAATAAATTCTATTACACATTAAGATTCAAAAGAGACTTACACTCCACTAATAGATTCTTAAGAGCATTAATAGATTTTATATTAGTAAGGATGAAGGTATGAGAGAAATTAAGTTTAGAGCTTGGATCAAAGAAGATAATAAGATGACTAAGAATTTTGATTTATTTGATTTCTTTTATGCTCTTGATTCTGACCATGGAGACGGATCAATTCCATTTACCGTAATTTATGATTAATTATGCGTACTTATGCAATTCACAGGTCTTAAAGATAAAAACGGGTTTGACATATATTTTGGGGACTTAGTTATATTCAAAGGACAAGATGAACCTATGGAAGTAGAATTTAGGGGACAAAGAATTTTTCCATATATCAATGAAACAACCGAAGTGGTTGGGAATATCTATGAAGGTAAAAGGAAGTAAAAATAAAAAGGGAGTTAAAAGGATACTAACTATTTTTGGATATTATGATGTGTTCAGACCAGAACACTCAATAGCTAAAAAGAACGGTTATATTCGTGAGCATAGAATGATTGCTTGGGATGCTGGAATATTAACTGATCCATTAATGGAGGTTCATCATATTAACGGTATTAAAACTGATAATAGAATTGAAAATCTTATGGCTTTACCAAAAGCTAAGCATACAAGTATTACTCATCTTGGTAGAAAAAGACCACAGCACGGAAGTAAGCCATGTTTTATGTGTCCAACTTTAACTAATAGTAAGTATGGGCTTTGTACTAAACATTACAAATTAGAGTGGCAAAGGGGGAACTTACTTAAATGACTAAAAGAAAATATTTCATAAAGAACATAGAAGGAAAAATAAGATGTCTTAACTGTAAGAGAACTCTTAAGAGAGAAGGATGTAAATGTTAAAAAGAATTAAAAACAAAATCAATAAAAGACTACAGGAAGTAAATTGGACTAAGAAGTGTACCAATTGTAACAACGATTACTTCCCTAGCCATGGTAGACAAACTAGATGTCCTGATTGTCAGGGTAATTATTCTAAGTCAGCTAAATTAAAGGAGTTAATGAAATGACTAAGAAATCATTTATTAAAAGAATAAACAAATGGAAGCAATCTATGGGATTAACTAATTGGACAATATATCCTGAGTTTAAAAAGATCACTACTACAGAAATCAATGGTAGGAAATATATGATGGCAGGTTCAACAGTAGTAAATGCTCAATACAAGCAAGCTATCATAAATTTTCCAAAGCGTACGCTTAAGCTAAAGAGTAAAGAAATTGATGAAGTATTAGTACACGAGTTGGTTCATGTCTTAATGGGGGAATACGACAACTATATCTCTCAGAATTACACAAAAGGGAAAGATGATTTTTCAGATTACTTTAGAGAACAAGCTACATCAGAAATATCACGAGTAATTATTAATTCAAATGACTAGAACAGACATTCAAAAAGAAATAGAATTCTACAACCGTAGATTAATAGAAGATCCTGAAGGAGAAGACTTATACAAAACAATGATTAAAAGTTTAAAGAAGGAGTTAAAGAAATATGGTAAATGATCTTGGAGCAAGTGAATATTCAGAGTGTGTCTTATTAACTGATTACCTTGAGAATCTTAAAAGAGAAAATAAGATAAAGTTATTCACGCATATTGCAAATGAAACATTTACTAAATCATGGTCAGTTAAGAATAAGAATAAGAGAATGGGAGTCAGGAGAGGATTTCCAGACTATGCAATTGTTATTAAAAAAGGAAAAGTGATATTTATTGAGATGAAATGGGGAAAGAATAAAGCAACAGAAGAACAGAAAGAGTGGCTAGAACTCTTACCAAATGCTTATCTATGCTATGGATTTAATGAAGCACAGAAAGTAATAGAGGAGGCCTTGTCTTAGAACATCTAATTTGACGACATAAGATATGAGAATTAAATCAGACAATCATTCAAACATAACAGATTACATAGACGCTATTTTTAGAAGTCAGGGTAGGGATTTCTCTAAATGTGAGCTGTGCGGTGGATCAACTAATGACAAGCCTGAAATCCATCACTTGAGATATGAGGGGGCAACACTAGCTAATTTAAGAATAACTTGTCATAGATGTAATACGCAGGAGGAGAATAGGCATTTAGCCTAGAGGAGATTAGTAAGTAATGAAAGACGATAAAAGAATTAAATTAAAAAGAGAATTATTAAACTATATTCGTGAAAAAAAGAATGATCTCCAAGAGCAGCTAGATGCTATTAAAAACGAGGAAGATGAGTTAAATAACGAATTAGATGTTCTTGAAAATAAAATAAGACTTTAGCACTTTTTAATATATTTTTGGTTGGGGGAAAGGGCTATAGAGATAGCCTGAAAGCTCAAGAGCAATAAACGGAGATGTTACCCCATCCACAAGTAAATTAGAGAGTTAATAATATAGGGTATTGAAAATAAGATAGCGGTATGTTATTATATTTCTTGAAAGGAGGAAATAAATATGACAGTTTTTTGTAAACTACATAAAACTCTAACAGCTACAGAATGTGAAGTTGGAAAAGACTATTGCTTAAAATGTGAACATATATCTTATGAATGCGATAATTGTGGAACTGATTTATGCTGGTGGGCTTCTGTAAAAGGAAAGAAAGCATATAAACTTTCTAATGATGTTTGGTGTTGCTCAAAAGCCTGTATAAAAGAGGCAAAAGTAGGATATATGTCTCAAATAGTAATGCAAGTATGACGAATAAGGAGATAGCTAAGTTGCTTGGTTCGGCAGGGGGTCAGGCAACGGCTAAGAAATACAGTAAAGAACAACGCCAACAATGGGGAAAAAAAGGTGGCAGACCTAAGAAAGAACGAGCTCTTTAGTAAGAAGAAATATATATGAAAACAATACATACAATTTCAGTTGATAACGAAAAACTACAAGAATATATACAAAGTGTGGAAAGCGGTCATGGAGAGTTTGTAGCAGGTATTCTAATTGGACAGTTAATACAAAACTTTAAGGTAGTTGTAGAGAAAAAAGAGGTTGACTTGGAGGAAATTAAATAAATATGGAAATAAAAAACGCACGAATTGAATCAGTATCACTAGGCTACGAGGATCATGGAATTTTAACTTGTATGCTTCATCTTGATTATGGTGGATCAGGTCAAGGGTTTGGTGGCTATGTCCTAGATTACTACAATAAAGACATTGAAGAAAGAGTTGGGACTGCTTACGGAATGGAATTTATAATACTTATCCTAAAAACAGTTGGAGTTGAAAAATGGGAAGACCTAGTTGGTAAAAATATCAGAGTAAAAGCAGAGGATACAAAAATTATTGCTATTGGTCATATTCTCAAAGACAACTGGTTTGAGCCTGGAAAAGATTTAATTTGGTTAGAAAAGTCTGAGTTGGAGGAAGTTAAATAGAAAATATATGGATAACCTATTGAAAGGAGTAGAGGAATGAAAAAACCAGCAAACTATACAACATTAAATAAACAAGAAAAAAGAGAGATCAGAGAGTATTATATTAAAGCTCAAAATAATCTTTGTTATTGGTGTAATGAAGATTTAAATAAGCCAGCTCCAAAAAGAATTACTGATAAAAAGATAGATCTGACTTTATTTCCAGAGAACTTTTTACAATATCCAATTCATTTGCAACATAATCATAAAACAGGAATGACGGAAGGAGCAGTTCACAGTTATTGTAATGCAGTAATGTGGCAATATTACGCCTTATGAATAAACCCTCACACAATAACAGTATAAAGGAAGAAGAAAGATTTATTGTTAGTCTTCGTCAAATAGCTGACATTGTTTATTATTGTGTAGGCATGACTATTGCGGGTAGTGCTCAGAGAGATAAAGATTGGATTAATAATGTTGAAACAGCTATTGAGGGTGTAAATGGAACTAGATTTGTAACTTTAGAAAAAATTAAACTTGATAAATATCATCCCAATACAGCCATTGGTGTATCTACTAAAGCTTCTAACCCTACCGCTGATGTGACACTATACCGATCTTATCTTTTTAAAACTATAGAGGGGTTAAAAGAAAAACCTTTTGGTACTGAATTCATATCAGTTGTAAAAGATACAAACTTTGAAGTTGAAAAGAAAAACGGAGAAATCTATCAAGCAGGGTTTAACTCAGCCTTAGATCAAATACTAAATATTATTAAAGAATAAATATGGGATTAGGAATTGGAGTTCATTGTGAAAGATGCGGAGAACAAATAAGTTATGATAGTATGCCTTTCAAGCTTAAAGAAGAAGGAGCAGAGCATGATATCTGTGGAGACTGTTTAAAAGAACGAAGAGAAAATCAATTTGATAAAGAAAACCCAGACTGGTAGTTTTAACCATATAAACAGAGGAGAAATATGAAAGATATTGAAAAAGACATTTCAAGAGCGATTGGCCTATTAAGAGCTGCTGGTAAACCAGACAAATATCTTGAAGAAAAATACAAATATTTAAGAGGAATGATGTCAACCCTAAGGTTAGATGATGCTCTGAGTAAATATTTCACAGATGATCCTGTAATAAAGGGAAGATTTCTTTGTAGGGAGGATGGGTTTTCAGCTTTTAACATTACAGGAGTAATTATTCACTTAAAGAAAGTTCACGAGATATATATTCATAAAAACAGATGAAAAATATTTGGGATAATTATTTATGAACTTTAAAACTAAGACTAAAAGTAGAAAGATAAAGCAATTTGAAGAAAACCTAGGGATGCTAGTTAGAGAACTACCTCATTCAAATACAGAGGAAATAATAGAGAGCTTGAAAATACTAATCCCTATGTATAAGTTTTTAATAATTGAGAGGAATAAGATATGAAGATACAAAGGGTTATATCAGATTACAGAGTTCACTCAAGTGAGATAAAGGCCCAAGCAGAGCAAGCATTAGAAGAGTTGTTTGAAAGATATGGAGAAGAAGGTAAATACTTTAATAAACCCTTAACAGTGATAATTGAATTAATTGATGAAGAGGTTAACGAAGCTAATCTATTAAAAGGAGTAGAGGAATGAATAAACCCTCACACAATAACAGTATAAAGGAGAAATG